>Ga0182176_1000049_pt1 | contig 9767 bp, 13 predicted proteins | sample G6R1MG_37_FD_123204 | JGI IMG/M metagenome (GOLD analysis project Ga0182176, IMG submission 123204) | Miscanthus phyllosphere microbial communities from Michigan, USA - G6R3_NF_01AUG2016_LD1 MG | ecosystem: Host-associated > Plants > Phyllosphere > Phylloplane/Leaf | place: USA: Michigan... | reverse complement strand
CTGTCATCATCTGAACGATGCTTGGGCGACGCAGAGAAGACCGCCCATCGTGCGACTATGCCGCTCTTATCCGCGTACGTAGCGGGAATGTGGAATGCGATCTGTCACCCGGTCCTACACGTAACATCGGTGACGGGACTACGGCTGCAGTCTCATCCTGGACGGTCTCCGTTCCCTCAGAGACCGAATCGACCCAGTTTTGAGGAGATTCACCATTGTCACATCGGAACTCAAAGCCATCGAAGCACTAGCGTAGATGGCTTGCGTCGACCTCCACACGTCCTCCGTGCCGGCGCTGTGAGCGCGGCGGAGCAGGCCTGCGTCCCAGCAGCAGGCGATGTGCGCGCATGACCCGGGGGACTCGTTGGAGGTTGCCCCCGGAGCTTGCAGTGCCTCGCGCCGCCGGCACATCACGCCCCAGGCTGCCGGTAGCCACAGCTGGGCAGATCCGCCACGACCTCTCCAAGCTCTGTGACGATTTCCGTATCGTCTATCCCGCGCGTCGACCGGCCATCGCGCCAATGTGCATACCGTGCCCGTCGTGCCGAGGCTGCAAAGCGCGCTACGCCAAGGACGTCACAGACCGACTTCACCGGTCGTCCTCCAGTAGCAAGGGCGAGCGCGCAATAAAGGCATATGCCTACCTGTCGCACCCCGGATGATTGCATTGGTCCCCAACGGCTAGGACTTTCTAGAGAAAGCGGTCGAGATGGGGCCCAAACGCCTCGTTAACCTACGGCTCATTTCGAGGATCACAAGGCAGCCGAAGATGCTTCTGTGCCGCCTGGGCGCTTCCGGAAGTGAAGACTGGGTGGACCCGTTCGATATTTTCAGGTCGCCATCACGACTGGGCTGAGCGCGCCACGGAAGCCATGACAGCATCGACCGCGCCCCTTTGATTGGACGTTACCCACGTCCAAGCACGTCATCCGGCCAGGAAGCAGAGCCCCGGACAGTCCACCGCTTGACCCGCGCTGAAATCGATCCTCAGCACGGTCCTGAGCAGCTAAAAAAGTGGAGCAGAGAGCCGGATCGGCTTCGAAGACTGAGCGTTTTTTAGCAGTCTGGAGCGCACGAAGCAGAGAGAGCTGCCGGGTCCCCAACGCCCCCGATAGAGCGCACTGGCAACAAACTGGCAACGGCCAGATTCGGCCAGCATTCGACGAATGCCGAAAACCAGCCAAGTCGTTGTTGCCATTGAATAAGATGGTAGGGCGTGGCGGACTTGAACCGACGACCAAGGGATTATGAGTCCCCTGCTCTAACCAACTGAGCTAACGCCCCATGCGCCAGCGCCGCAGTCGGCCAGACACGCACGGATTGTATGTGTTTACTCCGCGCTTATTTGCGATGGCTGAGTGCGTTCGTCACCAGACGCGACGTGATGTCCACGATCTGGATCATCTTGTCGTAGGCCATACGGGTCGGGCCGATGACGCCCAGCGTGCCGACGATCTGGCCGTCCACTTCGTAAGGCGCGCTGACGACGGACAGCTCCTCGAACGGAACGACGTGGCTTTCGCCGCCGATGAAGATGCGCACGCCCTCGGCCTTGCTGGAGATATCCAGCAGCCGCAGGATCTGCGTCTTCTGCTCGAAGAGATCGAAGGCCCGGCGCAGGTGGCCCATGTCGCTGGAGAAGTCACTCACGGCCAGCAGGTTGCGCTCGCCGGAGAAGACCACCTCGTCCTGCGATTCGATCAGCGCGTCGGTCCCGGCGTTGACCGCTGCCTGCATCAGCTCGGCGATCTCGCCGCGCAGCTGATCGACCTCGGTCTTGAGCCGCTCGCGCACCTGCTCCATCGTGAGCCCGGTGTAGTGGGCGTTGAGGAAATTGGCGGCCTCCACCAGCTGCGACTGCGAATAGTCGGCATCGGTGAAGATGACGCGGTTCTGCACGTCGCCGTCGGGCGAGACGATGATGACCAGAAAGCGCCGCTCGGAAAGCCGCAGGAATTCGATGTGCCGGAACACCGACGCCCGCCGGGGCGCCATGACCACGCCGACGAACTGCGACAGGCTGGAGAGCAGATTGGCCGCGTTGGCGATGACCTTCTGGGGCTGCTCGGGCACCAGCTCGGGCGCCATCAACTGCCCGCGCTGCACGGTGAGCATGGTGTCCACGAACAGGCGGTAGCCCTTGGCGGTCGGGATGCGGCCAGCCGAGGTGTGCGGGCTGGCGATCAGCCCCAGTTCCTCCAGGTCGGCCATGACGTTGCGGATCGTCGCCGGAGACAGTTCCAACCCCGAAGCCCGCGACAAGGTGCGCGAGCCCACGGGTTGGCCGTCGGCGATATAGCGCTCCACCAGCGCTTTCAGCAACAACTTGGCACGATCATCGAGCATTGACTCATTTTAGTGATGTATGTACACAAAGCCCGGCTCGCCGGGCTTTTTCATTCCTGGGACGGCGCCCACCGCCCCCGACGCTCAAACCGGTGGATTGCATCCCGAAGGCACGGAACGGTGACACTCCAAAGCTCTGCAAGCTGGGCCTGAGTCCAAACACCCCCACGCCACAGTGCCACGATGTCCCGAACGTCGTCATCCGCCAGGGAACGCACCCGCCCCCAGGTCTTGCCACGGGCACGAGCTGCAGCCTGACCAGCCATCACCCTTTCCCGGATCATGGAACGTTCCAACTGAGCCACGGCGCCGAGAACTTGGAAAGTGAATTCACCGAGCGGACTCGTCGTATCCAGTGGCTCCGTGAGGCTTCGAATCGTCGCGCCGACGCCCTTCAACCGCCCCTGAATAGCCATCAAGTCAGAGAGACTGCGGGCAACCCGATCGAGCTTCCAAACAACCAACGTGTCACCCCGGCGCAATTTCGAAAGAGCAATCTGCAACTGCGGCCGAGGCCCGACACCGGAGCCCGATTCAACGTAGATGCACCCAACACCATGAGCCTTCAGCGCATCCCTCTGAAGCGCCGTATGTTGATCTTGCGTACTAACCCGCGCATAACCTACCAACATCCACCCTCCTTTTGTTAACCGGGAACGAAACGCGAAATACTGCGCGGGATGCACTGCCCCCAATCCATCGAAAAGCGCGCTACAAAGCCCCTGCGGCCACTGCGTCTACAGCCCGACGAAGATCAACAATTCCAGGGTGTTTCGGCGGCGGCGGCTGATACGTTGACGGCTCAGCAGACGGGGGCACTTCGACAGGCTTTGGAGAGGCCTGAGCAACTACCTGCGGCTGTGTGTAAGGATCGAATGGCGGCGCCGCCATCCATGCCTTGCACTCTTCATGGGTCATCCCTGCATCGCTGCCCTGCTGGGTGACACAGCGACATTTCCCACTCATGCACAGGCCGCCAGATACCAAAGGCATATTGACCACGTGCCGAATCTGATCGTATGCGGGCGCAGTTTCCGGCTTGCCGGACAAGCGCGGCATGAAGGCCACCCTGTCATCAATGAATGCCGGCTCAGGGGCCGCAGCCGGCCCCGGTTGGACTGCCTGAGCAGGCTGCACGCCCTGCCCTTGCGCGGGCTTTTTCGCATCCGGTGAAGAAGCCGGAGCCGTTGCCACAGCATCAGGCTTTTTAAGACCGGTTCGCTCTGCCAAGCGGACATAAGTATGAGGAGCCAAATAACCGACAGCGACAATAGCAGCCAATATTAGATAAAGCAGCGTAGGAACACTACGTTTTTGCTTTGTATGAAGCTTCGCAGATTTATATAGCTTGTATACAGCCTTGCTGTACCTATAGGGAGCCTTGGCAACCGCCTTTGAATACATCAACGACCGGCTTGCATGATCCCATTCGTAAACAATCGCCAAGGGCATATTCCCGATACGGCGCACATGTAAATGACGATTGCAGAGCATGCATAAATTACGCTCTGTCAACATCAAGCCCTGAGTGATTAGAATGAAATCAACACCCATATGGCGGTGAGTTTCAAGAGCCTGAATATCAGGGGGAACCTTGCTACCGTTGGCACGCGGTTCCCAGATTTTCTGCACCTCATCCATGACGATGACAGAACCCGGCTTCGCCCATTCGTGCCAGTTGCGCAGGCCACCTTCCGCACTGCCGTCGATCTTTTCGTGGTCCAGCAGCAGGCCGTTGACGTTCGTGTAGATGGTGCGCGGATGCTTGACGATCTCGCCGTCGACTTCCTCATCCACCGTGGTGCCGACCAAGCCGCGCAGCAGCTTGTCCACCGTGTACAGCGTTTTGCCCGCGCCAGGGTTGCCGGTGATGATGGTGATCATTGCGGATTCACTCCCAGGATGCGCGTGGCGTTCTGGACCTGCCAGAGCAGGACGCGGACGGCGATGGCTGCAGTGATGATGCCGAGGCCCTCACCTACTCCACCGAGCAAAACGACCTGCAGCATTTCCGACGGCAGGCCGTTCATGGAGCCAATCAGCTGCTGCTTCAGCGTGTTCACGGCAACTTCAAAGCCGGTAATCGTGACGACAGAGAAGCCGAGCGCGGCCAGGATGCGGCCGAGGATGGGTTGCACCAGGGCTAGGAGCCACGTTCCAATTTTCATGACTTCGCCCCCGCCGACACGATGACGAAGGCCGCAAAGCCGGAGAGGACCAACACGATGGGCCGCATGGCCCCGGTGATCCAACCGCAAGACTGATCCCAATCCCACACGGTTATTTGCTGGCCGTGAATAGACATGACTTTGTTAGCAGGGCATGAGCCACCGCCAAAGAGGCTTTCCGGCTGATAACTAACGTCCTTTGTGGTCTTTGGAATCTCCCCATCTGGCGTATCCAGTTCCGGCTTAGCGCAGGCCAGGATATCGGGGTTGCGCTGGCACAGATCACGATCATCCTCCCGAGGCTTATCGTTATCCGTAGGCTGGTCAGTAACAGGGTTCGGATTGGGATCGGATGTTGGAACAGGTCTATTAATCGGCTGAATATCGACTTGCCAAGGATTTCCTGTCACCGGCGCAGGCACAACACGAATCCCAGGCTGCACATAAGGCTGATTATCAGCAGAGACAGGCTGATTCGGGTTGTATTGAGGATTACGAATCGGATTTCCTGTAGGTATAAATAAGGGGGCAGGCTTTCCATCGGTTCCCGGATTAATTGCAGGGTCCTGCACAGGCCAGGGAATAGTGCGCGGCAATTCATTGGGGACACTATCAGGCATGGTGGATGGGCCGGTGCTAGGTGAGAGCGCATCCTCAAACTGCGGCCGAGTGACTGCGGGGCTCAGGCATCCAGCAGGGGTATATGTCCAGCCAGTCGGGCATTTGATCGATGGGGCGTGCTGGCTTTCGCGGCGTTGCATGGGAACCGTTTGTTCTTGAGGCCATTGGTTCCACGGCCTAGGGTCTTCTTTGAAAATGCAAGAAGATGGCAGTTCGAAGCGAATGAAATTCAGGTTGTTATCGGGCTGCTGACCATTACGCCAAGCGGCATAAGCTCCACACGCGGACTGGGGGCTTGAGGTCCAGTCATGCAATACGACGCTGCCGGTGAAGTCATAAATACGAAATTCATAACCGCCGCCAGGGTCATCGGATTCAGGCGGCTGCACCTCCTTCCAAGCGGACTCTGCAGCATCCCAAACCATTTTTCCTACACCAAGCCACGAGGCTACGCCGACAGCCGTGCGCAAAGCGGGATTCGCAAATAAAAATGCAGCAGCAATGCGAGGCGCATTAGCAGCCAAACGCATGGTTGCAGGCACCTGAACAACACGGCCACCAACGTTTAAAGCCGCATTCGTTCGGACGGTACTAGTAAGCCATCGCTCATTCGCAGCGGCTTGGTACGTAGCAGTTGCATTACCACCCTGAGCCCACCCGGAGGGAGGCTGTATTTGCGCATAGGCCGCATTAGCTAGCGGAACGCCACCCAGAGCAGAAAGGCAGAGAGCAACGCGAATTGCAATTCGATGGAGCTTGGCATAGCTAGTCATTTTGGTCAGTGCGAAAAAGGTCCAGCAAACGGCGCGCACAGAAAATCGCCACCGCCGCCACAAGAAAAAGGGACCACAAGGCCCCCATATCCGCGATGCGCTCGGGATCGGCGGGAGCAGGCTCCACCACTATCGTGACCGTCGATCCGTCCGACGTGGTGGCCTGAGTGGTGGAGCCGGCCATGGCTTAGAACCAGCCCATCTTCGTTGCGAGCTTCTTGAGGCCCCAGAGAGCCATGCAGGCGACCATGACGAGGCCGATAGCGGCGAGGCCATCGGTCTTCAGGTTGTTCGCTTCCTGAGCCGCGGCAGCGGGGAGCTCAGCATGGGCGGCGCCGACCAGAGCCAGGGCACTGCCGGATGCTGCGGCCAGCTTGGGGCCGAACTTGCGCACGATGTTGCGGGTTGCGTTGATCATTTCTTTTCCTCTTCATTTCGGTGTCCCTGAGACATTCAGGATTGCACCCGGAGGCCCTGCACGCAGGGCTACCGGCTGGAATCGCTATCCCCTTTCGACTTCGTAGGTACGGAACACGACCCCTTCACCGCCGCAGTGATCCTGCACCGCATCGACTGCGGCCTCAGGCGACTGAAACGGCGTGGCATTGGTAATCAGCGGCGTACTGTCGACACCGCCTTCGCCATCGGCGCGCAGGAACGTGTAGTCGTCGGTGGACTGCACGTAATAGCGTGGTGCGATATGCATTGCGACCCCGGGAACGTTTCTCGCTCGGCTGGACTTGATACCGAGGTGGCGTCAAGCACCCTTAGCGCCGGGAGCGGCCTTAGGCGTCATCGCGTGCATGACGGTTTTCGTCGTCTTGCCATTGGTGACGATTTCCATTTCCACATCGGCGACGAAGGGGAATGGCAAGTGCTTGTACTTGTCGAATTCGGAGGCGGCGCCCAGGTTGAATTCGGTGGAGGACATGCCCTTTGCGGTGCCCTTGCTGGCGTCCAGATCGACCAGGGCATAGACCTTGGTGGAGTCGTAGGCGGTGCCGTTTTCCAGCGTGCCCTTGCTGGCTTTCATGCCCACGACTTGAATGCTTTGGTTGAAGCGCATTTGTGTTTCCTTTGAATCCGGCAGACGTCAGAGACCCACTGCGGCCGGTACGCAGGGATTAGTGAATTTCTTGAGGGCTTGCTCCAGGCCATGGGCCATGGCGGAAGCATTGAGACCACGCAGGCCGCGAGGCACGCGGCGGTGCGACTGATCGACGACGAGGCCGATCAGCCAGTCTTCGTTCGGCATGACCTTCTGGACCTGCAGGAGAGTGGGAGCGACCACGCGGACCAGCCAGTTAACGACGCGCTGCGCGCTGGCTTCACCGACCTTGGTGGCCGTGGGAATCTTGGTGGCGGTGTCGCGGTTGCACAGCAGATGCAGGGCCGGATAGGCGCCCGCGAAGTACTCAGCGGGATAGATCAGCGCATCCCAGGGAATGACACGGTTGACGTTGCGCAACTCAGCCTCAGCGCGCAGCCAACGGCTTTCCATCATTGCGAACTGATGGCCCTTTTCGTAGAAACGGGCAAGCTTGCCGCTTTCGCGCTTGCCGACCTGAAAAGTACGGCTATGCCCATGCATGGGCATGCCATCGGCATCAAGCCCCAAGTCCCAAGCACCATGCGTTGAATACTTAGGCTTGCGGTTGCGGTAGCTGAATTCGTGGTGCTTGTAGAGGTGTACCACCTCTTCAATCTGCACTTCGCCTTCAAAGAAATCCTTCGCCAGATCGACCCGCGTGATAGTCGGGTACATATCGGCGAAGTAGTCATGCACGCGAGCTTCCCAGCCCTTGCGCGCCATGGTGCAGCCCTCACCTTTCAGCGTGAAGCAGATGGTGCCGCGCTGGCTTTCACCACCTGCGCTGACGCTGGCGACTTCATGACCATTCTCGTTATCGATAGTAGTCGTGAATTCGTAGTAGTCACGGCCAGGACGATCCACACCGACGGTAAAGCCGAGCAACTGCGCGAAGACATGGGCATACCAGCGGGCCAGATTCTCATCATCAGAATCGCGCGGAATGCGCTTCGTTTGAGGGATCAATTCCCGCTTGATGGTGAAGCGGAGATAGTCCAGGACGATGCCATTTTGCGAACGAGCATCCAGCTGGCGACGCTGGCACAAGACCTTCAAACGTCCACCTTCCAAAACGAGCTTTTCATCAGCTACCGTCATGCCCACTCTCCCGAAACTTTGTTTACCCCCGTGTTACTCGGGGGGGTATGAAGACCGGCGTCGCCCGCACGTGCGGCGCAGGCTTGCCCGGCGGGCGCCGCCGCAGCCCGAGCGGCCAGGACGGCGCGAAGGTTCTGGGTCGCCAGCCAGTCGCCGATGGACAGCCATGCAGCGTGGTTGCGAGCAGCGGGGGCCATGGCATCGGGCACGGGCAGCACGTCGTCCGACATGGGGTTTTGCACCCCATACCCCGCCCCCACGCACCCCTGCGGGGCCGCGCTATTCGCGCTGCGCAGGGCCCCGGTTTGTCTTTCAAGAAGAAGCAAGCCGAGCAGCTGAACGGCGCACACGCCGACGGCGCTAACGGCGAGCAGCAGGAGGAACAGATCAACGAAAAAGGCGGGGATCATTGCGACACCCAGGCAAGCCACAAGCCGCCCAGCAAGAAGCCGATGCAGCCGAAAAAATACATATGGGCGTGGCACTCATTGCGCCGAGCGCCGGTAAACCGAGTCCAGAACGGCACAGCGACAAGCAGCGCAGAACCGAGCCACCACACAAGCAACAACAAGGGGCTCATTGCAAAACCCCATCGCGGCGAGCGCCGTACAGGCCGACCTGCTTCCAGTTCCGATTGCATTCAGCAAACCGAACCATGCTCTGCAGCAGTTCGTTCACGCTGCAATCGAGGGCTTCGGCCGTCTCTTTCAGCTTGGCGATGATCTCGGGCTTGTCGGTGAAATCGACACGAGCCTTTTCGGCCCGATAGGCGGCTTTGCGGGCCGCAGCGCTGGCGTGGGTCGGCTTGCGGCCCTTGCGCTTTTCGTTCCCGGAGCACTCCCCGCCGTTTGCGGCATGAGCCACCATGCAACCACCGACAAGGCCGGCTTCGGGGGGAGTGCAAGCGTTAGCCGCATCCGTAGCGGCGAGTTCGGGGAAATCAAGCTGCAGGGCTGGCATGGGTGGCTCCATGGTGATAAATTCACGTTACGCGAAACGTAAAAAGCAATCCTTTTACGTTTTCGTTTTGTGTAATTTTATCTAAGCGCACGCCAAACGTAAAGCGTTATAGAAGTAACAAGGAGTAACTGCTATGTATGCTGAGCTGATCGAAAGCCTCTCCACAAACGACCGCAAAGCGCTCGCAGAAGCGGGGGTTCCCTCATCACGCGTAAGCGAGTGGAAAACCGGGTTCCGCCTACCAACACGCCCCCAGGTGCTGGCACTCGCAAAAGTCAAAGGCGTTGACCCGATCAAACTTGAGACAGAACTTGTGATGATCGAGACAGAGCAAGAAGCCAAAAAAAGGCCGGAAATGAGCGGTCTACTGGCGGCGGTACGAGAGACTTACAACAGATTAATGATGTAATTTCTGCATGAAGTCTTCTTTCCGGCGCGTGGCGCTCATCGGCAAGTACCAGAGCTCCAGTGCAGCGGCGGCATCCAACGACTCCCTGCAGGTGTTGGAGCGCATCGCCCGGTTCCTGTGGGACCGGGATTGCGAGGTACTGCTGGAGGCGGAGACCGCCGCGAACACGGGGCTCGAGGGCTATACGGTGCTGGATGTGGACGGCATCGGCCGGCAGTGCGACCTGGGCCTGGTGGTGGGTGGCGACGGCACCATGCTGGGCGTGGGCCGCAGGCTGGCCAGCTACGGCACGCCGCTGATCG
>Ga0182176_1000048_pt1 | contig 9854 bp, 10 predicted proteins | sample G6R1MG_37_FD_123204 | JGI IMG/M metagenome (GOLD analysis project Ga0182176, IMG submission 123204) | Miscanthus phyllosphere microbial communities from Michigan, USA - G6R3_NF_01AUG2016_LD1 MG | ecosystem: Host-associated > Plants > Phyllosphere > Phylloplane/Leaf | place: USA: Michigan... | reverse complement strand
CTTCTACCGCGGCCGCGACGTGGTCGACTGGCTGGCCGACATGGGCTACTACCGCATGCCGGTCGACCAGCACCCCCTGCGCGAAGGCGTGCGCGACAACACCAACCACTACGTCACCGGCCGCGATGGCGGGCGCGACATCGACCTACGCAGGTTTGCGCTCGAGGGCATGCAGCTCTACGGCCAGCTGGAATACCTCGAAGGCGACATCCTGCGCTTCCGCCCCTCGCTGACGGCCGCGCTGGACAGCGCCGACCGCACCTACAACGGCATCAATGCGGCGATCGACAAATACATCGCCGAGCACCGCATCGAAGCCGGAGAGCCCTCGATCTACCAGCCCGTTTGGGCACCCGAGGGCGAGCGCGAGACGTTGTCGCTGGCCGACTCGGGCATCACCTCGGTGATCTGGTGCATCGGCTTCACACCCGATTTCCGCTGGCTGGACGCGCCGGTTTTCAACGGCCAGGGCCATCCAGTGCACCAGCGCGGCGTGACCCAGGTGCCCGGCCTGTACTTCATCGGACTACCCTGGCTGCACACCTGGGGTTCGGGCCGCTTTTCCGGCGTGGCCGACGACGCGGCCTTCGTAGCCAGTCACATCGTCCGGCATCGCCAGGCCTCGCAGGAGGCCGACACCCCGGTGCAGGAAGCCGAACCCCAGCCTGCCTGACGAGGCCCGCGCCGATGCCACACAGACCCATCGTCGGCTCGCACCACAACCGCAGCCTCTGAGGCCCGCCCCGTGGATGGCCGGGTGCGCCCCTGGAAGGCCCGCTCCTCGGTCATCCTCGGCATGTCCCGGCTCGACGGTTGTGGTCTCTCCGAGAGCTGGATCCAGAAGACCTGCGGTGAAGTCCATTGGCGCGGCCTCGCCGTCAACCAGGGCTGCACCGCCTCGGCGAACAGCAGAGCGCTGAAAGGCGACAGCTCGCTGGGCTTGAGCACCACGATGCAGCCCGCGGCCAGCGCCGTGCCGACCTTGGCGGTGATCTGATAGAGCGGCCAGTTCCACGACGTGATCAGGTCGCGGGCCTCGCCGGCGGGTCATCCACATAGAACACATAGCCCGCCGCCGTCCAGCGATGCCGGAGCCACCCATTGCGAGCGGCAGTTGGCCTTGCCCCGCTTCCACGGGCGGTTGTCGGCTGGACTCTGAAACTGGGATTTCGTTTTCCTTGCGCCGCTCCCGGCCTTCCGGAAATCAAACCTACCTCCAGTTTTGAAAAGTCCGGAACTCGGGGGAGAGGTCACATGGCCAGTCACCCCGCCCACGCAACCTTCTTCCTGTGTGCCTTTCGCTGATCGGCGTTTATGTCAGCCAGGCATCAGCGCGCCCCAGAGGCTGCAGCCCCGGGAGTTGCGCCCGCACCGCTGGGGGCATGGCCGTGATGCATGCGGAAGAAGGTCCACTCCTCAATGATCCGGTTGTCGCCCAGAAAGCACAGGCCGATTTCCGAGCCGTCAGACAGCTTGGCGATTTCCGAGCGACCGCCCATCTTCGAGCAGAAAACGGACGCGGGGTTGGCCATGGCGAACACAGCGCACGGCAGCGTGACCACGAGGGCACACAAGGCGCCACGGACGGGGGAAAGGTTTCGGCGGTTCATGGGGTCGGACCTCGGAAAAGAAAGAGAATGCCTGCGCGAATCGCAACACAGGGCCGCAAGCCGCGCGGTGATCTTCTGAAACGCGCCGGCATCGCCAAAGCGCGCTTTCATCATATCGCCGTCCGTGACGCCGAGATGAGGCAGGAAAGCGCGTCAGAAATCATTCATCGCCGTAAGTCACGCCTCCAGGCCGACGCGGGTTGCATTCGTTGCCAGCCAAGCGGGTTTGTCTTCAAGACGAGGGCACCCGCCGCTTAGGCCCGCTCAACATACAGGCCGCTGCCACAGACTGCAGCGCAAAGATCGCAGCGAGAAATACGCGCCGGCGAAAGCGCCCCAAGACTCTCCGACAGCAATCCTCACGATCAACCCAGCCAGCAAGGCAGGGGCAAATGCATGAAGTGCTTGTGACAGAGCCACACCCCGGGCCACCACGCGTGGCACATCGGTCGGCGCGAACTCCACTTGCGCAATCGAAGGCGGCAGCAATGTAGCGTTGCCGATACCCAGCCCGAAGAACACGATACCTGCCCTTCGGAAGGGACGAGGCCCCTCTGCTCCTCAACGTCGCGGCCAAGCGCTACGAGCACGGCTCGGTGCTGCTCACCAGCAACCTGCCGTTCACGCAGTGGCACAGCGCCTTCGCCGATGACCAGACGCTCACAGCGGCCATGCTTGATCGGCTCCGGCGCCACGCCCATCGCACTCGATCCCCTTGCGTGCGAGGCGATCCTTGATGCCTCTGCGTTTGAGGTGCGCCCGACAGCGCGCTGAACTCTCTCCCGCGGCAGTATCGAGCGCATCTGTCTTGCAAGAGCGCCCACGCCGGGCCGCGCCCCCTCATGCCCGGTATGCGCGCTCAATGAGTTCCACCAGTTCCCCCACGGCCGGACTGGCGGCGCGCGTGCTGCGGCGGACCCAGCCAATGTCGCGGAAGAAGGTCTGCTCGCCCAGTGGCAGCGCCAGCACGCCTTCAGGCCAGTCCTGGCGGCCGAAAGTTTGCGGCACCAGGGCCACGCCGATGCCGCGTGCCACCATCTGCGCCATGGCGTCCAGCTCGTCGATTTCCACGCAGTCCTGCACGTTGATGTGCACCTCGCGAAGGAAGCGCTCCACCAGCCGCCCGCCGAAGGATGTGCGCTCGTAGCGGATGAAGGGCTGCGTGCCCAGCAGCGAACGCCAGTCGTGCGGCGGCGGCAGGCTGGCAGGCACCAGCAGGCGGAAGGGCTCGCGCGACAGCGGTGTCCAGCGCAGGTCCGCCTGCAGTTCGAAAGCCGGCCGGATCATGAGGGCCGCATCCACCTCGCCGGCGTCCACCTGGTTGAGCAGGTGGAAGGACACGCCGGGCACCACGCGCACGTGCACGCCCGGATGCCGCTCGCGAAAGCGCGCCAGCACTCCCGGCAGGACGACGGTCTGCGCCGAGGCGATGGCGCCCAGCACCACCCGCCCTCCCAGCGTCCGGTTGCGGCGCTGTACGGACATCTCCTCGAAGAGCCGGACCACTTCGCGCGCCTGCATGAGCGCCTCCAGGCCCTGGGGGTTGAGCCGGGCGTTACGGCCGGCGCGGTCGAAAAGGGCGTGCCCGAGCTGCTCCTCCAGCCGCTGGATCTGGGCGCTGACGGCCGCCTGCGTCAGGCCGATACGGAGGCCCGCGCTGGCGAACGTGCCTTCCTCGGCCACCGTGATGAATGTCTTGAGCTCGCGGATCATGATTGATTGATTATTTTGATCTTTCTATCAAAAATGTATTGATTTTATTTTTCTTTCGATCTTCCTAGACTACGGCCAACCCACAGCAACACAGGCTCTCTTCCATGACCGACGTGACCACCAATCCCACCATGATGTCTCCCTTCCACCTGGCTTTTCCGGTGGACGACCTCGCCAAGGCGCGTAGCTTCTATGGTGGCCTGCTGGGTTGCTCCGAGGGCCGCAGTTCCGAGGACTGGATCGACTTCAACTTCTACGGCCACCAGATCGTGGCGCACCTGGCGCCCAGCGAGTGCGGGCTGGCCCAGCGCAATGCGGTGGACGGCCATGGTGTGCCAGTGCGCCACTTCGGCATCGTCCTGCCCATGGCGCAATGGCAGGACATGGCCGACCGGCTGCGTGCGGCAGGTATCGAATTCGTCATCGAGCCCTACGTGCGCTTCAAGGGCGAGGTCGGCGAGCAGGCGACGATGTTCTTCATGGATCCGGCCGGCAATGCCATGGAGATAAAGGCTTTCACCGATATCACGCGACTCTTCGCCAAATAAATGACGGGCCGGCTGCATTTCAAGGCCGAGCTTATTTTCTGACAGACAATTTATTTTTGCGATGGCGCCAATCCATTGGATTGGCGCCTTTTGTCGTTGATCCACATATTCCATTCATTTCCACTCTTTGCTGATGAATCGAGTCATCCCATCGAAACAACGACACAAGCCTTTGATTCATATGGAAATTTTCACCACCCGGGTTGCATTGAGTTAATAGGTGCGCGTTCGCACTACCGCAGTGCAAAGCCGATCTCGAAACTCATCCCACGGCGCCGAAGAATGAAATAACGCACCAGCGCGGATCAAAAAATACTGGCATGGATCATGCTCAATTCATTGCGTCTTAATCTAGGTCAACCTCTTCAAGGAATTACCGATGAAACGCAGAGATATCATGATGCAAATGGCAGGTATGGGCGTGCTGGCATTGGCCTCCTCGCCCAGTTGGGCGGCTGACGAAGACATCGTCGTCGGTGCCATCTACCCCATGAGCGGCCCCAACGCCCAGGTGGGCGTGGATGCACGCCACGCCATCGACACCGCCCTGCAGATCATCAACACGCCCACGCAGGTCGATCTGCCAGGGGCTGCCGGCGCCGGCATCGCCAGCCTGGGCGGGCGCAAGCTGCGCGTGGTCTATGCCGACCACCAGGCCGACCCGCAGAAGGGCCGCGCCGAGGCCGAGCGCCTGATCACGCAGGAGAAGGCCGTGGCCATCATCGGTTGCTTCCACTCGTCGGTGGCCGCCACCGTCGGCACCACCTGCGAGCGCTACGGCGTGCCCTTCGTGTGCGCGGATTCGTCCTCGCCCAGCCTGCACCGCCGCAACCTCAAGTATTTCTTCCGTCCGGCCGCGCACGACGAGATGTTCTCCGAGGCCATGTTCGACTTCATGGACCTGCAGAAAAAGCAGGGCAAGAAGGTCGAGACCGTGGCCCTTTTCTTCGAGGACACCATCTTCGGCACCGATTCGTCCACCGTGCAGCGCAAGCTGGCCGCAGAACGTGGCTACAAGGTGGCGGCGGACGTCAAGTTCCGCGCCAACTCGCCCTCGCTGTCGGCCGAGGTGCAGCAGCTCAAGTCCGCCAATGCCGACGTGCTGCTGCCCTCCTGCTACACCACCGACGTCATCCTGCTGATGAACACCTGCGCGCAGCTGGGCTACAAGCCGCGCAACATCGTGGCGCAGGCGGCCGGCTTCGTCGAGAAGGCGGCGCTGGACGTGGTGGGCGACAAGCTGCAGGGCATGATCACCCGCGCCAGCTTCGCGCTGGACACGGCCGGCAAGCGGCCCTCCATCGGCTTCGTCAACGCGGCCTTCAAGGCCCGTGCCGGCCGCGACCTCAACGACGCCAGCTCGCGCCAGTTCATGGCAGCCATCGTGCTGGCCGATGCCCTGCAGCGCGCCGGCTCCACCGACGGCGAGAAGCTGCGCGCGGCGCTGGCGGCCACCGACATCCCGGGCGACAAGACCATCATGCCGTGGTCGCGCGTCAAGTTCGACGCCAGCGGCCAGAACACCTTCGCCAGCCCGGTGCTGCAGCAGTACAAGGGCACGGGCTTCGTCACCATCTTCCCCACGGCGGTGGCCATGGCCCAGCCCGTGTGGCCGATGAACGGCTGAGCCGGGATCCACGAATGAACGCACAAGCAATCGCGCAGGTGCTCGCCAGCGGCGTGCTGATGGGGCTCATGTATGCCCTCATCGCCGTCGGCCTGTCGCTCATCTTCGGGCTGATGGACGTGGTGAACTTCGCCCACGGCGAGTTCCTGATGATGGGCATGTACCTCACCTTCGGCCTGGCCGTGGGCCTGCACCTGGACCCGATCATCGGCATGCCGATCGTGGGCGGAGTGCTGTTCATGGCCGGCGTGCTGGTGTACCTGCTGATCGTGCGCCATGCCATGCGGGCCAAGGCCAACGTGGGCATGGTGCAGATCTTCTCCACCTTCGGGCTGGGCACGCTCATGCAGGGCCTGGCGCAGTACTTCCTCACGCCCGACTACCGCCAGATCAGCGACAGCTGGCTGGCCAACAAGACGGTGGAGATCGGCGGCGTCTTCCTGCCGCAGCCGCAGATCGCCGGCGCGGTGGTATCGCTGCTGGCCTTCGGTGGGCTGTATCTGCTGATGTCGCGCACCGACTTCGGCCGGGCGCTGGAAGCCACCCGCGAGGACCAGGGCGCCGTGGCCCTGGTGGGCATCGACCGCAACCGCGTCTTCGCCCTGGGCTGGGGCCTGGGCCTGGCGATGGTGGGCGTGGCCGGCGCCATGCTGGCCAACTTCTATTACATCCACCCGCAGGTGGGCGGCGCCTTCAGCGGCATCGCGTACGTGGTCGTCGCCCTGGGCGGCTTCGGCAGCGTGTTCGGCGCACTGGTGGGCGGCGTGATCGTGGGCCTGGTCGAGGCCATGACCACTCTGGTGCTGCCCGCCTCGCTCAAGACCGTGGGCGTGTATGCCCTGTACCTGCTGGTGGTCCTGCTGCGCCCCAGCGGCCTTTTCGGGAGACTCTGATGACCGACGCAGCGATTGCTGTTCCCGCCGGCCGTGTGCCGGCCGCGGGTGCTCTGCAGGCCCATGCCGCGCAGCGGCGCCGCCAACTGGTGGTGGCCGCCATCGCGCTGGCGCTGATGGCCGCCGTGCCGCTGGTGGTGGGCGATGCCTACCTGCGCAACATCCTGATCCTCACCCTGATGTACGCCGCGCTGGCGCAGGCCTGGAACATCCTGGGGGGCTACTGCGGCCAGATCTCGCTGGGCCATGCGCTGTACTTCGGTGCGGGCGCGTACACCACCAGCGTGCTGTTCGTGCACTTCGGCGTGCTGCCCTGGTTCGGCATGGTGGCCGGTGCGCTGCTCGCGGCCGTGATGGCGCTGCTGCTGGGCTGGCTGTGCTTCCGCCTCAAGGGCCACTACTTCGCCATCGCCACGCTGGTCATCGCCGAGATCGGCCTGCTGCTGGTGCACAACTGGGACTACGTCGGCGCCGCCATGGGCATCCAGTGGCCGCTCGGCCCCGACAGCTGGGCCACGCTGCAGTTCGCGCGCAACAAGGCGCCGTACTTCTACTTCGTGCTGGGCCTGTTCGCGCTGACCTGGCTGATCACCTTCTGGGTGGAGGGCTCGCGCTGGGGCTACTGGTGGCGTGCCGTCAAGGACAACCCCGAGGCCAGCGAAAGCCTGGGCGTGACGGTGTTCCGCTCCAAGATGGCGGCAGCCGCCCTGTCGGCCAGCCTGACGGCGGTCGGCGGCGGCTTCTACGCGGCCTTCGTGGCCTACATCGATCCGGACAGCGTCATGCATTTCCGCTTCTCGCTGCTGATGGTGCTGCCGGTGGTGCTCGGCGGCATCGGCACCCTGTGGGGGCCGCTGCTGGGCGCGGTGATCCTGATCCCGCTGACCGAAGCCATCCGCAGCTACATGGGCGGCTCGGGCACCGGCACGGACCTGATAGTCTACGGCGCGCTCGTCATGGGCGTGGCCGTGCTCAAGCCCGAAGGCCTGATCGGCCTCTTCAGCGGCTGGCGCCGCAAGGCAGGTGCCGCATGAACCCGGCCTCCGCCATGCAATCGTCGCCGGCACCCACCGCCCCCGACACCAGCCGGCCCATCCTGCAGCTGACCGACATCTGGCAGCGCTTCGGCGGCCTGGTGGCCAACGCCGAGGTCACCTTCGACGTGCCCCGCGGCCAGATCCTGGGGCTCATCGGCCCCAACGGCGCGGGCAAGTCCACGCTGTTCGGCATCATCGCCGGCGCCCGTGCGCCGGTGCAGGGCCAGGTGGTGTTCGAGGGCCGCGACGTCACGCGGCTGGACGCGCCCGCGCGCTGCACGCTGGGCATCGCCCGCACCTATCAGGTGCCCCGCTCCTTCGACAGCATGAGCGTGCTGGACAACGTGATGGTGGGCAGTTTCTCGCGCCACACCCGCGCTGCCGCCGCCCGCGAGGCCGCGCTGGAGGTGCTGGACTTCACCGGGCTGATCGGCCGCGCTGCGGCCTCGGCCGGCGACCTCACGCCGCCAGAGAAGCGCCGCCTGGAAGTGGCCCGCGCCTTGGCCACCGAACCGCGCCTGCTGCTGCTGGACGAGGTGATGACCGGCCTCACGCCCAGCGAGGCACGCAAGGGCGTGGAACTCATTCGCCGCATCCGCGACCGCGGCATCACCGTCATCATGGTCGAGCACGTGATGGAGATCGTCATGCCCCTGGTGGACCGGGCCATCGTGCTCAACCTCGGGCGCGTGCTCAGCCAGGGCGCGCCGCACGACGTGGTGCGCGATCCGGCCGTCGTGGCCGCCTACCTCGGAGACCGTCATCGTGCTGCTTGAAGTGTCCAACCTCACCACGGCCTACAACGGGCTGATTGCCATCTCGGACATCTCGATGAACGTGGCCGAGGGCGAGATCGTGGTGGTGGCCGGCGCCAACGGCGCGGGCAAGTCCACCCTGCTGAAGTCCATTGCCGGCATGGAGCGGCCGCAGTCGGGCAGCGTGCGCTTCGACGGCACGCCGATCGGCGCCATGCCCGCGCATCAGATCCCGCAGCGCGGCCTGGCCTACGTGCCCGAGAACCGGCGCCTCTTCCCGCGCCTGTCGGTGGCCGACAACCTGCGCCTGGGCAGCTACCTCTACCGCAAGCAGGCCGACCGCGAGGCGCCGCTGGAGCAGGTGTTCACGCTGTTCCCGCGGCTCAAGGAGCGCCTGCCGCAGCGGGCCGAGACGCTCTCGGGCGGTGAGCAGCAGATGCTGGCCATCGGCCGCGCGCTGATGACGCGGCCGCGCCTGCTGATGCTCGACGAGCCCTCCCAGGGGATCATGCCCAAGCTGGTCGACGAGATCTTCGAGGCCGTCAAGACCATCCGCGCCGGCGGCGTGACCGTGCTGCTGGTCGAGCAGCGCCTGGTCGAGAGCCTGGAGATCGCCGACCGCGCCTACGTGCTGCAGACCGGCCGCGTGATGCTCAGCGGCACCGCCGCACAGATCAGCGCCGACCCGGACGTGCGGCGCGCCTACCTGGGCATGTGAGATGGGCGGGCGGGTCCGGCGGACCCGCACCGCGCCTCCAGCCTCCTCCAACTTTTCTTCGAGCCCCCCATGCCGCTTCCCCACATCTGGCAGCAACCCGGCGATCTGCGCCAGGCCATCCGCCGCAAGGAATTCCGCTCCCACACCGCTGGCCAGGCGCCCGGCCACGCCCAGGGCAACCTGGCCATCCTGCCGCGCGCCTATGCCGACGAGTTCCTGCGTTTTTGCCGCCTCAATCCCAAGGCCTGCCCGGTGATCGGCATGACCGAGCCGGGCGATCCCCGCGTGCCCGAGCTCGGCGCCGACATCGACCTGCGCTTCGACGTGCCCGGCTACTGCGTCTTCCGCGATGGCGAGAAGGTCGGCGAGGTGGACGACCTAGGCGCGCTGTGGCAGGACGATCTGGTCGGCTTCGTGCTGGGCTGCTCGCTCTCCTTCGAGGCGGCGCTGCTCGACGCCCGCGTGCCGGTGCGCCACATCGACGACGACCACACCGTGCCCATGTACAACACCCGCCTGCCCAACGGCCAGGCTGGCCGCTTCGGCGGCAACATGGTGGTGAGCATGCGGCCGATGACGCCGGCACAGGCCATCCGCGCCATCCAGGTCACCTCGCGCTTTCCGGCCGTGCACGGCGCGCCGGTGCACTTCGGCGACCCGGCCGCCATCGGCATCGCCGACATCGCGCGCCCCGACTACGGCGCGCCGTCCGAGATTCGCGAGGGCGAGATCCCCGTCTTCTGGGCCTGCGGCGTGACGCCGCAGCAGGCCATCCGCGTGGCCCGCCCGCCGCTGGCCATCACGCACAAGCCGGGCTACATGCTCGTCGCCGACGTTCGCAACAGCGAACTGGCGGCCTTCTGAGCGAGGTCCTGCCATGAACATCGACCTGAACAGCGACCTGGGCGAGAGCTTCGGCGCATGGCGCATGGGCGACGACGCCGCCATGCTCG
>Ga0182176_1000047_pt1 | contig 9891 bp, 7 predicted proteins | sample G6R1MG_37_FD_123204 | JGI IMG/M metagenome (GOLD analysis project Ga0182176, IMG submission 123204) | Miscanthus phyllosphere microbial communities from Michigan, USA - G6R3_NF_01AUG2016_LD1 MG | ecosystem: Host-associated > Plants > Phyllosphere > Phylloplane/Leaf | place: USA: Michigan... | reverse complement strand
GCTTGGCTTGCATGTCGCGGAAGTTCGTGGCCGTGATGCCGCCGGGATAGCCCGAATGGCGGTAGTACACCTTGTCGAGCGACTTGGTGCCGGTGACCTTGAGCTTGGATGCGTTGATGATGACGATGAAATCGCCGGTATCGACGTGAGGCGTGTAAATGGCCTTGTGTTTGCCGCGCAAACGGAGAGCAACTTCGCTGGCTACTCGTCCGAGGACCTTGTCGGTCGCGTCAATCACAAACCACTCATGCACGACCTCAGCGGGCTTTGCGCTGAAAGTAGTCATGTGTTTCTCTCGAGAAAAAGAGGGTTTGGTCGGTCCTTTTCCACGGTCGGTGCTTCTCTGAAGGAAGCCTCTTAGGTGGCAGTTGAAACCTCGCCGCGGGACCTGGGAATCGCTGCGAAGCCCGCCATTATACAAAGCCGGCCGCGCAACGTGCAAAGGCGCCAAAACAACGGCCCGAACGGCCTGGCGCAGCCGCTGCGTGGACGAGCCGCTATGGCGAGAAGGTCTCCCGGCGGCGGGCCTCTTCCGCCGCGCGCCGGCGCAGATCGACGCACACCGGGTGGTGCGTGCGGGCGGGCGACTGGCATTCGCGGTAGATGCACATCGGCCGTGTCAGCAGCGAGGCGTCCGCGCAGGCCTCCACGGGGCCACGTGCCAACGGGTGCGTGGTTTTGGGTTCGGCCGAGGGCTGCGGCGGGGGCGCACTCCCCGCAGCACCACCAGCGGACGGGCTGCCGCTGCCGGAACTGGCCGCAGCGGCGATGGTGCTCTTGGCGGGCGGCGCAGCGTCCTTCGCATGGCGCCGGATGTGGGATTTGGACGGTGAGGCAGGTTCGGCCGGCTGGGTGGCTACCGGCTGAGCCTGCGCCGGCGAGGGTAAGGGCAGTACCCCCGACTCCGGCAACGACGCGGTCGCCACGGGTTCAGGCGCCGCAGCGGGACTGGATGCCGCAGGCTGGGCCCATTCGGTGACGATGTCGCTGTCGGGCGTGCGGGCAGGCTGCGGCTCGCTGCGCCACGGCAGGAGGGCCGCCAGAACGCCGGCCACCAGCAAGCCTGCCAGCGCAGCCAGCGGGGCCCAGCGCCGACGTGCTGGCGCCGCCGCCTCCGGCGGCGTTGCAGCGCCTGGAGCAGCCGCCGATACGGACATGCCCGGCGTCGAGTGCACGGCATCGCCGCTGCTGCCGGCCTCCTGCGCCTCGTGCGGAACTCCCGGGTCGGCGCCGGCCTGCCCTGGATATGCCGCAAGAGCCACGGATGGCGCCTTCGACGCCTGCGCGGCCGCGGGTGCCGGACGTGTGGTGTCGCCCTCCCTCTCGGGGAGCCTCAGCGTCGCCGTGATCGGCAAGTCGGGCCGCACGATGGCCGGCGCTGCGGCGGCCTCGCCCGGCTCGGTCCAGAGATCGCCCAGCTCGGCGCGGAAGTCGAAATGCTCCAGGCCCGAGGCCGGTGGCTGAAGTTCCAGCAGCCGCACGAATTCGTCCACCGACTGGGGCCGATCCTGCGGCTGCAGTTGCAAGGCCTGCGAGATGCCGCGCACGAGAGGCTCGGAGTAGGCCAGGCCCCACTGCTGGTGCACCGTCTGCGCCACGCGCTCGAAGGGCACCATGCGGTCGCGGATGGCCCGCAGCGTGGCCGGCATGGGCGTGTCGTTGCACAGACACCCGTGGACCACCGCCGCAAGGGAATAGAGATCGCTCCACGCGCCCTGCCGCAGGTCGCTGCCGGCCTCGGCGTATTGCTCGATGGGTGCGTAGTTCACCTTGAGCACGGCCGTGTGCTGATGGTCGCCATCGCCGCCACCGCCGATGGCATGGCGCGCGGCGCCCAGGTCCAGCAGCACCGGCGGGCCCACGTGCTGCAGGAAGATGTTGTCCGGAGAGATGTCGCGGTGCAGCATCTGCGCTCCGTGCAGCACCCGCAACGCCCCCAGCACCGACCAGAGCACCTGCCGCAGCCAGGCCTCGGAGGGCGGGGTGCGCATGCGGGCGCGCGCCTGCTTGAGCGTCATGCCGGAATACAGCGGCATCACCATGTAGGCGGTGTGATGGGCCTCCCAGAAGCGGAACACCTTGACCAGCGAGGGATGGTCGAACTGCGCCAGGAGCCGCGCCTCGTTCACGAACGAGGCCAGCCCCGCCTGGTACGAAGCCTCGTCGCCGGGGGAGCGCGCCCGCAGCGACTGCCCTTCCATGCGCCCCGCAAGCGCCACCGGCATGTATTCCTTGATGGCGACGAAGCGCTGCAGCGAATGGTCGTAGGCGCGATAGACCATGCCGAAGCCGCCCACGCCCAGCAGCGAGAGCACCTCGAACTCCCCCAGCCGCGCGCCCGGGGCCAGGGCATCGACATGGTGGACAGTGCCGGCGGCAGTGTGACTGGACATGGTGGAGCGCGGAGCGGTGGCGGGTGCGGTACGGGTGGAGCGGGGCCTCGGAGGCGTGCGGCAGGCGCCGCAGCCCGCGCATCGTAGCGTGCGCGCAAGGCTGCGGCACCGGAGCCGCCCGGGCGCGGGCCGCCGCGCTGGTTACCATTGGACGATGTTCAGTTATCGCCACGCCTTCCATGCAGGCAACCACGCCGATGTGCTCAAGCACACCGTGCTGATTGCCGCCCTGCAGCACTTGACCCAGAAAGACGCGGCGCTGACCGTGCTCGACACCCATGCGGGGGCCGGGCTCTACCGCCTGGATGGCGATTACGCCAGCACCAGCGGCGAGGCGGCCGACGGCATCCTGCGGCTGCTCGCATCGCCGCAGGCGCTCACCCCCGCCCTGCAGGCCTATGTGGACGTGGTGCGGGCCTTCAACCAGGGCGCCGCCACGCGTACCTACCCCGGCTCGCCCTTCATCACGCAGCACCTGCTGCGCAGCCACGACAAGCTCAAGCTGTTCGAGCTGCACCCGACCGACCTGCGCTCGCTGGCCGGCAACGTGGCCCAGCTGGAAGCCGGCCGCCAGGTGGCCGTGCTGCATGAGGACGGCTTCGAGGGCGTCAAGAAATTCCTGCCGCCGCCGGCCCGCCGCGCACTGCTGCTCTGCGATCCCAGCTATGAAATCAAGAGCGACTACGGCCGCGTGCTGGACATGGTGGCCGACTCGCTCAAGCGCTTCGCCACGGGCACCTACGCCGTCTGGTACCCGATCATCCCCCGCCCCGAGGCGCACGACCTGCCGCGCCGCCTCAAGACCATGGCGACCAAGGCCGGCAAGCCCTGGCTGCACGCCACGCTGACGGTGAAGAACAGCAAGCTGGTGGAAGCGGCCGACGGCGAGAAGCGCCGCCCGGGCCTGCCGGCCAGCGGCATGTTCCTCATCAACCCGCCGTTCACGCTCAAAGCCGCGCTGAAGGACGCCCTGCCGCAGATGGCCGAGCTGCTGCAGCAGGACAAGCACGCCGCTCACAGCCTGGAATCGGGCGGCTGACGCGCCGCCCTGCCAGGCTTGACGGGCCCTGCGGGCCCGGGGCTGCGGCGGCTATTGGTCGTCGTCCGAATCCTGCTGCTCGGGGCAGCCGTTCCGGTCATCGTCCGCCAGCGCAGTGATGGCCACCTGCTTGGTGCCCAGCCCCAGCATGCCCAGGCGCTTGGCCGCAGCCTGGCTCAGATCGATGATGCGCCCGGGGGTATGAGGCCCCCGGTCGTTGATGCGCACCTGCACCGTCTTGCCCGTGACCAGGCTGCGCACGCACACGCGGGTGCCGAACGGCAGCGTGGGATGGGCTGCCGTGAGGGCGTACATATCGAACCGCTCGCCGCTGGCCGTGCGCCGGCGATGGAAGCGCGAGCCGTACCAGGAGGCCATGCCCTGCTGGTCGGAATCCGTCTCGCTATCGGAGGGCTTGCGCAGGCCCTCCGATGACTTGTCTTCGTCCAGCGAATACAGGCCGCCCGGCCCCGGCACGCCGGTGGGTGCCACGGACGGCACCACGGTGGAGACCGGGGGCAGCTCGGCGGCCCGCTGCGCCCGGCCCTTCGCGCCTGGCGCCGATGCCGTGGGCGCCGGGGCGGCTGCAGGCGGTGCGGCAGGCGCTGGCCGAGGCCGCTGCGTGGGAACGGGTGGGGAGCCTGACGGCGACGGAGGCGCTGGCGGAGCGGCGCAGGCGGCCACCAGGCCCACGCCGGCAGCCAGGGCCAGCCAGCGCGCAGCACGCCAGGCTGCCGGCACGAACCGCGAATCAGGGAGTGACGCGTTGCCTGCCGCGCCGCTCATGCCGCGCGTGCCGGCATCCGGGCACGGCAGCGGGAGCTACCGGTCTTGGAGAGGGCAAGGGAAACTTTCATCGGCGCGATGTTAGCGAATGCCGGTGAACACCTGCCGGCCCACGCGCGGACCAGGAAGTCCTGCCGGGATCTGCCGCAGGAATGCACGGTCGCTGCAGATCCTCCTGTCAGGCGCTCACAGCCCGAGGCGGCGGCACAGCTCCAGCGTGGGGCCGCTCTGGTTCATGGTGTAGAAGTGCAGCGCGGGCGCGCCGCGCGTGCGCAGCTGCTCGCACAGCTCGCTCACCACGTCCAGCCCGAAGGCGCGGATGCTGGCCACGTCGTCGCCGAAGGCCTGCAGGCGCAGCCGGATCCAGCGCGGGATCTCGGCACCGCAGGCGTCGGAAAAGCGCATCAGCTGGGTGGAGCCCATGATGGGCATGATGCCCGGCACCACCGGCACGTCCAGCCCCAGGCGGCGCGTGTCGTCCACGAAGCGGACATACGCGTCGGCATTGAAGAAGTACTGCGTGATGGCCGAATCGGCACCGGCGCGCACCTTGGCGGCATAGGCCTGCAGGTCCGCCTCGGGCGAGCGCGCCTGCGGGTGCGTTTCCGGGTAGGCCGCCACTTCGATGTGGAAGTCGCGCCCCGTCTCGGCGCGGATGAAGGCCACCAGATCGCTCGCGTAGTGGAATTCGCCACCCGCGCCGTAGCCGCTGGGCAGGTCGCCGCGCAGCGCCACCAGGCGCTGGACGCCCATGGCCTTGAGCTGGGCGAGCTGGCCGCGCACCGACTCGCGCGTGGCGCCGATGCACGAGAAGTGCGAGGCCGCGCTGAAGCCTTCGGCCAGGATCTCGCGCACCGTGCCGAAGGTGCCTTCCTGCGTGGAGCCGCCCGCGCCGTAGGTCACCGAGCAGAACTCGGGCTGGCGCGCATAGAGCTGCTGGCGCACGGCGCGCAGCTTCTCGGCGCCCTCGGGCGTCTTGGGCGGAAAGAATTCGAAGCTGACCGGAAGGCGGCCAGCTGCTGCGGCCCCGGTCGCGGGGGTGGTCGTCTCGCTCATGCGGCGCTCCGTGCGTGGATGAAGAATTCGCGGTTGCCGTCGCCGCCTTCGATGGCGCTGTCCAGCCAGGCGACGACCTGCAGGCCCAGGCCCGTGCAGCAGTCGCGGATGCGCTGCTCCACCAGCGGGTAGAGGGCCGCATCGCGCACGATGCCGCCCTTGCCCACCTGGCCGGGCTGCAGCTCGAACTGCGGCTTGACCAGCATCAGCAGCTCGCCCCCGGCCTTCAGCAGCGGCGCCACGGCCGGCAGGATCAGCGTGAGCGAGATGAACGAGACGTCGCCCGTCACCAGGTCGAAGACGGGCGTGACGTCCACCTGCTCGCGCCCGGCGCGGCGGCGGCGCACCGTGGGCAGCGCGCCTTCGGCACGCGCGCGGGCCTTGGCCTGGCGCTCGGCCTTGAAGGCCTCCACCTCGTGCTCCTTGGCGTCGTCGCTGTCGTCGTATTCCTCGTCGACGAGACCGCCGTTGCGCATCCAGCTGTAGGGCGCCTCGGGCTGGGTCTCGTTGTCCTCCAGGTCCTGCTCGACGCGCTCGGAGAGCGCTTCCTCGCAGGCTTCCTGCAGCGATCCGGCGGTGAGCGAGCGGGCATTGACGCCCTCCACGCCCACCACGCGCGGGTCTTCGCGCAGCCGCTCGTGCAGCTGGCCGTGGCCCACGTCCACGCCGATCACCTGGGCCGCGCCGCGCTGCAGCAGGCAGTCGGTGAAGCCGCCGGTGCTCTGGCCCACGTCCAGGCAGCGCCAGCCGGCGACGGCCAGGCCCGTGGCGTCCAGCGCGCCTTCGAGCTTGAGGCCGCCGCGCGAGATGTAGCGCGCCTCGGACTGGTCGAGCAGCTGCACTTCGGCGATCTCGGGGATGTCGTCGCCGTTCTTGGCGACGGTGTTCCAGGGCAGGCTGGCCGCCAGCCGCCACTGCACGCCCGCCGCGATCAGGCGCTGCGCCTGCGAGCGGGTCGTGGCATGGCCCTTGTCCACCAGGTACACGTCTGCACGCATGCACCCCTCCTTTTTCAAGACTCAGAAATGCTTCAGGCGCCCATTCCTCAAGCGCCTGAAGCTATGAATTCAATAGCACAACACCATACCCCTCACAGGGCGGGCGCTGTGCCGTGCCGCATGCCGATCCGGGGATCAGTAGCGGTAGGTGTCGGGCTTGTAGGGCCCTTCCTTCTTCACGCCGATGTAGGCGGCCTGGGTGTCGGTCAGCTCGGTGAGCTGGGCGCCGACCTTCTTCAGGTGCAGGCGCGCGACCTTCTCGTCCAGCACCTTGGGCAGCACGTAGACCTTGCCGGCCTGGTAGGCATCGGGCTTGGTGAACAGCTCGATCTGCGCGATGGTCTGGTTGGCGAAGGAGCTGGACATCACGAAGCTGGGGTGGCCCGTGGCGCAGCCCAGGTTGACCAGGCGGCCCTTGGCCAGCAGGGTGATGCGCTTGCCGTCCGGGAAGATCACGTGGTCCACCTGGGGCTTCACCTCTTCCCACTGGTACTTCTCGATCGAGGCGACGTCGATCTCGTTGTCGAAGTGGCCGATGTTGCAGACGATGGCCTCGTTCTTCATGGCGACCATGTGCTCGTGGCGGATCACGTCCTTGTTGCCGGTGGTGGTCACGAAGATGTCGGCCTTGTCGGCGGCGTATTCCATGGTCACGACCTTGAAGCCTTCCATGGCGGCCTGCAGGGCGTTGATGGGGTCGATCTCGGTGACCCACACCTGGGCGCGCAGGGCGGCCAGGGCCTGGGCGCAGCCCTTGCCCACGTCGCCGTAGCCGGCCACCACGGCGACCTTGCCGGCGATCATCACGTCGGTGGCGCGCTTGATGCCGTCCACCAGCGATTCGCGGCAGCCGTAGAGGTTGTCGAACTTGGACTTGGTCACCGAGTCGTTCACGTTGATCGCACGGAACAGCAGCGTGCCCTTGGCGGACATCTCGTTCAGGCGGTGCACGCCGGTGGTGGTCTCTTCGGTCACGCCGATGATCTCGGCCGACTTGCGGGTGTACCAGGTCGGGTCCTGGGCGATCTTGGCCTTGATGGCGGCGAAGAGGATGCGTTCTTCCTCGCTGGTCGGGTGGGCGACGACCGACAGGTCCTTCTCGGCGCGCTGGCCCAGGTGCATCAGCAGCGTGGCGTCACCGCCGTCGTCCAGGATCATGTTGGGGCCTTCGCCGGCCGAGCCCTTGGGGCCGAAGTCGAAGATGCGGTGGGTGTAGTCCCAGTAGTCTTCCAGCGATTCGCCCTTGATGGCGAACACGGGCGTGCCGCCTGCGGCGATGGCGGCGGCGGCGTGGTCCTGCGTCGAGAAGATGTTGCACGAGGCCCAGCGCACGTCGGCGCCCAGGGCTTTGAGCGTCTCGATCAGCACGGCCGTCTGGATGGTCATGTGCAGCGAGCCGGTGATGCGCGCGCCCTTCAGGGGCTGCGCCGCCGCGAATTCCTCGCGGATGGCCATCAGGCCGGGCATCTCGGTTTCGGCGATCTTGATTTCCTTGCGGCCCCAATCGGCCAGGGAAATGTCTGCGATGGCCTGATCGGCCTGGGGCTTGAGAACTGCGCTCATGGTTTGGTTTTCTCCGTCAAGAAGGACAAACCACGCGTTCGAGGGGGAATGGAGGGAAAGGCGCACTCACCGCACTGGACAGCGTGGGCGAGCGTCGTTGCGAAGGGAAAGGTCCGAGCCTCGCGCCTGATGGCGCTGCAACGCTCCTCGGAAGCGCCGATTATAAGGAAACGGGCGGTTTCGGGGGCCGCATCTTCAGGGCTGGATCAGCCCCCAGCGCAGGCCGACCAGCGTCAGTTCGGCCTGGTTGGCAGCGCCCAGCTTCTGCTTGACGTTGTAGAGGTGGGTGCCCACGGTGCTGCTGGCCAGGCTCAGGTTCTCGGCGATCTGCGCCACGCTCCGGCCCCGGGCGAGCTGCAGGAAGACCTCGAACTCGCGCTCGCTCAGCACGTCGGACGGGCTGGCGTCGCCCTCGATCTGGGCCAGCGCCAGGCGCTGGGCCAGCTGCGCATCGACATAGCGGCGGCCGGCCGCCACGGCGTGCACCGCGTCGATCAGCGCCTCGGGCGCGCTGCGCTTGCAGAGGTAGCCCAGCGCGCCGGCCTTGAAGAGCCGCTGCGGATAGGCCGTGGCCTCGTGCGCCGACAGCATCAGCACGCGCGCAGAGGCATCGTGCGCGAGCAGGCGGCGCAGCGCCTCCAGCCCGCCCATCCCGGGCATGGAGATGTCCATCACCACCACGTCGGGCCGCTGCTGCGGATAGTCGCGGCAGGCCTGCTCGCCGCTGTCGGCCTCGGCCACCACCTCGATGTCGGCCGTGCCCAGCAACATGCGAAAACCCATGCGCACCACGGCGTGGTCGTCCACCAGCATCACCCGAATCATGTCGTCTCCTGTTGCGTGGGCTCCAAGGGCCCCATCGGCAGGCGCGCCTGCAGCACCGCCCCGCCCTCGTTGCGCGCCTCCAGCCGCAGCTCGCCGCCCAAGGCGTCGGCGCGCTCGCCGAGCCAGCGCAGGCCGAAATGCCCGGGCCGCTGCCAGTCGGCGGGCGGCCCCACGCCGTCATCCTGCACCTGGATGTGCAGAAAGCCGTCCTCGGCCTCCACCACCAGCCGTACCCGGCGGGCCTGGCTGTGGCGCAGGGCGTTGGTCAGCCCCTCCTGCGCGATGCGGTAGGCGGCCAGGGCCGGCACGGCGGCCAAACCTCCGGGCAGGGGCGCGGGATCGAAATCGATGGCCACCGCCGGCTGGCTGGCGCGCACGCGCTCCACCAGGTCGTCCAGCGCATCGCCCAGGCCCAGCGAGTCCAGCGCCATGGGCGCCAGCCGCGGGATCATGCCGTGCATGTGGTCGTACAGCCGGCCGGCTTCTTCGGTGATGACGCGCGCCGCCTGGGCCGCCTGCGCATCGGACGGTGCGCAGCGCCGCGCCACCGACATGGCCAGGCTGCGGATGGCCGTGACCGACTGGCCCAGCTCGTCGTGCAGGGCGCGCGCGATCTCGCGCCGCTCGGCCTCGATGTGGCCTTCGATCAGCCCCGCCAGTTCGCGCGAATCGGACAGGCGGCGCTCGGCCTCGTAGGCGCGGCGGTGCATGGCCAGATGGTCCTTGAGCACGGCGGTCATGCGGTTGAAAGCGCCGCCGATGGCCGACGCCTCCTGGCCGCGCAGCGGCGGCAGCACCACGCCGAAGTCGCCGCCTTCGAGCCGGTTCAGCCCCTCGACGATCTGCGAGAACGGCTGCAGCGCCCGCCCCATGGCCCAGAACACCAGGGCATTGACCAGCAGCAGCATCGCAGCGCCGCCGCCGGCCAGGGTGAGCAGGTCGTCCCAGCCGTCGAGCACGGCGCGCGAAGGCTCGGCCTCGATGGCCAGATAGCCGTGGGGCAGCGCGATCACCTGGCGCGAGATCTGCGGCACGATCAGGGCCGAGAACCACGCTGGCGCCTCGCGCCCCTGCTTGTAGGTGAAGGGCGGCGAGCGGTAGAGCACGCGGCCCTCGCCGTCGACCAGCGTGATGTCGTTGGCCCGCACCCGGCCCAGGCGCTGCAGGAACCGCAGCAGGCTGTCGAGCCCCTCGGGCGCGTACACGCCGTCGACGCGCTGCAGCAGCTGCG
>Ga0182176_1000046_pt1 | contig 9955 bp, 7 predicted proteins | sample G6R1MG_37_FD_123204 | JGI IMG/M metagenome (GOLD analysis project Ga0182176, IMG submission 123204) | Miscanthus phyllosphere microbial communities from Michigan, USA - G6R3_NF_01AUG2016_LD1 MG | ecosystem: Host-associated > Plants > Phyllosphere > Phylloplane/Leaf | place: USA: Michigan... | reverse complement strand
CAACATCGAGGCAGGCCTGACGCCGCGCGAGGCCACCTACCGCGCCATGCGCGAGGTGTCCGGCCCCATCATCGCCATCGCGCTGGTGCTGGTGGCGGTGTTCGTGCCGCTGGCCTTCATCAGCGGGCTCACGGGGCAGTTCTACCGCCAGTTCGCGGTAACCATCGCCATCTCCACGGTGATCTCGGCGATCAACTCGCTCACGCTGTCGCCGGCCCTGAGCGCACTGCTGCTCAAGGGCCACGACGAGCCCAAGGACGCGCTCACGCGCGGCATGGACAAAGTGCTGGGCGGGTTCTTCCGCCGCTTCAACAGCGTGTTCCATCGCGGCTCGGAGGCCTACAGCGGTGGCGTCAAGCGCGTCATCGGCCGCAAGGCGCTGATGCTGGTCATCTACGGCGCACTGGTGTCCGCCACCTGGGGGCTGTTCAAGATCGTGCCGGGCGGCTTCGTGCCGGCGCAGGACAAGCAGTACCTGGTGGGCTTCGCCCAGCTGCCCGACGGCGCCACGCTGGACCGCACGGATGACGTGATCCGCCGCATGGGCGAGATCGTCAAGAAGAACCCCAACGTGGAAGACGCCATCGCTTTCCCGGGCCTGTCGATCAACGGCTTCACCAACAGCTCCAACTCCGGCATCGTGTTCGTCACGCTCAAGCCTTTTGCCGAACGCACCCGCGCCGACCAGAGCGGCGGCGCCGTCGCGGGCCAGCTGAACCAGGCCTTCGGCAGCATCGAGGAAGCGTTCATCGCCATGTTCCCGCCGCCGCCCGTGGCCGGGCTTGGCACCACCGGCGGCTTCAAGCTGCAGATCGAGGACCGCGCCTCGCTGGGTTATGGCGCCATGGACGCGGCCGTGAAGGCCTTCATGGCCAAGGCCTACCAGACGCCGGAGCTGGCAGGGCTGTTCACCAGCTGGCAGGTCAACGTGCCGCAGCTGTACGCCAACATCGATCGCACCAAGGCGCGCCAGCTGGGCGTGCCGGTCACGGACATCTTCGAGACGCTGCAGATCTACCTGGGCAGCCTGTATGCCAACGACTTCAACCAGTTCGGCCGCACGTACAGCGTGCGCGTCCAGGCCGATGCGGCCTACCGGGCACGGGCGGAAGACGTGGGCCTGCTGAAGGTGCGCTCCACCACGGGCGCGATGGTCCCGCTGTCGGCGCTGATGAAGATCGAGCCCAGCTTCGGCCCCGAGCGTGCCATGCGTTACAACGGTTTCCTCGCCGCCGACGTGAACGGCGGGCCCGCGCCGGGCTACTCGTCCGGACAGGCGCAGGCCGCCATCGAGCGCATCGCCGCGGAGACGCTGCCGCAGGGCATCAGCTTCGAATGGACCGAGCTGACCTACCAGGAGATCCTGGCCGGCAACTCCGCCGTGCTGGTGTTCCCCATCGCCATCCTGCTGGTGTTCCTGGTGCTGGCCGCACAGTACGAAAGCCTGACGCTGCCCATCGCCATCATCCTGATCGTGCCCATGGGGCTGCTGGCGGCCATGACGGGCGTGTGGCTCTCGGGCGGCGACAACAACGTGTTCACGCAGATCGGGCTCATCGTGCTGGTGGGGCTGTCGGCCAAGAACGCCATCCTGATCGTGGAGTTCGCCCGCGAGCTGGAGTTTTCCGGCCGCACGCCGGTGCAGGCGGCCATCGAGGCCAGCCGCCTGCGGCTGCGCCCCATCCTGATGACGTCTCTGGCGTTCGTGATGGGGGTGCTGCCGCTCGTTCTTTCCACCGGCGCCGGTGCCGAGATGCGCAGCGCCATGGGCGTGGCGGTGTTCGCGGGAATGATCGGCGTGACGGCTTTCGGCCTGTTCCTGACGCCGGTGTTCTATGTGGCGCTGCGCCGCATGGCCGGCAACCGGCCGCTGCAGCAGCACGGAAGCCACGTGGCGCCGCTGACCGATGCCGACGGGGGCGCAGCAGGCCATGGCGCCTCGGCCTACCCCGTGATCGCCGCGCCGCGCGGCCAGCACGAATGAGACGGAGTTCTTCCATGACGACGATGTTTTCCCTTGCTTCTTCTCTCGCGCGGCTGGCTCCGTTGGCCGCGGCCCTGGCGCTGGCCGGGTGCATGAGCACGCCGGCGGTGCCGGATCATGCCGGCGTGGCCGTGCCCGCCGCCTTCAGCGAAGCCGATGGCGCCGCATCCTGGACGACCGCGCCTCCGGCCGAGGCACAGCCGCGCGGCGCGTGGTGGCAGGGCTTCCGCGATCCCGTGCTGGACGATCTTGTGCAGCGCGCCGGCAGCGGCAACACCACCGTACAGGAGGCGGCCGCCCGCCTGGCGGAGGCCCGCGCGTTGCTGCGCTCGGCCGACGCCAGCCGCTCGCCCCAGGTGGGCCTGTCCACCGGCGTAGCGCGCCAGGCCGGCGCCAACACGGCCACGGGCGGCCCCGTGCCCGCCACGCTGGTCACCGCCGGGCTGAACGTGTCGTACGAGCTGGATCTGTTCGGCCGCCTGTCGCAGGCCAGCGATGCGGCGCGGCTCGACGCCCAGTCGCGTGGCGCGCTGCTGCAAAGCACGCGGCTGATGGCCCAGGCCGACGCGGCGCAGACCTACCTGCAGCTGCGCTCCGTGCAGGCCGAGCGCGGCCTGGTGCAGGAGAGCCTGGCGGCCTACCGCGACACGCTGCGCCTTACGGAGCGTCGCTATCAGGCCGGCGACCTGGCCGAGCTGGACGTGGCCCGCGTGCAGACCGAGGTCGCGGCGACCGAGTCGGATGCGCTGGCCCTGGAGCGCCAGCAGGCCTTGCTGACGCATGCCCTGGCATTGCTGGTGGGCGAGGTGGCCACGGGCTTCACCGTGCCGGCTGCGGCCGGCGAGGCCGCGTTGCCGGTCATTCCGGCGGGCGTGCCGGGGACGGTGCTGGCCCGCCGGCCGGACGTGTCGGCGGCGCAGGCGGCGGTCCTCGCGGCACAGGCCCGCGTGGGCGTGGCGCAGGCGGCGTGGTTCCCCGCAGTCACGCTCACGGGCAACGGCGGCTATGCGTCGCCGGAACTGGGCGATCTGTTCAAGTGGTCGGCCCGCTCCTGGGGTATCGGCGCGCTGCTGTCGCTGCCGCTCTTCGACGGCGGCCAGCGCCAGGCGCAGGAAGACGGGGCCCGGGCGCGGCTGGAGGGAGCGCTGGCGGCGCACCGCGGCCAGGTGCTGACGGCCTTCCGCGAGGTGGAAGATCAGCTGAGCGCCTTGCGCCTGCTGGCGGGGCAGGCCGAGGCCCAGGGGCGGGCCGTGCAGTCAGCCGCGCGTGCCACGCAGCTGTCGGACGCGCGCTACCGCAACGGCATGGTGAGCCAGCTGGAACTGCTGGACGCCCGGCGCAGCGAGTTGCGCAACCGGCGCCAGGCGCTGCAGGTGCGTACGGCGCAGTACACGGCCACGGTCGGCCTGATCCGGGCGCTGGGGGGCGGGTGGGGCGATGCGCCCGCGCCGACGGTGCAGTCCGCCATCGCTGCTCAGGCCGTGGCGCTGGAGCGCTGATCGGTGCGGGCAGGGCCGCCGCGCCGTGCAGTCGGGACGCTCGCTGACACGGGGCTGTCGCCGGCACGCCTGCAATCGCCCCCCAACGGGCCTATAGTCACTGGTTGCCGATGCGCGTGCCGGCGGCAGGCCTTGGAGCCAGGTCCTGCCGGCATCGCCATTTCCCCAGAACCCCTCCAGGAGCTTTCTGCATGACCTATCCCAACACGCAACTCTTCATCGCTGGCAAGTGGCAAGACGCTGCCGATGGCAAGACCATCGCCGTGCACAACCCTTCCACCGGCAAGGAAATCGGCCGGGTGGCCCACGCCGGCAAGGCCGACCTGGACCGGGCGCTGGAAGCCGCACAGAAGGGCTTCGAAGCCTGGCGCGATCTGCCCGCGATCGAGCGCGCCAAGGCCATGCGCCGCGCCGCCGCTCTGATGCGCGAGCGTGCCGATTCCATCGCCCGCATCCTCACGCAGGAGCAGGGCAAGCCGCTGGCCGAAGCCAAGATCGAAGCCATGGCCGCAGCCGACATCATCGACTGGTTCGCCGACGAAGGCCTGCGCATCTACGGCCGCATCGTGCCCTCGCGCGGCAACCTGAACGTGCGCCAGCTGGTGCTCAAGGATCCGGTGGGCCCGGTGGCGGCTTTCACGCCCTGGAATTTCCCCATCAACCAGGTGGTGCGCAAGATGGCTGCCGCGCTGGGCGCGGGCTGCTCCATCCTCGTCAAGGCGCCCGAAGAAACCCCGGCGAGCCCGGCCGAGCTGATCCGCGCCTTCGCCGATGCCGGTGTGCCGGCCGGCACGGTGGGCCTGGTGTATGGCGATCCGGCCGAGATCTCCGGCTACCTCATCCCGCACCCCATCATCCGCAAGGTCACCTTCACCGGCTCCCCCGCCGTGGGCAAGCAGCTGGCAGCTCTCGCAGGCAAGCACATGAAGCGCGTGACCATGGAGCTGGGCGGCCATGCCCCGGTGATCGTGGCGGAAGACGCCGACGTGGAACTGGCCGTGAAGGCCGCCGGCGGCGCCAAGTTCCGCAACGCCGGCCAGGTCTGCATCTCGCCCACGCGCTTCCTGGTGCATGAAAGCATCCGCCGCGACTTCGTCGCGGCGCTCACGCGCCACGCGCAGAGCCTGAAGGTGGGCGACGGCCTGGCCGAAGGCACGCAGATGGGCCCGCTGGCCAACCCGCGCCGCGTGAGCGCCATGACCGATCTGATGCAGGATGCCGTGAAGAACGGCGCACAGGTCACGGCCGGCGGCGAGCGCATCGGCGGCGAAGGCAACTACTTCCAGCCCACCGTGCTGGACAACGTGCCGCTGTCGGCCCGCATCTTCAACGAAGAGCCCTTCGGCCCCGTGGCCGCCGTGCGCGGCTTCGAGAAGATCGAGGACGCCATCGCCGAAGCCAACCGCCTGCCCTATGGCCTGGCGGGCTATGCCTTCACCAGCTCGCTGAAGTACGCGCATCTGCTGTCGCAGCGCGTGGAAGTGGGCATGCTCTGGATCAACCAGCCCGCCACGCCGTCGGCCGAACTGCCCTTCGGCGGCCTGAAGGATTCGGGCTACGGCTCCGAAGGCGGCCCGGAAGCCATCGAGGCGCACCTGAACACCCGTTCGGTCTCGATCACCAACGTGTGAGCGGCGCCTGAGCGCCCTGCCAGGGCCGGTGCCCTGGCCCGTGGGCGGGGGCGGTGCGGGTCAATGGCCCGGTCGCTGCCCGCTCGGACGTGCAGAGCCCGCGATGGCTCAGGCGGGGCGCGGCGGGTGCCTTTCGCCAAGGGCCTCCACTACCGCGTCAGTGCGGATACACGTTGCCCTGCCGGTCGTAGCAGCGGAACACGTTGCACTGCGTCATCTCCGGCCTTGGCTGCGGCGCCGGCCGAGGGGGCACGACCACCACGGCAGGCGGGGCGTAATAGGGGGATGCGTATGGCGGCGCCACATAGGCCGGCCGGTTGGCGCGTGCCCGTTCGGCTTCGGCATAGGCTGCTGGCGTGAGGCACGCCAGATCGGCCTGGCGCTGGGCCGCGTCCAGGCGCGTTCCCTCGTCGTACATGCCCTGGCCCAGGCTGGCCGTGACGTCCTGCAACTGCCGCCGAGCGTGCTGGCAGGCGGCCGTCTGCGATGGGTCGGTCCGCGTTTCGTTGCCGCTGCGCGCCTGTGAACGGCGCTCGCGCGCATCGCGGGCGGCATCCAGCCGCTCCTGTTCGGCTTCGGTGCGCAGGCGCTGCTGGCGTTGCTCCATCGCCTGGGCCGCCTGTTCCCGCTCCTGCCGGATCTGGGCCTCGGTCTTGCGCGGCTCCACTTCGGTCACGGCCGTGCCACGGCCGCAGCTGCCATCGGTATAGGTGACCTTGCCGGTGGCGGCGTCGGTGCACCGCAGCACCTGGGCGCCCGCACCTGCGGCCAGCAGACCGGCACCGGCCGCGCAGGCGAGCGCCCGCAGCAGCCGCGATGGGCGAGAGGGGGAACGGAGTGTGTGCGGCGATGGCATGGAATGGCCTGGAGGGTGGGCGATGGAGTGTTGCGGGTGCGAGGTGCAGCAAGTGTGCGGCAATCCTGCCGCTCAACGCCAGTCGTGCCCGGAGTGGGCGTCGCCTCGCTGCCAGACCGGCCGTGGCACCGGCACGGAGTGGGGCATGGGAATGCCGCCCGGGCTGGAATAGACATAGCGCGGCGGCGGCTCGTACACCGGGATGGTGGAATAGGTGGCCGGGTAGCCTCCCACTGCGTCGGGCACGCGCGGGTATTCGCCGTAGTAGTTGCCGTCGTAGGGATCGCCCGGCGGCGCGACACAGCCCATGGCCAGACCGGCCAGGGCCGTGGTGGCGGTGAGCCGCAGCGCGAGGAGCAGATGGGGCATGGCCTGTCTCTTTCTTTCTGGGTGGATGTGGCCCGGAGCCCCGCTCATGGGCATTGCGTGCCGGGGTGGGCCTCGGTGCGCCGGATTCGCCGGTCGATGGCGTTTTCCATGACTGACGCGCTATGGCTTATTTTGGTTGACCCTGCACCCTGGCCCGTTTCCGCCTTCGCCTTGACCTTGCAGGGGGCTGCCTCATAGTGCGGCGCGTGCCGCCAAGCCCCGCCGATTCAGTCGCTCACGCCCGGCTGCTGCCGCAGATAGCCCTGCAGCGCGGCGATGGCCTGGCGCACCTTGGCGGGCTGGGTGTCGCGCTGCGGGGTGACGGCCCAGATGCGGAGCCCGTCCGACGGGCCGAAGTGCCACTGCGGCATCAGCCGCACCAGCCGGCCGCTGTCCAGCGCGTCCTGCACGTCGATGCTGCCCACCAGGGCCAGGCCCAGGCCGGCTTCGCACATCTGCTGGATCGAGAGCTGATTGTTGCTGGCGATGCGTGGCTGCACGCGCAGCGTGTGCGACTCGGCACCGGGCGCGCTGCTCTTCATCTCGATGCTCAGGCCGCCTTCGCGCGCGAAGCCCAGCCAGGGCTGGGCCAGCAACTGCCCTGGCGTTTGCGGCGTGCCGTGCCGGGCCAGCCACTGCGGCGCAGCGCACAGCCACCAGTGCAGCGTGCCCAGGCTGCGCGCCGCCCAGGACGAATCGGGCAGGCCGCCGAAGCGCACGGCCAGATCCACCCGCGACTCGATCAGGTCGATGAGCGCATCGTCCACCAGCAGATGCAGGCGCAGGGCCGGGTGTGCGGCCAGCAGGGGGCCGAGGGCCGGCGAGATGTGCCGCGCGAAGCCCACCGGTGCCGCCAGCCGCAGCTGGCCGCTGGGCACGTCGCGCGAGGCGGCCAGTTCGGCCCGGGCCTGATCGGCCGCGGCGCACATGGCAGCGCACTGCGCGTGGTAGCGGGCGCCGGCCTCGGTCAGGGTGAGCTTGCGGGTGGAGCGGTGCAGCAGCGTGACGCCGCCGGCCTGTTCCAGCAGCCGCACCTGCTGGCTGATGGCCGAGGGGCTCATGCCCAGCGCGCGGGCGGCGCCGCTCATGGAGCCATGCCGCACCACGGTGGCGAAGATCGCCATGCGCTTGAGATCGTCCATTGTGAAGCTGTCCTTCAAGGAGATGGCGAGAAAAGCCGTCTAGTGCGGCGATTGTGCGTTCCATACGATGGCGACATCGCCTCGACGGCTTTTTTGACGCAAGGACACTCTGATGAAAATCGCATTGATCGGTACGGGTTTCGTGGGCAGCGCGGTGCTGGAAGAACTGCTGGGTCGCGGCCACCGCGTGACGGTGCTGGCCCGCCACCCGGAGAAGCTGGAGCCGCGCGAAGGCTTGAGCGTGGTGGCGGCCGATGCGCATGTGGCCGCGCAGGTGGCGGCTGCCGTGCAGGGCCATGACGCGGTGATCAGCGCCTACAACCCCGGCTGGACGGTGCCGGACATCCACGACCAGTTTCTGGCCGGCAGCTTCGCGATTCTGGAAGGCGTGCGAGCCTCGGGCGTCAGGCGCGTGCTGGTGGTGGGCGGCGCCGGCAGCCTGTTCGTGGCGCCGGGCGTGCAGCTGGTCGATACGCCGGAATTTCCGGCCGAATGGAAGCAGGGCGCCCTCGCGGCCCGTGAGCTGCTGACCCGCATGCGCCAGGAGCAGGAGCTGGAATGGACCTTCCTCTCCCCGGCCATCATGCTGGAGCCGGGCCCGCGCACCGGCCGCTACCGCAGCGGTACCGAATCGCCCCTGATGAATGGCGACCAGCCGGGCCGCATCAGCGTGGCCGACCTGGCCGTTGCGCTGGTGGACGAGCTGGAAGCTCCGCAGCACGTGCGTGCGCGCTTCACGGTGGCCGAAGAGCTGCCGGCCTGAAGCGGCTGACTTCATGTGCAGCGCGCCGTGCGGCATTGCCGGCCCGCGCTGCGGGCGGCGGTCCGGCGCCTCGCGGAGCCGGTTCGCCGAGCGGCAACCGTTCCCGGTCCGTGAGCGGATCGCCCGTCTGATGCTATGAAAAAAAGAGCTGCCAGCGCTTGCATTACAAGCGCTGGCAGCTCTTTTGATAGGTGACGGTTAGGGCTTCAGGTCGGCAGCACCCGGCGCATGGTGTCGGCCAGATCTTCGGCCACGAACTTGGCGACATAGGCGTCGGCGCCGACGCTGCGCACATGGTCTTCGTTGGCCGAGCCCGAGAGCGAGGAGTGGATGACCACCGGAATGTCCTTGAGCCGCGCATCCTGCTTGATGTTGCGGGTCAGGGTGAAACCGTCCATCTCGGGCATTTCCAGGTCGGTCAGCACCAGCGAGATGCGGTCCGCCGCGGTCTTGCCCTCGGCCTCGGCGCCCCTGGCGATGGCGTTGAGCCGGTCCCATGCTTCCTTGCCGGACTTGGTCATTTCGTAGGGCGCCTGCAGGGCCTGCAGTTCCTGCTCGATGAGCGTGCGGGCGACGAAGGAGTCGTCCGCCGCCAGCACGATGCTGCCCGGCTTGATCTTCAGGCGCGGGCCGACCTTCTCCGGGTCCACATGGTGTTCGTCCGAAGGCGACACCATCTGCAGGATGGCTTCCACGTCCAGCACCTGGGCGAGGCGCGAGCCGTCGGTGTTGCCGTCCAGCCGGGCGATGCTGGTCACCAGCTTGCCGCCGGCGCCGCTGGTCTCGGCCGACAGCACCTGCTTCCAGTCCAGCCGCACGATGTCTTCGACCGATTCGACCGCGAAGGCCTGGGTGGTGCGCGCGTATTCGGTCACCAGCATGATGTTCAGCCCCGTCTGCGGCTTGCAGCCGACGATGGCGGGCAGGTCCAGCACCGGAATGATCTGGCCCCGCAGGTTGACCACCCCCAGGGAGTGCGGCGTGGCGCCCGCGATCGGCGTGATGTTGGGCATGGCCACGATCTCGCGGATCTTGAACACGTTGATGCCGAACAGCTCCGACTTGCCCAGCGCGCTGTCCGTGCCCAGACGGAACAGCAGCAATTCGAACTTGTTGGTGCCGGTGAGGCTGGTGCGCTCGTCGATGTCCTGCTGAACTGCTTTCATTGCAACTCCTTGGCGCGGATGCGCGTGCGGGCAGATTCTAGGGGGGAGCGCATTTTTCCTGGCTGTCGTTTACCCCGCCTGCGTGGCCCGCATGCCACGGGTGTGACCTGGAGCGCAGAACGGCGGGCCGCGCGTGCCCTGTCTGCGGCGGCCCGGCGGTTCAGAGTACGCCCGAACCGCGCAGCGCGGCGATGCCGGCCGCATCCAGGCCCAGCTCGGCGAGCACTTCGTCCGTGTGCTGGCCCAGGGCCGGCGGCGCATGGCGCAGTACGGGCGGGTGGGCCGAAAGCCGCAGCGGGCTGGCCACGGTGGCGATGGTGTCCACCCCGTCGCCGGCCTCGCCCTGCGGCCAGCGGGGCAGGTCCACCCGCAGGCCGCGCGCCTGCACCTGCGGGTCGTCGAAGGCCTGGGCGATGGTGTTGATGGGGCCGCAGGGCACCGCCTTGTCCTGCAGCAGGGCGACCCACTCGGCCGTGCTGCGCGTGCGGGTGAGGGGCTGCATCAGCGCGACCAGTTCGGCCCGGTGGCGCACGCGCAGGGTGTTG
>Ga0182176_1000044_pt1 | contig 10255 bp, 6 predicted proteins | sample G6R1MG_37_FD_123204 | JGI IMG/M metagenome (GOLD analysis project Ga0182176, IMG submission 123204) | Miscanthus phyllosphere microbial communities from Michigan, USA - G6R3_NF_01AUG2016_LD1 MG | ecosystem: Host-associated > Plants > Phyllosphere > Phylloplane/Leaf | place: USA: Michigan... | reverse complement strand
CGCCGCATAGAGGCTGAAACCCTTGACCTGCTCGGCCTTGATCTTGGGCGGCAGCGACAGCTCCATGGAATCGACCACCACATCGACCAGCGCCGGGCCGTCGTGCGCCAGCGCCTGGGCGAGCGCCGCCTCCAACGCGTCCGAGCGGGTGACGCGCAGGCCCAGGAAGCCCATGCCACCCGCGATGGCGCTGAAGTCGGGGTTCTGCAGCGACACGTTGGTGTCGAGGAAGCCCGTGGCCTTCTGCTCCATCTGCACGAAACCGAGCACGCCGTTGTTGATGAGCACGATCTTGATCGGCAGCTTCATCTGCACCGCCGTGAGCATGTCGCCCATCAGCATGGTCAGGCCCCCGTCGCCCGACAGCGAGACCACCTGGCGGCCCGGCTGGGCGGCCTGCGCGCCCAGCGCCTGCGGCATCGCGTTGGCCATGGAGCCGTGGTTGAAGGAGCCGATCAGCCGGCGCTGGCCGTTCATGCGCAGGTAGCGCGCGGCCCAGATGGCGGGCGTGCCGACGTCGAAGGTGAAGACGGCATCGTCGGCCGCCAGCCGGTCCAGCGTGGCGGCGACGAACTGCGGGTGCAGCGGCTGGTCGCCGCTGCGCGGCGAGGCCAGCGCGTCCAGGTCCTTGCGGGCGGTCTGGTAGTGCTCGCGGGCCTTCTCCAGGAAGGCGGTGTCGCGTCCCGCGTCGATGAGCGGCGCCAGCAGGGTGGCGGCTTCGCGCACGTCGGCCACCAGGCCCATGCGCAGCTGCGCACGCCGGCCCAGGGCGCCGGGGTCGCGGTCGATCTGCACGATGGCCGCGTCTTCCGGATAGAAGTTGCGGTAGGGGAAGTCGGTGCCCAGCATCAGCAGCGTGTCGCATTCCCGCATGGCGTGGTAGCCGGACGAGAAGCCGATCAAGCCGGTCATGCCCACGTCGCAGGGGTTGTCCCACTCCATGAATTCCTTGCCGCGGAACGCATGGACGATGGGCGCGGCCAGGGCCTTGGCGAGCGCCACCACCTCGTCGTGCGCGCCCTGGGTGCCGGCGCCGGCCAGGATGGTCACGGCCTTGGAGCCGTTGAGCAGGGCCGCCAGATCCGCGAGGGCCTGCGGGTCGGGCAGCAGGCGTGCCGGCGCCGGCGGCGCGAAGTGGGGCCGCGCGCCTTCGGGCGCATCGAGCGTGCAGACGTCGCCCGGAATGACGAGCACGGCCACGCCGCGCTGGCCGATGGCCGTGCGCATGGCCCGGTGCAGCAGTTCCGGCAGCTGGCCGGGATGCTGCACCATCTCGCAGAAATGGCTGCATTCGCGGAACAGCTCGGTGGGGTGGGTCTCCTGGAAATAGCCCAGGCCGATCTCGCTGCTGGGAATATGGCTGGCGATGGCCAGCACCGGCTGGTGGTTGCGCTGGCAGTCGTACAGGCCGTTGATGAGGTGCAGGTTACCCGGCCCGCAGCTGCCGGCGCAGACGGCCAGCTGGCCCGTGACCTGGGCCTCGGCCCCGGCGGCGAAGGCGCCGGCCTCTTCGTGGCGCACATGCATCCATTCGATGCCGCCATGGCGCCGCAGGCTGTCGTTGACGGCATTGAGGCTGTCGCCGGTCACGCCCCAGATGCGCTGCACGCCCGCATCCGCCAGCGTTTCGACCAGCAGGTCGGCGACGGACTTGGATTTCGGAGAACCAAAGATACCCATGACTGCTAACTCCTTTTGGTGGCGATGTAAGGCTTTGAGATAAGGGTTAACCCTTAGTTCCCTCGACGTCGGTTTCAGCGGACCGGGGCGCGCACGGCGTTGCCCGTGTCTTTCCAGCCGAAGAAGGCGCAGATCTCGGCGCGCCGGGCCAGCGCGTCGGCGCGGCCCAGGGCCATGAGCTCGCGGGTGTAGCCGGCCTCGAACAGCAGGTAGCTTGCCAGGGCCGCGCCGCGCACGTCGTCGGCGCTGGTGGTCACGCCCAGGGCGCCCAGCAGGGTGCGGATGGGGCCGGGCAGCTGGCCCACGTGGCGCGCGGCCACGGCGTCCAGCCGCTGCGAGGGGGCGATCACCAGCAGGTCGAGCGGCCTCAGGGGGCTGTGGGCGCGCGCTTCGGGCGGAATCAGCGACAGCGTCTGGTTGATGCGCAGGGCGCGCTCCACATCGACCGAGAGCGCGTCCAGGAAGATGTTGGAAAGCGCATGGCCGGCCACCTGGGCGAGCGTGGGGTAGTCGGGCGTGGCGGGGGCCGAGCCTTCGCCGCCGGGTTCGTGCATGCGGCCCGCGCCGATCACCAGGATGCGGTCCGCCCCCAGGTGGATGGCCGGCGCGATGGGCGCCGACTGGCGCATGGAGCCGTCGCCGAAATACTCGGAGTGGCCGTCCATCTCCAGCGCGGTGGCGGGAAAGATGAAGGGAATGGCCGAGGACGCCAGCAGGTGCGCATGGCTGATGCGCCCGGCTGCCGCCTTGCGCTGCGAGCGCACCCAGGGCCGGGCCGAGCCCCCGGCCTCGAAGAAGGTGACGTGCTCGCCCGAGCTGTAGCTGGAGGCCGTCACGGCCAGCGCGTGCAGGTGCCCCTGGCGGATCAGGCGCGGCAGGCGCTCCAGCGGCACGAGCTTGCCCAGCAGTTCGGCGAGCGGCGCGTTGTCCAGCAGCGAACGCGGCCGCAGGCGGCGCCAGCGCGTGAGCATCCAGCCCATGGACAGCAGCGTGAGCCAGCGCGCGCCGCTGCGCATCACGCTCAGCGAATCGGCGCGGTACACCTGCTCGGCGCGGAAGTTGCGCCACACATGGGCGATACGGCGCACGGAACGGTCGAAATGGTCGGCCCCGCAGGCCAGCGCGGCGGCGTTGATGGCGCCGGCCGAGGTGCCGGTGAGGATGGGGAACGGGTTCGGGTCGCGCGCTGCGCCGCAGGCGATGCGCAGATCCGACAGGGTCTCCAGCACGCCCACCTGGTAGGCCGCGCGGGCGCCGCCGCCGGTCAGCACCAGGCCTGCCGTGGCGCGGGCCGGGTGCGTTGCCGGGGGCGTGCGGGCAGGCATGGTGCGATGGGGTGAGTGGTCAGCGGGCGGCGGGCGCCTTCAGCAGCAGCGCTGCGAGCGCAGCCGACTCCATCAGCACCAGGCCGTGGCTGCGTGCGAAATCGCGCGCGTTCTCGCTCACCTGGCCCTGCAGCGCGATGTAGACGCCGGCCGAGGCCTCTTGCGCCTGCACGGCGGCGTGCAGCTCGCGCAGCGGCTCGGCGCCGTGGGTGGCGGCCTTCCAGCGGCGGGCGCTGACGAGCACCGTCTGGCCGCCGCGCTCCAGGCGCAGATCGGCCGGCTGGCCATCGAGGCGCTGCACGTTCTGCCCCTCGGCCTGCCAGGCGCGTTCCAGCGCGGCGCAGAAGTCGCGCCAGGGCATGGCGGCGGCCGTGGCGAGCGCCGCTTCCACCCGCGCGGCGCTGGGCGCCTGCCACTGCCGCCAGGCGGCCATGCCGCCCACGATGACCAGCGGCAGCACCCCCACGGCCGCATAGGGCGCCACATGCGCGGGCAGCAGCGCGCCGCACAGCAGCGCGATGCCGGCGGCGGCCGCGAAGCTGATCCACCACGGCGAGCGCAGCAGGATTGCGAACAGGGAGTTGGGGGCCATCTTGAGTGTCACGGGCGTTCTTCGCGGGCAGGCGGTGGTTGGGGGCTCTGGGCGGGATTGTCCCGCAGCCCGGCAGGGGCGCAGGCCTTCGATAGACTACCCGACCCACAGGAGTGAAGAACAGCATGGCAGTCACAGAACAGGGCCTCTTGGCGGCGCTCGCACAGGTGAGCGACCCCCATACGGGCAAGGATTTCGTCTCCACGCGCGCGCTGCGCAACGTGCAGATCAGCGGCGGCGACGTGGCTTTCGACGTGGAGCTGGGATATCCGGCCAAGAGCCTCGTGCCCGAACTGCGCCGCCAGCTGGTGGCGGCGGCCCGCGGCGTGCCCGGCGTGGAGAACGTGTCGGTGCAGATCGCCACCAAGGTCGTGGCCCATGCCGTGCAGCGCGGCGTGCAGCTGCTGCCGCAGGTCAAGAACATCATCGCCGTGGCTTCGGGCAAGGGCGGCGTGGGCAAGAGCACCACGGCCGCCAACCTGGCGCTGGCGCTGGCCGCCGAGGGCGCCAGCGTGGGCGTGCTCGATGCCGACATCTACGGCCCCAGCCAGCCCATGATGCTGGGCATCAGCCGCCGCCCCGAGAGCGAGGACGGCAAGACCATGGAGCCGCTGGAGAACCACGGCGTGCAGGTGATGTCCATCGGCTTCCTGATCGATCAGGACGAGGCCATGATCTGGCGCGGCCCCATGGCCACCCAGGCGCTGGAGCAACTGCTGCGCCAGACCAACTGGAAGGACCTGGACTACCTCATCATCGACATGCCCCCGGGCACCGGCGACATCCAGCTGACGCTCTCCCAGCGCGTGCCCATGACCGGCGCGGTGATCGTCACGACCCCGCAGGACATCGCGCTGCTGGACGCCAAGAAGGGCATCAAGATGTTCGAGAAGGTGGGCGTGCCCATCCTCGGCATCGTCGAGAACATGGCCGCGCACGTGTGCAGCCAGTGCGGCCATGTGGAGCACATCTTCGGCGCCGACGGCGGCCGCAAGATGGCCGCCGAATACGGCATGGACTATCTGGGCGCGCTGCCGCTGGACATGGCCATCCGCCTGCAGGCCGACAGCGGCAAGCCCACGGTGGTCGCCGACCCGGACGGCGAAGTCGCCCAGATCTACAAGAAGGTGGCGCGCGACGTGGCGGTGAAGATCGCCCTGCAGGCCAAGGACTTCTCCGCGAAGTTCCCCACCATCTCCATCAGCAAGGACACCTGAGAAGAGACGAGCGCCTGCGCGTTCCCGGGCCCTGGCCCTGGGGCGTGACCGGGCAGCACCCACCGCCATGAACCTGCTGGCCGCCATGCGCTACCTGGTCGCGCTCGACGAGCACCGCCATTTCGGGCGTGCGGCGCAGTCCTGCCACATCACGCAGCCGGCGCTCTCGAACGCGATGCGTGCGCTGGAGAAGGAATTCGGCGTGACCATCGTGCAGCGCGACCGGTCCTTCGCCGGGCTCACGCACGAGGGCATGGCGGTGCTGGCCACGGCGCGGCGCATGCTGCGCGACACCGACGTGCTGCGCCGCGAATTGCGCAGCACCGAAGACACCCCCCAGGGCCGCCTGCGCATGGCGGCCACGCCCACGGCCATGCCGCTGCTCTCGCGCTTCGCTGTGCTGCTGCGCCAGCGGCATCCCGGCATCCAGCCGGTGGTGCTCTCGATGAGCTCCCAGGAGCTCGAACGGGGGCTGGAAGACCTGTCGCTGGACCTGGCCCTGGGCTACAGCGAGCGCATGCAGGCGCAGCGCGCGCCGTTGCGTTCCTGGCCCCAGTGCACCGAACGCTACTACCTGCTGCGTCGCGTGGCCGCGCCTGCGGAGGACCCCGCGCCCGAGCGCATGCGCATCGGCGCGCCCGTGCCCTGGTCGGAGACCGGCCGGCTGCCGCTGTGCCTGCTCACCCCCGACATGTTCAACCGCGCCATCGTGGACGACGCCCTGCGCGAGGCGGGCGTGGAGCCCCAGCCCGCGATCGAGACCAACTCCGTGCTCACCCTGGTGCAGAGCGTGGTCTATGGCGAGGTCTGCAGCATCCTGCCGGGGGCGATGGTGGCCGCATCGCGCCAGGAGCGCACGCTGGAGGCGCTGCCCCTGGTCTCGCCCGAGGTCGGCACGCCCATCGGCTTCATGACGCAGCGCCGCCCCCGCCCCTCGCGGGCGCTGGAGGCCGCCATCACGCTGCTGGAGCAGCCGGAATGGCGTGCGCAGGTCGCGGAAAGCAGCGGCGTGCTCAAGGGCTGACGGCGCCGGACCGCTGCTGCCGCCGACGCCTCGCCGCCGCGCTCACTTGGGCCGGATCGCGTCGGCCGTGCCCTGGATGAAGGCCTTGATCCTGTCCACGTCCGCAGGCGTGAGCTTGCCGGTGAAGTCGGGCATGCCACGCGACATGGCCGGGCCCTTGAAGACGAAGTTCTGCAGGTGCTCGATGTAGGCCGGGTCCATGTAGCCCAGGTTGGGGATGTTGCCGCCCCGGTCCACGCCGGGCACGCCGTGGCAGAAGACGCAGTTGCTGACGTAGAGCGCGGTGCCGGCGGGAATGTCCGCCGGGTCGTACTTGACGCCTTGCACCAGCTTCTGCGCCTGCTGGGCGGCCGCCTCCGGCATCCTGGCATCGCCATCGAGCGCGAAGGTATAGACCGTGCCCGGCCCCACGCGTTCGGTGGCCCGCTGCGACAGGCCATAGACGCCGCCCCAGCCCGCCGCGATGGAGACGTACTGCTTGCCGTCCACCATGTAGGTCGAAGGCGCCGCGATGACGCCGGTGCCGGTGGGCGACTGCCACAGCTGCCGGCCCGTGCGTGCGTCATAGGCGATGAAGCGGCCGTCGGCCGTTCCCTGGAACACCAGGTTGCCGGCGGTGGTCAGCGTGCCGCCGTTCCAGGGCGAGACGTGCTCCTGGCGCCAGACCTCCTTCTGGCGCACCGGGTCCCAGGCGATCAGGCGGCCGAAGGGCTTGCTCCTGGGCGGCTCGACGTTGGCGAACATGGCGGTGTTCCAGCCCACGCCCGACATGGGCTCGCCGGGCTTGTTGCCGTTGAAGGTCCAGGTCTTGTCGTCCATCAGGTTCAGCGGGATGTGCTGGGCGGGCAGATAGACCAGGCCGGTCTGCGGGTTGAACGACATGGAGTGCCAGTTGTGCGCGCCGAACGGCCCGGGAATGGCGTCGAAGGGCTTGTCCTTGGGGCGGGCCATCGCGGTCTCGATCGGCCTGCCGTTCTTGTCGTAGTCCTTGGCCCAGTTGACCGGCACGAAATTCCGGGCCGAGATGAACTGCCCGTTGGTGCGGTCGATCACGAAGAAGAAACCATTCTTGGGCGCATGCAGGATCACCTTGCGCGGCTTGCCGGCGATCGTCAGGTCGGCCAGGATCATGGGCTGCGTGGAGGTGTAGTCCCAGTTGTCGCCCGGCGTTTCCTGGTAGTGCCACTTGTAGGTGCCGGTGTCCGGGTCCAGCGCCACGATGGAGGCCAGGTACAGGTTGTCGCCGCCCTTGGGGCTGCGCTTGCGGTGCGACCAGGGCGAGCCGTTGCCCACGCCCACGTACATCAGGTTGAGTTCGGGGTCGAAGGTCAGCGTATCCCAGGCGGTGCCGCCGCCGCCCGATTCCCAGTACTTGTTGCTCGGATCCCAGGTCTTGGCGGCGGCGGCCATGGCCGCGTTCTCATACGGCTTGGACGGGTCGCCAGGTACCGTGAACCAGCGCCATTGCTGCTCGCCCGTTTCCGCGTCGTAGGCCGTGATGTAGCCGCGCGCGCCGAATTCCGCACCGCCATTGCCGATGATGACCTTGCCCTTGAACACGCGCGGCGCGCCGGTGATGGTGTAGGAGAAGCGGTGGTCGGCGATGGTGTCCTTTTCCCAGACCTTCTTGCCCGTGGCCGCGTCCAGCGCGATCAGCCGGCCGTCGAAGGCCCCCACGAAGATCTTGCCCTTCCAGATCGCCACGCCGCGGTTCACCGCATCGCAGCAGCCCTTGTAGCCCTTGGAACGGTCCACCTCGGGATCGAACACCCAGAGTTTGCGGCCGGTGCGCGCGTCGATGGCATGCACTACGCTCCAGGAGGCGGTGACGTACATCACGCCGTCCACCACCAGCGGCGTGGCTTCCACGCCCCGGGTGGATTGGAGGTCGTAGGACCACGCCAGGCCCAGCCGCCGGACGTTGCCGGCATCGATCTGGCCGAGCCGGCTGAAGCGGGTTTCCGCGTAGTCCAGGCCATAGCTCGGCCATTGCTCGGTGGTGGCGCGGTTGGCCTGGATCCATTCGCCGTCGACCTGGGCGGCGTTGTTGCCGGCAGCCTGCGCGGCGGCCCCGGCCAACATGAGCGTGGCCGCGAGCAGCCAGGGGCGCGCGATGGCCGGGCCATGGCGTGGGGTGGTGGTGATTGTTGTGGTGGTGCGCGTCGCGTGTGTCATCGTTGTCTCCTGGGCTTGGCTTTGTTGTGGGTCGATGGCGGGCATGCCCGGCGCTTCGCGCATGCCGTGGGGGGGCCTCGCCGTGCATGCCGGGGGCATCGGCGGGTGCTGCCGGCAGGCCGCAGGGGCTGGCCCGCGGCAGTTTAGGAGGGGCCTTGCTGGCCGCTGAACCCGGGAGTTACCCGGGGGCGGAAGTGTTCTGCCGCGGAACAGCCGGCGACTCGGCGGTCGCTCCGCCCCCGGGCGCCGAAGCTGCGGCGGGGCCGCTTCAGCCGCGCTGCCGGCGCCGCGTTGCCGGGGCGCGATCGCCGGGCGTGGCCGGGGCCGCCTTCTGAATCAGGCGGTAGATCAGGCCGCGCGATATGCCGAGCTGCCGTGCAGCGCGGGCCACGTTGCCGCCGCAGTCCTGCAGCGTGTGCAGCACGAGGTCGGCGCGCTGATGCTTCAGGGAGAGGGTCTCCGCAGGGGCGGCATCCTGCGTGGTGGGCGCTTCTGCGGGTTCCGAAGGCTGGGCTGCCAGGGCCGATGTCGGAGTCTGCGCCGGAGCCGGCACCGGGGCCTGCAGCTGCAGGGGCTGCCGCAGCGGCCTTCCGTCACGGCACAGCTGCGCGCGGGCCCATACCGTCAAGCCGCTGGGCAGGCGCAGCGGCTGCGCGCCGGCTTCGCCCGAGAGGGCGAGCAGGGCGCCCAGCGGATGGCCGAAGGCGGATTCCACCGATGCGCCTGCGGCGGTCTGCGCCAGCCGCTGGGCCATGGCGTTGGCCCAGGCCAGCGTACCGTCGCCGCGGACACCGGCCAGCGCCTGCAGCGGCGTGCCCAGCAGGCTGGCATCGGCCTGGAAGGCCAGCACCAGCAGATCGTCCGACTGCAGCTGCAGCAGCTGGTTCTCTATCGCGGAGGCGTGGCAGCCGACGAGGGCGGAGGCGTCGAAGCCGAAGCTGCGCCCTTCGGCGGAGATGTCCAGCACGCCGGCCAGCCGGCCATGCAGGTCGCGGATGGGCGCTGCGGCGCAATGCAGGACGGCCGCCCCACCCTTGAAGTGTTCGTTGCCCCGCACGGTGCAGCCCTGGCCGGTGTGGGCCACGATGGCCAGCGCATTGGTGCCGAGCTGGCTTTCCGACAGGTCCGTGCCGACGCGGCTCAGGAGCGGCAGCACGGTGTCCTGCGGTGCGGCGGCATAGGCGCTGCTGTGGACCACGACCCCTTTCGGGCAGGTCAGGATCACCCGGCACGGCGTTCCGGCCAGCGCGGCTTCGAGTTGCTGCAGGCTGGCGGCGGACGCCTCGCGCAGCTGCCGGCTCCGGCGCATGGCCGAATGCAGGCGCGCCCGGCTGACCAGGTCCGCTTCCGGCATCCTGTCGGGGGCCAGGCCCCGCGAAAGGCAGCGCCCCCAGGAGTGCAGCACAGCCTCCTGGACCAGGCCCGCAGGCGGGTCGCCCCGCTCGAAGAAAAGCTCTCTGGCCAGCGCCACGCGCTGCTCGGGAGTGGAGAAAAAGAGCTGTGAGGGCATGGCGAAATTGCTGCGGGGGCGCCAGGGTGTGGGCGCACGGCCCCACTGTGCCCCGGCGCAGTCCGGGCTGTCGAGCCCGAGGGATCCCTAGGAGCCGGCGGGACGCTGGAGGCGATATGGGCCGAAGGGTGGCCCGGCACCGGATGCCCCCGGTGCATGGGTGCATCCATCACATAGGTCGGCCTGTGCATACATTCAGTCTTTGAATCGATGCATAGATCGATTCCATTTGACGCCGCCATGGCGCATCCAGACACTCCGCCCCGGCGCATTGATGTGCGTCAAATTTGGAAACAATTAGGGGCTTGCATTCAACGCCCCTGCTAGATAGGGAGATACAGCGCATGGCCGCAACATCGGCAGGGACCGCCGCCGGGTCCAGTCCTTCCTCCGCTCCAGGTTTTCTGGACAAGGAACGCATCATCGCCGGCCCCGGCTTCAACCGCTGGCTGGTGCCGCCGGCGGCGCTGGCCATCCATCTGTGCATCGGCATGGCCTACGGGTTCTCGGTGTTCTGGCTGCCGCTGTCCAAGGCGCTGGCCACGGCCGGCACCGGCGCTGCCTGCCCCAAGGAGATGAGCTTCTTCGCCGAGCTGTTCGCCACCGGCTGCGACTGGCGCGGCGCCGCCGCCCAGGGAGACGACAAAGAGCGTGTCCATCCCGCCCAGGGTGGCGACGCGCCAGACGCAGACGGTGGCGGACAGCCCGGCGAGGGAGGGCATCTCCTTGGGG
>Ga0182176_1000043_pt1 | contig 10314 bp, 9 predicted proteins | sample G6R1MG_37_FD_123204 | JGI IMG/M metagenome (GOLD analysis project Ga0182176, IMG submission 123204) | Miscanthus phyllosphere microbial communities from Michigan, USA - G6R3_NF_01AUG2016_LD1 MG | ecosystem: Host-associated > Plants > Phyllosphere > Phylloplane/Leaf | place: USA: Michigan... | reverse complement strand
GACGCCGCCTGGGCCTGCTTTACCGCGCGGCCGGCCAGCGCCAGGTTGCCGCAGCGGAACGCGAAGTCGTCGATCAGGCTGGCCAGCGTCACCGCCGTGCCGTTCATGAAGCCGGGCGCGGGCGCGCCGGGGGCGCGGTAGGGGTACATCGGCCGGCCCTGGGTGGCCTTGTCGTAGTTGAGGATGGTCTGGCCGTCCTTGGGCCAGACCTGCGAGATCAGGATGCGGTTGAAGCTCAGCGGGTCCAGCCCCGAGCCCAGCCGCAGATAGGCCATGTGGGCGAACACCGCGCCCTCGTCGCGGTTCATGCCGAAGACGAAGGGCTTGGGCGGCAGCCCGGCAGCGCTGGCGAAGCCGGCCAGCGGCTGGCTCACGACGACGCGACCGTCCACGTTGGGCGACCAGGGCAGGCCGTCGTGGATCTGCAGCGAGGCCTCGCCCAGCAGGCGCGCCAGGGGCAGGGCGGTGGCTTCTCGCGCGGCGGCGGTGCGCGGCGACACCTGCTGGCCGAAGACGCCCGCCGACTGGGCGGTGACGATCTGCGCCGTGGTGGCGCGCTGCAGCACCGGCCGCCCGCGCACGCAGGCCGTGACCCGGCTGCACAGCGCGTCGAGGAACACGTCGCCCAGCTTCTGCGCCTGCGCCGTGGTGCGGTAGAGCGACGCCACCGGGTTGCTCTGCATGATCGCCGCCTGGAAAGTGCCCGCGCTGCCCGGCGCGGCGAAGAGGTGCAGGCCGGCCGCCATGGCACCCGCGCTGGCGCCGGCGATCGTCACCCGGGCCGGGTCGCCGCCGAAATCGGCGATGTACTTCTGCACCCACTGCAGCGCCATCTGCTGGTCGAGGATGCCGAAGTTGCCGCGCAGCGGGCCGCCCAGCGCGGCGTTCTCCACCGGATCGTCGATGGCGAGGAAGCCCAGCGCGCCCAGGCGGTAGTTGATGGTGACCACCACCATGTTGCCCGCCGCCGCCAGGTAGGAGCCGTCATACAGGTTGCCGGTCAGGATCTTGCGGCGGCTGTCGTAGAGCGGCAGGTAGCCGCCGCCCCGGGTGAAGCCGCCGCCGTGGATGTAGAACAGCACCGGCAGCCGGCCCGGGGCCGACTGCGCCGCGCCCACGGCGGCCTGGGGCGTGAAGACGTTCAGGTAGAGGCAGCGCTCGTCCTGCGCGCTCACCGGGATCTGCGGGCGCGGCGACTGCGGGCAGAAGGGGCCGGGCACCGTCTGCGCCACCAGGTTGCCCCCGGGCGCCAGCATGACCGGCGGCTTGAAGCGATCGGCCTTCGCGTATTCGATGCCCATATAGCGGTTGACCGGCACGGGCGCCGCAGCGCCGGCCGGTGTGACGGCCGCGCGCAGCCCGCAGAGCGTGGGCAGCGGCGCCGGGGCAGCGGCAGCAACAGGCGCGGCGGCATCGCTGGCAGCGGCAGCCGGCGTGGATGCGGCCGGCTGGGGGGCCGAAGCGGCGGAAGAGGCCGGCGTGGCTGCCGCCGCAGCGGCAGAGGCGGCGGCCGCTGCGGCGGCATGGGCCGCGCTGGCGCCGATCGTCACCGTGGTGCCGTCCGTGCAGCCATCGGCAGCCGCCGCCGCAGGGTTGGCGGCCTGGGCGGGCCCGCTCAGGCCCCAGAGCAGCAGCAGGGCCGCAGGAATCGAACAGGCCGGCAAGGCACGGCGGGCGGAAGAGGGGCGTCGCATGGAGGATTTCGCTGGACAGGGAAGGGTGCCGCGATTGTGGCGCTTCGCGGCCCGGCGCGGGGGCAACCCTCACGCCAGATGGGGTGCGCCACGGCATCGCGCGTGCCCCGGGTGCAGGCGGCACCGCCCGGCATGCATGGCTCCGTCGCTCTTAAATCAATAGCATCCGACCCAGGCAGCACCAGGGCGACCGGGCAAAGCAATGGTGTGCCGAACAGGCGGGCGCCTTATACTCGCGCCCGTTGGTGCTCGCGTGGCCGTCCTCTTTGGCGGCAGCGCAGTTAAACGGGAACCAGGAAGGAAGCCGCCCGCCCAGGCCGGCGCCCCAACCTGGGCTGCCCCCGCAACGGTAAGCGACGAAGGACGGCGACGAACGCCGCCTTGACTGCGTGGAACATCACGCCCACTGGAAGCCGCCAGCGCTTCCGGGAAGGGCCCACGCCAGCGTCGCCAGCCCGGATACCGGCCGACAGGGGGGTGCGGCGCCGCAAGGCGCAAGGCGTTTGCACAGCGCCGCACACCATTTCACGGAACCTGCGGGGAGGCAGGGGTCCGGGCCCGTGCGGCGCAGCCTGCCGCCATCCATCGTCGTCGTCCCATGCCAGTTTCCTTCGCAAGCGCGCGTCCGCACGCGCCACGCCAGCCATGAGAGTGCCAGGCACCGTCTGGTTCGTCGGCGCCGGGCCGGGCGATCCCGAGCTCATCACCGTCAAGGGCCGCGCGCTGATCGAGCGCGCCGGCGCCATCCTGTTCGCGGGCTCGCTGGTCAACGAGGCCGCCACCCGCTGGGCGCCGCCCGGCTGCACCATCGCCGACAGCAAGGACATGACGCTCGAGCAGATGGCCGCCTGGCTCATCCTGCATGCACAGAAGCACGAGACCGTGATCCGCCTGCAGACCGGCGACCCGGCGCTCTACGGCGCGCTGATCGAGGTCGTGCAGCCGCTCGATGCGGCCGGCGTGCCGGTGCGCGTGGTGCCGGGCGTGTCGTCGGCCATGGCCTCGGCCGCCGCGGCGGTGGAGAGCTTCACGCTGCCCGAGGTCACCCAGAGCGTGATCTTCACCCGCGTGGAAGGCCGCACGCCCATGCCGCCCGGCGAATCGCTGGCCGAGCTGGGCCGCCACCACTGCACGCTCTGCATCTTTCTGTCGATCACGCTGCTGCACAAGGTGCAGGCCGGCCTGCGCGAAGCGGGCTGGGCGGACGACGCGCCCATGCTGGTCGTCCACAAGGCCAGCTGGCCGGGCGAGGAGGTCATCGTGCGCGGCACGCTGGCCGACATCCGCGAGCGCTGCCGCGCCGCCGGCATCGTCAGCCAGGCCATGGTGATCGCCAGTCCCACGCTGGGCTCGCGCCAGTGGCAGGAGCTGGCCAAGTCCAAGCTCTACGACGCGAGCTTCACCCACCGCTTCCGCCGCGCCAGCCAGCCGGCCGCCGCGCCCCAAGAACCCCACGAACCGACCGCACCATGACCACCACCATCCTCCTGATCGGCCACGGCTCGCGCGAGCCCGAAGGCAACGACGAGATCCACGCCTTCGTGCGCCAGTGGCGCGAGCGCCAGCCCGGCTGGCGCATCGAGGTCTGCTTCATCGAATTCGCGCCGCCCGGGCTGCACGACGGCCTGCTGATGGCCGCCAAGGGCAGCTCCCGCGTGCTGGTGCTGCCGCTCATCCTGAACGCGGCCGGCCATGTGAAGATGGAGATTCCCGAAGCCATTGAGCATGCGCGCGCGCACTGCCCGGGCGTCGAATTCCTCTACGGCCCGCACCTCACGGCCTGCGAACCCATCCTCACGATCATGCAGCGCCAGCTGCGCCGCTGCATGCAGGCGCTGGACATGCCCGACCCCACCACCACCGGCGTGGTGCTGCTGGGCCGGGGCTCGTCCGACCGCCAGGCCAACGGCGACGTCGCCAAGATGGCGCGCTGGCTGCAGGAAGACAGCCACCACGAACTGGTCGAGATCGCCTTCACCGGCATCACCTGGCCGCGCCTGGAGCGCGTGGTGCAGCGCCAGGCGCTGCTGGGCATGAAGCAGATCGTGGTGCTGCCGTACTACCTCTACACCGGCACGCTGATGCAGCGCATCGGCCGGCAGGTGGAGCACCTGCGCGTGCAGTACCCGCAGCTGCGCTTCGCGCAGTCCGCCCACTTCGGCATGGAGCGCGAGATCTTCGAGCTGCTGGAGCAGCGCGTGGCCGACCTGCAGGCCGGCCTGCCCGACAGTCGCCTGCCCTGCGACGGCTGCAAGTACCGCGAGATCGCCCACGACCTGGGCCACGGCCACAGCCACGAACACACGCACGCCCATGCGCCCGCCGCAGCCGCAGCAGGCGCCGAGCCGGGCCACGACCATGGGCACAGCCATGGCCACGACCACGACCACGCGCACGACCACGCGCATGGGCACGGCGACCACGGCCATGAACACGGCCATTCCCACGGCCACGACCACCACCACGGCCACGCCGCCCCCCAGCCGGCCGGAGCCGCGGCATGAGCACCGTCAACACCGTCACCGAACAGCTCACGCGCGCCGGCCAGGCCATCGAGCACGACAGCTTCGCCATCATCGACGCCGAGGCCGGCCCGCACCCCTATACCGCCGCGCAGTGGCCCATCGTGCGCCGCATGATCCACGCCAACGCCGACTTCGAATTCAACGGCCTGACCGACTTCCACCCCGACGCGGTGGAAGCCGGCATCGCCGCCCTGCTGCGCGGCGGCGCGCCCGTGGTGGCCGACGTGGAGATGATCTGCTCGGGCCTCTCGCAGCCGCGCCTGGCGCACTTCGGCATGCGCGCGCACCAGTTCATCAGCGACGCCGACGTGATCGCCCAGGCCCAGGCCGAAGACACCACCCGCGCCGTGCAGGCCATGCGCAAGGCGCACCGGCAGGGGCTGCTGCAAGGGGCCGTGGTCGGCATCGGCAACGCACCCACCGCGCTCATCGAACTCGTGCGCCTGATCCGCGAAGAAGGCGTGCGCCCGGCCCTCGTGGTCGGCATGCCGGTGGGCTTCGTGTCCGCCGCCGAATCCAAGGACCTGATGGCGGGCGTGGCCGAGGTGCCCTGGATCGTCATCCGCGGCCGCAAGGGCGGCTCCACCCTGGTGGTGGCCGCGCTGCACGCGCTGCTGGCGCTGGCCGAGGCGCGGCAGAAGCAACAGCAGCAATAGCCGGGCGTGGCCGGAGGCGTATCCCGCCATGATGGAGAAAACCGTCCGCCGCGGCACGCGCACCGGCTTCACCACCGGGGCCTGCTCCGCCGCCGCCGCGCGCGCCGCCGTGCTGGGCCTGGTCGAAGGCGCCGTGCCCGAGGCGGTGGACTGCCTGCTGCCCAACGGCGACGTGGTGCGCTTCGCCGTGAACGACGGCCGCTGCGAAGGTTCCGGCGAGGGCGGCCAGGCCGCGCATGCCATGGTCATCAAGGACGCGGGCGACGATCCCGACTGCACCGACAAGGCCCACCTCACCGCCGACGTGCGCGTGCTGCCCGGCCGCACGGGCGAGGTCGTTCTGTGCGGCGGCTTCGGCGTGGGCACGGTCACCATGGCCGGCCTGGGCCTGGACGTGGGCGGCCCGGCCATCAACCCCGTGCCGCGCCGCAACATCGAAGACAACGTGCGCGCCGTGGGCGGCCCGCTGCTCGCGCATACGGGGCTGGAAGTGACCATCTCCGTGCCCCAGGGCGTGGAAATGGCCAAGAAGACGCTGAATGCGCGCCTCGGCATCCTGGGCGGCATCTCCATCCTGGGCACTACCGGCATCGTCAAGCCCTATTCCACCTCCGCCTACCGCGCGAGCGTGGTGCAGGGCGTGCAGGTGGCCGCCACGCTGGGCCACGGCGTGGTGGTGCTGACCACCGGCGGGCGCACCGAACAGTTCGCCATGAAGGAGCGGCCCGAACTGCCCGCCGCCTGCTTCGTGCAGATGGGCGATTTCCTGCGCTATGCGCTCGACGAAGCCGTGGCACAGGGCCTGCGCGAAGTGGTCATCGGCGGCATGGTGGGCAAGCTCACAAAGATCGCCCAGGGCGAGACCATCACCCACGCCAACCGCGCCGAGGTCGATACCCAGCTGCTGGCCGACCTCGCCGCCCGCGTGGGCGCGCCGCCCGAAGTCTGCGCCGAGATCGCCGCCGCCGAGACCGCGCGCTTCGGCGCCGAGCGCATGCAGGCCCTGGGCCTGGGCGAGCCCTTCCACCATGCGCTCGCCCAGGCCGTGGTACAGACCCTGACTGCGCCCGACCGCTACGGCGACCGCTTCCATCTCACCGTGCTGGTCTGCGATTTCGACGGCAGCAAGATCACCGAGGCCGCCTCCGGGCCGGCCGCCACCGCCTGACCATGACTACGAACCTGCTCGAAAAAGACCCCCAGCCCTGCCGCGTGATCGGCGTGCTGGACGACGGCGCCGCCAGCCTCAGCGCCACCGCGCTCGCGCTGCTGCGCCGCGCCGACCTGGTGATCGGCGGCACGCGCACCCTGGCGCTGCTGGAAGACGACATCGCCCCACAGGCCGTGCGGCGCGACCTGACCGGCTGCCTCTCGTCCGTGCCCGGCTGGATCGCCGAGGCGCGTGCCGCCGAGCAGGCCTGCGTGGTGCTGGCCACGGGCGATCCGCTCTGCCACGGCATCGCCAGCTATCTCGCATCGCGCCTGTGCATCCAGGCGCTGGAGGTGATGCCCAACGTCTCCACCCTGCAACTGGCCTGCGCCCGCCTGGGCCTGGCCTGGCAGGACGCGCGCATCGTCTCCGTCCACGCCAAGGATGCCGGCGAATGGGCCGTGGGCGCCGCGCCCGCGCACGGCCTCTACGCGCTGGCCCAGGCCGTGCGCCAGCACGACCGCCTGGCCGTGCTCACCAGCCCCGACAACACGCCCGCGCGCATCGCCCGCCTGCTGGTGGCCGAGGGCCTGGGCGAGGACTTCCAGATCAGCGTGGCCGAGCGCCTCTGCACGCCCGACGAGCGCGTGTGGGCCGACATGGCGCCGGCCGCTGCCGCCGCGCAGGATTTCGCCGACCCCAACGTGGTGCTGCTGGTGCGCACCCGCCAGCGGCCCGACGCCGTGCGCTTCGGCCTGCCCGATGCGGCCTACCACCAGCGCCAGCCCGACAAGGGCCTCATCACCAAGCAGGAAGTGCGCGCCGTCTCGCTGGCCCGCATGCAGCTGCGCGCCACGAGCCGCGTGTGGGACATCGGCGCCGGCAGCGGCTCCGTGGGGCTGGAGGCCGCGCGCCTGTGCCCGCAGGGCCATGTCTGGGCCATGGAGAAGAACGAGGGCGACGTGGAGATCGCGCGCCGCAACGTGCGCGATTTCGGCGTCTCCAACCACACGCTGGTGCACGGCAAGGCGCCCGAGGGGCTCGATGCTTGGCCCGACCCGGACGCCGTCTTCATCGGCGGCTCGGGCGGCGAGCTGGCCGAACTGATCGCGCTGTGCCTGAAACGCCTGCGCCCCGGCGGCTGGCTGGTGATGAACTTCGTCACGCTGGAGAACCTCGCCGCCGCCACCCAGGCCCTGCAGGCCGCCGGCGCCGCGTGGGACGTGCTGCAGCTGCAGGCCGCGCGCAGCAAGCCCATCCTGCACATGCACCGCATGGCGGCCGAGAACCCGGTGTGGATCGTCTGCGCGCAGGCCGGCAGCGCCACGGCGCCGGCCGCCGCCGTCGAGGAGGGCGCATGACCGACCTGACCGCATCCGCAGCACCGCAGCAGCCGCAGGCCCTGCAAGGCGACCGGCCCCTGGGCCGCCTGATCGGCGTCTCCCTGGGCCCGGGCGACCCCGGCCTCATCACCCGCGCCGCCTGGGCGCAGCTGCAGCGCAGCGATGCCGTGTGGACCTACCCGGCCCGCAGCACCAAGACGCCCAGCTACGCCTTCGACATCGTGCAGCGCGCCGGCCTCGCGCCGCCCGCCGTGCACCAGACGCTGCTCTTTCCCATGACGCACGACGGCGACAAGCTCGCCCGTGCCTGGATGCGCGCAGCCGACACCGTGCTGCCCTGGCTGCAGGCCGGGCAGGACGTGCTCTTCCTCGTGGAAGGCGACGCCAGCACCTATGCCACCTTCGGCCACCTGGCGCGCACCGTGCGGGCGCTGGACGCGCGCATCGAGGCGCCCGTGATCGCCGGCGTGAACGCCTTCACCGCCGCCTGCGCCACGCGCGGCATGCCGCTGGCCGAGCAGGACGACACCATCGCCATCGTGCCCGCCGCCTACGGCGTGAGCGCGGTGGACCGCCTGCTGCCCGACTTCGACACCCTGGTGCTCATGAAGGTCAAGCCGCTGATGGACGATCTCATCGACTGGCTGGAGCGGCGCGCATTGCTGCCCCACACCCAGTTCATCGAGCGCGTGGGCGCGCCCGACGAGCGCTGCGTGGCAGGCCCTGACCTGCCCGCGCTGCGCGGCACCAAGGTCAGCTACCTGTCGCTCATGGTGGTGAAGAACCCGCACCGCATCCGCGGCGAGCGCATCAAGGGCTGCCTGAAGAAATCCTCGCCCGCCGCAGCGGGCCAACCCCTGTCCGACGACGAACCGGAGCTTGCCGAATGACGACCGCCACCACCCCCGCCACCCCCGACGTGGTGCTTTCCGCCCCCGCACAGCCCGCCAGCGAGGTGCGCGTGTGCCTCGTCGCCATCACCCGCCACGGCGCCGCCCAGGCCGCGCAGCTGGCGCGCGACGTGCCCCAGGCGCACGTCTGCACCGCCGCCAAGTTCGCCGCCGCCTTCGAGGGCCTGCCGAACACCGTGCGTGCCTACGAAGGAGCGCTGCGCGATGAGATCGCGCCCCTCTTCGCGCAGTACGACCAACTGGTGTTTTTCGTCTCGCTGGGCGCGGTGGTGCGCCTCATCGCCCCGGTGCTGAAATCCAAGGACGAGGACCCAGGCGTCACGGTGGTGGACGATGCCGGCCAGTTCGTCATCCCCGTGCTCTCGGGCCACGTGGGCGGTGCCAACGAATGGAGCGAGCGCATCGCTGCGCTGATCGGCGCCACGCCCGTGCTCACCACCGCGTCCGACGTGGGCAAGACCATCCCCGTCGATATCCTCGGCCGCCACCTGGGCTGGCGCGTGGAGGCGCCCAAGATCAACATCACCCGCGTCTCGGCCCACGTGGTCAACGGCGAGCCCATCGCCGTCGTGCAGGAAGCCGGCAGCCCGCACTGGTGGAACCGCCCCACGCCGCTGCCCGCCAACATCACCTGCCTCGCCGACTGGAGCGGCGTGGAGCCCGGCCGCTTCCAGGCCGTGCTGTGGATCACCCACGACGAGGTCGCGCCCGAGCGCTGGGCCGCCTGGCACGAGCGCCTGGTGGTCTATCGCCCGCCTGTGGACGCCGCCGCGTGAGCACCGAACACGCCATGCGCCTGGCGATCGGCCTGGGCTGCGACCGCGGCACGCCCGAGGCCACGGTCGAAGCCTGCCTGCATGCAGCGCTGGCCCAGGCCGGCGCGCAGATCGCCCAGGTGGCCGTGGCCGCCAGCATCGAGGCCAAGCAGGACGAAGCCGCCTTCCTCTCGCTGGCTGCGCGCCACGGCTGGCCGCTGCGCTGGTACGCCGCCGCGCAGCTGGCCGCCGTGCCCGTACCCAACCCGTCCGAGACCGTGCTGCGCTACATGGGCACGCCGTCGGTCAGCGAAGCCGCCGCGCTGCTGGCTGCGGGCGCGGCCGATGCGTCGGCCCTGCTGGTCGAAAAGCACCGCCTGCGCGGGCCCGACGGGCGCAACGCCACCGTGTCCATCGCCCGCATCCCGCACGCCGCGGGCTCCTCTTCTCCCAACCCCTGAAAGGTCCACCATGCATATCGAAATCGGCATCCTCTCGCAGGACAAGATCGCCTATGCCTCCGTCGCCGCCACCGCGCTGCTGGCCGCGCACACGCTGCCCCTGCTCAAGAGCCCCACGGCCTGGCTGCGCACGCTGCTGGCCGCGTTCTTCTTCAGCGCGCTGATGCAGGTCTGGCACATGCCCATCGGCCCGTCCGAGCTGCACTTCGTCGGCGCCATGCCCATCTACCTGCTGTTCGGCTTCATCCCCACGCTGTTCGGCTTCGGGCTGGGGCTGCTGGCCCAGGCCCTCGTTTTCGAGCCGCAGGATCTGGCCCATCTCGCCATCAACTTCCTGAGCCTGGCCGTGCCGCTGGTCGCCGTGCACCACGGCCTGGGCAAGCGCCTGGAACGCATCAGCATCGCCAACGTGCTCAAGCTCGACGCCCTGTACTACGCCGGCGTCACCCTCATGGTCGGCTTCTGGCTCTCCATCAGCAGCGACCCGGCCCCCGTGGCCGACTGGGCGCTGTTCGCCGCGTCCTACCTCAGCCTCGTGGCCGTGGAACCGCTGCTGACCATCGCCATCACCCTGGGCGCCACGCGCCTGCGCGGCCGCCGCTGGCTGGCGGCCTGCATCGACGAAGGCACGCTGCAGCGCATCGCCGCGCCCCGCACCGCTGCGGCTGCCGCCGCCCTCTGATTCCGCACCCCACAGAAAAGAACACACGCACATGTCCGCAGGAAAGATCATGCTCGTGGGCATCGGCCCCGGCAGCACCGACCACATGACCGCGCGCGCCCGCGCCGCCATCGCCGAGGCCGACACCATCATCGGCT
>Ga0182176_1000042_pt1 | contig 10370 bp, 7 predicted proteins | sample G6R1MG_37_FD_123204 | JGI IMG/M metagenome (GOLD analysis project Ga0182176, IMG submission 123204) | Miscanthus phyllosphere microbial communities from Michigan, USA - G6R3_NF_01AUG2016_LD1 MG | ecosystem: Host-associated > Plants > Phyllosphere > Phylloplane/Leaf | place: USA: Michigan... | reverse complement strand
GGCCACTCCGTACAGCAAGCCATCCCCGCACTGGCACAGCCATTGCTTGAAGCCCCGCATAGCCGGCCGCTCCAACGAAGGAAAGCGCTGCCGGCCAGGACGAAGGCGTCCCCACGGGTGTCGGGCCATCGAAAAGGCCGGGCGCTCCGTGTGGGCGCCTTTTCTTTTTTGGTGTTCGGCGTGCGCACTGCGCCGCCCTGACCTGGAGTGGCGACGATGGACAAACCCCGGCTGGTGATGGTGGGCAACGGCATGGCCGGCGTGCGCACGCTCGAAGAGCTGCTGAAGATCGCGCCCGGCCTCTACGACATCACCGTCTTCGGCGCCGAGCCGCACCCGAACTACAACCGCATCCTGCTCTCGCCCGTGCTGGCGGGCGAGCAGACGCTGGACGAGATCATCCTCAACGACTGGGACTGGTATGCGCAGCACGGCATCGCCCTGCACGCCGGCTGCACCGTGACCGAAGTGGACCGCGTGCGCCGCGTGGTGCATGCCACCAATGCGGCCGGCGAGACGGTGAGCGCGCCCTATGACCGGCTGATCCTCGCCACCGGCTCCAACCCCTTCATGCTGCCGGTGCCCGGCCACGGCCTGGAAGGCGTGCTGGCATACCGCGACATCGCCGACACCCAGGCCATGATCGACGCCGCGACCCGCTACCGGCAGGCGGTGGTGATCGGCGGCGGCCTGCTGGGCCTGGAGGCGGCCAACGGCCTCATGAAGCGCGGCATGGACGTGACCGTGGTGCATGTGGGCGACTGGCTGCTGGAGCGCCAGCTCGACGCTACCGCCGCCGGACTGCTGCAGCGGGCGCTGGAGCAGCGCGGCCTGCATTTCCGGCTCAAGGCGCAGACCACGGCGCTGCTGGGCGATGCCGATGCCGGCGAAGGCCCGGGCACGGCCGGCCGCGTGCGCGCCGTGCGCTTCCAGGACGGCAGCGAGATCCCCGCCCAGCTGGTGGTGATGGCCGTGGGCATCCGCCCCAACACCCGGCTGGCCGAGCAGATGCGCCTGCACGTGCACCGGGGCATCGTGGTGAGCGACACCCTGCAGACCGTGACCGACCCGCGCATCTACGCCGTGGGCGAATGCGCCGCGCACCGCGGCATCGCCTACGGGCTGGTGGCGCCGCTCTTCGAGCAGGGCCGGGTACTGGCCAACCATCTGGCGCAGCACGGCATCGGGCGCTACCAGGGCTCGCTCGTCTCCACCAAGCTCAAGGTGACCGGCATCGACCTCTTCAGCGCGGGCGACTTCCAGGGCGGCGACGGCACGGAAGAGATCGTGATGAGCGACCCGGCCGGCGGCATCTACAAGAAGCTGGTGCTCAAGGACGACCGGCTGGTGGGCGCCTGCCTCTACGGCGACACGGCCGACGGCAACTGGTACTGGCGCCTGCTGCGCGCGGGCATGACGGTGGCGGAGATCCGCGACGTGCTGATGTTCGGCGAGCCGCCGGCCGAAGAGGCCACACCCGGAGCCTCCGAAACGCTATCGAAACAATAGCTGCACGCGCAATTACCGCCTGCGCCACAGCCCCATAACTTCTGAAACCCAACGAGCCCGCCCCCGCATGCAAGCCACCCGTTCCACCTGCCCCTACTGCGGCGTCGGCTGCGGCGTCCTCATCGAAACCGACGGCCAGGCCATCACCGGCGTGCGCGGCGACCCGGACCATCCAGCCAACTACGGCCGGCTCTGCACCAAGGGCTCGACGCTCCACCTCACGGCCACCAGCGCGGTCACCCTGCAGACGCGCCTGCTCGAACCCCTGCAGCGCCGCGAACGCGGCGGCCCGCTGCAGGCCCTGGGCTGGGACGCGGCGCTGGACACCGCCGCCCAGGCCTTCGGCGACGTGATCGCCCGGCACGGCCCCGACGCGGTGGGCTTCTATGTCTCGGGCCAGCTGCTGACCGAGGACTACTACGTCTTCAACAAGCTCGCCAAGGGCCTGATCGGCACCAACAACATCGACACCAATTCGCGCCTGTGCATGAGCAGCGCCGTGGCCGGCTACAAGGCCACGCTGGGCGCCGACGCGCCGCCCGCCTGCTACGACGACGTGGACCATGCGCAGTGCCTCTTCATCGTGGGCAGCAACGCGGCCTGGGCGCACCCCATCCTGTTCCGCCGCATCGAGGCGGCCCGCGCCGCCCACCCCGGCATGAAGATGATCGTGGCCGACCCGCGCCGCACCGACACCGCGGGCTCGGCCGACCTGTTCCTGCCGCTGTTGCCCGGCACCGACGTGATGCTGTTCAACGCCATGCTGCACGTGATGCTGCGCGAAGGCTGGGTGGACCGCGACTACATCGCCCGCCACACCAGCGGCTTCGAGGCCCTGCAGACGCTGGTGCTGCCCTGCACGCCCGCACGCGCCGCCGAGGTCTGCGGCCTGAAGGCGGAAGACATCGTCACCGCGGCGCGCTGGTTCGCGGGCGCGGACGGCAGCGCGCCCGGCATGCGCCGGCCCACGCTCAGCCTCTACTGCCAGGGCCTGAACCAGAGCAGCCACGGCACGGCCAAGAACGCCGCGCTCATCAACCTGCACCTCGCCTGCGGGCAGATCGGCCGTGCGGGCGCGGGGCCGTTCTCGCTCACCGGCCAGCCCAACGCCATGGGCGGGCGCGAGGTGGGGGGCCTGGCCAACCTGCTCTCGGCCCACCGCGACCTGGGCAACGCCCAGCACCGCGCCGAAGTCGCCGCGCACTGGGGCGTGGCCGACGTGCCCGCCCGGCCCGGCAAGACGGCGGTGGAGATGTTCCAGGCCGCCGCCGACGGCGAGATCCGCGCCCTCTGGATCGCCTGCACCAACCCGGCCCAGAGCATGCCCGACCAGGCCACCGTGCGCCGCGCATTGGAGCGCGCCGAGTTCGTCGTGGTGCAGGAAGCCTTCGCCACCACCGCCACCTGCGATTTCGCCGACCTGCTGCTGCCCGCCACCACCTGGGGCGAGAAGACCGGCACTGTCACCAACAGCGAGCGCCGCATCTCCCGCGTGCGCCCCGCCGTGGCCGCGCCCGGCCAGGCCCGCCACGACTGGCAGGCCGCCGTGCAGTTCGCGCGCCGTCTCGAAGCACGCCTGCGCCCGGGTGCGCCCACCCTCTTCCCCTACGCCACGCAGGATGCCGACGCGGGCGCAGAAGCCATCTGGAACGAACACCGCGAAAGCACCCGCGGGCGCGACCTGGACATCACCGGCCTTTCGTGGCGCCTGTTGCAGGAGCGCGGCCCGCAGCAGTGGCCGCTGCCCGAAGGCGCCACCACGGGGCGGGCACGGCTCTATGAAGACGGTGTCTTCCCTACATCCAACGGCCGCGCCCGCTTCGCCGCCCACGCCTGGCAGCCGGTGGCCGAGCCGCCGGTCTCGCGCTGGCCCTTCAGCCTGACCACCGGCCGCCTGCGCGACCAGTGGCATGGCATGAGCCGCACCGGCACGCTGGGGCGCCTGTTCGGCCACGTGGCCGAACCCAGCCTGCAGATGCACCCGGACGACATGGCGCAACAGGGCCTGGCGGGCGGCGAGCTGGTCCACGTCACCTCCAAGCGTGGCTCCATCGTGGTGCCGGTGCAGCCCGACGCCACGCTGGCACGGCAGCAGGTCTTCATGGCCATGCACTGGGGCAGCGAATACCTCGGCGGGCGCTCGTCCAGCGGCCAGCCGCTGGCGGGCGTGAACGCGCTCACCACCTCGGCCTACTGCCCCAGTTCCAAGCAGCCCGAACTCAAGCACGCCGCCGTCAAGGTGCTCAAGGCCGAGCTGCCCTGGAACCTGCTGGCCCTGGCCTGGCTGCCCGAAGGCGACGCCCTGGCGGCGCGCAGCCAGCTGGCCGCGCTGATGCGCGAGCTGCCCTTCGCGAGCTGCGTGCCCTTCGCCTCGGCCGCGGCCGAGGGCGCCCGCCCGCGCACCGGCCTGCTGCTGCGCGGCGCGGCCTACGAGGCGCCCGAAGGCGATCTGCTCGCGCGCATCGAGCGCCTGCTCGGCCTGGACGCGCCCGACACCGTGCGCTACCAGGACCGGCGCCGCGGCCAGCACCGCAGCGCCCGGCTGGCGCGTGCGGCAGACGGCAGCGCCACCCTGCAGGCCGTGCTGCTGGGCGGCGACACGCGCTCGGGCGCCTGGCTGCGCACCGTGCTGCAGGAAGAGCTGCCCGCCCAGGCCTACGGCCGCCTGCTGCTGGTGCCCAGCGCCACGCCGCCCGTGGCCGTGCAGTCGCGCGGCAAGCCGGTGTGCGTGTGCCTCAACGTGACCGACGTGGCCATCGCCGCGCAGCTGGCCGCCTGCCACGGCAACGATGCGGACCGCCTCGCGCAGCTGCAGGGCACGCTGCGCTGCGGCACGCAGTGCGGCTCCTGCGTGCCCGAACTCAAGCGCATGGTGCGCGCCACGCCGGCTGCTGCCCCGGCCACGGAGCGGGGGCTGCAGCCTGCGTGAGCGGCGGCGGATCCTCTCGGCACCATATAACGGCCGGTTATCTGACCTGCGGGACAATCGCGGGCTCGCCGGGCCAACCCACGGCCCGGCACTCCCGCGTGCTTTCGCATCCTTTTCGCACCTTTCCTCTTTCTCTTTCCAGCCAAGCCGCCATGGGCATCAGCCAGTACATCAAGGAAATCGGCCGCGGCGCCCGCGGCGCCAAGGCCATCGACCACGCGCAGGCCGCCGACCTCTTCGGCCAGGTGCTCGACGGCCGGGTGACCGACCTGGAAGTCGGCGCCTTCTGCATCGCCATGCGCATCAAGGGCGAGACCAGCGAGGAGATGTGCGGCTTCCTCGACGCGGTGCATGCCCGCATGGCCCTGGTGCCGGCCGGCGACGCGCCGCTCATCGTGCTGCCCAGCTACAACGGCGCACGCAAGCTGCCGGTGCTCACGCCCCTGCTGGCGCTGCTGCTGGCCCGCGAAGGCCTGCCGGTGCTGCTGCACGGCATGCGCACCGAGGCGCGCCGCATCCTCGCCTCCGACGTGCTCGAAGCGCTGGGCATTCCCGCACTCGAGGCGCCCGAAAAGATCGCGAACGGCCGCGTCGCCCATCTGCGCACCGACCGCCTGCACCCGGGCCTGGCCCGCCTGCTGGCCGCACGCGAGGTGATCGGCTTGCGCAACCCCGGCCACAGCGTGGCCAAGCTCATGAACCCCTGCGCCGGCCCGGCCCTGGTGGTCACCAGCTACACCCACCCCGAATACTTCGACATGCTCTGCACCACCTTCGCCAGCATGGGCATGCACGCCCTGCTTTCGCGCGGGCTGGAAGGCGAAGTGGCGGCCGACCCGCGGCGCACGCCCCGCTACGACGCCTTCGTCGCCGGCGCCCACCAGCTGCTGGAAGAGCAGCAGCCCGGCACTGCCAGCGAGGTGCCCGGCCTGCCCGCCCAGATCGACGTGCAGACCACCGCCGACTACACCCGCCGCGTGCTGGCGGGCGAGCTGCCGGTACCGCCCGCGCTGGCACGGCAGGTGGAACACATCTTGCGTCTGAGCACCACAATCAACACGGAGACCCGTCCATGACCCGCCCCACCCCCACGTTCCACAACCAAGGCGGCACGGCCTTGCGCGGCACCTGTACGCTGGTGGGCGCCGGCCCGGGCGACCCCGAACTGCTCACGCTCAAGGCGCTCAAGGCCATCCAGGCGGCCACCGTGCTGCTGGTCGACGATCTGGTGAGCGACGAAGTCATCGCGCATGCCGCACCCACGGCGCGCATCGTCCACGTGGGCAAGCGTGGCGGCTGCAAGAGCACGCCACAGGCCTTCATCGAAAAGCTCATGGTCATGGCCGTGAACGAGGGCGAGAACGTGGTGCGCCTCAAGGGCGGCGATCCGTTCATCTTCGGGCGCGGCGGCGAGGAGGTCGAGCACCTGCGCGCGGCCGGCATCGCGGTCACGGTGGTCAACGGCATCACCGCGGGCCTGGCCGGCATGACGCTGCTGGGCACGCCGCTCACCCACCGCGAACATGCCCACGGCGTGATCTTCGTGACCGGCCACGCCAAGCCCGGCGACGCCGGCACCGACTGGCGCCAGCTGGCCGCCACCGCCCGCGCGGCCAAGCTCACCCTGGTCATCTACATGGGCGTGAGCAGCGCCCAGCATATCCAGGACGAGCTGCTCACCGGCCTGCCCGCCTCCACGCCCGTGGTCATCATCCAGCACGTCAGCCTGCCCTGCCAGCGCCATGCGCTCACCACCCTGGGCGAACTGCACGCCACCATCGAACGCGAGCAGCTCGGCAGCCCGTCCGTCATCGTCGTGGGCGACGTGGCCGCCGGGGTGGAAGCCGCAGCCGGCACCGGACTGGGCCAGCCGCTGCAGGCAGCGCCGCTGCCGCCGCTGCGACACGCCGGCTGAAAGCGCACCGGAAGACGGCGCAGCAGGCCGCGCGTGCGCGTGCGGCTCCGTCGAGGCAACGGTACGGGTGACAACGCGATGCGAACGCCCTGCCCGCGCCCGGGGCGGGGTTTCCATCACACCACGAAGGGGGTTGGATATGGCTGCACTCACGGCTCTCGAAACACAGGCGTCCCGGAGCACCGCCGCCGGCCGGCCCGGCGGCGGGGAAGAAGACCTTTCCCTGGTGAACCTCGCCGCGCGCCAGCGCATGCTGTCCCAGCGCATCGTGCTGCAGACCGTCCTGGCCGTGCAGGGTGCGGCGGGACAGTCCGCTGCGGCGCGCAAGAGCCTGCAGCTCTTCGAATCCAGCCAGGCACGCCTCGTGCAGACGCCGCGCCACCTCGACCCGGCTTCTGCCCGCGAGGTAGAGGCCATCTACCACGGCACCCGCGGCGTGGCCGCCATCATCGACGCGTTCGCCCGCCAGGCAGGCGCCGCACTGGACCTCGCCGACCAGGGCAGTTCCCGCGCGCCCGGCGCCCTGGCGCCGCTGGTGGCCGCCACCGACGACGTGCTCGCGGCGCTCAATGCCGCCACCACCGTCTTCGACCACCTCCAGCAGCGGCAGTCCGACGCGATGATGCGCGAGCTCTCGGGCATCGTCGCCTCCATCCAGACCGTCGCGCGCGAGGCCAAGGTGGTGAGCTTCAACGCCCAGGTCATGGCGGCCCGCGCCGCAGCGCACGGCCGCGAATTCGCGGTAGTGGCCAATGTCCTCTCGGGGATCACCACGGAGATCGACCGGCTGTCGCTGCAGGCCGTCTCGCTCGCGAGACAGGGGCAGCGCCCGAACGGTGCAGCGAACGCTCCAGGGACGGGCAAGGCCGGCCTGCCCGGGTCTGCGAGCAGTACGTCCCGGGCCGGCGCCTGACGCCCAGCCCCCCGCCGGCCCAGCACCCTGGCGTTCCCGCCCGCCTGATGCGCTCGTGATCGGCGCCGCGCCGCAAGCGCAGCCCCGCACCCCGGCCGGGTTCCAGTCCGATGCGACAAGACCTAAAATGAGAACAATTCCCATTTTTAATCTTCGCCCGTTACGGTTTCTGCGCCCCATGCCTGCCGCCCTGCACCCGTCCGCCGCCGCGGCCGTCGAAACGATCTACCGCTCGCACCATGGCTGGCTGCTGGGCTGGTTCCAGCGCCGGCTGGGCAACGCATCGCAGTCGGCCGACCTGGCCCACGACACCTTCCTGCGGCTCATGGCGTCGCGCGATGTCGTGGCGCTGCGCGAGCCGCAGGCCTTTCTGCGCACCCTGGCGCACGGCGTGGTGGTCAACCACTGGCGCAGGCTCGATATCGAACGCGCCTGGCTCGACGTGCTGGCCGCGCAACCCGAACCGCTGGCACCGTCGCCGGAAGAGCGGGCGCTGGTGCTGGAGACCCTGTGCCAGATCGACGCCATGCTGGACCGGCTGAACCCCAGGGCACGCAGCGCGTTCCTGCTGTCGCAGCTCGACGGGCTGACCTACGCGCAGATCGGCCAGCATCTCGGCGTGTCGGAGCGCATGGTCAAGAAGTACATGGCCCAGGCGATGCTGCAGTGCCTGCTGCTCGCGCAGCGATGAGCGAGGCACTCGCCGAGCAGCCCGCGTTCGAGGATCTGCAGCAGGCGGCCGACTGGTTCGCCGTGCTGCAAAGCGATCGGGTGAGCGAGGCCGATCGCTGCAGCTGGCAGCGCTGGCTGGAGACCGGGCCGCGGCAACGCGCTGCCTGGCGCCAGGTCGAGGCGATCGCCAGTGAATTCGCGGGAGCGGCGCACCCGATGGCGCGGCAGGTGCTGGAGCACCGGCCGGCCGTCTCACGCCGTCGGCGCACCGTGCTGCGCACGCTGGTGGCCGCGCCGGTGACGGGGGTTGCCGCCTGGCTGGCATGGCAGCAGATACCGTGGCGTGGGTGGACCGCGGCCTACCGCACCGATACCGGCGAGCAGCGCTCCTGGGCGCTGGCCGACGGCAGCGAGCTCGTGCTGAACACCGCGAGCGCCGCGGACCTGGACTACTCCACGACCCTGCGGCGCATCGTGCTGCATCGGGGCGAGCTGCTCATCACCTCGGGGCACGACCCGGCCTCGCCGCCGCGGCCGCTGGTGGTGGACGTGGACCAGGGCCGGATCACGGCGCTGGGCACGCGTTTCGCCGTGCGCTACGAAGGCGATGGAGCCGTACGCGTCGCCGTTTTCGAAGGCGCCGTGCGGTTGCGCCCCGGGAGTGGTGGCGACGGGACGGTACTGCCTGCGGGCCAGCAGGCGCTCCTGCAGCGCGACCACGTCGAGCCGCCAGCCAGCGCCGCCGGCTACGCGGCGGACTGGCAACGCGGCATGCTGGTGGCCGACGGCATGCGGCTGGGCGACTTCATCGCCGAGCTGGCGCGCTACCGCCGCGGGCACCTGGGTTGCGCGCCGGAGGTGGCCGATCTGAGGATCGTGGGTGCCTACCCGCTGGCCGACACCGACCGCATCCTCGCGGCCCTCCAGGCCACGCTCCCGGTGCAGGTGCGCCAGCCGATGCCGTGGTGGACGGAGGTCGGGCCGCGCCCGCGCTGACATCTTTTTTTTCGCGGACAGGTTCCCTTTCTGCCGGGCGGATGGGCATATCCGATGTCGATCCCTTCAATGAACCCGTACGCTGCCATGACCGCGAAAAGAACCTCGCCGACATCACCTTTCTCTCTACCGCTGCGCCGCCACGTACCGGCGCGCGCGCTGCACGCTGCCTTGATGGCGGTGCCCCTCGCGGCTGCCATCGCCGCCTCGCCGGCCCATGCGCAGGCGGCGGCACCCGCGGCGCGCGACTACGCCATTGCCGCCGGGCCGCTGGGCTCGGTGCTGAGCCAGTTCGCGGGGCAGGCCGGCATCCTGCTGTCGTCCGATGCGGCGGTGACGGCCGGCGTCGCAAGCCCCGGCGTGCGCGGCCGCCTGAGCGTGGAGCAAGGTCTGGCCGCCGCGCTGGCAGGCACGGGTCTGCAGGCGGTGCGCAGCGCGGGCGGCCTCTACACGCTGCAGCGAAGCGCGCCCGCGGGCGCCATGCCGGAGGTGCGCGTCGCTGCCCAGCGCGCCGGTACGCTGCCGCAGGTCGAGGTGACGGCCGGCGCGGTCGAGGAATCGGGCAAGGGCCCCGGCACCGGCTTCGTCGCGCGCCGCGCCACCGGCGGCACCAAGACCGATACGCCGCTGCTGGAAACGCCGCAGTCCGTGTCGGTCGTCACGCGGGGCCAGATGGACGCGCAGGGCGCGACCACCCTGGTCGAAAGCCTGCGCTACACGCCGGGCATCGTGGCCCAGTACGGCAACACCGATCTGCGCTACGACTGGCTCACCCTGCGCGGCTTCACGCCGCCGGCGCGCTACCTCGACAACCTGCGCCTGCCGTTCGGCGCGCGCGGCTATTCCCAGCCGCGCATCGAGCCCTGGGGGCTGGAGCGCACCGAGGTGGTCAAGGGCCCGTCGTCGGTGCTGTATGGGCAGGCCACGCCGGGCGGGCTGGTCAACATGGTCAGCAAGCGGCCCACGGTCGCGCCGGTGCGCGAGGTCGAGGTGCAGGTGGGCAGCCACGATCGCAGGCAGGCTGCGTTCGACTTCGGCGGTGCGCTGGACGCCGACGGGGTGCTGAGCTACCGCCTGGTGGGCTTGCGCCGCGAGGCCGACACCTCGTACGACTACGTCTCGGAGAAGAAGACCTTCATCGCGCCTTCGATCACCTTCCGCCCCAGCGATGCCACGCAGTTCACCCTGCTGGGCCAGTGGCAGTCGCTGGATTCGCCCGGCGGCGGCGGTGCGCCGGCACTGCCGGCCGCCGGCACGCTGGACACCAGCCGCTACGCCGCGCTGCCGACCAGCGCCTTCGTCGGCGAGCCGGGCTTCGACCGCTACCAGAACCGCCAGCGCTTCATCGGCTACGAGGCGGAACACCGCGTCGACGACAGCATCGTGCTGCGGCAGAACCTGCGCTACGGCAAGGTGACGGCGGACACCCGCCGCAT
>Ga0182176_1000041_pt1 | contig 10519 bp, 6 predicted proteins | sample G6R1MG_37_FD_123204 | JGI IMG/M metagenome (GOLD analysis project Ga0182176, IMG submission 123204) | Miscanthus phyllosphere microbial communities from Michigan, USA - G6R3_NF_01AUG2016_LD1 MG | ecosystem: Host-associated > Plants > Phyllosphere > Phylloplane/Leaf | place: USA: Michigan... | reverse complement strand
GGCCTCCACGCAGACGGAGGTGACGGCATGAACACCCACGCTGCCCCCATCAGCCGCGACGCAGACGGCGCCCCCGAAGCCGCCCGCGCCGACGCGCACGGCGCTGCCGGTGCCCACACCCCGGCCCGCAGCGCGCCGGCCCGCGAGAACGCCATGGGCCGCTCGCATCCGCACGAAAGCGCACGCGCCCAGGTCGCGGGCCTGGCGCACTACATCGATGACCTGCCCGAGCTCAAGGGCACGCTCTACGCCGCCCCCATCCTCTCGCCCGTGGCCCACGGCAGGCTGAACGCGGTGCGCACCGACGCGGCGCTCTCGCTGCCCGGCGTGCGCGGCGTGGTGCTGTCGGCCGATGTGCCCGGCGACAAGCTGCTGGCCGCCTTCGCGCACGACGAACCCGTGTTCGCTGTCGACACGGTGCAGCACGTGGGCCAGGTGGTCGGCCTGGTGGTGGCCGAATCGGTGATGCTGGCGCGCCGCGCGGCGCGGCTGGTGACGCTGGACATCACGCCCCTGCCCGCCGTGCTCACCGTGCAGGCCGCCATGGCGGCGCAGAGCTACGTGCTGCCGCCGGTCTTCGTGCGCCGCGGCGACGCCGGGGCCGCGCTGGCCCGCGCCCCGCACCGTCTGCAGGGCGCCTTCGAGGTCGGTGGACAGGAACACTTCTATCTCGAGGGCCAGATCGCCTACGCCGTGCCGCTGGAGCAGCGCCAGTGGGCCATCCACTCCAGCACCCAGCACCCGGGCGAGGTGCAGCACTGGGTGGCCCACGCCCTGGGCCTGGACAACCACGCCGTGCGCGTGGAATGCCGGCGCATGGGCGGCGGCTTCGGCGGCAAGGAGACGCAGGCCGGCCACCTGGCCGTGTGGGCCGCCGTGGCCGCGCACAAGCTCGGCCGCCCGGTCAAGCTGCGGCTGGACCGCGACGACGACTTCATGGTCACCGGCAAGCGCCACCCCTTCGCCTACGAATACGAGGTGGGCTATGGCGACGACGGCCGCATCCAGGGCCTGAAGCTGCAGATGGCCGCCAACTGCGGCTTCTCGGCCGACCTCTCCGGCCCGGTGGCGGACCGCGCCGTGTTCCACAGCGACAACGCCTACTTCCTCGAAGACGTGGAGATCGCGTCCTACCGCTGCAAGACGAACACGCAGAGCCATACGGCCTTCCGCGGCTTCGGCGGGCCGCAGGGCGTGATCGCCATCGAGGCCATCCTGGGCGACATCGCCCGCGCCCTGGGCCTCGACGCGCTGGACGTGCGCATGGCCAACCTCTACGGCACCACCGATCGCAACGTCACCCACTACCAGATGCCGGTGGAAGACAACATCCTGCCCGATCTGCTACCGAAACTGGAGCAGACAGCCCAGTACCGGCAAAGGCAGGCAGCGATTTCGGCCTGGAATGCGGGCAGCCCGGTGCTCAAGCGCGGCCTGGCCATCACGCCGGTCAAGTTCGGCATCAGCTTCACCGCCACGCTGTTCAACCAGGCCGGCGCGCTGGTCCACGTCTATACCGACGGCAGCGTGCAGGTGAACCACGGCGGCACCGAGATGGGCCAGGGCCTGCACACCAAGGTGGCGCAGATCGTGGCCGACGAGCTGGGCGTGCCCATGGAACGCGTGCTGGTCACCGCCAGCGACACGGCCAAGGTGCCCAACGCCAGCGCCACGGCCGCCTCCAGCGGCACCGACCTGAACGGACGCGCAGCGCAGTTCGCCGCGCGCCACGTGCGCGACAACCTCGCGGCCTTCGTCTGCGGGCTCGACGGCTGCGGCGCGGGCTCCATCCGCTTCGAGGGCGGGCGCGTGATCTCGCCCACCACCGAGCGCGCCTGGAACGACGTGGTGCAGGCCGCCTACGCCAACCGCATCCAGCTCTGGAGCGACGGCTTCTACCGCACGCCCAAGATCCACTACGACAAGGCCACGCTCACCGGCCGGCCCTTCTACTACTTCGCCTACGGCGCGGCCTGCACCGAGGTCGCCATCGACACGCTCACGGGCGAGTCGCGCGTGCTGGCGGTGGACATCCTCCACGACGTGGGCCGCAGCATCAACCCGGCCATCGACATCGGCCAGATCGAGGGCGGCTTCGTGCAGGGCATGGGCTGGCTCACCACCGAGGAACTGGTCTGGAACGCCGAAGGCAAGCTCGCCACCCACGCGCCCAGCACCTACAAGATTCCGGCCACGGGCGACGTGCCGGCGCACTTCAAGGTCCAGCTTTGGCACGAGGCCAACCGCGAAGACAACGTAGGCGGCAGCAAGGCCGTGGGCGAGCCGCCCTTCATGCTGGCCATCAGCGTCTACGAGGCGCTACGCAACGCCGTGGCCGCGGCACGCCCGGCGGGCGAGCAGGCCGCACCCGTGCGCCTGCAGGCGCCGGCCACGGCCGAGCAGGTGCTGAGGTCGCTGGGCCGGCTGGGCTAGCAGGGCTGGCCCGGCGGCTCAGCCCCGGGCCGGCTGGCCCCAGACCTGGTTGCGCCCCTGCCGCTTGGCCTCGTAGCAGGCCATGTCGGCGGCGCGCAGCAGCTGGGTCACCTGGTCTTCTCCTGCGGTGCCGGCCTCCCGCGCCACCAGGCCCACGCTCGCGCTGACGAAGAAGCTGCGCCCCGCATACGAAGGCTCCCAGGCCGCGATGGCGGTGCGGATCAGTTCCGCGATCTCGTGGCCCCGCGCCCGGGAACAGGCCGGCAGCACCACGGCGAACTCGTCGCCGCCCAGCCGCGCCGGCCAGCCGACGTGGCGCACCTGCTCCTCGATGAGCCGCGCCACATGCCGCAGCACCTCGTCGCCCGCATCGTGCCCGGCCTGGTCGTTCACCACCGTGAAGTGGTCCAGGTCCAGGAACAGCACGACGAGCGTGCCCAGCTCCGCGCCGCCCTGCCCTGCGGCGCGCACCGCCGTCGGCGTGCCGGGCTGCAACTGCTGCTGCGCGCCCATCAGCTCGCCCAGCCGTTCGACGAAGGCCTCGCGGTTGAGCAGGCCCGTGAGCGGATCGTGGCCCGCCACCCAGCCGCGCAGCTGGCGCGAGCCGCGCTCGGCCGTGATGTCCTCCAGCAGCCAGATGGTGCCGACCGCCTGGGCCTGCGCCGCCGACCCTGCCGGCCGGTGCGCCAGCACCCGCGCCCAGACGGGGCTGCCGTCCTTGCGCAGAAAGCGCACGTCGCCGTCGAAGCAGCCGTGCGCGATGAAGGCCTCGCGCACCCGCTGCAGCCATTGGGCGTATTCGGCGGGGCTGGCGTGCAGGGCCTGGGCCGGCAGGCCGTGCAGCTCGGCCGGCGCATAGCCCAGCATGCGCGCGGCGTGCACGCCGGCCACGTCCAGCACATCGCCGCGCGCGATGACGATGCCCACCGGCGCATGCGCCAGCACCGCGTCCAGGCGCGCCGCGGTCACGGCCGCGTCGCGGCGGTCCTGCCAGCGCTGGGCCTCCATCTGGGTGCAGACGCGCACCAGGGCATCGACCTCCCCGCGCGAGCGCGGCCAGATACGGGCCGCCGCGCCCCGGCCGGCGCCGCCGGCCCCGTCATGGTTCGCCACGTGCGCGTTCAGCATGCGCTGGGCGCAGTGGCTCAGCTGCGACAGGGGCCGCGCCATCCACAGCATGGCCGCGCCCGACAGCAGGGCGATCGCCAGCACGCCGCCGCCCGCCATCCACCACGCGCTGCGCAGCGCGCCCTCGTCGGGCGCAGCCAGCATGCCCGCGTCGCTCACCCGGGCGACCATCCACTGGGGCAGCGGCACGCCGGCCAGGCTGACGACGTGGCCCGCCTCGCGGTCGGTGAAGGCGCGCCCCGTCAGCGGCTGCTCCATGCGCTGCCAGCGCGCATAGGCCAGGGCCAGGCCGGGCTCGTCGCGCACATGGCCCAGCACGCGCTCGCGCTGCGGATGCGACAGGATCACGCCGTCGCGCGTGAAGACGATGAGCCGCGAATCGTCGCGGGCCGGCATGGCCATGGACTGCGGCAGCAGGCCCTGGGACTGCAGCCGCAGCACCCCGGCCAGTGCGCCCGTGACGGCGCCCTCGCCCTGGCGCAGCGGCATGGTGAACATCACGCGCGCATCGCCCGGCGTGCTGCCGATCAGGTCGGACACCAGGGGCCGGCCGTCCACCAGGGTGCGCACCAGGCAATCGCGCTCGGCCGGGTCCAGCGCCGAGGCCTGCTGCAGCCGGCCGGACTGCAGGTTCACGCTGAGCTGGCCGTCCTTGCGCGCGATCTGCATGGCGTCGAAGAAGCGCGCCGCCGGCAGGCCCTGGCGCACCAGCCCTTCCAGCGACGCGGGGGCGTCGAGCAGGCCCGGTGCGATGCCTTCGGCCACCGTGCCCAGCACGCGCTGGCTCTGCTCGATCTTGCTGGCCAGCAGGCGCGCCACGGTCTCGACCTCGTCGTTCTGCTGGTGCACCAACCGCTGCAGCGCCGCCTGGCTGGCGGCCTGCGACACGAGCCAGCCCGCACCGCCGCCGGCCAGCAGCACGGCCAGCACCGCCAAAGCGACCAGCTTGGCGATCAGCGCCCCGGGCAGCAGCCCGCCAGGGCCGTCGTCCGGCACGGTGTCGAAAGGGTCTTCGTGGAAGAAGCCGGCCACGCCGGCGGGGCGGGTGGCGGGCACCGCCGCGGCCGCTGGCGGTGTCATGCCTGCCCCCCGGAGGAGCTGGCATCGGCAGGCGCGAGTGGCGGAGCGCAGAACATGGGGGCGGGAGCAGCTGGGCAGGTGGATCGCGGAGGGAGTTCCGGCGGTTCCATCGCAATATACGCAGCGCCGCCGACCGCCCGGGTGCGGGGCAACCCTCAAGAATCCGCCAGGAAAACCCTGACCTGCAGGCCCCGCTCCGGCCCGCGTGGCCAGCCTGTCCTCAGCAGCCGGCCACCTGCTGCAACGCACCTGGTTGGGGCAGGTTCAGCACATTGCCGGTGCCTGCGATGAGGCCGTGTTCGCGCAGATGGCGCAGCACGCGCGAGAGGGTTTCGGGCGCGATGCCCAGCTGCGCGGCGATGAGGCGCTTGCGCAGATGCAGGGTGACGCGCAGGGCGCCGTCGTCGCAGGGCTGCGCGTGCTGCAGCAGCCACTGCGCGCAGCGCGCTTCGGCATCCTGCGCCAGCCGGCTCACGGCCAGCTCGGTCTGCCGGAAGTAGCCGGCGGCCAGGCTGCGCACCAGGTTCTGCGCGTCCGAGGGCAAGGCCTGCACGCTGCGCTGGAAGGCCTCGATCGGTACGCTGCGCAGCTGCACGCGCGTGTCCGCGACCATGTCCACCACGCAGGGCTGGTCCACCAGCGCGCTGGCGGCATCCAGCCAGGCGGGCCCCTCCACCACGCCGAGCTGGTGGCGCAGCAGGCCATCCTCGCGCAGGCCCAGCAGCACGCGGCCGCTGTCCAGGTGCAAGACACAGGCAGGCCGCTGGTGGCGCTGGCGCAGCAGCTGGCCGGCAGGCACCACCTCGACGCCGTCGAAGGGTCCAAAGAAATGATCGGGAGACATGGTTCCGACTGTGCAGGCGCACCGCGCAGGCCGTGTTGAGCGAGGTCAAAACGGCTGCAGCGGGGGCCCCGAAGGCCTTGCGCCCGCACAGGCCGGCCATGCTGCCAGGCCCTTCCGGCCACCGGGAGTCGCAAAACGGACACATACGGCACGGAGTTTGCTTGCGACCATTGCAATTGGATACGTCTTCGCATCCAATCCGGGAGCCGCCACCAGCCCTTGGTCGAGCGGCGCGACATCCACGACCTCCGGGCCGACTGCCTCGGCCCCTCCACCACCTGCAGGAAGAACCCATGAAAAGAACCCTGATCGCCGTCGGCGCCGCTCTGGTGTGCGGCGCAGCCGCCCACGCGCAAAGCTCCGTCACGCTGACCGGCCTGAGCGACCTCTACGTCGGCTCGATGAAGATGGCCGGCGACGCCGGCCGACGCTCCGTGGTGGACAGCGGCGGCATGACGACTTCGTGGTTCGGCTTCAAGGGCACGGAAGACCTGGGCGGCGGCCTGAAGGCCAACTTCCAGCTGACCTCGTTCATCAAGATGGACACGGGCACGCAGGGCCGCTTCCAGAACGACACCTTCTTCTCGCGCGACGCCAACGTCAGCCTGTCGGGCAGCTTCGGCTCGGTCCTGCTGGGCCGCTGGATGGCGCCCAACTTCCTGCCCTCCGTGATCGGCAACCCCTTCGGCGATTCGTTCACCTTCTCGCCCCTGATCCTGCACAAGGACGTGCCCCTGTTCAACGGCTCCGGCTGGCGCGCCATGACCCCGGCCGACACCGGCTGGTCCAACCAGATCGCCTACACCACGCCGACCTACAAGGGCCTGTCGGCCAACATCCAGTACCAGTTCGGCGAGCAGGCCACGCAGAACAGCAAGCGGAACGTCGGCGCCAACTTCTTCTACTTCGGCGGCCCGCTGACCCTGACCGGCTTCTACGAGAACGCCGACGTGACCAACCCCGCCGCCACCACGCTGCTGCCCAACAACCAGAAGTACTGGATGCTGCTGGGCGCCTACGACTTCGGCATGGTCAAGCCCTACCTGAGCTACGGCGAGAAGAAGATCGCCGACGCCTTCAACACCAAGGGCAAGACGCTGCAGGTGGGCGCCTCCGCGCCCGTCGGCAGCACCGGCAAGCTGCTGGCAGAGTGGGTCAAGACCGAATGGTCCACGCCCGACGTGAACCGCAAGACCTTCTCCATCGGCTACGACCATTTCCTGTCAAAGCGCACCGACCTCTACGCCGTGGTGATGAACGACAAGATCACCAACCAGACCAGCGGCACCAGCCTGGGCCTGGGCATCCGCCACCGCTTCTGAGGGCGCGGGCAGCCTCTCGGCGGCCCCTCTCTGCAAAAAGGCACGCCGGACCGGTCCGGCGTGCCTTTTTTCATGGCTTCTTAGAACGTATTCACGATCTCCCAGGGGTCGCGCAGCGGTGTGGGCGGGACGGGATGCAAGGCGCGGTGCGCAGTGGATAGCACGGCTATCCACAAGCGCCGCAACGCCGCAGACCGCCCGCCCACACCGCTGCCCTTCGGATGGTAGCGAAATCGGGCCATGGCAAGGAAGCTTTGACGCCCCGGCTGCTTGCATGGGCTGAGAGTCCATGCGGCGCACCCGAAGCATCCACTCATCCCGATTGCGCTCCAACGCGATCCCCTGCGAGATCGGGAACACGTTCTTACGGCGCTGCGCCCACGCAGACTGCGCAGTGCGCTATTCAATCAATAGCGCGCGGGAGTCGTTCACGTTGGTGTGCGTGGGCCCGGTGACCAGCAGGTCGCCCAGCGCGGCGAAGTAGCCGTAGGCGTCGTTGCGGTCCAAGTGGTCGGCCACGCGGCGCCCGGCCGCAGCGGCGCGCGCCAGCGTGTCGGGCGTGACGAAGGCGCCGGCGTTGTCCTCCACGCCGTCGATGCCGTCGGTATCGGCCGCCAGCGCCCATACGCCCGGCAGGCCCTGCAGCGCCTGCGCCAGGCCAAGGCAGAACTCCCCGGCACGCCCGCCCCGGCCGCGCTCGGCGCCCTCGCGGCGCGGGCGCACGGTGACGGTGGTCTCCCCACCGCTCAGGATGATGCAGGGCCGCGCGAAAGGCTCTCCATGCAGCGCTGCGGCGCGGGCCAGCGCGGCGTGCACGCGGCCCACCTCGCGCGATTCGCCTTCCATCTCGTCGCTCAGGATGTGTGCCGTCCAGCCGGCCTCCCGCGCTGCCTGGGCCGCGGCCTGCAGCGACTGCCGGGGCGTGGCGATCAGTTGCACGCTATGGCCGGCGAAGACGGCATCGCCGGGCTTGGGCGTTTCGAGCGCGCCGCTTTCCAGCCGCTCGCGCACGGCCGCGGGCACGTCGATGCGGTAGCGGCGCAGGATGTCCAGCGCATCGGCGCAGGTGCCTGCATCGGCCACCGTGGGGCCGCTGGCGATCACCGAGACGTCGTCGCCCGGCACGTCACTGATGGCCAGGGTCACGACCCGTGCCGGCGCGCAGGCCGCCGCCAGCCGCCCGCCCTTGATGCGCGAGAGATGCTTGCGCACGCAGTTCATTTCGGCGATGCCGGCGCCGCTGTCGAGCAGCGCCTGATGGATGCGCTGCTTGTCCGCCAGGCTCAGACCTTCGGCCGGCAGCGTCAGCAGCGAAGAGCCGCCGCCCGAGATCAGGCACAGCACCAGGTCCTGCGGCGTCAGGCCCTGCACCAGCGCAAGCATGCGCTCGGCCGCCTGCAGCCCGGCCGCGTCGGGCACCGGGTGGGCGGCCTCCACCAGTTCGATGCGCTCCGGCAGTCCGGCCGGGCGCGGCGGCACATGGCCGTAGCGCGTCACCACCAGACCGGAGAGCGGCGCATCCGCCGGCCAGAGCGCCTCCACGGCCTGCGCCATGGCGCCGCCGGCCTTGCCCGCACCGATCACCACCGTGCGCCCGCCGGGCGGCGGCGCGGGCAGGTGCGCGCCCAGCGTGTGCAGCGGCTGCGCGCTGCGCACGGCGGCCTCATACAGCGCACGCAGCAGATCGCGTTGCGGCGCCGGGGCAGCGCTGGCGGAATCGGGGGCAGGGGCGACAGCCGCGGCGGGCGGCGGGCAGGCGTTGGCGGGGTGCAGGGCAGGCATGGGCCGATTGTGCAGTGCCGCGCTGCGGCATGCCTGTGGGCGCCACGAGACGCGGCGGACGATTGTCATGCGTCCGTCATCGTTTCGTCTTATGGTGGGCACTTCCCTTTGCGCCGGCAGCATCATGGACCTCTTCGCGCGGGAGCGGCATGGCGCCGCCCTGGATTTCCTATCCCCCGCAGCGCGGCAAGGCTGCGGCCCCCTGGCACAGCTGATGCGCAGCAGCCTGCTGCATTGCGTCTTCCAGCCCCTGGCCGACCTGCGCGAAGGCTCGATCTACGCGCACGAGGCCCTGATCCGAGGGCCCTCCGGCGGCTCCCTGCACCTGCCCGACGCCCTGCTGGCCAGCGCCCGCGAAGAAGGGCTGCTGCAGGATTTCGAGATGCTCTGCGTGGTCATCGCCCTGCAGCAATGGGGGCGCGAGGGCAGCGCGGGCCGGCTCTTCCTGAACATCAGCGCCGACACCCTGGTGCGCGCCGTGGCCTTCTGCGGCGAAGGCCTGCTGGGCAGCAAGGTGCGCAGCCTGGGCGTGGCGGCGCGCATGCTGGTCGTCGAGATCACCGAGCACGAACGCGTCTCCGACATGCCCGGGCTGCTGCGCGCGCTGCGCGCCGTGCACGCCTGCGGGGCCCGGCTGGCGCTGGACGACTTCGGCGACGGCCACTCCAGCCTGCGCCTCTGGGCCGAGGTGAAGCCCGACTTCGTGAAGATCGACAAGTACTTCGTGCGCGACATCGCGGTCCATCCCGAGAAGCTGCAGATGCTGCAGGCCATCAAGGGCATCGCCGAGGTGTTCGGCACCACGCTGGTGGCCGAAGGCATCGAGACCGACGAAGACCTGCGCGCGCTGCGCGACCTGGACATCCCCTACGGCCAGGGCTACCTGCTGGGCCGGCCGGCCCCGGCCCCGCGGCTGCTCATCGAAGAGGCCGCGCACCGGACGCTGCGGGACCGCCGCGTGGCCGTGCTGCCGCACCAGACGCACGCCGCGCGGCCGGGCATCCTGCGCAACCTGCTGGTGGTGCATGCGCCCACCGTCACGCCCGGCACGCACAACGACGAAGTGGCGCGCCTCTTCAGCACCCATGCCGAGCTGCACGCGCTCGCGGTGCTGGAGGGCACCCGCCCGGTGGCGCTCATCAACCGCCAGCAGTTCATGAACCACTACGCCACGCTCTACTTCCGCGAAGTGCACGGCCGCAAGCCCTGCGGCACCATCGCCAACCACGCGCCCCGCGTGGTCGAGCTGGACTGCGACGTGGACCAGCTGGTGGGCATCCTCACCTCGCAGGACCAGCGCTACCTGAACGACGGCTTCATCGTGACCGACAACGGCCGCTACGTGGGCCTGGGCACCGGCGACCAGCTGGTGCGCGGCGTGACCGAGGCGCGCATCGAGGCCGCGCGCCACGCCAACCCGCTCACCTTCCTGCCCGGCAACATCCCCACCAGCCTGCACATGCAGCGCCTGCTGGACGGCGGCGCCGAATTCGTCGCCTGCTATGCCGACCTGAACCACTTCAAGCCGTTCAACGACCACTATGGCTACTGGCGCGGCGACCAGATGATCCGCCTGCTGGCGCGGCTGGCCATGTCGCACTGCGATGCGCAACGCGACTTCGTGGGCCATGTGGGCGGCGACGACTTCATGCTGCTCTTCCAGAGCGTCAACTGGCTGCAGCGCTGCCGCGACCTGCTGGCCGACTTCAACCGCCAGTCGCTCGAACTCTTCGATGCCGAGGCCCGCGCCGCCGGCGGCATCTGGGCGGAGGACCGCCACGGCGTCAAACGCTTCTTCGACTGCACCACGCTGTCCATCGGCGCGGTGCGCATCGCGCCGGGCCATGTCCAGCATGCCGAGGAGGTCGCCAACCTCGCCGCGCTGGCCAAGCACGAGGCCAAGCTCTCGCCCAGCGGCATCGTCTGCCTG
>Ga0182176_1000040_pt1 | contig 10554 bp, 8 predicted proteins | sample G6R1MG_37_FD_123204 | JGI IMG/M metagenome (GOLD analysis project Ga0182176, IMG submission 123204) | Miscanthus phyllosphere microbial communities from Michigan, USA - G6R3_NF_01AUG2016_LD1 MG | ecosystem: Host-associated > Plants > Phyllosphere > Phylloplane/Leaf | place: USA: Michigan... | reverse complement strand
TGACCCGTGTTCCTGTGTCTGGCTGTAGTGTTCCGCTGCAGCCCGCCCTGGCCTATCTCCCGGAATGAGTACCCCATGCGGGTCGATTCCACGTGCTCTCGCTGGCTGTGCGCCGTAGCCGGCCTCAATGGCGAGGCCACGCTGTCCGCAACAGGATGTGCCTATTCGTTCACATTAGTTTCTGGATGTGTCTTTTGCAATTGTTTGCATTGGGCGCGTTGGACGGGTGGGCCGAGGCCGGTTCGAAGTGCGATCCGGGCGAGCACGCGCGCTGCGGCGCATCCGGACCAAGCCCGGCCTTTTTCCCGTGAGATGCCTGCGAATGAGGCATTCCCTCCCCTGATTGAGTCAGTGTCAAAAGGCTACTTTTGTCAAAATAAAAGAAAAAACTATGACTGATAGAAAAATTCCAAGGTTTCTCTTACTCTTCGCCTTGTCGAAGTCATCTGGCCTGATTTGAGCGAGAGCGCCTGCCTGTGGCGCTGATCTGGCGTGGGAGAGAAAACCGTGCGAATCCTTGACGAACCCGTGAGCGAAGAGCTGGCGAAAGATGCGGTTGCCTCTTTGCTGCCCTCCCCCACACAAGCCGTTCCCGGCAGGGCCACGCAGCCGAGCGTGTGGCCCGAGTTCCTTTCGGGGCAGGCGGACAAGCCCGTGCGGGTGCTGCTGGTGGACGATGACGCGCACATGCGCCGCGTGATCGCCCAGGAACTGATGGCGGACCCGCGGACCCTGGTCGTGGCGCAGGCCACCAGCGTGCGAGAAGGCCGCAAGGCCATCAAGCAGCACGAGTTCGACGTCATGCTGGTGGATCTGAACCTGGGCGATGGCGAAGGATTCACGCTCATCGACTACCTCAAGAGCGTGCGCCCCACGGCCGAGGCCGTGATGGTCTCCATCATGGAAAACGACGATCAGGTGCTGCGCGCCTTCGAGCTGGGCGCCACGGGCTATCTGGTCAAGCACTCCTGGTTCGGTAACTATCCTCAGGCGGTGCTGCAGGTCGTCAATGGCGGCGCATCCATCACGCCGAATCTGGCGCGGCGGCTGCTGCAGCGCTTCGATTCGAGCGCTGCGGCGGCTTCGGCCACGTCAGCGCCACGCCGTGCCGATGCGGATCGCGAGCGCGAGCGCGAGCGCGAGGGGGAGCGTCTTTCCGTGCGCGAAAAAGAGGTGCTGCGCATGGTGGCGAGCGGCTACACCAGCGCGGAGATCGGCAAGCGGCTGGAGATCAGCGGCCTCACCGTCAACACGCACATCAAGAACATCTACCGCAAGCTGCAGGTCCGCACCCGCGCGCAGGCCGTGCGCTTCGCGTCGCTGCGCGGCCTGTTCTAGGCCCGCCGCAGGCAAGCCCGCGCATCTTCATCCGACGGTTCCGACGTGATCCGCCTACATCCGCCAGCCTATGCGCTGGTCTGCGTCGCCATCTGGGGCGTCCAGTTTGTCATGGACGCCATCCTGCTCTGGGACGTGAGCCATTCGGAATCGATGTCCGTGCGCAACTGGCAGATCTTCGACATGGCCTGCACCCTGGCGCTGGGAGCGCTGCTGCTGTGGCAATTGCCGCGTGTGCTGCAGTGGCGCCCCCGCCGCTACGCCCGGCCCAGCCCCGAGGTGCGCCACGAACGTGAGCGCATAGCGCGCGATCTGCATGACCAGGTGGGCTCGCAACTGGTGACGGCCATGGCGCTGCTGGATGCGCAGAACCCGGCCCATGCGCCGGTGCGTACCGCCCTGGAGCAATGCATGCTCGACGTGCGCCTGCTGGTGGATTCGATGGACGGGTACGACGACACGCTGGCCGACCGGCTCGCGCGTCTGCGCCACCGCATCCAGCCCGTGATGGACCGCCGGGGCATGCAGCTCGTCTGGGACGTGGACGTGCAGTACGCCGATCACATGCCGGTGGGCGGCAGTGCCATGGAGCTCACGCAGGCCGTGCGCGAGGCGGTCAGCAATGCCCTGCAGCATTCCGGCGCCACCCGCCTGACCGTGTCGCTGCGGCACGAAGCACCTTCCTCCATCGTCGGTGCTGCATGGCACCTGCGCATCTGCGACAACGGCCGTGGACTGGGGGCGGCAGTCGTGGCCGCTTTGCAGGCGGACTTGCCGCAAGCGCCGTTCTCCGTGGGCCGGGGCCAGGGCTTGGCTGGCATACAACGCCGCGCGCGAAGCGCGGGGGGGTGGATGTCGCTGGAGCAGGGCGAAGCGGGTACGTCTGTGGGCGGCATGTGCGTTCACATTACGATTCCGGATCCAACGTGAAGTTACAGATTGGGTCAAAGTGGTGCCGCTTCGCCGGTAACCTGCGCGTCATCTTCAACGGACACAGAGAGGGTGACATGCAGAAATGGCTCCAAGGACTTCTGGTGGTGGCGGCCGCAACGCTGGCGGCTTGTGGCGGGGGAGGTGGTGGAGGCACCAGCGGCGGTGACGGCAGCGGTTCTGCCGGCGGCGGTGGTGGCACCAGCCCTGCTGCGCAGAAGGCCGAAGGTCTCTGGCTGGGCTCTTCCAGCGCCAATCGCGCCGTGAATCTCCTGGTGCTGGACAACGGAACCTACTGGGCGATCTATTCCGCCGTCGGCAAACCGTCGGTGATCGGCGGAGTGGTGCAAGGCACCTATACCGTGAGCGGCAGCAGCTTCGCTTCGTCGGACGGCCGCGATTACAACCTGGAGGGCGACGGCGTGCTGCGCATCTCGTCGATCGTGGGCTCGTACCAGCCTAAAAGCTCCTTCAATAGCCAGCTCAACTATGCGAGTGCAGCCGGAAGCGTGACCCTCAATGCCAACTACAGCGCGCTCTACGACACGCCCGCCACGCTCTCGGCCGTCACCGGCCGCTTCACCGGTACGTCGGTGAGCCCGGCTGGGCCGGAATCCGTGGCGCTGACCGTGAGTGCCTCCGGCGCGATCTCCGGCACCAGCGGCCTGGGCTGTTCTTTCAACGGCACGGTGTCTCCGCGCAATGGCGTGGGTGCGTTCGATGTGTCCATCCGCTACAACGGCGGCGAGTGCTTGGCAGGCACGTCCACGCAGAGCGGCGCCGCCTACTTTGACGCAGCGAACAACCGCCTCTATGTCGCGGGACTGGACACGAGCCGGAACAACGGCTTCGTCTTCGTCGGCACCAAGGCCTCGGGCTCCTGATGCACTGCGGCAGGCCGCTGCGCTTCGCGCGCCGGCCTGCCTTGGGGGCCGTCAAGGGGCCTTGCCCCTGGCAGCAGGGCGCGCAGCCGCGCCCGCCTTGCCGGCTTTCACCGCATCGCCCGCCCGCGCCAGCATGTCGGCGCAGCGTTCATCGTCTTCGGCGGCCGGCACCGTGATGGGTACCAGCGCCAGGGCCACTGGGGCGATGGCGGCGGCGGCCACCGCCGCGCCGGCACGCAGCAGCAGCGGCCCGGCTTCCAGGCCCACCCGGGGCTTGTCGAAGGTGCCGCGCACGTAGAGCGGCGTGCGCAGCGACAGGAACTTCCAGTTCAGCGATTCGGGCTTGATGCGCAGATCCAGCTGTTCGTTGCGCAGATCCACCGTGCCGGTGGCTTCCACCAGGGCTTCGTCGGTGCTGAGCTTGACCGAGCGTGCCTGCGCCACGCCATCCCGCACGGCGAAGTCGGCGACCGCGCAGCGCAGCTTGACTTCCTCGTTCTCGCCGAAGAGCTTGGCCACCACCACGCTGCCCACGTTCAGCGCCGCCAGGTCCAGCATCTGCTTGCTGAAGGTGCCGTCGCGGATGTAGAGCCGCGCCTCGCCCGAGCTGCTGCCCAGCATCCGCGCGACCGAATTGCCGGTAGCCGACAGCGCCACGCCACCGTCCAGCCGGCCGAAGCTCTTCTCCATCAGTTCCACCTTCGGGAACAGTGCCGAGAGGCGCAGGCCTTCGACCGAGCCGTTGAGCTGCGTCTTCAGCGGGCCATCGCGGGCATCGAGCACCACGCGCGAATCGATCTTGCCTTGCGCCACGCCGAAGCGCAGCGGGGCCAGCGTGAGCTGGGCGTCCTGCAGCTTGGCATGCACGCTCAGGTCTTCGATGGGCAGGCTGTCCGGCCGCACGATGCGCTGGCCCGTGAAGGTGAGGTCCACGTCCATCGCGTTCCAGCGGTCGGTGGCGAAGGGCGAGTCGGGCAAGACCTTGCCCGTGCGCTTCGACGTCCCTTTCTCCTGCCGGCCTTCTCCGCTCGGTGCGCCCACCACGGGACCCAGATCGGCCAGCCGCAGCTGGCGCGACGTCATCGTGCCCTTGAGCTGGGGACGGGGTTCGGCGGAGGTGTAGGTCAGGCTGCCCTGCAGATCGCTTTCGCCCACCGTGCCCTTGAAGTCCTGGTATTGCCAGGTGGCGCTCTTGGGCGCCAGGCTGCCCACCAGATGGCCCCGGGTCTGGAACGGCGGCGTGTTGGGCAGCACCAGGCCGGTCAGGTCGTACAGGTCGGCCATGCTCGCGCCCTTGAGCATCACCTGGAAGTCCAGGCCCGACAGATCGGCCGGGTTGGCCAGAATGCCTTCGGCCTCGGCCTGCACGCTGCCTGCGCGCGCGCGGAACCGGATCGGGTAGTTCACCACCTGCTTGCGCAGCGACAGTATCGACCCCGCCTCGCCCTGCGCCTCGATGCGCGCCTTGGCGTAGCGGCCCTGCAGCGCCAGGCGTACGCCGTAGGGGCTGGCTGCCTGCCCCTTGCCGGCGTTTTCGGCGGCGGGGTCGATGGTGTCGATGCGCGCGCGCAGCGCCAGGTCTTTCTTGCCATCCACATAGCCGAGCCAGCCCTGGCGAACGATCAGCTGACCCACGTTCAGGTCCCAGGGGTTGTCGCTGCCTGGCTTCGAAGCGGTGTCCTTGTGCTGCGGCTGGAAGGTCCAGTTGTTGGTTCCATCCGCCTTGCGAGCCAGCACCACATCGGGGGCGGTCAGCACCACGGTGTCGAAGACCACCTTGCGGGCGAGCAGCGGCCACAGGCGCAATGTGGCGCTCACACTGGCCAGCGTGCCCATGGTCTGGGCGCCACGGGCCGGCGGCTCGGCCGTGTCGGCATGGGCTTTCTCCAGCGACAGGGCGCGCGCGGCATCGGCGGAACGGGCCTGTGCTTCGACGTCCGCAGAGGCGCTGTATGCCGGGCTGCTGGCCGCTGCGGCGGGCTGCGAGGCCGCTGACATGCGCGCCATGGCCTGGGCCGCTGCCGGCGGTTTGCGGGGCAGGGCAGGCAATTCCTTGTCGCCGCGAGCGGGCTCTTCGGCCACGGTGAAGCCGGGAGGGTTGTCCAGCGTCAATTGCTGGGCCTGGATGGTCACGCCGGGGATCCAGCGGCGCCATCCGGCCTCCAGGGGCTGCGGCCAGTGCCACTTGACCGACAGGTCGCCGTTGATGGCGAAGTGGCTGCCCGTGGCCTCGCTGACCTTGGCGTTGATCCAAGGGCGATGCCGGTTCCAGTCCCAGTGCGTGAGCACGATCACGGCAGCGACGGCCAAGGCTGCCACCAGGCCCAGCAAGCCCAGCGTCCAGCGCATCACGCGCCCCGGCGTGTGCGGGCGCGGCGGGGCGGGAGCGGCGTGGTCTTGAGGGGGCGTGGGTGCTGAGGTGGGCATGGAATCATCAATAGGGTGGAACCGCTGAGAACCTTTTCAGGGGCGGGGGCGGAACGGGGCTGGGAGGCCTTCGGCCCCCAATGCCAGGGGGCCGGTTGGCTTGATGCTATTGCGGCGCCTGGCTCGATGGCGGCATTGGGCCCTGTTTGCCGCTTTTGTCCTACAGGTTCCGCAGGGCGGCACTTTGGGCGGCATCATGGCTCCGCAGCTCCCGTATCCGGGGCGTCGCGTGCTATGCCTTTGATAGTGGCGGCGCTGGGAGGCCGCCTACAATCGCCACGCATGTACAACCGTCAGGATCCCAAGGTTTTGCCCATGCGCGACGGCGTGAGCCCGAGCTGCGTGGCGCTGCCGTCCCAGGGCTCGGGCACGTTGCTCGATTTTCTGGCCCAGCGCCTGCCGGCCGTCACCCGGGCCCAGTGGCAGGCCCGCATACAGGCCGGCGAGGTCGTGGACGAATGGGCCCAGCCCGCCACGCCGGACCGTGCCTTCGTGCCGGGCTTGCGGCTCTATTACTACCGCGAACTGGCCGAAGAAACTGCCATTCCCTTTGAGGAGTCCGTGCTGTTCCAGGACGAGCATCTGGTCGTGGCGGACAAGCCGCATTTCCTGCCGGTGGTGCCCACCGGTCCGTATCTGCAGCACACGCTGCTGGTGCGGCTCAAACGCCAACTGGGCCTGCCCGAGCTGTCGCCGGTCCACCGCATCGACCGGGCGACCGCAGGCCTGGTGCTGTTCTCGGTGCAGCGCGCCACGCGCGGGGCCTACCAGGCGCTGTTCCGCGATCGCACGGTCGGCAAGACCTACGAAGCCATCGCCCCCTGGCGCGAAGACGTCGCCTTCCCTCGCACCCATGTCAGCCGGATCGAGGAAAGCCCGCAGTTCTTCCGCATGCACGAAGTGCCGGGCGAGGCCAACACCTGCACGCACATGGAGGTGATCGAGCGCAGCAGCCGCTGGGCGCGCTATCGCCTCTCGCCCGTCACCGGCAAGCGGCACCAGCTGCGCGTTCACATGGCCGCCCTGGGCCTGCCGCTCTGGGGCGACGCTTTCTACCCGGTGGTGAACGATCCGCCAGCCGGCGACTATTCACGGCCGCTGCAGTTGCTGGCGCGCTCGCTCGAGTTCACTGATCCGGTCACGGGCGAGCGGCGCCGTTTCGAAAGCCGGCGCGAACTGCTGCCCTTGCAGGCGCTGGAAGCTGCCGAGCCGAAGTGAGTGTGTGGGGACTGGGGAGGTGCCGCGCGGTGGCTGCTGGCACGAGAGATGGAGCGGGTGAAGGGAATCGAACCCTCGTATGAAGCTTGGGAAGCTGCCGTTCTACCATTGAACTACACCCGCACTCTAAGCCCTTGATTTATAAGGACTTTTTTCTTTCGTGAACTACACCAATGTGTCACTTAGGTGTGTCAGTTGGCGTAGTTCAGAGGGCGAGATCTTACCACTCTACAGAGTGAGAGCTGACCTGTTCTTGGTGGGGCATTTCACATAGTGGTAGATTGATGACATACGGCAGGTTGCTGGAAAAGCGCAGAAATGGTATTTACTACTTCCGTCAGGTCTACCAGGCCAACGGTAAGCAAGTATCCAAACGGTTCAGTTTGAAAACTACTGACATTAAAGTGGCTCGTTTTTTGGCGCTTCAATTTAAAGCCAGAATTGAAATGATTGACTATAAAAACATCAAAAGATTCAATATTGAATATGATGAGCGAGGAAACATCAAGTCAGTCACGGCCAACGAAGGTGAAGATTCCAGGAATCTTGTTGAATTTATGAAGATGCAGGAGCTTCATAAAGCTGAAGCTCACAAGCGGGATCTTGAAAAGCTCAGGATGCAACAAGAGCTTATTGACAAAGACGTCGCTGCACGCAGACAACAAGAATACCTCAATAGCCCAGAAGGCCAGGAAAAAGCAGCTTTGTATGAAAGGCTTCAAAACAAATTGAAGCCCAAAGGTGAGACTCAGATCGATCAGCTTACTCCACTGAAGGAGAGCTACATCAATGAGCTGACCACCACTGAAAACACCAAATACAAATACAACAGCTTTATCTCAAAATTCATAGACTATTGCACTCGTCATGCGGTGTATGAGCTTGGCAGTGTGGATAGAAAGTTGATTTATTCTTACCTGCTTTACTTGCGCAAAGAAGAAGGCAAATCGGATAACACCATCAAGAACATCTTTGGCACGCTTTCCACTTTCTTCAACCATCTCATTCAAGTCGGAGAGACAACTGCCAGCAATCCTTTTGTTGGGCACAAGCTCAATGTTGAGGAAAGCGAAAGAGAGCCCTTCACCAATGATGAGCTTCAAAAGATTTTCTCTTTCAAAGAGCTGCAGAAAAATCAAAAACTGCTGTTCATCTGCCTGCTGCTTTTAACTAGTGGCGCAAGACCTAATGAAATCTGCCAGCTTTGGACTGATGACATTGTTGTAGGTAAGGCAATCACCACTATTCGGATCACTGAGAACGAAGGTCGCAATCAGTCGCTAAAAACCAAAAGCAGTGATCGGGTAATTTATTTGAACTCACTTCTTGAGCATTTTGGATTTTTTGAATATTTGAAATCAAGAAAGCTGGGGATGCTTTTTGATTTGAAGAAGCCAGCCAAGAAGACATATTCCACATTTATTAGCGAAGATTTCACAGGAATTCTCCGCTCGCTGGGGATTGAGAAAAAGACCATGTACTGCTTTCGCCATACGGCCATCAATCGTATGAAGCAGCACAAGGTTCTTCAGGCTATCAATGAAGATTTGGTAGGACATGAAGGCAAAGGAACCAATGCTACGGTTTATTCACAGCAGTACTCTCCTGAAATCTTGAGGGAAGAAACGGAGAAAATTCTCCAGTACAAAGACGTGCCGTTTTTTGGGAATATGATTGAAATATGAAAATTTCTTTTCGATCTCCGTGGGAATCTGCCTGTGGAAATTTTATTTCATATGTTTTCTCAAGAAAAGAGCAGTATGTGATTAAATAAATTCCTTCATTGACTTATGGAGGGTTAATGATAGAATAGTATGATTGAATAGGTGTCATATGGCAAAAGAAAATAACAATGAAAAACTGTTTGAGTCCCTTGGATTTCAGTGGGATCGCTCTTCTATTCCTGAAAATGTGCCTATCCATGACGTCAGTCGCGCATGTTTCAGGTTGAACAAGATGTTGGCTCAATATGTATTTGATGCCAGCGTTCTTGAGGGGAATCCGTTTACATATCCCCAAGTAAAGACCATTCTTGATGGTGTTACTGTGGGTGGTCACAAGCTGTCCGATGAAGATCAAGTAAGAAATTTGGCAGCAAGTACTAAAGAATTGCTTCGCCTGGTGAAGGCTGGTGAATTTCAGTTAGACAAAAATACTTTTACAGCCATACATGCCATCGTTGCAAGAGAAGAGGCATTTGAATGGGGTAATTTCCGTGGGGAAGGGCGTGAAAAGAACTACACCCCTCATGTCGGCTTAGGCACGGAAGAGGACTACATTCCCCCTGCAACGCAAGACGGCGCCCCTGTGCTGAATAAGATATTTTCAGAAGGACTTAGAAATCTGGAAAAATTGCCGAATCCTTTGGAGAGAGGCATGGCATTCTTCTTATTTGGTGCTTTGCAGCAGTTCTATTTTGATGGCAACAAACGCACTTCACGCATGATGATGAATGGGGTATTGATGAGTAATGGCATTGATGCCATTTCCATTCCTGCTACTCGTGCCCAAGAGTTCAACGAGAAGATGGTTGATTTCTATGTCAATAAAGATGCGACTGCCATGATGGAGTTCATGGTGGATTGCCATCCTGACGCTTCACTTATGAAGGTGGTGGTGTTGGACGATAAAAAAAAAGATCAACCAAGCCTGTCTGATGTCGCTGCAAGAGTGAAGACAGTGAGAGGAAAGCACCTTGGCTCTTCTGGTGAATCTGAAAATAAACCTAAGCCATAAGAAAAAAGCACCTTCGGGTGCTTTTTTTATTTAGTTGTTGTCCTGGCATTTCGTGCCTCGACTGACTTCCAGCACTTGGCCCAGTTCCAGACAAGTTGATTGCTTTCGCGCTCGGCTATGTCGAGGAGTAGATCGACGTCTAAACCTCTGCGGACTTGATTGGCAACCACCATAAGTTGATCGTTGCGCACGGCGGCTACTGTTGAAGTGCTCCAGTATGATCTAAAAGGTTGGGGTGTCAACATTCTTCTTGAGATATGCTGTGACCTCCTTATTGAGTCCGCCCTGAACAACGCGCAAGCCCTTGATCTTGCTTGCATTTCTTCAGGTTGAAGGATGCAGCATTTGCAAGGTATGGTTTTGCCAGTACCTGCTCCGGAGACTCCATGGTCCCGAAGCCTTCGCAGCCGCAAATGGCCGAGCTGTTCCGTCCACGACTGGACGAGCAAATCAACATGTCCCACCCGCTGGTGCGGCTGGCCATGCTGATCGACTGGGCAGAGATCGAGCGCACGTTCGCGCTTGGAGCGTCGGACCTTAGCAAACCATAATTTTGCCCCTAGGGCTACCAATTTTTCCGAAGTTCGGTGTAAGCGAGAGAGCCCGCGGGCACCGTACGACCTCATTTTGTTGTACGCTGTCTTCAACAGTTGGTGACAACTACTTGCTTGCACACATAGATCAAAGTTTTTGGAGAGGTTGATGTACGACATAAGCTCGTCCCGTATAACTCACTGTGCCGTTCATAGAGTTGGCAATAAATTGCGTGAAGAAGGCTATGAGCTTTCATCTCAAGAAGTCGTTGGTTCTGCGGATCTACACGGAGTCTTGCTGAAAAGTTATCTATCGCCCTTAGTTAAAAGCGGGCAGGAATTCTCCTTCTATCATGAATCTGAGATAGATTTAAACGTAATTAGAAGTTTTGCGCGGCGAGCCTTTGATGTTCCAGGTAATTTCTTAGATTTGAGTAAAAATATTGCGAAGCATTTATATGCCGCATCCAATCATCCAAGTATCCCGG
>Ga0182176_1000038_pt1 | contig 10700 bp, 8 predicted proteins | sample G6R1MG_37_FD_123204 | JGI IMG/M metagenome (GOLD analysis project Ga0182176, IMG submission 123204) | Miscanthus phyllosphere microbial communities from Michigan, USA - G6R3_NF_01AUG2016_LD1 MG | ecosystem: Host-associated > Plants > Phyllosphere > Phylloplane/Leaf | place: USA: Michigan... | reverse complement strand
ACGCCTTGGAATACACGTAGAGCGGCGTGCCGTGCCGGCGGGCGAGGTCGCTCAGGGCACAGTCTTCGATGAACAGCGCGCCGTCGCGGTAGGCGATGTGCGGGTGGCCGGGCAGGGGAGTCGAGGTCATGGACGGGAGGAAGGCAGGGCGGAAGAGGCCGGATCGGCGGGAGCGGAAGCCGGCGCGGAAGGCGCGGCCGGCGCGGGAGGCGAGCTGTTGTCCTGCTTCAGGAACGGCAGCAACGTCTGCGGCAGCGTGGCGCGCTGGGCCGCGGCCGGTTCCGTGGGCAGGTAGAGGGGGCCGCGCTGGCCGCAGCCGGCAATCGCCGCCGCGCTGCCTGCAAGGACAAGCGCCCTGACTAGAATTTGGGAAGCTCTCAACATCTGCAAATTATGACGGACCTCGAATTCCTGGATCGCGCCGAAGAACTGCTGCTCAAGGTGGAGGAGGGCTGCGACCGCATCAACGACGCCACCGACGCCGACCTGGACGGCCAGCGCGTGGGCGGCATGATCACCATCACCTTCGGCAACGGCAGCCAGATCGTCATCAACCAGCAAAAGCCGCTGCACGAAATCTGGCTGGCCGCGCGCACCGGCGGCTACCACTTCCGCTTCGACGGCGCGCACTGGCAGGACACCAAGGGCGGCGGCGAGTTCTTCGCCATGCTCAACGAGAACGCCAGCCTGCAGTCGGGCATGGCGTTGCGCTTCGACGGCCAGTGACGTGACGGGCTGTTGAGGGCCTGGAGCCCGGGCCCGCCTCGCCGCTCGAAAAAAAAGGGGTGGACCCAGTGGCCAGCCCTTTTTCTTTTGCCGGTCAGTTCCTGAACAGGTCGAGGATGCGGCTGCGCTCCTCGGGCGCTGGCGGCGCGGCGGGTGCCACACCCGGGGCGCCGCCCGGCGCCGGTGCATGGTCGTCCACGCCCACGCTGGCCACGCCGCCATTGCGTGCGTATTCGTCGTAGAACCACTCGCCTCCCACGTTCACCACGCCCGGGGGCACGGTGGGCTCGGACACGGGCACGCCCTTGAGCGCGCGCTCCATGAAGCTGATCCAGACCGGCAGGGCCAGGCCGCCACCGGTTTCGCGGCTGCCCAGGTTGCGCGGGGTGTCGTAGCCGATCCATGTCACGGCCGCGATGGTGGGCTGGAAGCCGGCGAACCAGGCGTCCATGGCGTCGTTGGTGGTGCCGGTCTTGCCGTAGATGTCGGGGCGCTTGAGCGTGGCCTGGGCGCGCGCGGCGGTGCCGGTGCGGGCCACTTCCTGCAGCAGGCTGTCGGTGATGAAGGCGTTGCGCGCATCGATCGCGCGCATGTTCTCGGTAAGGGCCGGCGGCTGGAAGTCCGACAGGATGCGGCCCTTGTGGTCCGTCACGCGGCTGATGAGGTAGGGGTTGACGCGGTAGCCGCCGTTGGCGAAGACCGAGTAGGCCGACACCATCTGCATCGGCGTGACCGAGCCCGCGCCCAGCGCCATGGTCAGGTAGGCCGGGTGCTTCTCGGGGTCGAAACCGAAGCGGCTGATCCAGGCCTGGGCGGTCTTCGGGCCCACCGCCTGCAGTATGCGGATGGACACCACGTTCTTGGAACGCGCCAGGGCCGTGCGCATCGTCATCGGGCCGTCGTACTTGCCGTCGTAGTTCTTGGGTTCCCACGGCTGGCCGCCCGTCACGCCGGCGCTGAAGAAGAGCGGCGCGTCGTTGATGATGGTGGCGGGGGTGAAGCCCTTTTCCAGCGCGGCCGAGTAGATGAACGGCTTGAAGCTGGAACCGGGCTGGCGCCAGGCCTGCGTGACGTGGTTGAACTTGTTCTTGTCGAAGTCGAAGCCGCCCACCAGGGCCTTGATGGCGCCGCTGCGCGGGTCCACCGCCACGAAGGCGCCTTCCACTTCGGGCAACTGCGTGACTTCCCAGGTGTTCTTGGGCGTCTGCACCACGCGGATGATGGCTCCGCGGCGGATCTTGATGTTGGGCGGCGCCTTGTCGCTCAGGCCCGACTGCACGGGCTTCAGGCCGTCGCCCGTGATTTCGAAGGGCTCGCCGTTGGCGCGGGCGGCCACGATCCGCTTCGGACTGACTTGCAGCACCACGGCGGCGAGCACGTCGCCGTTGTCGGGGTGGCCGGCGAGCGCGTCGTCGATGGCTTCCTCCGCTTCCTGCGGGTCGTCGGGCAGGGTGACGAACTTCTCGGGGCCGCGGTAGTGCTGGCGGCGCTCGTAATCCATGATGCCCTTGCGCAGGGCGGCATAGGCGGTGTCCTGGTCGCCGGCGTTGAGCGTGGTGTACACGTTCAGGCCGCGGGTGTAGGCCTCATTGCCGTACTGCGCGAAGATCAGCTGGCGCACCATTTCGGCCACGTATTCGGCATGCACGCGGGTGTTGTCGTTGCCGGTGTGAAGCTTCAGTTCCTCGGTCTTGGCGGCTGCGGCCTGCTCAGCGGTGATGAAACCGTTCTCCTGCATGCGCTCGATGATGTAGAGCTGGCGGATGCGCGCCCGTTTGGGGTTGCTGATCGGGTTGTAGGCCGAGGGTGCCTTGGGCAGGCCGGCCAGCATGGCGGCTTCAGCGATCGAGATGGATTTGAGCGGCTTGCCGAAATAGGCCTCAGAAGCGGCAGAGAAACCATACGCCCGGTTGCCCAGGTAGATCTGGTTCATGTAGATCTCGAGGATCTGGTTCTTGGTCAGCAGATGCTCGAGCTTGAAGGTGAGCAGGATCTCGTAGATCTTGCGGGTGAAGGTCTTTTCCGACGACAGATAGACGTTGCGCGCCACCTGCATGGTGATGGTGGAGGCGCCCTGGCTCTTCACGCGCCCCAGGTTGGCCAGCGCCGCACGCACCATGCCCTTGTAGTCCACGCCGCCATGCTCGAAGAAGCGGGCGTCTTCGATGGCCAGCACCGCATCGGTCATCACCTTCGGGATGTCCTCGATGGGCGTCAGGTTGCGGCGTTCTTCGCCGAACTCACCCAGCAATGCGCCCTCGCTCGAGTACACCCGCAGCGGCAGCTTGGGGCGGTAATCGGCCAGGTCGGATATGTCGGGCAGGTTGGGGTAGGCCACGGCCAGCGCCACGGCCACCGTCAGCACCCCCGCCAGCACGGCGGCTGCCGCCAGGCCTGCCACCCACGTCAGGGTCCGCAGGAGAACTCTCAACCACGTGGGCCGCGAAGCAGGAGGGGTCGAGGGTTTTGTATCGTTGGGCGGCATGTCGCGCTTTGGGAGAAAAGAACCCGCCATTATAAAAATGCCAGCCGCGCGTGCCCTTCAGCGGTGTAAGAGCCTGTTCACGATGGCCTCGCCGCCTTCATGCATGGAGCGGTTACCCAGGCGCGCCGTGCGGGTTGCCGGCAAGTCGGTCGGCGGACTTTCACCTCGATACGCGGAGGTTCCGAAGGCCGGCCATTCCGCTCTGATTCCGCTCGGTGGATCGTCTGCTTTTGACAACGACGAATATGTTACGTCTGAGCAAAATACTTTGCCGTCATACCCACGACTGCTAGCATGCATGTGAAGTGTTAGGTTTTGTTGCGCCTATGGGTGTGTCACGAGAGGCCAATCTTGATCTCAATGGGGTCTTTGTTTAACCGCCAGTCGGCGCCCCTGTTGGGTATCGACATCAGCTCATCGAGCGTGAAGCTGGTCGAGCTCGGCCGTGATAAATCCGGTGCCGTCGTGCTGGAGCGATGCGCTATCGAGCAGCTCGAGCGCGGCTGGATCATCGACGGCAACATCGAAAAGTTCGACGAAGTGGCCGAGGCGCTGCGCCGTGCCGTGAAGAAGAGCGGCACGCGCACCAAGAACGTGGCGCTCGCTTTGCCGCCGTCCGCCGTCATCACCAAGCGCATTTCGCTGCCCGGCGGCATGTCCGAGCAGGAGCTCGAAGTGCAGGTGGAGTCGGAGGCGAACCAGTACATCCCATTTTCCCTGGACGAGGTGAGCCTCGATTTCTGCGTGGTCGGGCCCAGCAAGAGCATGCCCGGCGATGTCGATGTGCTCATCGCTGCCTCGCGCCGCGAGAAGGTGCAGGATCGCCAGGGACTGGCGGAGGCCGCGGGCCTCAAGCCGGTCATCGTGGACATCGAATCCCACGCATCTCGCCTGGCGGCTGGCCGGCTGATCGAAGCTCTGCCCGGCGGCGGTGCCGATGCGCTGGTAGCGCTCTTCGAGGTGGGTGCGCTGACCACGAGCCTGCAGGTGATCCGCAACGACGAGGTGGTCTATGACCGCGACCAGGCCTTCGGCGGCGCGCAGCTGACCCAGCTCATCGTGCGCCAATACGGTTTCTCGCACGAAGAGGCCGAGAGCAAGAAGCGCAGCGGCGATCTGCCCGAAGACTATGCCTCTGCGGTGCTGCGTCCCTTCGTGGAAAGCATGGCGCACGAAATCAGCCGCGCGCTGCAGTTCTTCTTCACCAGCACGCCGCACAACCGTGTCGACCATATCCTGCTGGCCGGTGGCTCCGCGCCCCTGCCGGGCCTGACCGAGGCGGTCGTCAAGACGTCCGGGTTCACCTGCTCGACCGTCAATCCCTTCGAGGGCATGGAAATCGGCAGCAGCGTCCGCGTCAAGAAGATGCTGCGCGAGGCGCCTTCGTACCTCACCTCCTGTGGTCTGGCCATGCGGAGGTTCCTGCAGTGATCCTGATCAATCTACTTCCCCACCGGGAGGCTGCCCGCAAGCGGCGGCGCGAGGCGTATCAGGCCACCATGGTGGCTTCTGCGTTGCTGGGTCTCGTCATCGCCGGGCTCATCTACTGGTGGTTCCAGATGATGATTTCCGACCAGCAGGATCGCAATGCGTTCCTCAAGCGCGAAATCACCGTGCTCGAAGGGCAGATCAAGGAAATCGCCACACTCGAGGGCGAAATCACCGCGCTGCGCGCCCGCCAGAAAGCCGTGGAGGATCTGCAATCCGACCGCAATCTGCCCGTGCATCTGCTCAACGAACTGGTCAAGCAATTGCCCGATGGCGTCTATATCACCAGTCTCAAGCAAGAAGGCGAGATGGTGACCATGCAGGGCATGGCGCAGTCCAACGAGCGCGTCTCGGAAATGCTGCGCAACTTCACCGACAAGACGCCCTGGTTCAGCAAGCCGGAGCTGGTCGAGATCGTGGCAGCCAATGTGGCGCTGACTCCGCGGGACCAGCGGCGTGTGGCTTCTTTCACCCTCCGTTTCCGTCTGGTGCGCAGCAGCGAAGCGCAGAAGACGGCAGCCGCGGCGCAGCCGGACGCCGGCACGGCCAGGAAGTAAGCGCATGGTGACCACCAAGAAGATTTCCCGCATCGACTTCGCCCGCGTGCAGGGCGATCTGCAGCGTCAGTTCCAGAACCTGGACCCCAAGGACCCCTCCCTGTGGCCGATCGTGCCCCGGGTACTGCTGTGCGTGGCCATCGCCTTGGGCGTCGCTGTGCTGATGTGGTTCGTCAAGCTCAGCGACTACGAGGCTGAGCTCGATGCCGAGCGCGCCACCGAGCAGACGCTGCGGGCCGACTACCAGGCCAAGCTGGTCAAGGCCGTGAATCTCGAGGCACTGAAGAAGCAGCGCGAGCAAGTGCAGCAATACGTGATTCAACTCGAGAAGCAGCTGCCCAGCAAGGCAGAGATGTCGGCGCTGCTGTCGGACATCAACCAGGCAGGCCTAGGCCGCAGCCTGCAGTTCGAGTTGTTCCGCCCCGGGCAGGTCGTGGTGCGCGATTACTACGCCGAATTGCCCATCGCCCTGCGCGTGACCGGCAAGTACCACGATATCGGCGCCTTCGCCGCCGACGTGGCCAACCTGTCGCGGATCGTGACTCTGAACAACCTGTCGATCGCGGCGTCCAAGGATTCGTCCGTGCTGACGATGGATGCCACCGCCCGGACGTTCCGGTATCTGGATGCCGACGAGATCCAGGCGCAGCGCAACGCAGCAGCAGGGAAGAAGAAATGACATCTGCTCGATGCCTGGCCGTAGTGGTGTTCGCCGCCGGTTTCCTGGCCGGTTGCGGCCCTTCGGGTGAGGAGGAGATCCGCACCTGGATGCAGGAGCTGCGCGCCTCGATACGCCCCCATGTGGTGCCTCTCACCGAGCCCAAGCAGTTCATTCCGCAGAACTACGAAGGCGAGTCCGGCATGGACCCGTTCAATGTCGCCAAGCTCACCCAGGCCCTGCGGCGCGATTCCGCGCAGGCCAGTGCCGGCTCCTCGCTGGTGTCGCCGGAGATGGCGCGCCGCAAGCAGCCGCTGGAGGCCTATCCGCTCGACGCGATGACGATGGTCGGCAGCCTGGACAAGGCCGGCATGCCCACGGCGCTGCTGCGGGTCGAGAAACTGCTCTATCAGGTGCGGGTGGGCGACTACATCGGACAGAACTACGGAAAGATCGTGAAGATCACCGAAACGGGAATGCAGATCCGAGAGATCGTGCAGGATGTGAGCGGCGACTGGGTCGAACGCATGACCACGCTGGATCTGCAAGAGGGAAAGAGGTAAGCAATGAACTACAAAAACCGCCCATGGCTCGGGTGTCTTCGCGCGGCGACCCTGATGGCAGGTGCGGCAGTCATGACGACCTTCGCTTTCGCCAAGGGGACCATCGAATCCGTCACGGGCACCGTGCAAGGTGGCACGGAAACGGTGCGCATCCAGCTGTCTGAACCGTTGGGCGCGGTTCCCACCGGTTTTTCCATCCAGTCGCCGGCCCGCATCGCGCTGGATTTCCCGGGCATCAGCAACGGCACGGGCCGTTCCCTCATCGATATCAACCAGGGCAACATCAAGTCGGCCAATATCGTCGAAACCGGCGACCGGGCCCGCCTGGTTCTCAATCTGAAGCAGCCGACCGCCTACCAGGCCGAGGTGCAGGGCAGCACGCTGCTGGTCCGGCTCTCGCCCGTCAACGCCACGCCCAACATGACCCAGGCGGCACCCGTCGTGTTCGCCGAGGATCGCAACAGCAGCACACAGGCGCTGCGCGATCTGGACTTCCGCCGCGGCAGCGACGGCGCCGGGCGCGTCGTGGTCAGCCTGCCGAACAACCAGGTGGGTGTGGACCTGCGCCAGCAGGGCAAATCGCTGGTGGTGGAGTTCATGCACTCGTCGCTGCCCGAAGGCCTGCGCCGCCGGCTGGACGTGTCCGACTTCGGCACGCCCGTGCAGCTCATCACCGCATCGCAGCAGGGTGACCGCGTGCGCCTGGTGATCGATCCCATCGGCGACTGGGAGCACAGCGCCTACCAGAGCGACGGCCAGTTCGTCGTGGAAGTGCGCCAGAAGAAGGTGGACCTGAGCAAGCTCACGCAGGGCCCGGGCTACAGCGGCGAGAAGCTGTCGCTGAACTTCCAGAACATCGAAGTGCGTTCGCTCCTGCAGGTGATCGCCGATTTCACCAACTTCAACATCGTCACGTCGGACACGGTCACGGGTGCGTTGACCCTGCGTCTGAAGGATGTGCCCTGGGACCAGGCTCTGCAGATCATCATGGACGCCAAGGGCCTGGGCATGCGCAAGTCGGGCACGGTGCTCTGGATCGCGCCCAAGGACGAAATCGACGAGCGCACGCGCAAGGACTTCGAAGCCGCCCAGGCCATCCGCCGGCTGGAGCCGCTGCGCACGCAGGCCTACCAGCTCAACTACGCCAAGGCGGCTGACATGGTGACCCAGCTGTCCACCAGCAACAGCACGGGTGGCGTGGGCGCCTCCGGCCAGAGCAACCGCTTCCTGTCCGAGCGTGGCAGCGCCCTGGCCGAGCCGCGTACCAACCAGCTCTTCGTCACGGACACGCCTTCCAAGCTGGAAGAGGTGCGCCTGCTGCTGCAGACGCTGGATGTGCCGGTGCGGCAGGTGATGATCGAGGCGCGCATCGTCGAGGCACGCGACTCCTTCGGCCGTTCCCTGGGCGTGCGGCTGGGTGGCGGTGATCTGCGCGCCAACCGTGGTGGCGACGGCGGCTACGGCATCGGCGGCAACAGCCGGGTGGCCGTGGGCACGGGGTATTCCAACGCCGTCAATTCGACGGGCTTCGGCTCCGCCGTGGACGTGGGGGGCAACTTCGTCAACCTGCCGGCTTCGGTGGCCGGTGTGAACAGCGTGGGCACCTTCGCTCTGTCGATCTTCAACTCGGCCGCCAACCGCTTCCTGGCGCTGGAACTCTCCGCCATGGAGGCTGATGGCCAGGGCAAGATCGTTTCCAGCCCGCGGCTGATCACCGCTGACCAGACGAAGGCGCTGATCGAGCAGGGTACCGAATACCCGTATTCCGTCACGGCACCCAACGGTGCCACGACCATCGCCTTCAAGAAGGCCGTCCTGAAGCTGGAAGTGGTGCCGCAGATCACCCCGGAAGGCAACATCATTCTGGACCTGGACGTGAACAAGGACAGCCGCGGCGAGAGCACGACCCAGGGCGTGGCCATCGACACCAAGCACATCAAGACCCAGGTGCTGGTCGAGAACGGCGGCACCGTGGTGATCGGTGGCATCTTCGAAATGGAAGAGACCAACCAGGAAAACAAGATTCCGGTGCTGGGGGATGTCCCTGTCGTGGGCAACCTCTTCAAGAACCGCACGCGGGCGTCCACCAAGCGGGAGATGCTGGTGTTCATCACGCCTAAGGTGATTTCTGACAAGGGACCGGTTCGGTAATAAGAGGGGAAAAGAGAATGAAAAAGCTGGTGAATGGTCTTTGGAGTCTGTTGCTCGCAGTCGCACTGGCTGCTTGTGGCGGCGGCGGCGGCAATCCGGGGACCACGGGCAATGCTGGTGGGGGCAGCGGCGGTTCTGGTGGTACGGGCGGCTCGCCCTCAACCCCTACGACGCCGGCTCCCGCGCTGTCGATCAGCGTGAAGCTGGTCAATGCTTCCGGTCAGACCGTGACCAGCATCACTGCAGGCGGCGCTTTTCAGGTCAGCGCCAATGTGACGGACCAGAATGGCGCCGTGGTCAGCAACCGTGCTGTCACCTTTGCCGTTAACAACGCCGCCGTCGCAGTGCTGCCGCAGACGACCGCATTGACCGATGCATCGGGCAATGCCAGCGTACCCATCAACGCCGCCTCGTTTGTTGCGGCGGGCGCTGCCACCGTCACGGCCTCCGCGCAATTGACATCGAGTTCCGGCACGGCCGTCACCGGTCAGGGGAGCTCGGATTTCGCCGTGGCTGCAGCGGGACTGTCGCTGTCGCCGCTGTCCATCGGCAATTCCAGCCTGGATGCGGGCGGCAATACCTCGATTGCCGTCACCGCGCTGGTGAACAACGCGCCGCTTACGGGAACTCCGGTCAATGTGGCGTTCTCCGCATCGTGCGGCCGCATCAACGGCGGCAGTGCTTCGGGTGGGGGCGTAAGCGCCACGACCAATGGGAGCGGAGTAGCCTCGGTGAACTACACCTCCGTCAACGCGGATGGTTCGCTGTGCAGTGGCAACATCGCCATTTCCGCTTCCAGCACGGGGGCTACCACTCGCACTGCGTCGATCAATGTCGCTGCGCCCGTCGCCAATGCGATCGCCTTTGTCAGTGCAGCGCCCAGCCAGGTATTCATCGCGGGCTCGGGTGGTACTGAGCAGGCTGTCGTGACGTTCAAGGTATTTGCCGCATCCAGCACGCCTTTGCCCGGCGTCAATGTGGTCTTCAGCATCCAGCAAAATCCTGGTGGCGTGGGGCTGAATGCCTCTGGCTCGACGGCCAGCGTGACGGGTACCACCGACCAATCGGGCTTGGTGTCGATTTCGGTGTTCTCGGGCACGATTCCCGGACCGATCAAGGTGCGTGCCAGTTTGGCCTCTACGCCTACTGTGTTTGCCGAAACGCAGAATCTCACAGTGGCTTCGGGCCCACCATCGCAGCGCTTCATGAGCCTGTCGGTCAGCAGTTCCAATATCGAAGGGTGGGATTTGGATGGAACCCCCACCACGTTGACCGTCCGGATAGCCGATCGCCAAGGCAATGCCGTTGCCGATGGCACGGTTGTGAACTTCACTACGGAGGGGGGGCAAGTGGCCAACAGCTGCGCCACGACCACCGTCAACAAGATCTCTTCGTGCTCTGTGAACTTCACCAGCCAGAATCCACGTCCGGCCGACGGCCGTGTGTCCGTGATCGCCTATCTGGACGGCACCAAGGACTACGACGACCTGAACGGCAACAATGTCTACGACCCCGGCATCGATAACCTCAAGCAGTTGGGTGACGCTTACCGCGACGACAACGAGAACAACGCTTTCGATCCTGGAGAGTTCTTTGTTTCCTACGGGGGTACGCTCCCTTGTGCGGGATCGGGTGGACTGTTCCCCTCGCGTGCGGACACCTGCAGTTCGGTGTTGAAGGCGACGGTGCGTCAGGCTGCGGTGTTGCTGTTTGCTTCGTCCAAGCCATTGCTTTCGAATGTATCGTCGGGCCCGTCAGGCATCAGCTTCATGCTGGGTAGCCAAGACAATACTTTGCTGCCGATGCCTGTGGGTACGGTCATCACGGCCGTGCCGGTGGCCGATGGCTGTTCCGTGGGCGATATCGGTGGTTCTCCTGTTGTCAATGTAATCCCCACTCCGGGCAGTCCCAATCAGGACCTGAAAACGGCGGTGGCGATCGGCTTGAAGGGCTGCGCCTCCGGGCAGGTGGTGAATGTCAAGGTCGCTGCTCCTGGCGGCCTGGTGACCTCCATTCCTATACGCTTGAATTGATCGATTACGCACGCTTCGAGCACCATGTTCTGCAGGTGT
>Ga0182176_1000036_pt1 | contig 10761 bp, 8 predicted proteins | sample G6R1MG_37_FD_123204 | JGI IMG/M metagenome (GOLD analysis project Ga0182176, IMG submission 123204) | Miscanthus phyllosphere microbial communities from Michigan, USA - G6R3_NF_01AUG2016_LD1 MG | ecosystem: Host-associated > Plants > Phyllosphere > Phylloplane/Leaf | place: USA: Michigan... | reverse complement strand
TGGAGCGTCGACAGGATCACCTCCAGCGCCGACTTGTCCGGGAATTTGGGATGCGGATCGACCGGAATGCCGCGCCCATTGTCGACGATGGTCAGGCGATTGCCCGGCTCTAGCTTGACCTCGATCCGGTTGGCATGGCCCGCCACCGCTTCGTCCATGGCGTTGTCGAGCACTTCGGCGGCCAGATGGTGGAGCGCGCGCTCGTCGGTGCCGCCGATATACATACCCGGGCGGCGACGCACCGGCTCCAGCCCCTCCAGCACCTCGATCGAGGAGGCGTCATAGGCGGGTTGGGGACGGGCACCGCCCGCGAACAGGTCATTGGACATAACGGGAACTATAGGCGGTGCGGGGCGCTTGCGCCAGCGCTCTGGCGCGTTGCGCAAATGCAACAAAGCTTTGCCGATATTCTAACGTGGGATATTTTCACCGACCCGGACCGTTACCGCGATACCTTTATGCCAAGGGTACGGGAGTGATAATGATGAAATTCTGGATGGCGGGGGCCATGGCCTCGGCGTTGATCGCCGCGCCTGCGATGGCGCAGGACAGCAGCTATGCCGGCGAGGACGCTGCGCCTTTCTCCGGCGTCTATGTCGGCGGCAGCTTCGGCTACGACGTGCAGCCCAACGATGTCGGCTCGCGGTTCCTGTTCGACCGCAACCTCGACGGCCGCTTCGGCGACGTGGTGACGACCTCGACCGGTGCCAACGCCTTCTCGCCGGGCTTCTGCAACGGCCGTGCGCGCAGCACCCTGTCGCCGCAGAACGCCGCGACGGGCTGTGACAACGACAAGGACGGCATCGCCTATTATGGCCGCGTCGGGGTCGATCATCAGGCGGGCAACATCGTGTACGGTGCGGTCGGCGAGTTCGGTAAGTCGGAAATCACCGACAGCGTTTCGGCCTTCTCGACCACCCCGGCCTGGTACACCTTCACGCGCAGCATCGACTGGGAAGCCTCGGTCCGCGGTCGCCTGGGCTATGCGGCGAACAACACGCTGTTCTACGGCACGTTCGGCGGCGGCTATGCCCGCATCAACCGTGAGTTCGCGACCTCGAACGCTGCCAACGCCTTCGCCCTGAGCGGCAAGCGCAACCAGTTCGGTTTCCTCGGCGGCGGCGGTATCGAACAGAAGATCGGGCGCAACTTCTCGATCGGCATGGAATATATGTACCACCAGTATCAGGACGACGACACGCGCGTCCGCGTGACCCAGGGTTCGGCGCCCGCGACGAACCCGTTCGTGCTGGCCCCCAACACGGCCGGTACGGATCTCCGTCGCTCGGATGACAAGTTCCGCTGGCATTCGCTGCGCGCGACGGCGGCGTTCCGCTTCTGATGCGAGCCGTGCCCCGTCGCTTGAGGAAAGCGGCGGGGCGGGCGCTTCGACTTCGCTCAGCGTGAACGGCGGCGGCGCCTCATGGCTCGCCCTCCGTCCGGCCCGGGCGACCTCGAAGACCACGGCATTACGCCAGCCACGAAAAAGCCCGCCGGTTACGAAACCGGCGGGCTTTTTTGATCCGTCCGAACCCGATCAGCGAACGCGCGGGCCGCCGAAGGGCAGGGGCGGCGGCGGACGGCGGTCGCGGCGCGGCAGCTGTGCCTGATAGGCATGGCCGCAATGCGCGACGCAGTAGGGGAAGCCCGGATTAACCTTGTCGCCGCAGAAGTGGAAATCGGGCTCGCCCGGATGGCCGATCGGCCACTTGCAGATGCGATCGTTTAGCTCGAGCAGCGAGGTCTTGCCCGCCATCTCGGGGCTGGGCTTGGCCGGGACCAGGCGACGCGGCGGGGCGGGCGAGGGCGGCGGCTGTTGCTCGCCGGGCGACTGGCGGACAAAGCCGCCGGGGCCGACCGAGCGCAGGATCGGCTGCGGCTCGCGCACCGGTGCGGCTTCGACTTCGGCTTCCGGTTCGTCCTCGACCTCGGGCTCGGCGCGAATCGGTTCGGGCTCCGGTTCCGGCGCGGGAGGGGGCGGCGGCGCGGCGACGACCGGCTCGGCGGCGGGGGCAGGCTCGCTGGCCTTTACCGGCGACGGGCGCGCCTGAAGGCCCAGGCGGTGCGCCTTGCCGATCACCGCATTGCGGCTGACCCCGCCCAGTGCTTCGGCGATCTGGCTGGCGGTCTGTCCCGCCTCCCACATCGTCCTGAGCGTATCGATCCGCTCATCGGTCCACGACATTCGAAACCTTTCCTTACTTCATCATCGCAACCGCCGATCATCGTACCGGGTTGCGGGCGGCCACGGCAACGGTTACGCGCTATGGCGATGAGCAGCCAGCCCCCTATCGGCGAAATTCCCTCGGCGGTGCGTGCCGCCCCCGGTGAGCCCGTAATCCGGAACATCAACTGGGGCGGCCTCAAGACCCTCTATATCAAGGAGGTGCGCCGGTTCTTCAAGGTGCAGCTCCAGACGATCTGGGCTCCGTCGGTCACGACGCTGCTTTATCTCATCATTTTCACCACCGCGCTGGGTGGCCGCCATGCCGTCCCGGTCGCGGGCGCGCAGGTGCCGTTCGCCGATTTCATCGCGCCGGGCCTGATCGTCATGGGCATGATGAACAATGCCTTTGCGAACGCCAGCTTCTCGCTGCTGGTCGGCAAGATCCAGGGCACGATCGTCGACTACCTCATGCCGCCGCTGTCGACCGCCGAGTTGCTGGCCGCGCTGGTCGGTGGGGCGGTGACGCGCGCGGTGCTGGTCGGGGTGACCGTCTGGGCGGCGATGGCGATCTGGCCGGGCGTGCATGTGACGCCGCATGCGCTGTTCGCGGTGCTGTGGTTCGGCCTGCTGGGTTCGATCTTCCTGGCGTTGCTGGGCGTGCTGACCTCGATCTGGGCGGAGAAGTTCGATCACGCCGCGGCCGTCACCAACTTCGTGGTCGTGCCGCTGTCGCTGCTGTCGGGCACCTTCTATTCGGTCGACGGCCTGGCCCCGGCCTTCCGCGCGATCAGTCACGCCAACCCGTTCTTCTACGTCATTTCGGGCTTTCGTTACGGCTTTCTGGGCCTAGCCGACTCGCCGGTGACGCTGGGCGGGTTCGTCGTGCTGGGCATCGACATCGCCATGGCCGTCCTCTGCTATGTCCTGCTGCGCAAGGGCTGGAAGCTGAAGAACTGAAACGGACCGGGTTTTTCCGGTTTTTTAACCGAACCGCTGCTAAGGCGGGTTTCTGCTTTCAGTAGCGGAAATCTCCCTCGTCCGGGTCATCAGCATGCCCGGCCAGGTCCTTGGCGGGGCTGATCTTTCGGCCCCGCCGTTTCTTGCCCCGCCATAACCCCGGCATTGCAACGGCGCGCCAATGGGCGTAGCGATCACGCCCATCATGACATCTTCTGCTCCCATGGCGGTCGTGCTCGTTTCGGGCGGGCTGGACTCGATGATTTCCGCTGCTTCGGCCAAGGCCGCCGGCTACCGCGTACTCGCGCTGTCGGTGGATTATAACCAGCGGCACAAGGTCGAGCTTGCCGCCGCCGCACGCGTGGCCGAGTCGCTGGGAGCGGAGCGCCACATCGTCCTGCCGATCGACCTGTCCGCGTTCGGTGGATCCGCGCTGACCGCCGATATCGACGTGCCCAAGGACGGCGTCCAGCCGGGCATCCCCGTCACCTATGTCCCCGCCCGCAATACGATCTTCCTCAGCCTGGCGCTGGGCTGGGCCGAGGCGGCGGGCGCACGCGACCTGTTCATCGGGGTCAACGCGCTCGACTATTCGGGCTATCCCGACTGCCGCCCCGAATTCATCGCCGCCTTTGAGGGGCTGGCCGAGATCGCGACCAAGGCGGGCGTCGAGGGGCAGCCGTTCAAGATCCACGCGCCGCTCCAGCATATGACCAAGGCTGATATCGTTCGCGAAGGCACGCGGCTGGGCGTCGACATGGGGCTGAGCTGGTCCTGCTATGACCCGACGCCCGAGGGGCTGCACTGTGGCGAATGCGACAGCTGCCGCCTGCGCTCCAAGGGGTTCGAGGAAGCGGGTATTCCCGATCCGACCGCCTATGCGGTCAAGCCGCAGGACTGAGGCGGTGAGCTACGCCGTCAAGGAGATGTTCCTGACCCTTCAGGGTGAGGGCGTGCAGGCCGGGCGGCGCGCGGTGTTCGTGCGCTTCGCCGGATGCAACCTGTGGTCGGGGCGCGAGCAGGACCGGGCGAACGCGATCTGCCGTTTCTGCGACACCGATTTCGTCGGAGTCGACGGCCTGGGCGGCGGGCGTTTTGCCGATGCAGGCGCGCTGGTCGCGGCGGTCGAGGGTTTCTGGGGCGGATCGCGGGACGAGCGTTTCGTCGTCCTGACCGGGGGCGAGCCGATGCTCCAGGTCGACGACGCGCTGGTCGATGCGCTGCACGCGGCGGGCTTCTTCATCGCGATCGAGAGCAACGGCACGATCGCAGCGCATCCGCGCATCGACTGGGTGTGCATCAGCCCCAAGGCCGGATCGGACGTCGTCCAGCGTTCCGGCCAGGAACTGAAGCTGGTCTGGCCCCAGGCGGGGATCGATCCCGCCGAGGTTGAGAACTGGGATTTCGCGAATCACCTGCTCCAGCCGCTCGACGACCCGCAGGCGGAGGCGAATCGCGAGGCGTGCATCGCCATGGTGATGGAGCGGCCGCGCTGGCGACTGACGCTCCAGACCCACAAGATGCTGGGGCTGCGGTAAACTCCCTTCCTCCCCTGCAAGGGGAGGTGGCAGGCCGTTAGGCCTGACGGAGGGGTGTCCTGCTCTCGATAGGGTGACACCCCTCCACCAGCTTCGCTGGTCCCCCTCCCCTTAAAGGGGAGGAACATTTCTCAGTGAACGAACCGCGCGACCACGTCGCGGTAGCTGCGCGAAACCTTCACCTGCGCGCCCGATTCGAGCAGCAGGAAACATTCGCCATTGGTGTGCGGCTTGACCTGCTTGACCAGGTCGAGATTGACGATGGTCGAGCGGTGCACCCGCTGGAAACGACGCGGATCGAGCCGCTTTTCCAGGTCCTTCATCGTCTCGCGCAGGACCAGCGAGTTGTCGCCGGTGTTGATGACCATGTAATCGCCCGCCGCCTCGATCATTTCGATCGTATCGACATCGACGCGGAAGATCTGGCCGCGGTCCTTGATGTTGATCAGCTTCTCGAACCGGCTCGACGCCACTTCGCCGCCCTCGCTCAGGTCCGTGACCGCGTCGGGCGCATGTTCGGCGAGCACTTCCTTCAGCTTCTCGACCTCACCCGCGCCGCGCTTCTCGTTCAGGCGCTGGCGCACGCGGTCCAGCGTATCGGCCAGGCGCGCTTCCTCGACCGGCTTCATCAGGTAATCGACCGCCTGCGCCTCGAACGCGCGCAGGGCATGGTCGGAATAGGCGGTGACGAAGACGAACAACGGTGGTTCGACCTCCATCAGGCCTTGGATCACCGAGAAACCGTCGAAACCCGGCATCTGGATGTCGAGGAAGACGAGGTCGGGCTTGTGCGTCTTGATCGCGCGGATCGCCTCGCGCCCGTTCGAGCAACGCTCGATAATCTCGACGTCGTCGTGCGCCTGGAGACGGATCTCCAGTCCCTGGATCGCCAGGGGCTCGTCGTCGACGAGGATGGTGCGGATGGTCATGCGGCCTCTCTGTTCACATTCTCAAGCTGGAAGGGGATCTCGATCTCGACCGAGAATCCGCCAGCCGGCGCGGAGCGGGATTCGAAACGATGGTCCGGGCCATAGGCCTGGGCCAGCCGTTCGCGGATATTGGACAGTCCAACGCCGGTCGAAACGCTTGAGGAATGACGGATTTCGTGCAAGCCGGGGCCGGTGTCGGATACGGCGATCCGCACCCGTTGCCCGACCAGTCGCACATCGACCCGAATTTCCGCGCCTTCTTCCTGTGGCGTGACGGCGTATTTGATAGCGTTCTCGACCAGCGGTTGCAGCAGCAGCGAGGGCAGGCGCGCCCGCTCGGCCCGCGGGTCGATCTCGAAACTGGGACGCAGGCGATCTTCGAAGCGCATCTTTTCGATTTCGAGATAGAGTTTCAGTGTTTCAACCTCTTGCGCCACGGTCACATGCGCCGTGGGCTCATTCGCCAGCGTGTAGCGCAGGAAGGCTGACAGCCGGCTTAACATCGCGTTCGCCCGCTCGGTCTGTTTCAGCAGCACCAGCGTCGAGATCGAGTTCAGCGTGTTGAACAGGAAATGCGGGTTCAGCTGATAGCGCAACATCGCCAGCTGCGCGGTCGACGCCTGGAGCTCCAGCGCGCGCATCTCGTCGATCTGGCTCTCGACGATCAGATAATAGTTGATCGCGAAGTACAGCGCCGACCAGCCCGCCAGCACCTCAAAGGTGATGAACAGGTTGCCGAGCAGCAGCGAGACGGTGACCCCCGGCTGGGTCGTGGTGATGAACGAGAAGGAAAAGGCGTTGAGCGCGGCATAGAGGAAGGTCGCGGCGGCCAGCGTCGCCAGCGTCAGGAACACCCCCATCAGCCGCGGTAGCCGCCGGTAATAGCCGTACAGCGTCGAGAGCAGCAGGGTGATGCAATAACCCAGGATCGCCTCGATGATGATCGGGATGATCTTCTCGAGCGAAAAGCCGTTGGACACGCCCACCACCGAGCGCTGGACGAGATAGCCCGACCAGCCGACCGCCTGCAGCGTCCAGAAGGCACGGGCCTTGTTCTCGAAAAACGGCCGGACCGAGGGTTTGTCGGTGGCGGCGGAGGACGCGTACGGGGTCGCGACGGGCGAATGCATGGCCATGGCCGGGCGACACCTACACGGCCTGAGGGGGAAGGGCAAAGTCTGCGAAAGGCCAAAAAGAAAGGGCCGCCCTTCCCGAAGGAAGGGCGGCCCCGAACCGATCCGGCGTGAAAGCCGGGCCGAATCTTAGAACTGGGTGTTCAGCGACACGATCAGCGCGCGCGGCGAACCGATCTGCACGAACGGCAGCGACGAGACGACATTGGCCGTCTGCCCCGCCTGACCCATGCCGCCGACATAGAAGGTGTTGAACACGTTCTGCAGGTTCACCTGGATATAGGTCTTGTTGGTGCCGATGCCGGTCCAGCCGAGCGCGATCCGCGCGTCCAGATCGACGGTCGTGTAGCCCGGCGCATAGGCGCCGTAGGTCTGGTACTGAATGCCGCGCGTGCCGGTGAAGGACGCAGGCACGTTGCTGACCGTCGGGCAGACACTGTTGATCAGCGCCACGGTGCAGGCGAACTGCGGCAGGTTCTGGTCGTTCAGGTAACGACGACCGGTCCGCTTGGCCTGGATGCCGAGATCGACGGGGCCGAGCGTCGCCTGAGCGCGACCACCGAAGGTGTAGACCGGTGCACCCGACTCCCGCTTGCCAGCAGTCAGCGCATAAACCGGGGCACCGGGGCCCGAGCAGTTCGAGGTGGTGTTCGCGGCGGTCAGCGTGGTCGGGCAACGACCCAGCACGACGTCGTTCTTGATCTCCGACTTCAGGTACGAACCGAAGACGTAGAGCATGACGTCGTCGACCGGACGATAGGCGATCGAGCCATCGATGCCGTACTTATCGACGCGGCCCAGGTTGCGATAGATCGTCTGCTGCGTATCGACGTCATAGGCCGAGGCCAGACGGTTGCTGAACTTGGTGTACCAGAGGCCCAGCTGCGCCTGAATGCGGCTGGTGGTGTAGCGGGCGCCCAGGTCGAAGTTGTCCGAGAATTCGGGCTTCGGATTGGCCGCCTCGGTGTTCGCCGGATAGTATAGCGTCTGGTAAAGATTGTCGGTGCCCGGAACCTGGAAACCACGCGAGTAATTCGCGAAGACCGAGGCATTGCTGTCGAGGCGATAGGTGAAGCCCGCGCTCGGCAGGACGCGGTTGTAGCGCAGGACGCGCTGCTGCGGCGCCGCAAAGCCGGTCACCGTGTTGGTGGTGGCGTTGTACGAATACGGGTTCGCGGCCGCATAGGCGGCGTTGGCCGCATCGTTGCCACGACCCAGGCAGTCGACATTGCCGCTGCCCGAGGTGACGAAGCAGAAGTTGTTCAGGTCGCGCTTGAACCACGGTGCGCGGATGCCCGCCTGGATGGTCAGCGTGTCGTCGAAGAACTTGCCGGTATATTCGCCCGACAGCTGATCCAGGATCGCGAACGACTGGCGGTCACGCTTCTGGACCACCGAGCCGTTGACGGCGAGGATCGGGTTGTTGACCGGGAAGACGTCGAACGGCCGGCCGTTCAGCTGGAGATAGCCCAGCTCGCCGGTCTGACGGTGACGCGCATATTCGTGCGTGTAGGCGACACGGATCGTCTGGCCACGCGCGATGTCGTAGCGCAGCGACGAGATGAGGCCGTAGCGGCGCGTAACCGTCTGGCTGGGGGCGAGCAGGGTGACGCCGCCATTGGTCGTGGTGCTGCCGACGGTGGTGGTGCGATCGAGCACGTCGCCGTCACCGTTCAGGTCGCGGCCAAAATAATAGTTGTTACCAATGAAGCCGTAGAAGGTCTGGCCGTTGCGGGCGGTAAAGGCGCCTTCCTGGCCGCGCACCGTGCCGCCGCCATTGGCCTTGGTGTACTGGAAATACGGGTCGGCCGACAGGACGAGGTTATCGGCCAGCGTGAAGCGCGAGTTGACGCGGATGTTGGCGGTGTTCGACGGGTTGTAACGCTCGTCGAAGGTGGTGCCGCAGCTGTTGGGCACGTCGTTGACGCCCGCATTGGCCGTAGCGATCTGGCAGCGTGCGACCGAATAGGGCAGCTCGTCGCGGCTGTTGGGGAAGCGGTTGCTCGACCCGGTGCCGGCGGTGCGGATCGCGCCGACGTTCAGGACCGGGGGATTCGCGGCCGACGTGCCGGTACCGGTTACGTTGCTGTATACATTGGTGTCGTTGCGCAGCGGGGCTGAGCCGAAGAAGTTGTTGCGCAGCTGATTGTAGTGGCCCGACACGGCGATGAAGTCGCCGTTGCTGCCGACCGGCTGATAGACCTTGGCGTTATACTGCTGCTTGTCGATCTTGCCGAAGTTGTTGAACACCACGTCGTTGGTGGCGTTGCTGCCCGCGATCCAGGCCTTGGTGCCCCAGGGGGTGAAGACGCCGGTGTTCACCACGCCGAATACGCGGAAGAAGCTGTAGTCGCCGACCGAGCCGACCATGCGCGCACCGAAATTGTCGGTCGGGATCAGGCTGCGATAATTGACGGTCGAACCGGTCGCGCCGGGTGTGGGCGAGTCGACGTCGGTGGTGCCCAGGTTGACGTTGACCTGCTCGATCAGTTCGGGGTCAAGCTGCTGGTTCGAGTAGATCGCATAGTTGCCGGTGTCGTTCAGCGGAATGCCGTCGAAGGTCTGGCTGATGCGGGTCGAGTCGAAGCCGCGGATGGTCAGCGTGCCGCCGGCCGAACCGAACGGGTCGTTGTTCTGGAAGCTGACGCCCGGCAGGTTGTTGATGATTTCGTTGACGCTCTGGCCCGGGGTCTGGCGGCTGATGAACTGCTGCGTCAGCACCGCCTTGTTGCGGGTGGTGTCGACGGTCTTGACGCCGCCCACGCTGTCATTGCGATTGCCGGTGACGACGACTTCTTCGGCATCCACCGAGCCGGTCGACTGCGCCGACGCTGCGGCCGGAATGGCGAGCGCAACGATGGCCGCGCCCAGGAAAAGCGAATTACGCATAAATCAAAGGTCCCCTTTTCGCGCGCGAAGCGGCGCGGTCCGGCCGTTTTTCGGCTCGGTTGAGCGTGCCCCTGCGCTACGAACATTGCCGTTATGTTACAAAGTTCATGGCGGTGACAGGGGGGACTTCACTCATTCGTCAAGCGTTGCAGTTTGGCAACGGTGATGGGAGCGGTATCGGCACTATCGCCTTCATTTGGTTCCGGAATTTGCGCACCCTCTGCCTGCATCGGGTCCTGCGGAGGGTGCAGTAAGCCCCGCCGGGCCATACGGGCCGGGACCGGGATCATGACGATGCCGTCACGATCCCGCCATCCTTAACTCGCCGCGACCAGTGCGTTCCAGTCGGCTTCGTTGATCACCCGGATGCCCAGGTCCTGCGCCTTTTTCAGCTTCGATCCTGCCCCCGGTCCGGCGATCAGAAGGTCGGTCTTGGCCGATACCGAGCCAGAGACGCGGGCGCCCAGCGCCTCGGCCTGTGCCTTGGCCTCGTCGCGCGACAGGGTTTCGAGCGTGCCGGTGAAGACTAGGGTCTTGCCGGTCACCTCCGATTCGCGGGTCTGGTGGACGGTGTCGGCGGGCGCGACTTCGCTCAGCAGGTCGTCGACGACGGCGCGGTTATGCTCCTCGGCGAAGAAGTCGAGGAGGGCGTCGGCGACTTCGGGGCCGATCTGCGGCGTGTCGATCGCGGCGACGATGGCGCGCTGGCGGCGGAGTTCGTACTTGCGCTCGGGTTCACCCAGGGCAGGGACGGTTTCGGCACGGACCTGGAGCGCGGCATCGATCATCGCGCGGAAACCGGCCATCGAGACGAAGCGGCGGGCCAGGTCACGCGCGGTGATCTCGCCGACATGGCGGATGCCCAGCGCAAAGAGGAAGCGGTCGAGCGAGATGTCGCGCCGCGCGTCGATGGCGGCGAGCAGCTTGTCGACCACCAGTTCCGACATGCGCTCGCGCTGGATCAGCGCCTCGCGATGCCGGTGCAGACGGAAGATGTCGGCGGGCGAGGCGATGAGGCCGTCGCGGAAGAATTCCTCGACGCGCACCAGCCCCATGCCGGTAATGTCGAAGGCATGGCGCGAGACGAAGTGGATCAGGCGTTCCACACGCTGCGCCGGGCAGATCAAGCCGCCGGTGCAGCGGATGAC
>Ga0182176_1000034_pt1 | contig 11209 bp, 8 predicted proteins | sample G6R1MG_37_FD_123204 | JGI IMG/M metagenome (GOLD analysis project Ga0182176, IMG submission 123204) | Miscanthus phyllosphere microbial communities from Michigan, USA - G6R3_NF_01AUG2016_LD1 MG | ecosystem: Host-associated > Plants > Phyllosphere > Phylloplane/Leaf | place: USA: Michigan... | reverse complement strand
CGGCCTGCCCGAGCCTGTGGCGCAGCAGCTGGAAAAGGTGGCGCGGGAATTCTCCGGCAGCGCCGGTGCTGCCGAGAAACTGCGCGGCCTCGGCCTCGACGCGGACTCCACCTGCGGCAAGTCCTTTACCGCGCAGGTCGAGCGGGAAGTCGCCACCTATGCGCAGATCGCGCGCGACTTGGATCTGAAGGTGGAGTAGCCGCCCCCTTGCCGGCATCTCCGGTATCGCGGCGGGACGGCCCTGACCCTGCGCCTGTGGGTCTGGACCGTGCCCAGTGCACGAGTCGCGCCCGGTGCCGGGCGGAATGCGAGACCGTAGCTGAAACATGATGAATTTGCCCTGCCTCCTTGAACCCGTGCCCCATTCGGTGGGCGTGAACCGCCCATCCCGCAAGCTGCCCGCGCTGGCCTGCGACAGCCACATGCACATCTTCGACCGGCGGTTCCCGCCTTCGCCGCACTGGCCGCGCGTACCGCCCGACGCGCCGGTGACTGCCTACCGCAGGCTGCAGAAGCGCCTGGGCACGTCGCGCGCTGTGGTGGTCACGCCGTCCACCTACGGCACCGACAACGCCTGCACCCTCGACGCGCTGGACGAGTTGGGCGACGGCGCGCGCGGCGTGGCCGTGGTCGGGCCGGATGTCTCCGGCGCCGAACTCGCGCGCCTGGCGGCACGGCGAGTGAGGGGGCTGCGCGTCAACTTCGTCTCGCCGCAGTCCTGGGGCGAGACCACGCCCGACATGCTGGCCCGCCTGGCGCGGCAGGTGGCCGGCCACCCGGACTGCACCGGCTGGCACATCCAGGTGTTCGCCCAGCCGGAGCAGATCGTGGCGCTGGCGCCCCTGCTGCGGACATTGCCCCTGCCGCTGGTCATCGACCACCTGGGGCGCATCGACCCGGCCCAAGGCACGGCCTGCGCGGCCTACGGCGTGCTGCGGGAGCTGCTGGACGCCGGCAATACCTGGGTCAAGCTTTCTGGTGCCTACATGCGGTCCGCGGTCCACGGCCCCGGCTATGCGGATACGCTGCCCCTGGGGCGTGCGCTGGTACAGGCCGCGCCCGAGCGGCTTGTGTGGGGCAGCGACTGGCCGCATACCACCGAGGCGCCCGGCACCGTGGACGATGCGGCGCTGGTGGATCTGCTGCGGGCCTGGTCCGGCTCCGACGCCGCCATGGACCGCATCCTGGTCGACAACCCGGCGCGGCTCTACGGTTTCGGTACCGCGGCCTGACCGCCCGGCCGCGCCGGCAATCGACGCTGCCGCGGTGCACCGCTGTTTTCAACGAAAGGAATCCGTCTTCATGTTCTTGCTGCAAGCGCCCCAGATCCGTGAGCTGGACATCTTCACGGCCATGCCCGCATCCCTGCGGCGCCCTGAGCGCAGCGACTGGGCCGACGCCAACCGCGGTGGCACGGTCACGGACTCGTTCCTCGAAGGCCCGGTATTCGACGGCGCCGGCAATCTCTACGTGAGCGACATCCCCTGGGGCCGCATCTTCCGCATCGACCCGCAGGGCGCCTGGAGCCTCGTGGCCGAGTACGACGGCGAGCCCAACGGCATGAAGTTCCTCGATGCCGGCACGCTGCTCATCACCGACTACAAGAACGGGCTGATGCGGCTGGACGTCGCCAGCGGCCAGGTGTCGCCGTACCTGCAGCGCCGCAACAGCGAGCGCTTCAAGGGGGTGAACGACCTGATCTTCGATGCGGAAGGCAACCTGTATTTCACCGACCAGGGGCAGAGCGGCCTGCACGATCCGTCCGGGCGTCTCTATCGCCTGCGGCCCAACGGGCAGCTCGACCTGCTGCTGCACAACGTGCCCAGTCCCAACGGCGTGGCGCTCTCGCCCGACGGCCGGGTGCTGTACCTGGCCGTCACGCGCGGCAACTGCGTCTGGCGCGTGCCGCTGCTGCCCGATGGCAGCGTGGCGAAGGTGAGCCAGTTCTTCACGTCCTACGGACCCAGCGGCCCGGACGGGCTGGCGGTGGACGCGCAGGGCAGGGTGCTGGTCGCCAACCCGGGCCTGGGCGTGGTGTGGGTGCTCAACGGCCGGGCCGAGCCGGAACTGGTGCTGCGCGGCGTCCCCGGCAGCTCCACCACCAACCTGGCCTTCGGCGGTGCCGACCGGCGCACGCTCTACGTGACCGACTCCACGCACGGCCGGGTGCTGCGTGCTCCGATGGATGTGGCGGGGTTGCCGCTGCACCGCTCGACCGCACGCTGAGGGGCGGTCGAGGAGGGCGCAGAGCCCAGAGTCTTTTCGTTTCCGATTACTGGGCCGCAGTGACCTTGGCCGCACCGCAGTAGCGCGACAGCCAGTGCGCATAGGGCGTGGGCAGCGTAGACCACTCGGGTTTCTCCGCGCCCAGCACCTGGGCCAGGTAGTAGGTGTAGTGCGGGTTGGACAGGTGGGCGCGGCCGATCATGATCAGGTCGACCTGGCCATCGGCCACGGTGCGTTCGGCGATCTGCGGATCGTCGATGCCCCACGCCGAGGCCACCGGCAGGCCGGCTTCGCGGCTGACGCGTTGCGCGATGGGTGCCAGGAAGGCGGGCGTGGCCCATGGGATCCGCGTGCCCGGGATGACGAAGTTCGCGCTGACGTTGACCATGTCCAGGCCGCGCTCGCGCATCTGGCGCACCAGTTCAATGGACTCCGCCACGGTTTCTTCGTCGCGGCCGTCGTATTCGATGACGCCGAAGCGGGCCGTGAGCGGCAGGTGGTCGGGCCACACTTTGCGCACGGCTTCCACGGTTTCCAGCAGGAAGCGCGCGCGGTTGTCGAAGCTGCCGCCGTACTGGTCCGTGCGCTGGTTGCTGTGGGGCGAGAAGAAGCTCTGCGCCAGATAGCCGTGGGCGAAATGCAGTTCCAGCCACTCGAAGCCGGCGGCCAGTGCGCGGCGGGCGGCGGCCACGAAGTCGGCCTGCACGCGGGCGATGTCCTCCAGCGTCATGGCCTGGGGCACGCGCGGCAGCCCCTCGCCATAGGCCATGGCCGAGGGGGCGATGGGTTGCCAGCTGCGGGGATCGTTTTCAGGGATGTGGTCATCGCCCTCCCAGGGGCGCTGTGCGCTGGCCTTGCGACCGGCGTGGCCGATCTGGATGCCGGGCACGGCGCCGGCGGCCTTGATGCCGGCGGCGATGCGGGTCATGCCTTCGACCTGCTGGTCGTTCCACAGACCCGTGCAGGCCGGGGTGATGCGGCCTTCGGGCGACACGCCGGTGGCCTCGACGATAACCAGGCCCGCGCCGCCGCGTGCCAGACCGGCGTAATGCGCCTGGTGCCAGTCATTGGTGAAGCCGTCCACGGCGCTGTACTGGCACATCGGCGGGATGGCGATGCGGTTGCGCAGGGTGACGCTCTTGAGCTGGAACGGAGTGAACAGGGCAGACATGGAGCTTGCTTTCTTAGGGAGTGGAGGGAAAAGGAATTTCGGTACAGGCGAGGGGCGTAAAGGCACCGCAGCCACGTACGGTCAGGATGGTGGGTACCATGCAGCCATAAACCAAATCGATATTTCTTATTTTTGAAATCATGGCAATCGATATCAGGGCGATGGACCTGAACCTGCTCAAGGCACTCGATGCGTTGCTCGACGAGCGCAGCGTGACCCGCGCCGCGCAGCGTCTGTCGCTCACCCAGCCCGCGGTGAGCGGCATGCTGACCCGGCTGCGCGAGAGCTTCGGCGACCCGCTGTTCGTGCGCACACAGCGCGGCATCACGCCCACGCTGCGGGCACAGGAGCTGGCCGTGCCGGTCAAGGAACTGCTGGGCGGGATCGAATCGCTGCTGCAGCCTCAGGCGTTCGACCCGGCGACGGCGCAGATGACCGTGCATCTGGCGGCGACCGACTACGCGATGCAGGCGGTAGTCGTGCCGTTGCTTGCCAAGCTGCGGCGCTGCGCCCCTGGCGTTCGTATGGCGGTGGTGCCCGCCCAGCACCTGCCGGTGTTCGAGCGGCTGGAGCGCGGCGATATCGATCTGGCGTTGATCAGCCCGGAGAACACGGCGCCCGATCTGTATGCACGCCACCTGTTCGACGAGCGCTATGTGTGCGTGATGCGCTCCGATCATCCCGAGGCACAGGGCGGGGCGCTGTCGCTGGACCGCTTCTGCGCGCTGGACCATGCGCTCATCTCATACACGGGTGGCAGCTTCTTCGGGGCGACGGACGAAGCGTTGGCACGCCTGGGCCGGTCACGCCGGGTGGTGCTGTCGATCACCAGCTTCCTCGTGCTGCCGGAGATTCTGCGCACCAGCGATCTGATCGCGGTCGTGCCGGAGCGGGTGGTGGCGCAGGCGCACGGGCTGGTGGTGCTGGAGCCGCCCTTGGAGATCCGCGGCTTTGCCAAGACAGCGGCCTGGCATGAGCGCACCCATCGCTCGGCAGGGCATCGCTGGGTGCGCTCGCTGCTGTTCGGCATCTGCGGCTGTGACGAGCCGCCTCTCTGAATGAACGCTCTGCGAGGCGCCGTTGAAAAAAACTATTTTGGGCATGTGATTTATTGGCTTTCCAGCGTCACGGGGAGTCCCTAGGATGGCCCCATCAATCAAGAGGAGTGCCCCATGACGCAAGAAGCAAGCAAGTGCCCTTTCCACGCCGCAGCCGCCAACGGTGGAACCATCAACAAGGACTGGTGGCCCAACCAGTTGCGCGTCGATCTGCTGAACCAGCATTCGTCCAAGTCCGACCCGCTGGGCGGCACCTTCAACTATGCCGAAGAGTTCAAGAAACTCGACTTCGAAGCCCTCAAGCGCGACCTGCGCGCCCTGATGACCGACTCTCAGGACTGGTGGCCTGCCGACTTCGGCCACTACGGCCCGCAGTTCGTCCGCATGGCCTGGCATGCCGCCGGCACCTACCGCACGGGTGACGGCCGTGGCGGCGCAGGCCGCGGCCAGCAGCGCTTCGCCCCCCTCAACAGCTGGCCCGACAACGTCAACATCGACAAGTCGCGCCGCCTGCTCTGGCCCATCAAGCAGAAGTACGGCCAGAAGATCTCCTGGGCCGACCTGCTGGTGCTGACCGGCAACGTGGCGCTGGAAACCATGGGCTTCCGCACCTTCGGCTTCGCCGGCGGCCGTGAAGACACCTGGGAACCCGATCAGGACGTGTACTGGGGCAGCGAAAAGACCTGGCTGGGCGGCGATGACCGCTACGGCAAGGGCAAGCCCGGCGACGGCACCCTGGTGGCCGAACCCGCCATGCACGGCCACGAGAAGGAGCGCGTGCTCGAGAACCCCCTGGCCGCCGTGCAGATGGGCCTGATCTACGTGAACCCCGAAGGCCCCGAAGGCAACCCCGACCCGGTCGCCGCCGCGCACGACATCCGCGAGACCTTCGCCCGCATGGCCATGAACGACGAGGAAACCGTCGCGCTGATCGCCGGCGGCCACACCTTCGGCAAGACCCATGGCGCCGGCGCTGCCGACCATGTCGGTCCCGAACCCGAAGCCGCGGGCCTGGAACAGCAGGGCCTGGGCTGGGCCAGCAGCTTCGGCTCCGGCAAGGCCGGGGACGCCATCACCAGCGGCCTGGAAGTGACCTGGACCAGCACGCCCGCGCAGTGGGGCAATGAGTTCTTCGAGAACCTGTTCAAGTTCGAATGGGAACTGACCAAGAGCCCGGCCGGCGCCCACCAGTGGCAAGCCAAGAACGCGCCCGCGACCATCCCCGACGCGCATGACCCTTCCAAGAAGCGCGTGCCGACCATGCTCACGACCGACCTGTCGCTGCGCTTCGACCCGGCCTACGAGAAGATCTCGCGCCGCTTCCTGGATAACCCGCAGGCCTTCGCCGAAGCCTTCGCCCGCGCCTGGTTCAAGCTGACCCACCGCGACATGGGCCCGCGCGCCCGCTACCTCGGCCCCGAAGTGCCGAAGGAAGAACTGATCTGGCAAGACCCGATCCCGGCCGCCACCCATGGCCTGATCGATGCCGCCGACGTGGCAAGCCTCAAGGAACGCGTGCTGGCTTCCGGCCTGACGGTGCAGGAGCTGGTCGGCACGGCCTGGGCCTCGGCCTCCACCTTCCGCGGCTCCGACAAGCGCGGCGGCGCCAACGGTGCGCGCATCCGCCTGGCACCGCAGAAGGACTGGGCCGTCAATCAGCCCGAGCAGCTGGCCCGCGTGCTGCAGGTCCTCGAAGGCATCCAGCGCGACTTCAACAAGGGCGCCGACGGCGACAAGCGCATCTCGCTGGCCGACCTGATCGTGCTGGCCGGTGCGGCCGGCGTGGAGCAGGCCGCCAAGGCAGCGGGCGTTCAGGTGACCGTTCCCTTCAATCCGGGCCGCACCGATGCGCGCCAGGACCAGACCGACGTGGAATCGTTCTCCGTGCTGGAGCCGGTGGCCGATGGTTTCCGCAACTACACCAAGGCCCGCTACAGCGTGCCGGCCGAGGTGCTGCTGCTGGACAAGGCCCAGCTGCTGACCCTGACGGCGCCCGAGATGACGGTGCTGGTCGGCGGCCTGCGCGCCATCAACATCAACGTGGGCGGCTCTACGCACGGCGTCTTCACCGCCACCCCCGGCGCGCTGACGAACGACTTCTTCGCCCACCTGCTGGACATGTCCACCGAGTGGAAGCCGGCCGGCGACGTGTTCGAAGGCCGTGACCGCAAGACCGGCGAAAAGAAATGGACCGGCACGCGCGTCGACCTGGTCTTCGGCTCCAACGCCGTGCTGCGCGCCGTGGCCGAGGTCTATGCCAGCGCCGATGCCCGGCAGAAGTTCGTGCAGGACTTCGTGGCCGCCTGGGCCAAGGTGATGGACCTGGACCGCTTCGACCTCGCCTGATCACCGGTTGCGGTTGCGCCGCATCCCGTCCAAGCCCGCCGCCTGGCAACAGGCCGCGGGCTTTTTCGTGCCTGCGGCGGCTGCACTACACCGGGGAAGGGTGGGGTGGCGATGGTTGATGCGGGGTCCGGGACACGGCAAAGACCTGGGCGCACAGGAATTCGATGAACACCCGCACCTTGGGCGAGGGATGTTTGCTGGCGGGCCAGAGCACATGGAAGACGCCGCTGCGCTCCACTTCATCCGGCAGGACAGTCAGCAGCCGGCCGTCTGCCAGGTGGGTTCTGACGGAGAAATCCGGCAGGTACGCGATCCCCAGGCCTTGCAGGGCGAAGTGCACGCGGGTTTCTATGTTGTTGCAGATCATCGAGATGGGCAGCTGCAGTTCTGCCGCTTCCGGTGGGCGGCGCAACGCCCAGGTTTCCAGCTTGCCGTTGTGGGGAAAACGGTAGTGCAGGCAACGGTGCTGCAGCAGATCGCCAGGCACCTGCGGTGTTCCGTGCTGTGCAAGGTAGCCGGGCGACGCGACCAGCAGTGAACGGAAAGCTCCCAGCCGGCGCGCTGACAGGCGTGAATCTTGGGGGTCGCCGGTTCTGACCACGGCGTCGAAACCCTCTTCGATCACATCCACCAGCCGGTCGCTGAAGTCCAGGTCCAGCGCGATGGAAGGGTGGATGCGCATGAACTCGGCAAGCACCGGCAAGAGCAGCGAGCTGACGACCGGGAGGCTCACCCGGAGGCGCCCGCGCGGAGCGGTCGAGGCTTGCGACAGTTCGTGTTCCGCCGCCTCGAGCTCGGCCAGGATGCGGCGGCTGCGTTCCAGCAGCAACGCGCCTTCCGCCGTCAGCGCCACGCTGCGGGTGCTGCGGTGGAAGAGGCGCACTCCCAACTTCTCCTCCAGCCGTGCCACGCTTTTGCCGACCGCAGAGGCCGACAGTCCCAGCACGCGTCCGGCCGCAACGAAGCTGCGCGCTTCGGCGACCTGCATGAACACGATGATGCCGTTCAGTCTGTCCATCTCATCTCCGGCAAGGTGCTTGATTGCGGAAATCATTTCCGTACAAGCAGGAAATTCACCCCACTTTATCTTCGATGCAGCGGGGCATATCGTGGTGGGCATGTCCATTCATCGCAGAAAACTCCTGATGACGATCTCCGCCTTGCCTTGGGGCTGCGCTGCAGCGGGGCATTCCCCTCGGACCTCTCAACCCCATCTTCCGGCTGCATCGCCGCTGCCGGCCTGTTCTCTCGACGGCGTCGAGGCCGCCGTGCAGGAGGCTCTGAAGGACCAGCGGCTGGTGGGGGCTGTGGTACTGGTCGCCCGCAACGGAGCAATGATCCACTGCCAGGCCGCAGGCTTTGCCGACCGCGAGAGCGCCCGGCCTATGTCGCTGGATACGGTCTTCCGGCTCGCATCGGTGAGCAAGCCCATCGTCTCTGCCGCCGCTCTGGTGCTGGTCGCACAGGGCCGGCTCGACCTGGACGCCGAGATCGCACGCTGGCTGCCCGAATTCCGGCCGCGCTTGCCGGACGGAGGGCGCGCATCCATCACTGCGCGGCAACTGCTCAGCCACACGGCGGGGTTGGGATACCGGTTTCTGGAGGCCGACGAGCTGGGGCCCTATGCACTGGCCGAGGTGTCGGATGGGCTCGACGCGTCCACGGTCAGCCTCGAGGAGAACCTCCGGCGCATCGCCAGCGTGCCCCTTCGCTACGAGCCCGGCAGGGGCTGGGGCTACTCGTTGGCGACCGATGTGCTCGGGGCGCTGATCGCACGCATCCACGGCACGCCGCTGGATCAGGCGGTCAGCCGGCTGGTGACCGCTCCGCTGGGGATGGCCGATACGGGGTTCGTCGCCCGTGACCCGCAGGCTGTAGCGATACCTTACGTGAACGATGCGCCTCGGCCGCATCGCCTCGCGGAAGGTGAAATGGTCTCGACGGTCGAAGGAACGGTCGGGATCACCTACAGCCCTGCGCGCGTGTTCGATGCTGGGGCCTTCCCTTCAGGCGGTGCCGGAATGGCGGGCACCGCAGGGGATGTCCTCCGGTTGCTGGAGGTGCTGCGCCAGGATGGGGGCGCGCTGCTTCCCCGTGAACTCGCCAGGGAGATGGGGCGAGACCAGACGGGAGGGCTGGAGCTGCCAGGGATGCCGGGCGTCGGCTTCGGCCTGGGCTTCTCCGTATTGCGCGATCCCAGGCTTGCCGGGTCTCCGGAATCGGCCGGCACATGGCGATGGGGCGGCGCCTATGGACACTCCTGGTTCGTGGATCGGTCGCAGGGCCTCAGCTGCGTCGCCCTCACCAATACCTTGTACGAAGGAATGTCGGGGCGCTTCGTCAGCGATTTGCGCGATGCGGTCTATGCCGCGCTGCCCCAGCCGCGATAAAGGCCTCAGGCGAATCCGAGGGCTCCTCAAGAGACCGGAATGAGCGGCCCGTCCGTGTGCGCCCGGGAATTCGCCGCATGCATCCGTGCAGTTTTTTTCTTTTTCGTGAAAGCAATCAGGGTAAGCCCTAAACTTGCCACATTGCAAAGACGTGAGGGAAAAGGCATGCATTCGGACATCGTGATCGTGGGCGGCGGAGCTGGCGGGCTGGAACTGGCCGCGCGCCTGGGGCGCCGGCTCGGTGCCAAGCAGGGCCGCGAACGCGTCCTCCTGGTGGACCGTTCTCCCTTCCACATCTGGAAGCCCACCCTGCACGAAGTGGCCGCAGGCACGCTGGACGCGCATCAGGAAGGCCTCTCGTACCCGGTGCTGGCGCGGCGCAACCATTTCGGCTTCGCCATCGGCGACTTGGTGGGGTTGGACACGGCGCACAAGACCATCGAGCTGGGCGAGATCCGCAACGCCGAAGGCGAGCTGCTGGTGCCGCGCCGCACGGTGAGCTATACCCGGCTGGTGCTGGCCATCGGCAGCGGCTCCAATGCCTTCGGCACGCCGGGCATCGAACACGCCTATCTGCTGGAAAACGTGCGCGATGCGCAGCGCTTCCATACCGACTGGCTGGGTGCCTGCGCGCGGGCTTCGTTCTCCGAGAGCCGTGCGCTGTCCATTGCCATCGTCGGCGCCGGTGCCACGGGCGTGGAACTGTCGGCTGAGCTGCTCGAAGCCCATGCCGAACTGCTGGAGAGCCTGGGCAGCAGCCAGCGCTTCCGGCTCGACATCTCCCTGGTCGAAGGCGGCGGCCGCATCCTGGGCGGCCTGCCCGAGAAGATTTCCGCGCAGGCCGAAGTCGCCCTGCGCCGCAAGCAGGTGCAGGTGCTGACCAACACGCGCGTGACCGAGATCCGCTCGGGCGCGCTGGTCACGCCCGCGGGCGAGATCCCGGCCGACCTCATCGTGTGGGCCGCCGGCATCAAGGCCGCCGACGGCAACGCACGCCTGGGGCTGGAAGTGAACCGCCTCAACCAGTTCGTCGTGGACAACCGCCTGCGCACCTCGGCACCCGACGTGATGGCCCTGGGCGACTGCGCCGCCTGCCCCTGGGAAGACGGCAAGACCGTGCCCGCCCGCGCCCAGGCCGCGCACCAGCAGGCCGACTATGTGGCGAACGTGCTGGGCGCGCTGCTGCGCGAGCAGGAGGTGACCGGGCCCTTCGTCTACAAGGACTTCGGCTCCCTCGTCTCGCTGGGCGACAACAAGGGCGTGGGCAACCTCATGGGCGGCCTGGGCGGACGCAACTTCTTCGTCGAAGGGCTGATCGCCAAGTGGATGTACATCTCGCTGCACCTGAACCACCACCGCGCCATCCTGGGCACGGGCAAGACGGTGGTGCTGGCGCTGGCGCGGCTGCTGCAGAAGCGGGTTTCGGGGCGGCTCAAGCTGCATTGATCCTGCAGCGAATGCGGGAGAGGCCGGCGGCCTTTGGAGCGGCTAACACAACCCAGCGAAGCGGTTATGGCGAGGCGCAGCATCGAAGGCAGTACGGGGGGCGTACGACGAGATGCGGCAACGACGCCAGAAGGGTGGTGTTAGCTGCTCTTACTCCTGCTTTCTCTTCTACAGGCGGCTCTGGCGGTACAGGTCGCCTTCGCCCGAGCGTGCGCGTCGCCAGATCTCCGCATCGTCCAACCGCGTCTGGATGAGTTCCAAGGGCACGCCCGTATCGTCGATGATGGCGACCCGGTAGCCATCGATGGGTTCGTAGGGGCCCAGCAGCAGCGTTTCTCCTTCGATCGCGGTTTGCAGGTCATCGACCTTGAAGGCCGGATGGGGCGCCGTCCGGATGAGCGGGTGCAGCGGGGAATCGAGCGTGAAGCGATGCCACTGGATGCGGAAACGGCCGCCGTTGTCCGTGGTGAACATGCCGGCAGCCTGGCTGGACTGTTCCTGTGCCCGGGGTTCCTCTGTCGGAATGCCGAGATGGTGGAACTCGTAGCGGATATGCGCCCTCATGTCTGTCG
>Ga0182176_1000033_pt1 | contig 11237 bp, 8 predicted proteins | sample G6R1MG_37_FD_123204 | JGI IMG/M metagenome (GOLD analysis project Ga0182176, IMG submission 123204) | Miscanthus phyllosphere microbial communities from Michigan, USA - G6R3_NF_01AUG2016_LD1 MG | ecosystem: Host-associated > Plants > Phyllosphere > Phylloplane/Leaf | place: USA: Michigan... | reverse complement strand
TCGTGCAGCGTGTGCGTGCGGGCGTTGCGCCAGAAGCGGTCCAGGCCCTGGCGGCCCGTGGTGGCGGAGGTGCCGCCCAGCTCGAACAGGCGGCTGCCTGCATCGAGCGATGCGGTGGTGGTGAGCGCGCGCGCCTCGGCCACGGCGATGGAGGCCTCGGCCACGCTGCTTTCCGTCGCGTCGGCCTGCGCCGCATCCACGAAGCGGCCCGCGCGGCGCACCAGGGCCTCGGCGGCGCGCACGCGCACCGTGATCTCGCCCACCTGCTGGATCAGCAGCGGGTCGTCGGCCGCGCGGTCCACCTGCGCGTCGATCCATGGCCGGGCGTGCTCGCGCACGAAGGGCAGGGTGGCAGCCAGCGCCGCGCGGGCCTGCCCCAGGTCGATGGCGGCGTGCAGCAGCTGCGCCAGCGGGCCGATGGGCGTGGGCCGCTGGAACGATGCCAGGAAGGGCACGACCCAGCCGGCCTCGATGGCCACGTTGTCGAACTCCACCGAGCCGCTGCCCGTCACGCGCTGGCCGAAGCCGTCCCAGTCGTCGGTGATGCGTACGCCCGGCGCCGAGCGCGGCACGAAGGCCAGGTAGGTGACTTCGCGCTCGTCCGCCTCCTTGGCGACCACCAGCGTGGGGATCCAGTGCGCGTAGAGCGCGCCGGTGCAATAGAACTTGCGGCCGATGATGCGAAAGCCGTCGCCATCCTGTACCAGCCGCGTGCGGCGCTGGAAGTCCTTGTGGCCGATCTCGGCCAGCGCGTTGCCGAAGCGCTCGCCGGCCAGCACGCGGCTGTAGAAGAAGCGCTTCTGCGCATCGCTGCCGCCCACGCGCAGCACCTCCAGCGCATAGAAATGGTTCTGCGGAATCTGGCCCAGCGAGCCGTCGGCCGCGCTCACGCGGGCGATCACCTCGGCCAGCGTGCCGGCCGCCACGCCCGGGCCGCCGTATTCGCGCGGCACGGTGATGGTCCAGAGCCCGGTGGCGACGAAGTCGTCCAGTTCGGCCCAGGGCAACAGGCGTTCGCGGTCGCGCCGGGCCGCGCCGGGCGCGATGCGGTCGGCAAAGCGCTGGGCGGCGGCCAGCGCCTCGGCATCGTCGGCAATGCGTTGCGGCGTGCCGGCCGGGGGCGGCGCAGGCGCGGCCTCGGTGGGTGGCACCGGGGCTGCGGTGAAGAGGGTGCGGGCGGGGGATGCGGGGGGCAGCAGGGACATGCTCGGGTCTCGGTATCGGTCTGTTCGGGAGGGTGGGGCTGGCGGGGGCTTGGAGCGGTTCACACCACCCGGCGCAGCGGTTCTGGCGGGGTGCCGCATCGCAGGCAGCAGGGCCGTGCGATCCGGCGCGGGAACGGCGCCAGCAGGGTCGCGTGAGCCGCTCCTAGTTCCAGGAATGGCGCCGGGGCGCCACGCCGTTCAGCAGGTGGTTGCCGATGAGGTGCAGCTTCCAGCGCACCGGGTCGTGCAGCGTGTGCACGCGGGCATTGCGCCAGTGGCGGTCCAGGTTGTGCGCGGCCCGCGTGGCGGAAGAGCCCGCCAGCTCGAAGAGCTTTTCGCTCGCCTCCAGCGCGATGCGGGTGGTCAGCACCTTGGCCTCGGCCACGGCGACGGAGGCGCGGGCGCTGTCCTCGGCGCTGAGGCCCGCGCCGTTCGAGGCGGCTGCAGCGCGGCCCGCCAGCACGTCGAGCGACTCGCCCGCCTCGCGCAGCACCTCGCGCGCGGCGTGCAGATCGATCTGCAGCCTTCCGAAGTCCGCGATCAGGTAAGGGTCGTCATGCGCATGCTGCACGCCCGAATCCACCCAGGGCCGGGCGCGTTCGAGCACGAAGCGCTGCGCGTCGGCCACGGCCGCCTCGGCGATGCCCTGGTCGATGGCCGCCTGCAGCAGCTGCGAGGTAGGGCCGTAGAGGCCCGGCCGGTCGGCCAGCTGCCAGAGCGGCAGCACGTCGGCCGCATCGACCGGCACGTCGTCGAACACCACCGTGCCGCTGGCGGTGGTGCGCTGGCCGAAGGCATCCCAGTCGTCCACCACGGCCAGGCCCGGCGCTTCGCGCGGCACCCACACCTGCACGCTGCGGCCGGCGTCGTCGATGGCGCGCACGGGAATGCGGTGGGCGAAGAGCGCGCCCGTGGAATAGAAGCGCTTGCCCGTCAGCACCAGGCCGCCGGGCGTGCCCACCAGCCGCGTGCGGCCCTGCAGCGTGGTGGCGGCCCCATCGGCCTTGCGCTCCGGCCCCGCATTGCCGAGGCGCCGGCCGGCCAGCACCTCGGCATAGAAGCGCGCTTTTTGCGCCGGCGTGCCCAGCTCGTGCAGCACGCCCAGCACGCCGAAATGGTTCTGCGGAATCTGCCCCAGGGATGAGTCCGCCGCGTTGAGGATCACGAACACCTCGGCCAGCGTGGCGTAGGAGACCTGCGCCCCGCCATGGCTGCGCGGCACGGTGATCCCGCCCAGGCCGCTGGCCGACCAGCGCGTGAGCTCGTCCCACGGCAGGCGCCGCTCACGGTCGCGCTCGGAGGCGCCGGGCGCGAATTCAGCCGCCAGCCGGTGCGCGGCGGCAATGGCTTCGGCATCGGAGGCGATGCGCGCCACGTCGGTGGGGGTGTCGGGGAAGGGTTGTTGCAGTGCGGGTCTTGCGGTCATGCCGCGATTGGAGACCGGGACGCTGCGGCGTGGTGCGAATGAATCGGCGTATCGATATGCGGGATTCGTTGGGTGACTCGCTGCTGATGCGCCCGTTTCACCTTGTTCTTCGCTGCACGCCTTTTAGCGGTTCGACTTCCGAAATTTTTAGACGCACTTGTGCTCGCTATGTACGCGTTGCTGCCTTACCGCCTTCACTGTCTAGGTCGGCTGTGCAGCGGGAGCCGATCTTCGGTCTATGCTTGCGGCCGGCCGCTGTCGGCCAAGAGCGGTCGTTAGACCTGAGCACCAACAACCTGTTCGAACAATGACTGCCATCAACCTCGATGTGCTGACAGCCCTCGGGCAACCTGAAGCCGCTACGCAGGTACAGAAGCTCCTGAGCACCTTTGGCCTTACAGAACGGTACGAGGACCCGCCGCTTCGTCACTATTGGATGTCACGTTCGAGCGGTTTGTCGTTCCTATTTGAGGGCAGTGTGCTCCTAGACATTCAGGTGTTTGTACAGCACACGAAATCATTCGCGGCATACCCGTTTGAACTGCCGCTCGGACTGAGGAAAGGGATGACCCAGGTTCAAGTGCATCAACTGCTTGATGAACCGGCCACCAGTGATCGCTTCAACAGTAGCTATGTCTTGAGCGGACTCGGGGCTCGGCTGCTCGTTGAATATGACACAGGCAGTGCGATCCGTTATCTCAGCTTCGAGAGTGTGCGAACGACCGCTTTGTAGAATCTCGAATTTCTGCTACGGGCCCAAAACAGACGCAAACTTCCTAAGATTTCTTATTTGGAAGCCGTCATTTATTAGTACACCCCGCGCTTCATACGATCCAGACGAACGGGCATGCACATCCGCAATCGCGATGCTGTGGCGCCTTGTTGATAAAACATGAAGCGTCAAGGATCGCGCGTCCAGATTCCATTTGTCTTGGTATGTGTTCTCCACAACTCTGAGACGTAATCCCAACCGTTTGGAAAAGACCACCCAATTTCGACTAGAGCGAGTTCTATGTCAAGAGGCTCGACTGTCCTAATGCAGCGATCGTAAGCCGCGCCGGACAAGTCGAGGCAGCTTAAACGGCCGAGCGCATCGGTAACTGGATACTCGAGGTTCCGATCGAATTGCTCAATCTCGACTTTGGCCTTCAGAAGTTCCAAACTGTCCTTTTCACCCTCAACAGCTAGCCTGACTATAGGTATTCCGGCTAAGGCCAACAATTGATCCTTTGTAATGTCCCGATTTTTTTGTTTTGGGCATTGATGATACTTTCCGTCGGCCTCAAATATCAACCGCGGCGAGGCCCGCACTCCGTCAACGATGACAAAATCTAAGGACATGGCATTGACTTGAATGCCATTGATATTGAGCGACGCATTGTCCATTTTAATAACGCGCGTAAAGCCCACCTCTGCAAGAACGTGCATGCGGGAGGTTCGGTTCTGAGACAACGTAAAGTACTCTTCCAGCACGTTGTAAAGGTGCCGCTCCCAAGGGTTCAGCACCTCGCATCTTGCAGTTATTTTCATATCAATTTTCTCTACCTTTATTGCAGACATCTATACCAGCATATGATATTCCGGCTTTCCGCTAATTCATTAACTTCGCTCTCGTGTAATTTTTGCCAGAGCTTGAAACGAGCCAGTCTTTTTAGCATTGCAATCTGGAGCGGGTTTTCATAGGTGATTGCTTCTGGCTGCTGCTGCCTCCCAAAGCTCTGCCGTCAGTTCTACGCCTCCAGCAGGCGCCGTCAGACAGGTAGCAGTTCTCGATAGCGTTCGATGTAGTCGTCGTTGTCCCCGTGTCGAGAGGCCCGAGCGGCCAGGAAGAGTTCGTTGCGAATATCCTCCAATGATGACCGCCTACGCTCACGAGCTGCGGCGAACGCCGCTCCGCTTGACCCGAAATGCTCATACCCGTTAAACGTCATCGCGAACGCGAACACCGCCTGTCGATCCGTGGGGTGTGGAAGCGTCGAGAGTGTCAACGGAACTGTTGGATTCATATTCTCTAAGCAGCGATTACGAAGGGCTGGTTCGGAGCGACTTCTGCTTCGCGCCCGACCGACTGCTTTTGGCCGATAGTATCCATTCGCGAGCCCGAAGCGTACGACCGCAACCAGCCTTCAGCAGCCCTTTGGGTGAACTTGGTGGGCTTTCCTTTTGTTCGAAATCAGCCACTGATTCGGCTCTGAAGCCCACGGGCCTCCCGCCCCGTGGACCTTACCGGGAACGCACTTTCAGGTATACCAACTCGCCTGCGGAACCCTCCCCAGCAACGCATATTCCCCCACCTCCCGCCGCTTGTAAGCAATCGGGTCGTGCAGCGAATGCGTGCGGATATTCCGCCAGAAGATGTCCAGCCCCACCGCGTTGGATGTAGCGCGCGCTCCGGTCACTTCGAACACGCGGTTGCCGATCTCCAGCCCCACGTCCACGGCTACCTGCTTGGCGGCGGCCACGCGCACGGCCACTTCGCCGCGCTGCTGGGCGGTCACGCTGTCGCGCTCGGCATGGAGCAGGCGGGCCAGTTCGGCGCCGGCGGCGTCGGCCAAGGCTTCGGCGGCCCAGAGGCGGGATTGCAGGGTTCCGTAGGCTTCCAGGATGTACCACTCCTCTGTGGCGCTGGCCTTGTCGTCGCCTCCGTAGGGCCAGGGGCGGGTTTGGGTGCGGGTGTAGGCGGCAGCGGTGCGCAGGGCACCGCGGGCGATGCCCAGGTAGAACTCGGTGAAGAGCTGCTGGATGGCCGGCAGGTTCAGGGTTTCATACGGGCGGCTTTGGGTATAGGCCTTGTCCACGTAGCCGGCCGCGCCGCTCCAGTCCACGTCCACGTCGGTGATGGTGACGCCGCCCGATTCGGTGAGGCGCTGGCCCAGGTGGTCCCAGTCGCCGTGGTACTGGATGCCGTCCTGCTTGGAGGGCACGATGGCGAAGATGTGCTTGTCCGTGCCCTGCAGCACGCCTTCGAGCACGGTGAGGTCCGAGACCTTGGAGCCAGTGGAAAAGCTCTTGCGGCCGTTGTAGCGCAGCTTGCTGCCGCCATCGACTTCGGTGATGGTCAGGTCGCCGTCGCGCGGGTTCACGGCGCCGCCGAAGAAGAGGTTGCCGCTGGTGTAGAGCGCTTCCACCGCGTCGATCTGTTCGGGCGTGCCGACCAGGCGCACGGCCCAGGCCCAGAGGTAGTGGTAGGCCAGCAGCTGGCCGATGGAGCCGTCGCCGGCCGCCACCTCGCGCACAACGTGGTAGGCCGTTTCCCAGCGCTGGCCCCCGCCGCCGTGGGCCACGGGGCCCAGCAGCAGGGTAAGGCCGGAGTCCTTGAGCAGCTGCACTTCGGCGTACGGCACGGCCTGGGCACGGTCGCGGGCGACCTGGTCGGTCGCCAGGATGGCGGAGACTTCGGCGGCGCGGGCCAGCCAGGCTTCGGGGCTGGCGGGCAGGGGCTGGTGTTGCCAAAGCGTCCGGCGCAGCGCTTCTTCGGTGTTGAGGTTCGTGGTCATGGGCGGGTGCCTCCCAGGTGATGGATGGAATGCGGGGCTCGGCGATCAGGCTGCGAGCACCTGCTGCTGCACGCTCTGACCGAAGTAGAAGTGGCGGATGTCTTCGCGCTCGCGCAGCGCTTGCGCCGTGCCGCCGAGCACGCTGCGCCCGGCTTCCAGCACGGTGGCGCGGTCGGCGTACTGCAGGGCCACGGTGGAGTTCTGCTCGGCCACCAGGATGGCCAGGCCTTCCTCGCGGTTCAGCCGGCGCAGCTGGCGGAAGATGTCCTGCACCACCAGCGGCGCCAGGCCCATGGAGGGCTCGTCGAGCACCAGGAGGCGCGGGCGCGACATCAGCGCCCGGCCGATGGCGGTCATCTGCTGTTCGCCGCCCGAGGTGAGGCCTGATGCGCTGCGCCGCCGGTCCTTCAGGCGCGGGAAGATGGCATAGACCCGTTCCAGCCCGTCGGCGATCTCGGCGCGCCGCGCGCCTCGGCCCAGGCCGCCGGTGATCAGGTTCTCTTCGACCGAGAGGCTGGGAAAGCAGTGGCGGCCTTCCAGCACCTGCACGAGCCCGGCGCGCACCAGGGCGGCGGGGCTGGCCTGGGCCACGTCCTGGCCGCCGTAGGTGATGCGGCCGGCGGTGAGCTGCCCGCGCTCGGCCGGCAGCAGGTGCGACACGGCCTTGAGCGTGGTGGACTTGCCCGCGCCGTTGGCGCCCAGCAGGGCGTGGATCTCGCCGGGCTGCACGTCGAAGCTCACGCCGTGCAGTGCGGCGATGGCGCCCTGGTAGACCGCGTGAGCGGCCTGCACGGACAGCAGCGGCGCGGTGCCGGCCGCGGTTGGGGTGCCGGTGGCGGCGGAGTCGGGTGCTGCGGCCATGGCGGGCCTGCCTTCAGGCGACCCGGGCCAGGGGCCGGGCCTGTTCCGCGTTGGCGGCATCGGTGGCGCTGGCCGCGTCGGTGCCCGCTGCGGCCGGGCGGCCGGGGCCGGCGCCGATCTGCCAGACATAGGGCGGCTCGGTGCCGTTGACTTCCCAGTCGCCCACGATGCGCGCCTTGTAGATCACCGGGTTGTGCGATGCCACGGTGCGCGCGTTGCGCCAGTGGCGGTCCAGCGACTGGGCGCTGCTGGCGGCGGATGCGCCCAGTCCGTTGAAGAACTGGCCGGCGGCGCGCAGCACGGCTTCGCTCAGCACCACCTGGCCCTGGGCGGATTCCAGCTCGGCTTCGATGTTGGCCTGGCGCTCTTCTTCGGGCGTGCCGCTCCAGTGCGCGTCGTAGGCGCGCTGGGCGGCGAAGGCGGCGCGCACGGCGGTGGCCTCGGCCGCGTAGGCGACGGCCGAGACCTCGCCCACCACCTGCAGCACCTGCGGGTCCTGCGCCACGCTGGGCGCGTTGCCGGTGCTGAAGATGCGCTTGCGGGCGCGCACCTGGGCGGCGGCGTCGCGCGTGATGGCGCGGGCGATGCCGGCCAGCGTGGCGAGGTGGAAGAGCTGGTAGAAGGCCGTCTGGTACTTGAAGCGGCCGGTGAAGGGGAAGATGTTCTCGGGATCGACCTCGGCGTCCTGGTAGACGGAGGTGCCGCTGCCCGTGGTGCGCTGGCCGAAGCCGTCCCAGTCGTCGTGGTGCGTCACGCCCGGCTGGCGGGCGCGCACGGCGGCGATCACGTCCAGCCCGTCGCCATCGCCCGGGCCGTCGCGGCGGGCGTAGAGGTCGATCCAGTCCGCGAAGATGCTGCCGGTGCTGTAGAACTTGCGGCCGTTGACCACCCAGCGGCCATCTCCTCTTTGCGTGACGCGGGTGATGACGTCGCCGATGGCCACGTTGCCCACCTCGGTCCAGGCATTGCCGGCCAGGTCGCCGTCGGCGAAGCGCCGCAGCCAGACGGCGTTGGCGGCATCGTGCGGGGCGTTGAGGCGGTCCTCGACGAAGGCGAAGTGCCCGCGCAGCGCCTGCACGATGTTGGAGTCGGCCTCGGCCAGCTCCACCAGCAGCTGGAAGAGCTGCGGCAGCGTGGCGCCGTCGCCGCCATGCTCCACGGGCACGCGCAGGGCGCCGAACCGCGCTTCCTTCAGCCACTGGATGGCGTCATGGCCGAGGCGGCGCTGCTGCTCGCGTTCCAGCGCCGAGGCCTGGATGCGGGCGAAGATGGGGCGGTACCTGGCGGCGATGGCCTCGTAGGCCGGGCCGAGGATGGAGGGAGAGGGGGCGCGGTAGGCGTCGGTCATGGTGTCGCTCCTGATGCTTGCGAATGAAGGGTGGTTCATGAGCGGATGACAAAACCCAGCGAAGCGGTTCTGGCGAGGCGCTGCATCGCAGGCAGTACGGTCCGTACGACCCGATGCGGCAACGACGCCAGAAGGGTTCTGTCAGCCGCTCTCAGTCGTCGATGCTCTTGCGCACCTTGATGTTCTTTTCCTTGGCATAGGCCAGGGCCGACTTGTCGATGATCGGCCGCAGCAGCTTCCAGTCCGGCGCGATCCAGTCGGAGACCTGCTTCCACTGCTTGCCGTCCCATTGCTGGAAGGCGACGTAGCCTTCGCCTTCGTGGTTGTCCCAGCTCACGTTGATGGAGTGGAAGAGCCCCTTGGCGCCCAGGGCGGCGACGCGGGCCGGGTCGAGCTTCAGGTTCTCCAGGCCCCAGCGCACTTCGTCGCCGGTCAGGGTGCGCTTGCCGAATTTCGCCTGCGCGATGCGGACGGCTTCCACGTTCAGGATGCCGTTGACCACGCCCAGGTTGTGATAGACGGTGCCGATGCGTTTCCTGTCCTCCAGGTTGCCCTTGCCCGCGTCATAGACGGTCTTGATGATGTCCTGCAGCACCGGGTACTGCGTGCCGGGCGCCACCGAGCCGATGGCGACATAGCCCTTGGCGGCGTCGCCGGCCGGTATCACGTCCTCTTCCGAGTTGGACCAGATGTTGCCCACGATGCGGTCCACCGGGAAGCCGGTCTTCTGCGCCGTCTTGAGCGCCACCGGGTTCATCACGCCCCAGCCGCGCAGCACCACGAAGTCGGGCTTGGCGCGGCGGATCGTCAGCCATTGCGACTGCTGCTCGTTGCCGGGGTGCGGCACCTCGATCTGCTGCACCGTGAAGCCGTACTTCTGGGCCAGCAGCTCGTAGATCGGGATGGTTTCCTTGCCGTAGGGCGAGCCGTGGTAGAGCACCACGATCTTCTTGCCCTTGAGCTTGTCCAGGCCGCCGACCTTGGTGCCCAGGTAGTTCACGATGCCCGAGGTCTCGCTGTACGGGTTGACCAGCAGCGGGAAGATGTACTTGAACACGGCGCCGTCGGTGGTGTCCGTGCGGCCGTGGTTGATGGTGATGAGCGGCACCTTGTCGGCCGTCACGCGGTCGATCAGCGCATAGGCGATGCCCACCGACAGCGGGTTCCACGCGGCGATGCCGGGACGGTTCTTCAGGCGTTCATAGACCTCCACGCCGCGCTCGACCTCGTACTGCGTCTCGCCTTCCTCCCAGGTCAGCTTGACGCCGCCCACGCCGCCGTCGCGGGTGTTGATGAGGTTCAGGTAGTCGATGAAGCCGCCGAAGAAGCCCGTGCCGCCGGCGGCGTAGGGCCCCACGCGGTAGCTCTGCAGCGGAAAGAACTGCTCCTGCTGCTGCGCCGGCTTGGCGGGGGCGGCGGCCGTCTGGGCCTGCGCGGCCTGCAGCCCCGTGAGCGCGATGGCGCTGGCCAGCGCGGCGGTTTTCAGATGGCGGACGAAAGACATGCGAAGCGCTCCTGTCGAAAGAAGGAATGGGGAAGAGAAACGGCGAACAAGAAGGGAGGAGGGAAGGGGCGGCGCCGAAGGGCTCAGGCGCCGTGGGCGGCCGTGGGCCGGCGACAGCAGCGCGCCACCAGCCGCTCCCAGAGCGCCGCCAGGCCGCGCGGCTCGGCGATGAGAAAGCCCACGATGAGCGCGCCCAGGGCGATGCGCTGGCACAGCTCCAGCACGCCCGAATCGAACCACTGGCCCAGCAGCAGGCTGCCCAGGCGCGAGAGCAGCAGGGGGAAGAGCACGATCAGCGCCGCGCCCAGGAAGGCACCGCGCAGCGTGGCCAGCCCGCCGATGATGATGATGAAGAGGATCTGGAACGAGCGGTCCAGGTTGAAGCCCGCCGGCTCCACCGTGCGCAGATACACGAAGCCCCAGAGCACGCCCGCCACGCCGATCACGAAGGACGAGAGCGCGAAGGCCAGCAGCTTGGTGCGCAGCACCGGCACGCCGATCACGCGGGCGGCCAGCTCGTTGTCGCGCACGGCGATGAAGTGGTGGCCGGTGGGCGTGCGCGTCACGCGCCAGACCAGGGCGGTGAGCACGGCCACCACGCTGAGCGCGAAGAGGTAGCGGCCCGCAGGCGTGTCGAAGGCCACGCCCGCCACGACCAGCGGCGGCGCGTCGATCACGCCCGAGGGGTTGTCGTTGCTGAACCAGCCGAACTTGGTCAACGCCCACTGCACGAAGAACTGCGCCGCCAGCGTCGAGACGGCCAGGTAGAAGCCGCGCAGCCGCAGGCTGGGCAGGCCGAAGACCACGCCCACCAGCGTGGCCGCCACGCCGCCGAGGGCGATGGCCGCCAGCAGCGGCAGGCCCTGCATGCGCAGCTGGAAGTTGTAGGCCGCATAGACGCCCACGGCCATGAAGGCGGCCGAGCCCAGCGAGAGCTGGCCCGCGTAGCCGGTGAGCAGGTTGAGCCCCACGGCGGCGAGCGACAGCGCGAGGAAGGGGATCAGGAGCGCGTCGAAGACGTAGTCGGAGGCCACCAGCGGCACCAGGCCGTAGGCCAGCGCCAGCACGAGGACGGGCGTGGCCCAGAGCGGCCAGCGCGCGGGGTGGCCTGGGTGGCCGGAGCGTTGCACGGTGTTCGTCGCCATGGCGTCAGGCCCTTTCCACCAGCCGCTGGCCGAAGAGGCCGCCCGGCCGCACGAGCAGGAAGAGCAGCGCCGCCGCGTAGGCGAACCAGCTTTCGATGCCGCCGCCCACATAGGGGCCCAGATAGACCTCGGCCAGCTTCTCCAGCGCGCCGATGAGCAGGCCGCCCACGATGGCGCCCAGGATGGAATCGAAGCCGCCCAAGACCAGCACCGGCAGGGCCTTGAGCACCACCAGCGAGAGCGAGAACTGC
>Ga0182176_1000032_pt1 | contig 11450 bp, 8 predicted proteins | sample G6R1MG_37_FD_123204 | JGI IMG/M metagenome (GOLD analysis project Ga0182176, IMG submission 123204) | Miscanthus phyllosphere microbial communities from Michigan, USA - G6R3_NF_01AUG2016_LD1 MG | ecosystem: Host-associated > Plants > Phyllosphere > Phylloplane/Leaf | place: USA: Michigan... | reverse complement strand
TGCGCCACCTCCAGCAGATGCTGGTATCCGGGGCCGATGCATTCGGGCTGCGGAATGCGCTGCCGGTCACTGACGGCGCGCATGCGTTCGACGATGAACTGCTCGGAGATGTCCATCACCAGCTTGGGGCCGTGATGGCTGCGCAACAGGTGCAGCATCAGATGCAGTGGCGCCGTACCGCCGGAGCAGGTGATGCGATTGCGATCGACGATGAATACCTCGGTGGAAAACGACACCTTGGGGAACTCTTCGGCGATCGAAGCCAGGTTTTCCCAATGGATCGCGCACCGGTAGCCGTCCAGGAGGTCGGCGCTGGCCAGCGCGAACGAGCCCGTGCACAGCCCGCCCAGTGCGATGCCGCGTGCGTCCAGCTGCCGAAGCGTGCGGCGCAAGGCCTCCGTCGTATTGGCGCGCACATTGATGCCGCCGCAGACGAAGACCATGTCGCAGTCCGACAGCGCCGAGATGTCTGCGCTGGCCTCCAGGGTCAGCCCGTTGCTGGCAGCGGTGGGCTCGGACGATGCGTTGCAGACCGTCCAGCGATAGAGCGGGCGGCGGCTGATGTAGTTCGCCATGCGCAGCGTTTCCACCGCGTTGGCGAAGGCGATCATCGAATAGTCATGCAGCAGGATGAAACCGACATGCTGGACTGCGGGGGTGTCAGGTGTGGCGACGGCGTCTGGAGCGCCGATGGCTGGTAGTGCTGGCACGATGGGCGAATCCGCTGGGTTCAGTTGTCACGCTTCCTGCTCGCACCGAAGCTTTCGGTGAGGCGGTCCAGGATGATCGCCAGCAGCACCACGGCCAGTCCGCTCTCGAAGCCCAGGCCCACGTCCAGTCGCTGGATGCTGGCCAGCACGTCGTTGCCCAGGCCGCCGGCGCCGACCATGGAGGCGATGATCACCATGGACAGCGCCATCATGATGGTCTGGTTGACCCCGGCCATGATGGTCGGCAGCGCGATCGGCAGCTGCACCTTGAAGAGCAGCTGCGTGGACGTGCACCCGAACGCGTTGCCCGCCTCGACCTGCTCGGAGCTGACCTGCCGAATGCCCAGGCTGGTCAGGCGCACCACAGGCGGCATGGCGAAGATGACGGTCGCGATGGTGCCCGGCACCCGACCCAGCCCGAACAGCATGGCGGCAGGGATCAGGTACACGAAGGCCGGCATCGTCTGCATGAAATCCAGCACCGGGCGCACGATGGCGTTGATGGCGTTGCTGCGCGCGCACCAGATGCCCAAGGGCACGCCGAAGATCAGGCTGATGACCGTGGCTGACAGCGTGAGGCCCAGCGTGACCATGGTCTGCGGCCAGAAGCCGGTCACGATGATCAAGGCCTGCGCCAGCGCGGCGAAGAGGCCGAAGCGCCAGCCCAGCCGGCGCGTGCCGATGATCACGACCAGCGGCACCAGCACCCATACCGGGATGGCCAGCAGGCCTTGCTCGACGGCGCCGGCGAAACGCTCGACGACGGCGCCGATGGCGTCGAAGAACTTGCCACAGTGCTCCAGCACCCACCGCACACCGGCGTTGACCCAACTGCCCAGCGGGAGCATGTTGCGCGTGGCATCGGTGATCTGCGTCAGGACATCAGACATGGCGGGCTTCCTGTGAAATCTTGGAGAGCAGGCTGCGGGCGGAGATGCAACCCATGAGTCGGTTGGAAGCGTCGGTGACGCCCACCGGTTCGGACCGGTCCAGCACGATCTTCATGGCCTCGGGCAGGGTGGTGGACCACGGCAGGCAGAGGCCGCCGCCCTGCGAATGGCCATTGAGCGCGGGGTCGAGCAGATCGGCCGCCGTCAGGTAGCGGGAGGTGTCCACACCCTCGAAGAACTTGCGCACGTAGGCGTTGGCCGGCTTGGTGATGATTTCGTGAGCAGTGCCGACCTGGACCAGATTGCCGCCTTCCATGATCGCGATGCGGGAGCCGATGCGCAGCGCCTCTTCGAGGTCGTGCGAGACGAACAGGATAGTGCGCTGCTGCTCGCGCTGCAGGTCCAGCATCAGGCCCTGCATCTCGACGCGCTTGAGCGGGTCCAGGGCCGAGAAGGCTTCGTCCATCAGCAGGATGTCGGGGTCCACGGCCAGGGCGCGTGCCAGGCCCACCCGCTGCTGCATGCCACCGGAGAGCTGCGAGGGATACTTTCCTGCATAGGCCTGCAGGCCGACTTGCGAGAGCACCTGCATGGCACGCTCTTCGCGCACCTTGCGTGACGTTCCCGCCATTTCCAGGCCGAATGCCGCGTTATCGAGCACGTTGCGGTGCGGCATGAGGGCGAACGACTGGAACACCATGGCCACGCGCTTGCGCCGCCACTTGACCAGCTCGGGCAGCGAGAGCTTGGCGATGTCCATTCCGTCGATGTTGATGGAGCCGCACGAAGGCTCCACCAGCCGGTTGATCAGCCGGATCAGCGTGGACTTGCCGGACCCGGACAAGCCCATCAATACGTAAATCTCGCCCGGATTGACGTCGAAACTGACCTTGTTGACGCCAACGACCTGCCCTGTCGCAGCAAAGACTTCATCCTTGGTGCGACCTTCGTCCAGCATTTTCTGAGCTTTGGCGGTATTCGATCCAAATATCTTGTACAGATTATTGACACTGATTTTCGGCTTTAACATCGTACCCCCCTTCTATCTATCGCGCGTGCGTTAGATATAGTTTGTTAAGCAATTTCCGCACCACTCATCGCGATTGCGAATGTCGGATCTTCGGGTTTTCGGCTTTCTGCAACGGGATATTCGAAATATCGGCATGGGTTAAAGCAAGGAAATGATTTCCCGCCCTTTTGCGACCGTCCCGTCGGGTTGACCGGCTCTATCGATCCAGCGTGATATCGCTAGTAGGTTTGCTGCAGCAAGGCAAAATCCACCCCTGGTCGATTTCGCGCTGGCGAATCCCACCAGAATGGTGCATATGCACCTGCCCCGATAGCTTTTTGGTTTTGCAGGTGCTGCAGGCGCCGCTGCTGCAGGAAGAAGGCAGGCGCACCCCGGCCGCCGCAGCCGCCTGCAAAATCGTTTCGTCGGGGCGGCACGAGAATGTGCGCGCCATTTTTTCCAGTTTGATGACGAAAGAAGGCGTCGAATCCACGCCGGCCTGCGCGGCCTCGATGGAGGCCTTGACGTCTTCGGCGACATCCGCAGGCAGGGATTCGAAGGAGAAGCTCTCCTCCCGGTAGCGATGCATGGGGTAGCCCGATGCCGCCAGGCTGCTGCGCACGGCCTGCATAAACGGGGCAGGTCCGCAGGTATAGACGTCACGCGCCAGGAAATCAGGCGCGATATGCGCGATGCGTGCCGCATCCAGCCGGCCCAGGTGGCCGGCGTAGGCACCGCCCTGCGCATGCCTTTCGCACACCATGGCCAGGCGCAGATGGGGCATGCCGCGCGCCATGAGCGCCAGTTCGTCCGGGAACAGGATATCGACTGGTGTGCGTGCGCAGTGCACGAACACGATGTCGGCATCACTGCCCAGGTCGTGCAGGGCCCGCGTCATCGACAGCAAGGGCGTGATGCCGCTGCCACCCGAGATGAAGAGGTATTGACTGGCCGGCTGGCGGAAGCAGCTGAACTCGCCCGACGGCCCCATCGCACCCACTGCCATGCCCGGCACCAGATGGTCGTGCAGCCAGTTCGAGACCTCGCCGCCGGGCACGCGCTTGACCGTGATGCTGACCTGATCGGGCCGGGTGGGCGTACTCGACAACGTGTAGCAGCGGTTGACGCGGCGCCCCGCGATCTCAAGCTCCAGCGTGATGAACTGGCCCGGAAGATAGCGGAACTGGCGCGGCCCGTCGGCGGCCAGTACGAAGGTCTTGACGTCGTGGGTTTCCTGGCGCACTTGTACGCAGCGCAGGAACTCGTCCGTGTCCGGCGACCAGGTGGTGGATGGCGCCGCCGAAAAATCCGGGGCGTGCACGGGAAGTGCAGAGGTAGCAAGCATGGGGAGGCAGGGCTGGTGGCGCGGAGGTGGCGGTTTCGGCTTCGGTTCAGCGGGTGGTGAGCGCCTTGAGCCGGTTCACGTACCAATTGCAGAACTTCTCGACCAGGCCCTCGGTGAAGGGCGAGTAGGGGCCGGGCTCGTAGGCACCCGTGGCGATACCGATCTGCGACTCCTCCACCAGGCGGCGGTCCTGCGCGTTGGTGGCGTTCCACACGGCCGTCAGGTTGTCCACGTGGTAGTCGACGCCCTCCACCGCATCGCGGTGCACGCACCACATGGTGCGCACCAGGGTCCTGGTGGCAGAGATCGGCAGAACCGAGAAGCTGACGACGTGGTCGCTCATGAAGTGGTGCCAGGAGTTGGGCTGCGTCCAGAACGACAGACCGCCCAGCGCGGGCTCGGTGAAGCCGCCCAGCAGCTTCTTGCAGGCCACCTCGGCGTTCATGGTCTGCGACTGGCCGGAGCGGTCGATGGGCAGGCGCTGCGCACGAAAGCCCGTGACGCGGTCGTCCAGCGTATCGATCTCGCGCGAGGGCAGGCCCATGGCTTCCCAGCGCGCATGGCTGCTGGCCATGATGTCCTGGAAGCGCTGCATGCCGGCACGGTTCTCCTCGTTCGGCTGGTAGCCGAAGCCGAACTCGTACAGCGAGATCGTCAGCTCGGGATGGTTGCCGACGCAGTGATAGCACTCGCGGTTGTTCTCCATCGTCAGCTTCCAGTTGCAGTCCTCGACCAGATCGACCTGGGCCGCGACCTTGCACTGCGCCAGCTGGTGCGGCGCGAGGTAGGGCGTCATCTCCGCCGCCATCTGCTCGAAGTCTTCGGGTGGCTCCTCGGCCAGGCAGATGAAGATCAGGCCGGCCATGCTGCGCACGTGCACGGTCTTCAGCCCCAGGTCCGTAGGGTCGAAGTCATCGCCCATGTGCTTGGCGTGGATCAGCTTGCCGGTGAGGTCGTAGGTCCACTGGTGGTAGGGGCAGACGATGTTGCCTACCATGCCTTGATGGTCGGCGCACAGCCGCGAGCCGCGATGGCGGCAGACGTTGTGGAAGGCGCGCACCTGCTCGTCGTCGCCGCGCACGATCAGGATGGAGTGCTTGCCGAAATCCACCGTGATGTAGTCGCCCGCCTCGGGGATCTGCGGCTCCACGGCCACGAAGATCCAGTGCTTGCCGAAGATGTGCTCCATGTCGGCCTGCAGCACCGATTCGCTTTGATAGAACGGTGCCTCCAGGCTGTAGCCGGGCCGGCGACGCGCCAACAGCTCGCGGGTGAGCAAGGACTGTGCAGAGATGGTGTGGGTCATGGATGTGTTCTCAAAATTGCACAAGGGAGTGGGCACGCAGGTAATCGAGCAAGGCCTGTGCCTTGGTGTGCACCGAGCCGCTGCGCAGCACGGTGCCGCCCGTGGACGGGGAATCGATGGCGCCCAGCATGCGGGCATGGCCGCTTTGCACGGTGCGCGCTTCGAGCAACTTTCGGTGCTTGGCACGTGGCACGCGCTGGCCTGCGGCAGGCAGGGACGATGCGCCGGCAGCGGTGCCGCGCTCGATGCGGCCGGACATGGCATCGGCCAGCGCGTGGCGCAGCGTCACGGGCGCGGCGGCGCTGATGGCCAGCACGGCCGGCGCGCTCACGCGCAGGCGCCGCCGCGCGCCCTTGGGCAGCGCCTGCGTGACCACCCAGCGGTCGCCATCGGGCTCGATGGCCAGCACGTCGGTGACGACGGGGCGGCCCAGCAGGGCGCCGAGCCGCAGCGGCAGCAGCCCGCTGGCCTGCTCGGACTCGCCCCGGGTGCCGGTCAGGATCCAGCGCGTCTGGCGCAGGGCCGGCGCCAGTGCGGCGGCGATGTCGGCTTCCGGCCCGGTCTGCTGCAGTTGCAGCCGGGGGGCGCCCAGGGCCAGGTAGTCGCGCGCCACGGCCTCCGGCATGTCGCCGGCCGCCAGCAGGCGCATCGGCCGCGCCAGTGACAACGCCAGCGTGACGGCCGTGGCATCGGCCCGGCTGCGCGTGGGGCGGCCGCTGACCGGGTGGACGCTGGCGCCGACCAGCACGGCGATCTCGTCGGCGGCCGAGCCTTCGAACGGTTGCGGGAAGCTCATGGGAACACCTTTGCTGAGGGTTGCGCATCGCCGCCGCTTGCGTCCTTGATGGCACGCACCAGGGCCAGCAATTCCTGCATCAGGACCGCGCTGTCCTCGACGACCGTCAGGTCCGCCCGGCGGACGATGGGGGCGGACGCATCCGTGTTCACCGCGATGACGTGGCGGCAGTCCTTGATGCCCTGCAGGTGCTGCACCGCGCCGGAAATGCCCAGCGCCATGTAACCCGAGGCCGTGACCGTCTTGCCCGTGGCACCGACCTGCTGCGCGCGGGTGAAGCGGCCGTCGTCCACCGCCACGCGCGAGGCGCCCACGGCCGCGCCCATTTCACGGGCCAGGGTCTGGAACAGCGGCACGTCGGCCACGCCGTTGCCGGCCGCGAGGATGAAGTCGGCCTCTTCCAGGGCCAGCGTCTGCGGATCGCCGGGCTGGCTGCCCAGGTCTTCCACTCCCGGCTCCTGGAGCGCCGGCAGCGGCGGCGCCGCTTCCCGCTGGCCCAGGCCGACGAACGGCAGCCTGGTGCTGGCCACGTTCCTGGCCAGCAGCATCACCGGGGCATGGGGACGCAGCCAGTCGTCGTGCGTGCTCGCCGGCACGCGCAGGCTGTCTGCACCCAGCTCGGCCACTCCGCACGCCAGGTCCAGGCCGGACACGATGGCGAAGCGGCGGCCGAGCTGGCCGTCGGCCGCCTCGTCGGCCAGCAGCCAGTGCGCGGGCTTGAGCGCCGCATGCAGCTGGTGCAGCCAGGCCACGCTGGCGGCCGGCGCATAGCGGCCGGCGTCGTAGCCGTCGAGCACCAGCGCGCGGTCCGCGCCCAGGGCTGCGAGGTCGTCCTGGCAAGGGCCCAGCACGGCCACCACCACTTCGGTGTGCGGCGAAGCGAGGATGGCGGCGGCGGCGAGGGCCTGGCGGGCGCCGTCGGTCAGCGCGCCGCGCTCGGCATGGGTGGCCACCACGATGCATGTCTGGAAGGGACCGGCGCTGCGCACCGCCTTCGCGGCGGCCTGGTGGGAAGCGCCGCGGCCTGCGGCGAGGCGCTCGCCTTCGCTGCTGCCCAGCACGATGCGGCGCAGGCCGGCGGGCGTCAGGATCGCGGGCCGGCGCGGGTCGATGCGGCGCACGGCGGAATGTTCGGAGGCAGCCATGTTCTTCATGCCGCCTCCACTGCGTGGGCCACCAGTTCGGCGACGTCGAACACCTCGGGCCTGGGGCCCACGACGCCTTCGAGCATGGCAGTGCACTGGGGGCAGGCCACGGCGACGATGCCGGCGGCGGTCTCGCGGGCATCGCCCATGCGCAGGTCCGGAATGCGCGTGGTGCCGGGAATGTCGGTGAACGGCGCTCCGCCGCCGCCCCCGCAGCAGCGGGCCTTCTCGCGGCTGCGCCCCATCTCGACCACCTGGATGCCGATGCCCTTGAGCAGGTTGCGCGGCGCCTGCACCTCGCGGCCATAGCGGCCCAGGTAGCAGGGGTCGTGGTAGGTCACGCTCTCGCGGGTGGCGGCACGCGTGGGCTGCAGCCGGCCCTTGCGCAGCAGGTCGTCCAGCAGCTGGGTGTGGTGCCACACGTCGAAGCTGCCGCCCAGCGCCGGGTACTCGTTCTTCAGCACATGGAAGATGTGCGGATCGGCCGTCACGATGTGCGCGAAGCGGCGGGCCTTCAGCGTGCCGATCAGCTGCGCGGCCAGGCGCTGGAAGCCGGCCTCATCGCCCAGGCGCCGCGCCAGGTCGCCGCAGTCGGTCTCGGCAGCGCCCAGCATCGCGATCTGGAGCCCGGCCTTCTTCAGGGTCTTGACGAAGGCTCGCAGCGTGCGCTGGTAGCGCATGTCGAAGGCGCCCTCGCCCACCAGCACCAGCCAGTCGGTGGCGTCGCCTTCGGCGAGCACCGGCACGTCCAGGTCCGCGGCCCAGTGATGGCGCGCGGCCAGCGGGAAGCCGCCCACGGTGTCGGTGTCGCGCAACTGCTGCAGGGCTTCCATGCCCTTGTTGGGCACCACGCCGCCGACCAGCGTCAGGTGGCGGCGCATATCGACGATGGAGTCCACGTGCTCGATCAGCATCGGGCATTCCTGCACGCAGGCGCGGCAGGTGGTGCAGGACCACAGGGTCTCGCTGTCGATCAGGCCGTTGACGATGGGCTGCTGCGGCGCTCCGGCATGCTGGCCCACGGGCCGGCCGGGATAGGGGCTGCCGGCGTAATGGGCGTCGCTCTGCCCGCTCATGCCGACGACCAGGTCCTGGATCAGCTTCTTCGGGTTCAGCGGCTGGCCGGCGGCGAAGGCCGGGCAGGCGGCTTCGCACTTGCCGCACTGCACGCAGGCGTCGAAGGACAGCAGCTTGTTCCAGGCGAAGTCGGCCGGCTTGCCCACGCCCATGTCGTCGGCGGTCAGGCGCAGCGGCTGCAGCGCGGTGGAGAAGGGCTTGCCTTCGCGGAAGCGCTCGGGGCGGGGGTGCAGGCCCAGGTGCAGCAGGCCGGCGACGGCATGCTTCATGGGCCCGCCCAGTCCCACGCCCAGCGCCAGTTCCGCCGCGCCCGCGGCGAACGCCAGGGCCACGAGGGCGGCGAGCCAGGGCGCCAGCGCCGTGCCGGTGGCCGCGACGGCGCCGAGCAGGGCCACGGCCAGGGCGAACAGGCCCAGTGTGTAGGGCAGGCGGCTCCAGGGCCCTTGGGACAGGCGCTGCGGCGGATTCCGGCGGCGCCAGGCCATGGCACCGGCGCCGGCCAGCATGAGCAGGCCGGCGAACAGCAGCATGCCGTCCAGCACCGCCCAGTACAGGCCCAGGCCGTAGTTGAGCGCGACCAGGACCAGCGCCAGGATGGCGCCGCCGGCCACGCCGACGTGGGCGCGGGCCACGAAGGGCTCGCGCGCCACGACGTCGTGCAGATCGACGAAATAGCGCTTCGGGATCTGAAGCAGGCCGGAGAGGTCCACGGCCCGCGCGCGGCCCGTGCGCCAGATCAGCGCACGGCGCGCCAGCCCCCAGCACAGGCCGAGCACGGCCAGCCAGAAAAGCGTGCTGACGAGGTGGGGCAGCATGGTCAGAAGTCCTTGCACAGGCGCAGCGAGTCGTAGATCGCGGCATGGATGTTGTGCATGGAGACGCAGTCGCCCACGCGGTAGAGCAGGTACTCGCCCGGCGCCCGCGATTCGGCCAGCGCCGGCTGCGGCTTGGCGTCGTAGAGCGCGTCGATGTCGGTCTGGCCCTTGTTGGCCGAGCCCTGCTTCAGCTCCCAGTACAGGCCGTCGTTGGGCAGGATGCCGTTTTCCACCACCACCTGGTCGACGGCGCGCTCTTCCAGCGCCTCGGTGTATTCGTTCTTCAGCACGGCGATCAGCTTGTCGCCCTCGCGGTAGACGCGCTCCAGCCAGTGGTTGGGGGTCTGGATCACGCCGTTGGCGTAGAGCTGGCGGTAGAAGATCGGGAACGTGGTGCCGCCGACGTCGTCGGCCACCTTCACGTCGGGCGTGACGATCTCCACCAGCTTGCCGCGCGCGGCGATGAAGTCGGCCACGCCGGTGCCGGCGTGGGTGCTGATGCTGTCGTACACCAGCACGTTCTCGCCCGGCGCCACGGCGCCGGAGAGGATGTCCCAGCTGCTCACGCACAGGCCCTCGGCCGCGCCCCAGGCCGGCGTCTGGCCGGTGTGCGGCACGCCGCCGGTGGCCAGCACGACGATGTCGGGCTGCTCGGCCAGCACCATCTGCGCGGTGGCGGCCACGCCCAGCCGGCGGTCCACGCCCAACCGCAGCGTCTCCATCTCGAACCAGCGGATGATGCCGGCCATCTGCTCGCGCTTCGGCGGCTTGGAGGCCAGGTTCACCTGGCCGCCGACCGCGCCGTTCTTCTCGAACAGCACCACGTCGTGGCCGCGCTCGCGCGCCACGCGCGCGGCTTCCAGCCCGGCCGGCCCCGCGCCCACCACCACCACCTTGCGGCGCGGGCCGGTGGTCTTGGCGATGACGTGCGGCATGGTCTCTTCGCGGCTGGTGGCGGCGTTCTGCACGCACAGCACGTCCAGGCCGTTGTACTGGCGGTCGATGCAGTAGTTGGCGCCGACGCACTGCTTGATCTGGTCTTCGCGGCCGTCGCGGATCTTGATGACCATGTGCGGATCGGCGATCTGCGCACGCGTCATCCCCACCATGTCCACCATGCCGGTGGCCAGGATGCGTTCGGCCTGCGAGGCGTCGCGGATGCTCTGAGCGTGCATCACGGGAACCCTGGAAACCGACTTGATGCCGGCGGCCAGATGCACGAAGGGCTCGGGCGGCAGCGCCATGGGCGGCATGCAGTTGACCAGCGTGTTGTGCGTGTCGGCCCCGGAGCCGACGACGCTGATGAAGTCCACCATGCCGCTCTCGCTCATGGCCTGGGCGATCTCCTTGGCCATCTCGTGGCTGATGCCGTCTTCGTGGAACTCGTCGCCGCACATGCGCAGGCCGACGCAGAAGTCGCGGCCCACCTGCTCGCGCACGGCCTCCAGCACCTCCATGCCGAAACGCAGGCGGTTCTCCAGGCTGCCGCCGTACTCGTCGGTGCGGTGGTTGACGCGCGGGCTCCAGAACTGGTCCACCAGCTGCTGGTGCGCGGCGGAGATCTCGATGCCGTCCAGCCCGGCATCCTTCACGCGCCTGGCGGCGCGGCCGTAGTCGGCGACGATACGGCGGATCTCCTCGATCTCGATGGTCTTGGCATTGCCGCGGTGCACCGGCTCTCGGATGCCCGAGGGGCTGACCAGGTGCGGCCAGTCGAAGCCATGCCAGGCATTGCGCCGCCCCATGTGGGTGGCCTGGATCATGATCTTGGCGCCGTGCCGGTGCATGGTCTCGGCCAGGTTGGCCAGCGGCTCGATCACCTGGCTTGTGGCCAGGTTCACCGAGCTCCACCACGACCACGGGCTGTCGCGCGACACCGGGCTGGAGCCGCCGCAGATGGCCAGGCCCACGCCGCCCTTGGCCTTCTCCTCGTAGTAGCGGATGTAGCGTCCCGTGGTGTTGCCACCTTCGGCATAGACCTCGGCATGCGCGGTGCTGACGATGCGGTTGCGCAGCAGCACCTGGTTCAGGTGGATCGGTTCAAACAGATGCGGATAGCGCATGGTGGGGCTGGCTCTTCGTTCTTGTGGGCGGTTGGCTGGCGTTCGCTGGCGGATGCGCGGACGCTAGAGCGGGCGGACGGTGAAGACGCAGTGGTCGTGCCGGCCCTCGGCCGCGCACTGGGTTTCGGTGCTTGTGGTCCGCACGGCCGATCCGCCGGTCTCCAGCACCCAGTCCATGGCGCCGGAGAACCAGCCCGAGAACAGGTAGCAGACCTTGCTGCGGTCCACCGGCACGCCGGCGATGCCCTGCGCCAGCACGAAGACCGAGTGGTCCAGCCGGATCTGCGCATGGCC
>Ga0182176_1000030_pt1 | contig 12045 bp, 10 predicted proteins | sample G6R1MG_37_FD_123204 | JGI IMG/M metagenome (GOLD analysis project Ga0182176, IMG submission 123204) | Miscanthus phyllosphere microbial communities from Michigan, USA - G6R3_NF_01AUG2016_LD1 MG | ecosystem: Host-associated > Plants > Phyllosphere > Phylloplane/Leaf | place: USA: Michigan... | reverse complement strand
TTGCGGTAGCTGGCGGCGGCGATGCGGTCGGGCAGGCCCAGGGCGGCGTCGAAGCCGCGCTTGCTGGCCTTGTCGCTCACCAGTTCCAGCGCGCCCAGCAGGCCCCGGTGGCGCGAATGGCCGACCAGCGGGTGGCTGAGCAGGCCGTCCAGGCCGGCGGCAAAGCTCGCCGCGCCGCGCTGGCCATTGGCGAGGATGCCGCCTTCTTCGTAGAGGCGCAGCACTTCGAGCGCGACGGCGGCGCTGACCGGGTGGGCGGAATAGGTGGCGCCGTGGCCGATGGGCGCGCCGGCGGGGGCGCCGTCGGCGATGGCGGCATAGATGGCGTCGGAGAGCATGGTCGCGCCCATGGGCACGTAGCCGGCCGTGAGGCCCTTGGCCATGGTCATGATGTCGGGTGAGACGCCTTCGGCATCGCAGGCGAACATCGGGCCGGTGCGGCCGAAGCCGGTGATGACTTCATCGACCACCAGCAGGATGCGCAGGTCGCGCGTGGCCTCGCGCATGGCCTTGAGCCAGCCCACCGGAGGCACGATGACGCCTCCGGAGCCCTGGATGGGTTCGCAGAAGAAGGCGGCCACGTTCTCCGCGCCCAGCTCGGCCACCTTGGCGCGCAGCGCCGCGACCGATGCGGCGATGATGGCCGCGTCGTCCTTCGGATCGGCCGAGCGGTAGGGGTTGGGCGAGGGGATGTAGTGCTGCGTCTTCAGCGGCAGGTCGAAGCCGCGGTGGAAGGCGGGCAGGGCGGTGAGGCCCGCGCCGGTCGAGGAGGAGCCGTGATAGCCGCGCTCCAGCGAGATGCAGTGCTTCTTGGCCGGCTTGCCGATGGCGTTGTAGTACTGGACGATGAAGCGCGTGGCCGCATCGACGGACTCGGAGCCACCCAGCGTCAGGTAGACGTGGTTGAGCGATGCGGGCGTGATCTGCACCAGCTTCTCGGCCAGGCGGATGGCCGGCTCGCTGCTGAAGTGGAAGTAGCCCGTGGCGTAGGGCAGGCGGCGCATCTGCTCGGCGGCGGCCTGCACCACGCTTTCCTGGCCGTAGCCCACGTTCACGCACCACAGTCCCGCGAAGGCGTCCAGCAGCTCGTTGCCGCGGTCATCGGTCAGCCAGGCGCCGCGGCCCGACTGCAGCACGGTGGGGCCGCGGCGCTCGTGCGTGCGCCAGGAGGAGACCGGGTGGATCAGGTGGGCACGGTCCAGTGCGTCGAGCGAGGCGACCGATGGGAGGGCTTCGGAGTGGGTCATGGGGATATAGGTGGTGTCGAGGATCGAGATAGGGCCTGTGGCACGCATCCAAGGTTAGGGCGGACAGCGGCCGATGTGGTGCTGCTTTGCGGGGGGCTTGCGGGCGCGGTCTGCGGTTGTTGCGCGCCGCACAGCACATCGTTTTGCGTCGCGCCCTGCCCCGCTGCGGAGGTGTCAGGCCGGTGTCGCTTGCTGGTATACGTCGGCCAGGTCGCCGAGATCCCAGTTGCCGCCCGTGAGCACCACGCAGACCTTCTCCTGCTGCTTGACGTGCACGGCCCGTGCCAGCAGGGCGCCTATGCCGATGGAGGCTGCGGGCTCGGCGATCAGCTTGGCATCCTTGGCCAGCATGCGCATGCCGGCCGCGATGTGCTCGTCGTCCACCAGCACGATCTCGTCCACGTACTTCTCGATGATGGGGTAGGGGTTCTGGCCGGGCACGCTGATGCGCAGCCCATCCGCGATGGTGTTCTTCAGCGGCAGGGAGGTGCGCTGCTGATTGATACGGCTGTGGAAATACTTCGGCGTCAGGGCCGGCTCCGCACCCACCACGCGTACCGAGGGGCGGGTTTCTTTGATGGCCGTGGCGATGCCCGAGATGAGTCCCCCGCCGCCCATCGGGATGATGACGGTGTCCACGTCGGGGAGATCGTCCAGGATCTCGCAACCGATGGTGCCCTGGCCGGCCATCACCAACGGGTCTTCGAACGCATGCACCACCGTGTAGTGGTTCTCCGCGGCGATCTCGTACACCCTTTTCCAGCGTGCAGCGGTGTCGCCGTCGAACAGCACCACTTCGGCGCCCAGGGCACGGGTGTTCTCGATCTTGATCTGCGGCGTGGTGATCGGCACCACCAGGATGGCCTTGACGCCGAGCATCCGCGCGGCATACGCCAGGCCCTGGGCGTGGTTGCCGGACGAGGTGGCGATGATGCCGTGTGCAAGCGCCTGCTGGGGCAGCGACAGCGATTTGTTCAGTGCCCCGCGGATCTTGAAGGCGCCGGTGATCTGCAGCATCTCTGGCTTCAGGAAGACCTGGCAGCCCAGCGCGTCCTCCATCCTCTCTGCGCGCAGCAGCGGCGTGTGCCGGATGTGGGGTCTGAGCCGCTCACGGGCCTGGATGATGTCCTGCAGGGTGGGGTATTCGAGCAAGGGTGTCATTGGAAGAACTCGAAAGTCGTGCCGATGTGGCTGGCGATGGCGTTGCGGTAGATGCGGCTCGCGGTGGTGTTGTCCTGGATGGCCATGCCGGTGGAGTCGAAGATCGTGATCTCGTCGTCGCGCTCTCGCCCGGACTTGGTGCCCAGCAGGATTTCGCCGATTTCCGCGTGGATGCCGGCGCGGGTGATGACGCCGCACTGCAGGGGATGCCAGGTTTCCCCCTTTTCCGTGCATTGCTCCAGCGAGTCGTTGACCACCTTCGCATGCCGGAATATCTCGGGATCCAGTTCCTGCTTGCCCTGTTGATCGGTACCGATCGCGACGATGTGCGTCCCCGGCTGGATCCAGGCCGCTTCCACCAGCGAGCCCTTGCCGCGTGTGGTGGTGACAAGGATGTCGGCCTGCTCGACGGCAGCCTGCTTCGAGCGCGCGGCGACCACGGGGATGCCGAACTCCGCTTCGATGTCGCTGCGGTAGCGCTCCAGCGTTTCCGGGTGGCTGTCCCAGGCATGGATGGCCTCGATGTTCATCACTTCCCGGATGGCGCGGATCTGCATGCGCGCCTGGTTGCCCGTCCCGATCGAAGTGACGGTCTTGGCGTTCTTGCGCGCCAGCGCCTTCACGGACACCGCGCCGGCCGCGCCGGTACGCAGCCCGGTGAGCAGGCTGCCGTCCATCACGCAGGCCAGTGCGCAGGTCCTGGCATCGAACAGCAGCACGGTACCCATTCCGCTGGGTACGCCGTAAACCGCGGGGTTGTGGGGAAACCCTCCGGAAGAGACTTTCAGGGAGATCATCTCGCCGGGCTGGTGGTAGCCCAGCTTGAAGTCGATTTCCCCGCGCGGCGCGGGCAAGTGGATGCCGGTGTAGGGCGGTTGCACCACCTCGCGGGCGCTGAAGGCCCTGAAGGCGTCCTCCACCGATTCGATGACTTCCTGCATCGAGATCAGTCGGCCGACTTGTTCCTTGGTCAACAGCAGTGTTCGCATGGCATCTCGTTTCTTGGTGTCGTATAGGCGCACGGCGTGGTGCCGTGGCTCAGTAGCCCCTGCTCCGGTCCACCAGCCCCACCATCGGCTGGCCCTGGCGGTGCCGCCGCAGGTTGTCGATCACCGCGTCCACGGCCGATTCCGGCTGAGTCATGCTCGCGATGTGCGGTGTGAGCTCTACGCGCGGATGCGTCCAGAACGGGTGTTGGGGGGGCAGCGGTTCGGGTTCGCAGACGTCCAGGATGGCGCCGGCCAGGTGGCCTGCGTCCAGCGCCTGCAAAAGGTCGTCCTGCACCAGATGGCCGCCGCGCCCGAGGTTGATCACGGTGGCGCCTTGGGGGAGCTGCTCGAACAGCGACCGGCACAGGATCGCCCGCGTGTCGTCGGTCAGCGGCAGCAGGCAGACCAGGATGTCGGTGCGCGACAGGAACGTCCGCAGGCCCTGCGGACCGGCATGGCAGTCGATGCCCTCGATGGCGTGCGGCGAGCGGCTCCAGCCTGCGCAGGCGAAGCCGAAGCTGCGCAGGCGCTCCAGCACGGCGCGGCCCAGCATGCCCAAGCCCAGCACGCCCACCCGGCGCGAAGACGCCGGGTACACACGATGCGCCAGCCAGGTTCCCGTGCGCTGCTGCTCGCGGTAAGCGATCCTGTCGCGATGCGCGGACAGCACGGCCATGGTCGCGTACTCGACCATGCCCTGGACGATGCCGGGCTCGACCATGCGCACCACCGGCAGTCCGGGCGGCAAGACCGAGAAGTCGAATTGGTCGACGCCAGCGCCGGTCGAAAACAGCACTTCCAGCCTGGGAAACGCTGCGGCCAGATCCTGGGGCGGCTCCCAGGCCGCGAGGTAGCGCACTTCCCGCGCGTCACCCACGTCGGGCCATAGGCGGAAAGGCAGTTCCGGGAGCTCTTTCGCGAAGCGCTCAGCCCATATGGCGCCACGCACGGGGTCGGACTTGTAGAGAAAGCTCATGGTGTCTGTGGATGGGATGCGATGCGGCGCCGATCGCGGCCATCGACCGGCAGGAGGGTCGCCGCACCCTGGCCGGCAGTCAGCGCCATCACGCCCGCCGTGACCGGGACGGGTGCGCCGTCGGGGATGCGGCGTTGCGACATGAAGGCGTCGTCTCCTGCGGCCGCCGCCGCAACGATGCTGGGGCTCGTGTCACGGGCGAATTCGCGCAGATCGATGAAGGCGGGCGTGCGGGAGCCCGCGGTGGCGGCAGGCAGCGGGGCGTTCATGGCAGGTGCGGGGGGCGATGAGCGGGCGTAGAGCGGGCGCGACAGCGACAGCGCGGCGGCCCTTCGTCAGCACACGGCCTGGGTCACGATGGAGAACAACCTCGGTGCACCGTTCGGCGACTCCAGCGGCTGGCCGCGCAGCATGGTGGTGGGTGCATCCACGCGCAGCAGGCCGATGCTCTCCAGCCACTCGCCCAGGCCCGCGTCGAAGTCGATGTCGATGCGGGTGAAGCGGCCTACGTTCGCACCGGCGAGGTGGGCGATCAAGGCCTTCGCGCTGTCCTCGTCGGGGGCGACCACCGGGCCGATCGAGTGGCCACGCCCGAAGCGGCGCAGCATGGCAAAGCCTTTGGCGGTGCCCTCGTGGTCCAGCACCACGCAGCTGTCGGCCTGCGCCAGAAGATCGTCGATGAGGGCGTGCCTGGGCATGCCGCGTGCTTGTTCATCCAGCGTGCGCAGCGCGACTGCGTCGTTCACTCCGGCAGGCCGCAGGCGCCAGCCGCCGGGCAGAGCGATCAGCGGGGTCGGCAGAGCCGTGCCTTGGTGCTGGCGTATCTCTCCGGTGCGCACGAAGCCCAGCCGCTCGTAGAGGCCGCGGCCTTCCGCGGTGGCCTGCAGCAATACCGAGCGCTGTTCCATATCGCCCAGCAGGGCCGTCATCAGCCGCTGGCCGATGCGGCGTCCCTGGCAGGCGGGCGACACGATCACCAGGCCGATGGTGGCGTGCCGGGGGCCCCACAGCCAGCGCTGCGCCGTGCCGACGATCTTGCCGTCGCGCTCGGCCACCAGTCCCTCGCTGTGGGCAAACATCTGTTCCCAATCCACCAAGCGGTGGGGCCAGCGCAGTTCGGCCGACAAGGCGTGCGCAGCCTGCAGATCGGCCGCGCCCATGGAGCGCAGCACGACGCCGTCATCGGCTGCAATGCTGGGAATGGAGAGGGTGGCGGCGGAAAGGGGTGGGGGCATCGACAAGCACCTCGCTGCAATGGAAATTGGTACTTATCTTGGACGACATCGCGGTATCGCACCAGCAGCGGATTGGGGTTTGCCCGCAACTTGCAAGCATCGTCTGCCCAGCCTGGGTGCTTTGCAATTTGCTGCGGCCTGGCGACGGCTTATACGCACAAATGCCAGTCCCCGGTGCCTAGCATCGGACATCTCTTCATCCATGCGCAGCGCGGGCGTTCCGCGCGGCGCTTCGCCATGCTCCTTCACGCTGTGCCCCGCTCGCTGCGGCAGTCCGCTTGCCGCGGTGCGGATGCCCATGCGCGCGCCGCCGCGCTGCCCGTGCGCCGCCGGCGCCTGCATCAAGAACGTGCTCGCGGACGCCATGGCGGCGCGCACTTGGTGCGTGGGAGCACCGGGCCTGTGCGTGCCACACGAGATGCCGAACACCCCCCCGCAATGCATCACTTTGTAGCGTCAGTGCCCCCCATTTCCCCACACTCCCTGCGCATGCCGATGCTCCAATCTCCCTGACATCACCTTGTCGCAAACGGTCATCCGTCGAGGCAGCCGAGACCGTCGTCAACCGAACCATGAAGGAACAGACACCATGACTTTTCGTCCCAAGTACGTGACTTTCGACTGCTACGGCACGCTCACCCGCTTCCGCATGGGCGAGCTGACGCGCGAACTCTTCGCCGATCGCGTTGCTGCCGATCGCATGGAGCAGTTCATCGCCGACTTCACGGCCTATCGTTTCGATGAAGTGCTGGGCGCCTGGCAGCCCTACGAAGTGGTGCTGAAGAACGCCGTGCGCCGCCTGTGCAAGAAGTGGAAGATCCAGTACTTCGACACCGACGGCCAGACCTACTACGACGCCGTGCCCACCTGGGACCCGCATGCGGACGTGCCCGCAGGCCTCGCCAAGGTCGCCAAGGAGATCCCGCTGGTCATCCTGTCGAATGCCGACGACAGCCAGATCCAGAAGAACGTCGCCATGCTCGGCGCGCCCTTCCACCGCGTCTATACCGCCCAGCAGGCCCAGGCCTACAAGCCGCGCCTGAAGGCCTTCGAATACATGCTGGACTCGCTGGGCTGCAACCCCGAGGATGTGCTGCACGTCTCCTCCAGCCTGCGCTACGACCTGATGTCCGCCGACGATATCGGCATCCATAACAAGGTGTTCGTCAACCGTGGCCACGGCCCCGGCAACCCGGCCTACAACTACGTCGAGATCAGCGACATCGGCGGCCTGCCCGGCGTCGTCGGCCTCTGATCCACCAGGCTCCCGCCGCGCCGCCGCCCCGTTCCCCTCCCACGCTTTGCCCCCTTCTATGAAGCTCGACTCCTACTGGAACGATTCGGTGCCCCACCTCGGGCTGGCCCACCACGATCTGCCTGCACAGATCGATGTGGCCATCGTCGGCGGTGGTTTCACCGGCCTGTCGGCCGCCCTGGCGCTGGCCCGGCGAGGCGCCAGCGTCGCGGTGCTGGAAGCGGGCGACGGCGTGGCGCCGGAAGCCTCGGGCCGCAACGGCGGGCACGTCAACAACGGCCTGGCGGTGGACTATGCCGACGTGGCCGCCCGCGTGGGTGTGGAGCAGGCCCGTGCCTGGTACCACGCCTATGACGATGCGGTGGACAGCGTCGAGCGCATCGTGCGCAGCGAGGCCATCGACTGCGACTTCCTGCGCCACGGCAAGCTCAAGCTGGCCACCCGCCCGCAGCACATGGACGCCCTGCGCCGCAGCGCCGAGCGCCTGGTGGCCGATGGCGTGGATACCGACGTGGAGATCCTCGAAGCCGGCCGCGTGCGCAGCGAGGTGCAGAGCGAACGCTTCCACGGCGGCCTGCTCTACCGCCGCAGCGCGCAGATGCACATGGGCCGCTTCGCCCAGGGGCTGGCGCTGGCCGCCCAGCGGCAGGGCGCGCAGATCCACACCGGCACCTGCGTGGACCGCATCGAGCGCGTGCGCGGCCAGGAGCATGTGCTGCACACCGCGCGCGGCAACGTGCGCGCCAAGCAGGTGCTGCTGGCCACGGGCGCATCGCGCCACGGCGGCTACGGCAGCTTCGGCTGGCTGCGCCGCCGCATCGTGCCCATCGGCAGCTTCATCGTGGTGACCGAGCCGCTGGGCGCGGAGCGCGCACAGGCGCTGCTCGCGGCGCGTCGCACCTACACCACCATCGCCAACATCCATCACTACTTCCGGCTCACGGCCGACCACCGGCTGGTGTTCGGCGGGCGCGCGCGCTTCGCCATCTCCAGCCCGCAGTCCGATGCGGCGAGCGGCGAGATCCTGCGTGCCGGGCTGGCCGAGACCTTCCCGCAGCTCGGGCCCGTGCGGCTCGACTATTGCTGGGGCGGCCTGGTGGATGTGACGCAAGACCGCCTGCCGCATGCCGGCGAGCGCGACGGCCTCTTCTATTCCATGGGCTACAGCGGCCACGGCACGCAGATGTCGGTCCACATGGGGGAGCGCATGGCCGCCGTGATGGCCGGCGATGCCGACGCCAACCCCTGGCGCAGCCGCCAGTGGCCCGCCATTCCCGGCCATTTCGGTCCGCCGTGGTTCCTGCCGGCGGTGGGCCTGTATTTCAGGCTCAAGGACCGGCTGGCCTGAGGCCGCGCCGCGATTGCATTCTTCGTTTTGCCAACCCCCTGACCACCAACAGCGAATTTCTTCGTCCACTAGGAGCATGAGCATGAGTGAGAGCCAAAAACAGTTGCAGCAACTTGTCGGTCCCAGCGAGAGCCTCCGCATGATGGACTCTCTCAAGCGCGGCGCCACGCGCCGCGATGTGCTGGCCATGTTGGCTGCATGCGGAATGCAGGCCACGGTCGCCGGCGGCATCGCCAGCCTGGCGGTCAGCGCGCATGCCGAAACGCCCCGCCGTGGCGGCCGGCTGCGCGCCGCCTGCGCGGCGGCGTCCGTCAGCGATACGCTGGACCCGGCCAAGCAGTCCAACCAGGCCGACTACTCGCGCTGCAACATGCTCTACAACGGGCTGACATCGCTGGACGCCGCGCTCTCGCCCCAGCCGGCCCTGGCCGAGTCGTTCAACACGCAGGATGCCAAGACCTGGGTGTTCCCGCTGCGCAAGGGCGTCACGTTCCACGACGGCAAGGCCCTCTCGCCGGCCGACGTGGTGTTCTCGCTCATGCGCCACAAGGACCCGGCGACGGCTTCCAAGGGCAAGTCGCTGGCTGACCAGATCGACTCCGTGCGTGCCAGCGGACCGAACGAGGTCACCATCGTGCTGACGAGTCCCAATGCCGATCTGCCGGTGATCCTGGGCACCTCGCTCTTCCAGATCGTCAAGGACGGCACCACCGATTTCAGCCTGGGCATCGGCACCGGCCCCTTCAAGCTCAAGGAATTCAAGCCCGGCGTGCGTTCGGTCATGGTGCGCAATGATGCGTACTGGAAGCCTGGCCGGCCCTATCTGGACGAAGTCGAGCTGGTCGGCATCGGCGACGAGAACGCCCGGGTGAACACGCTGCTGTCGGGCGGCATGGATCTCGTGGGCGTGATCAATCCGCGTGCGGTGGCGCGCGTCAAGGGAACGCCTGGCTACGCCATCATGACCACGCAGTCCGGCCAGTACACCGACTTGGTGATGCGCAAAGACATGGGTCCGGGCATGAACCCCGATTTCCTGTTGGGCATGAAGTACCTGTTCGACCGGGAGCAGATGCGAAAGACCATCGCCCTGGATTACGCGGTGCTGGGCAACGACCAACCCATCGATCCGACCAGCCGCTTTTACTTCAAGGGACTGCCCCAGCGTGCGTTCGACCTCGACAAGGCCAAGTTCCATCTGCAGAAGTCCGGCGTGACGGGCAAGGTGCCGGTGGTCGCGTCGCCCGCGGCGATGTATTCGGTGGAGATCGCCCTGCTGCTGCAGCAGACCGGCCAGCGCATCGGGCTCGAACTGGACGTCAAGCGGATGCCGGCCGACGGCTACTGGGCCAATCACTGGATGAACAGCGCCGTGGGCTTCGGCAACGTCAATCCCCGCCCGAATGCCGACACCATCCTCACGCAGTTCTTCAAGTCGGATGCCGCTTGGAACGAATCACGCTGGAAGAGCGCGCAGTTCGACCAACTGCTTGTGGGCGCGCGTGCCGAGACAGACATGGCCAAGCGCCGTCAGATGTACGCGGACATGCAGACCATGATCCACAACGACGCAGGCATCGGCATTCCGCTGTTCCTGTCCAGCATCGATGGTCATTCCACCCGGGTCAAAGGCCTGTCCCCGATCCCGGTGGGCGGCATGATGGGCTACATGTTCGCCGAGAACGTGTGGCTGGAAGGCTGAGCGCAGCTGCGCTGCAGTTAGCAACGGAAGGCTATCAATGAACCGCGTGATTCTCACCCTGCTGGCCAAGCGCCTGCTGCTTGCGCTCCTGTCGCTGCTGGCGGTATCGATGATCGTTTTCTCGATCACCGCTGTGCTGCCAGGCGACGCTGCGCAGGAGCAGCTGGGGCAGGAGGCGACCCCCGAGTCCCTGGCAGCGCTGCGCGAGCAGATGGGGTTGAATGTGCCGGCCCCGGAGCGCTACATCAAGTGGCTCGGAGGGGCGCTGCGCGGTGATCTGGGGCTTTCCGTGACCACGCAGATGCCGGTGTCCGAGCTGGTGGCCAGCCGGCTGCCCAATTCGTTGCTGCTGGCGGCCGTGACGGCCTTGTTCTCGGTGCCCATCGCGCTCGTGCTGGGCATCGCCTCGGCCGTGTGGCGTGGCTCCTGGCTCGACCGCGTGGCCTCCGGCCTGTCGGTCGCCGTCGTCTCGGTGCCGGAATTCCTCGTGGCGACGCTGGCGGTGCTGGTCTTCGCAGTGCATTTGAGGTGGCTGCCCGCGCTCTCCTACGTGAACGACATCGAGTCGATCGGGCAGATGCTGCGCGCCTTCGCCATGCCCGTGCTCAGCCTGTGCTGCGTGATCGTGGCCCAGATGATGCGCATGACCCGCGCGGCGGTGAGCGACCAGCTGGACGCTCCCTACATCGAGATGGTGCGTCTCAAAGGAGCTTCCGCGATGCGCATGGTGGTGGCCCATGCACTGCCCAATGCCGTGGGGCCCATCGCCAACGCGGTGGCGCTTTCGCTGTCGTACCTGCTGGGCGGGGTGATCGTGATCGAAACCATCTTCAACTATCCCGGCATCGCCAAGTTGATGGTGGACGGCGTCACCCAGCGCGACATGCCCCTCGTGCAGGCCTGCGCGATGATCTTCTGCATCGGCTATCTGCTGCTGGTCACGTTGGCGGACGTGTGCGGCATCGTCGCCAATCCGCGCCTGCGCCACCGCTGAAGCCTCGCTCACCGAAGGTAAAGATTCCCATGAACATGCTGTCTCCACACGACGTCCCGGCTGTGCCTCTGCCGGTTGCGCCCGTACCCATGCACTCACGGCTGCTGCGCTGGCTCTCCGGCTTGGGTGCAGCGGGCCTGCTGGGGCTGGCCGTGCTGCTCTTCTGGCTGCTGGCTGCGGCCTTAGGGCCTGCCTTGCTGCCGACCCGGCTGGTGGATCTCCAGGCGTCGGAGGTGTTCGGTCCCATCGACAGCCTGCACTGGCTGGGCACGGACTACCTGGGGCGCGACATGCTGGTGCGCGTGGTGCAGGGCGCACGCTATACCGTGGGCGTGGCGCTGGTGGCCACGCTGCTCGCCTGCGCCACCGGAACGGGGCTGGCGCTGCTGGCAGCGGCCAAGGGCCATTGGCTGGATGCCGTGCTGAGCCGCGTGCTCGACACGCTGACATCGATTCCCAGCAAGATGTTCGCACTGGTGCTCGTCGCCGGCTTCGGGTCATCCGTCGGCATGCTGGTGTTCACGGCATCGTTGCTCTATGTGCCCGGCGCCTTCCGCATCGCCCGGTCGCTGGCAGTGAACGTCAACGCGCTGGACTACGTGACCGTTGCACGCACCCGTGGGGAGGGGACGGCGTACATCATGCTGCGCGAGATCCTGCCGAACATCCTCGGCCCCATCCTGGCCGACTTCGGGCTGCGTTTCGTCTACGTTGTGCTGCTGCTGGCGAGCCTGAGCTTCCTGGGCCTTGGCATCCAGCCACCCGAGGCGGACTGGGGCTCGCTGGTGCGCGAGAACATCGGCGCGCTGCCGGATGCCGGCGCCGCCGTCATCGCACCTGCCCTGGCCATCGCGAGCCTGACCATCGCGGTCAATCTCGTCATCGACAACCTGCCGGGCCGTGCGGCCCGCGAACGCGGAGGGCGTTGAACATGGGTGCTTCCGTCGTCGTCAAAGACCTGTGCATCACCGCAGGCGACCAGACCCTGGTCGATGCGCTGAGCTTTTCCATCCAGCCCGGCGAAGTGCTGGCGCTCATCGGCGAATCGGGCTCCGGCAAGACTACCACCGCGCTCGCGCTGATGGGCTATGCCCGCAGCGGCTGCGCCATCTCGGGCGGCAGCGTGCGCATCGGCGAT
>Ga0182176_1000028_pt1 | contig 12469 bp, 11 predicted proteins | sample G6R1MG_37_FD_123204 | JGI IMG/M metagenome (GOLD analysis project Ga0182176, IMG submission 123204) | Miscanthus phyllosphere microbial communities from Michigan, USA - G6R3_NF_01AUG2016_LD1 MG | ecosystem: Host-associated > Plants > Phyllosphere > Phylloplane/Leaf | place: USA: Michigan... | reverse complement strand
GCGCCGCAGCGCGCTGCATGCCGCTGCGCGCGCGCAGCTGGCCAAGATCGGGCTCGAATCCATCGACCCGGCCACGCCCGTGTCGCAGCTGGGCATCGGCCAGCAGCAGATGGTGGAGATCGCCCGCAACCTGCAGGACGACACGCGCATCCTGGTGCTGGACGAGCCCACCGCGATGCTCACCGCACGCGAGACGAACTACCTTTTCGAGCAGATCGCCCGCCTCACGGCGCGGGGCGTGGCCATCGTCTATGTGTCGCACCGGCTCGAAGAGCTGCGCCGCATCGCCGACCGCGCCGCCGTGCTGCGCGACGGCCGGCTGGTGGACACCAGCCCCATGGCGGGCCTGTCGGAAGACGATCTGGTGCGCCGCATGGTGGGCCGTTCGGTCAACGACCTGGAGCACCGCGCGCGCCGCAAGGCCGGCCCGGTGCTGATGCAGGTGGAGGGCATCGGCCGCGGCCAGGCGGTGCAGGACGTGAGCCTGGAGCTGCGCGCTGGCGAGGTCTTCGGCATCGCCGGCCTGGTCGGCTCCGGCCGGACCGAGCTGGTGCGGCTGCTCTTCGGCGCCGACCGCGCGGACCGGGGCAGCATCGCCCTGGCGCCGCTGGATACTGCGGCCTATCAGGCCGCAGCGCAGGATGCACCTGCGCAAGCCGCTACCAAAACCGTAGCAAATTCGACATTCAAGACCTGGCTGCGCGGCTTCGCCTCGCCGCTGCAGGCGATCGCCGCCGGCGTGGGCCTGGTGACCGAAGACCGCAAGTCGCAAGGCCTGCTGCTGGGCCAGCCCATCCGCATCAACGCCACCCTGTCGGACCTCTCCGCCGTCTCGCGCGGCGGCTGGCTGCGCGGCCTGCGCGAGCATGAACTGGTGCAGGGCTTCATCCGCACGCTGCGCATCCGCTGCACCAGCGGCGAGCAGCCGGTGGGCGAGCTTTCGGGCGGCAACCAGCAGAAGGTGGTGTTCGCCCGCTGGCTGCACCGCCCGGTGCAGGTGCTGCTGCTCGACGAACCCACCCGCGGCGTGGACGTGGGCGCCCGCGCCGAGATCTACGCCGAGCTGGACCGCATGGCCAGCGAGGGCCGCGCGCTGCTGATGGTCTCGTCCGACCTGCGCGAACTGATGGCCATGGCCGACCGCATCGGCGTGATGAGCGCCGGCCGCCTGGTCGCCGTGTTCGAGCGCGGCCAGTGGTCCGAACAGGCCCTGCTCGCCGCCGCCTTCTCCGAATCCGCAGGCCGGACGGCCACCGCCGCGGCACCGCAGGCGGCCGCTGCCGCCTCCGCCGCCTGACCGCCCCCTTTTCCTTCCCGCTTCTTCATCCGACTCCGCATGAACGCCCAGCCCACTCCTTCCGCCGCCCCCGCCGCCGCCCCCGCGCAGCGCGCCGCCACGCCGCTCTGGCGCACCCAGCTGGGCACCTACCTGGGCCTGGCCGCCGTGCTGGTTGGCATGGTGGGCCTGTTCTCCTGGATGTCCGAATACTTCTGGAGCGTGGACACGTTCGTGACCATCGCCAACGAGATCCCGGCGCTGGCCGTGGTCGCCGTGGGCATGACCTTCGTGCTCATCATCGCGGGCATCGACCTGTCGGTGGGCTCGGTGATGGCGCTGTCGGCCGCCACCTCGGCCGCCGCCATCCTGCAATGGGGCTGGCCCGTGCCGGCCGCCGCCGCGCTGGCGCTGGCCACCGGGCTGGTGTGCGGCACCATCACCGGCGCCGTCTCGGTCGCCTGGCGGCTGCCGTCCTTCATCGTGTCGCTGGGCATGCTCGAAGCCGTGCGCGGCAGCGCCTACCTGGTCACCGACTCGCGCACGCAGTACGTGGGCGACGCCATCTCCTGGCTGGCCGCGCCCATGGTGGGCGGCGTCTCGGTCGCCTTCCTGATCGCCGCCGTGCTGGTGGTGGTCGCCCAGCTGGTGCTCACGCGCACGGTGTTCGGCCGCAGCGTGGTGGGCATCGGCACCAACGAAGAAGCCATGCGCCTGGCGGGCGTGGACCCGCGCCCGGTGCGCATCATCGTCTTCGCGGTCACCGGCCTGCTGGCGGGCCTCGCGGGCCTGATGCAGTCGGCCCGGCTGGAAGCGGCCGACCCCAACGCCGGCAGCGGCATGGAACTGCAGGTGATCGCCGCCGTGGTGATCGGCGGCACCAGCCTGATGGGCGGTCGCGGCTCGGTCGTGACCACCGCCTTCGGCGTGCTCATCATCGCCGTGCTGGGCGCGGGCCTGGCGCAGATCGGCGCGAGCGAGCCTTCCAAGCGCATCATCACCGGCTGCGTGATCGTGGCCGCCGTCATCATCGACACGCTGCGCCAGCGCCGCGCGGCCGCCTGACGCACCGCCCCGCGCCACGCACAGCCGCCCGCCATGGCCACGATCAAGGACGTCGCCCAGCGCGCCCAGGTGTCGGTCACCACGGTGTCGCACGTGCTCAACGGCACGCGCCATGTCAGCGCCGCGGGGCGCGCCCGTGTCGAAGAGGCCATCCGCACGCTGGGCTACGTGCCCAGCGCCATCGCCCGCAGCTTGAAGCGCAACAACACCCGCACGCTGGGCATGCTGATCCCCAACAGCTCCAACCCCTACTTCGCCGAGATCGTGCATGCGGTGGAAGACCGGGCCTTCGGCGCGGGCTACAACGTCATCCTCTGCAACACCAACGACGAGCCGCACCGCCAGGGCAGCTACCTGCAGGTGCTGGCCGAGCGGCGCATCGACGGGCTGATCGTCGTCTCCACCGGCCATGACGCCACCCTGCCCACGCAGCTGGCCGGCCTGACCGTGCCGACCGTGCTGGTGGACCGCGAGATCGCCATCGGCGAGCAGCCCGGCGACATGGTAGAGACCGCCCACCACCAGGGCGGCCTGCTGGCCACGCGCCACCTGCTGTCGCTGGGCCACCGGCGCATCGCCTGCATCGGCGGGCAGGAGGGCCTGGCGCCCAGCGAACAGCGCATCGCCGGCTGGCGCGCCGCGCTGGCCGAGGCCGGCGCCAGCGTGCTGTCGGACAGCGCGGCGCTGCTCTGGCACGGCCACTTCACCAGCCAGGGCGGCTACGAAGCCATGCACGCGCTGCTGCGCAGCCCCGTGCCGCCCACCGCCGTCTTCGTCTGCAACGACCTCATGGCCATGGGCGCGCTCTGCGCCGCGCACGAGTGCGGCCTGCGCGTGCCCGAGGCGCTCTCGCTCGTCGGCTTCGACGACATCGAGCTGGCCGCCTTCACCAGCCCGCCGCTCACCACCGTGGCCCAGCCCAAGCAGCGCATCGGCGCGCTGGCCGTGGACATGCTGATGGAACGCATCGAAGGCCGCCGGCAGGCAGCACGCCAGGTCATGCTGCAGCCGGAGCTGCGCGTGCGCGCCTCCACCGCTGCGGCCACCCCGACACCGACCACAACAAAGAACCCCGTCCTTTCATGAAAGACCGCGTGACCGCGCCCCGCATTGCCGTCGTCGGCAGCCTCAACATGGACCTGGTGCTCCAGGTCGAACATGCCCCGCAAGGCGGCGAAACCGTGCTGGCCCGGAGCCTGCGGCTCGTGCCCGGCGGCAAGGGCGGCAACCAGGCCGTGGCCTGCGCGCGCCAGGGTGCCCGGGTATCGCTCTTCGGACGCGTGGGCGACGACGACAACGGCCGCGCCCTGCGCGCCGCGCTGGATGCCGACGGCATCGACCACGGCGGCGTGCTGAACGACCCCGCCGAGCCCACGGGCGTGGCCGCCATCACCGTCGAATCGACCGGCCAGAACCGCATCGTGGTGGTGCCCGGCGCCAACGGCCGCTTCACGCTGGACGCCGGCCTGCTCGGCGCCGCGCTGCACGGCGCCGGCGGCCTGGTGCTGCAGTTCGAATGCCCGCTCGCGGAAGTGCTGGCCGCCGCCCACCAGGCACGCGCCGCCGGCTGCCCGGTGCGGCTCAACCCCTCGCCCATCCAGCCCCTGCCGGACGCGCTCTGGCCGCTGGTGGACACCCTGGTCGTCAACGAAGGCGAAGCCGCCGCACTCACCGGCCTGCCCGTCGCCACGCCCGAAGAGGCCGCCGCCGCCGCGCAGGCCCTGCGTGCGCGCGGCCCGGCCCAGGTCGTGGTCACGCTGGGCGCTGCCGGCGCCGTGGCCGCCGACGCGGCCGGCTGCCGCCACCACCCCGGCCTGCGCGTGCGCGCCGTGGACACCACCGCTGCGGGCGACACCTTCCTCGGTGCCCTGGCCGTAGCCCTGGCGCGCGGCGACACGCTGGACGAGGCCGTGGGCGACGGCATGCGCGCCGCAGCCCTGTGCGTGACCCAGCCCGGCGCGCAGCCCTCCATTCCCACCCGCGAAGCGGTGCTGCAGAGCCCGCCCGCCCCTGCCTGGACCGCACTGCCATGAAACGCACCGCCCTGCTGCACGCAGAACTCTCGCACGCCATCGCCAGCCTGGGCCATGGCGACATGCTGGTCATCGGCGACGTGGGCCTGCCCATCCCGCCGGGGCCCCGCCGCATCGACCTGGCCCTCACGCCCGGCATCCCGGCCGTGGCCGACGTGCTGCGCGCCGTGCTGTCCGAGATGCAGGTCGAACGCGCCGTGATCGCCACCGAAGCCGTGGCGCGCGAAGGCGGCGACCTGCCCGCCTGGTGCGTCTTGCCGGTCACGCCCGAGCAACTGCCGCACGACGACTTCAAGCGCCTCACGGCCCAGGCCCGCGTGATGGTGCGCACGGGCGAATGCACGCCCTACGCCAACGTGGTGCTGGTGGCGGGCGTGACGTTCTGAGCGCGCAGCGCGCCTTTCTGCCTGCGCGCGCTCGGCGTGACTGACGCCCCGGCCGGGGCGGATCAGTGCCCGGCCAGCCCCACGTCGGGCAGCTGCGGACGGTTGGCCAATGCCTTCTTCATGATGATTTCCACATGCTGGCGGTCGGCCGCCGGCAGTTCCAGGCGCGGCGGGCGCGTGCGCCAGGTGCCGCGGCCCACGAGGTGCTCGCACAGCTTGATGCACTGCACCAGGTCGGGCCGCGCATCCAGGTGCAAAAGAGGCATGAACCACTCGTAGAGCGGCATCAGTTCCTCGAAACGCCCGGCCTTGGCCAGGCGGAACAGCGTCTCGCCTTCCTTGGGAAAGGCGTTAGACATGCCGGACACCCAGCCTGCGGCGCCCATGGCCACGCTTTCGACGACCACGTCGTCCAGCCCGGCGAACAGCACGAAGCGGTCGCCCACCATGTTGCGCGTGTCGATGAAGCGGCGCGTGTCGCCGGAGCTGTCCTTGAAGCAGACGATGGTCTCGCAGTCCGCCAGCGAGGCCAGGATGTCCGGCGTCACGTCGTTCTTGTAGATCGGCGGGTTGTTGTAGACCATCACCGGCAGGTCGGTGGCCTTGGACACGGTGCGGAAGTGCGCGGCGGTTTCGTGCGGCTTGGAGCTGTAGAGCAGCGCCGGCATGACCATGATGCCGTCCACGCCGATGCGCGCGGCCTCCTTGGCGGTATCGACGGCGAAGGCGGTGGTGAACTCGGCGATGCCGCAGATCACCGGCACGCGGCCCTTGGCCACGGCACGCCCGGCCTCCATGATGGAAATCTTCTCGGCCGTGGAGAGCGAGCAGTTCTCGCCCACCGTGCCGCAGACGATCAGGCCGGAGACGCCGTCCTGGATCAGCGCGTCCATGACGCGGGCCGTGGCCTCCACATCGACGGACATGTCTTCGCGGAACTGCGTGGTGACGGCGGGAAACACGCCCTGCCAGGTGACTTTGGAACTCATGATGGCCTTTCTCTGTATCAGAGGGATGGGTGGGTAAAGGGTGGGTGCGGCCCGCCGCGGCTCACAGCGCGGCGCCGGCCTTGCGCAGTTCGGCGATCGCCGGGGCCTTGGGCAGCCACGCGGCATCGAAGGTCTTGATGGCCGCCTCCACGTTGCCGGCGGGCTCGGCCTTCATGGGGATGCCGGTGGCCTTGAACTTCTCCAGCAGACCCGGTTCGGTGCTGGCGATCTCCTGGATCTGCGCGTCCAGCGCGCGCGTGACGAGGCTGCGGATGAGTTCCCTGTCCTGTGCGGAGAGCGTGGTCCACACCCGGCCCGAGACCAGCGGCGCGAACGGCATGAACAAGGCGTTCATCTGCAGGATGACCTTGGAGACCTTGTCGAAGCGCGCATTCCAGGAGAACTCGATGTCCGCCTCCAGCGCATCGACCTGGCCGTTGGCCATGGCGTCGAACACCTGCGGGGTGGGAATGGGCGTGGGCGCCGCGCCGAACGACTGGTAGAAGTCGCGATACACGGGCGTGGGATTGATGCGCAGCTTCAGGCCCTTGAGGTCGGCCGAGCTGTTCAGGTCCTTGGTGGAGAACACCGCGCGCATGCCGGTGATGCCCCAGCCCAGGCCGATGGTGCCGGTCTCGCGCGGCAGCACCTCCAGCAGCTTGAGCGCAGCCGGCGTCTTCACCAGCTTGGCGACCGCCGAGGTGCTGCGCACCAGATAGGGCGCATTGATGGCGGCCACGGAGGGCACGCGCGAGCCCAGTTCCGCCGCCTGGATCCAGCCCATGTCCAGCGCGCCGGACTGCAGCTGCTGCATCATGGCCGCCTCGTTGCCGAGCTGGCCCGAATGGAATACGGTCGCCGTCAGACGGCCACCGCTTTCCTTCTTCAGCGCCTCGCCGAAGGCGACGGCGGCGCGGTTCCACGAATGGCCGGCCGGCGTGATGAGGCCGATGCGGAACTCCTTGGCCTGCTGGGCACGCACGAGCGCGGGAAATGCCAGCGAGGCGGCGGCTGCGGCGCTGCCGGCAGCGAACGAACGGCGGGAAACGGTCATGGCAAAGACTCCGTCAGGGTGGGAAGGAACGGGGGGAAGAAGCGGGAATCGGTTCAGCCGAGGCATGGAGACGGCTCACTCGATGAGCGCCAGCGACAGGCTGGGGAAGATCGACAGCAACACCAGCGCCACGCAGCAGATCAAGAAGAAAGGCAGCGTCACGATGAACATCTTTCCGGGCTTGGCCCCGGTGACGGCCGCCGCCACGAAGAAGCTCAGCCCCACGGGCGGGGACATCAGCCCCAGCACCAGATTCACCACCACGACCACGCCGAACTGGCGCGGGTCGATGCCGTAGACCTCGGTGGCGATGGGCAGCAGGATGGGCACGGTCATGATCAGGCCGGGAATGCCATCGATGACGGTGCCGATGACCAGCAGGATCACGTTGGTCAGCAGCATGAAGCTGATCGGGTCGTGCGCCACCGTCTGGATCCACGCGGCCGTGGCCTGCGGCACCTTGCCGAAGATGAGGATCCACGAGAACACGGCCGCCGCGGCCACCAGGAACAGCACGATGGCCGAGTAGATGCCCGAGCGCACCAGCATCTCCGGGATCTGGCGGAAGCTGAATTCGCGCGTGACGTAGCGGCCCACCAGCGCCGAGGCCACGGCGCCCACGGCGGCCGCCTCCGTGGGGTTGGCCAGGCCGCCCAGGATGGAGCCGACGATGACGATGGGAATCAGCAGCGTGGGACTGGCCTTGACCACCGTCGTGGCCCGCTCGCGCAGGCTGCGCTTCTCGCTGCGCGGGTACTCGTAGATCCAGCCCATGCAGGCGATCACCACGAAGAACAGCACCGTGAGCAGGATGCCCGGCAGGATGCCGGCGATCAGCATGTCGCCCACGGCCACCTGGGCCAGCACGCTGTAGACCACGAACATCACCGAGGGCGGGATGATCGGGCCCAGCATGCCGCCATACACCGTGAGGCCGGCGGCGAAGGTCTTGTCGTAGCCCTTCTTCTCCATCTCCGGCACCATGATCTGCGACATGATCGCCACCTGCGCCGTGGCCGATCCGATGATGGACGACACCAGGCAGTTGGCCAGCACGTTCACGTAGGCCAAGCCGCCCTTGACCGAGCCCACGAAGGCCATCGACAGATCGATCAGCCGGCGCGTGATGCCGCCGCCATTCATGATCTCGCCGATCAGGATGAAGAGCGGAATGGCGATCAGCCCGTAGCTGTCGACGCCACCGAACATCTGCATCGGGAACGACTGGAACAGCACGGCGTTGCCCGTGTCCCAGATGTAGAACATGCCCGCCAGGCACAGGCACACCCCGATGGGCACGCCGACGAACAGGATGGCGGTGAAGAAGAGCGTGGTCAGCATGGCAGGGCTCCCTTGCGTGTGCGTGGCTTCATCAGTTGACGACGGCTTCGGCGTCGGAGGACGGAAAGCCCTCGTGGCGGCGGCGCGGCTGCCAGCCCAGGTCTTCCACCAGGTTGGCGGCGGCATGCAGGGTCAGCGTGGCGGCGAACAGCGGCAGCACGGTCTGCAGCAGCCAGGTGGGCCAGTTCAGCGTCTGCGTGCGCTCCGTGTAGAGGAAGTTGAACGACTCGGCCGCGTATTCCCTGGCGTCGAAGCCGGCGCGGGCGATGCCGAGCGGGTCCATCCAGATCCAGCACATGGCCAGCAGCGCGATGCCGAAGAACAACACCCCGCCGCCCGCCAGCACCTTCAGCGCCCGCGCCGGGCGCGGACCCAGCCTGTCGCTCAGCAGCGTGACCGCGAAGTCCATGCGCAGCCGCGTCATGGCGGAGCCGCCGATGAAGGTGAGCCACACCACCGAATACACCGCCGCCTCGTCGATCCAGTAGATGGGCATGCCGGTGTAGCGCGTGGCCACGTTCACCAGGATGAGCACCATGAGCAGCGCCATCAGGCCCAGCAGCAGCCAGCGCTCCACCCGCAGCACGGCGGACGAGGCATCGAGCACCAATCTGGACAGGGCGTTGCTCCGGGTTTGGGCTGGCTGCTGCATCTTGGGTATTCCTTTGAGATATTTCAAATATATTAGCTGTATGCTAGAGTGCCAAGCAATCTTGATGCCACGGTTTTTTGTCCGGGCTAACCCGAGGAATGGAAGCAATGCAGAAGAAGGCGCTACCCCAGCGCAGACGCGATGCGGACGTCGCCTACGACGCCATCGAGACGCTGATCTCCACCCTGGCGCTGCCGCCGGGCAGCCCCGTGGTAGAGGCGGAGATTTCCGAGCGCATTGGCCTGGGCCGTACGCCCGTGCGCGAGGCGCTGATGCGGCTGATGTCCATCGGACTCATCGCCCAGCAGCCCCGGCGCGGCCTGCTGGTGTCGCCGATCGACCTGGCCAACCATCTGGACGCGATCCAGACGCGGCGCGTGCTGGAGCGCGTGATCGCCTCCTGCACGGCGCGGCGCGCCAACGCGGCCGAGCGCCAGCAGATCCAGGAATGCGCCGACCGCATGGTGGCCGCCGCCGGCAAGGACGACCTGAAGGCCTATATGCGCGCGGACCATGACCTGGACACGGCCAACCACGCCGCCAGCCGCAACGCCTCGGCCGTGACCGCCGTGGTGCCGCTGGTCACCCAGTGCCGGCGCTTCTGGTACGCCTACCAGCATGCGGGAGAGATCAAGGAAGGCGCCCGCTGCCATGCGCTGCTGGCCCACGGCATCGCCACCGGCGACGAGGCGCGCGCCGTCGAAGGCTCGGACGCGCTGATGGACTATCTGGAAGCGTTCACGCGCCGCGTCATCAACAACTGAGCGAGCCGCCCGGCGTCTCGTTCAGAACCGCTCCCACCCCTGCAGGAACCGCCAGGCACCTTCCGGCACCTTGGCCAGCGGCACGCGGCCGATGCGGATGCGCTTGATGGCTTCCACGCGCAGGCCCACGGCCTCGCACATCGACGGGATCTGGCCCGGGCGGATGCCCTTGAGGGCGAAGCGCAGGCGGTTCTCGTTCTGCCAGCTGACCTTGATGGGCGGCAGCGGCCGGCCGTTGAACGACAGGCCGTGGCACAGGCGCTCCAGCCCGCGCTCGGCGATCTGGCCCGACACGGTGACGATGCATTCCTGCTCCAGCGACTCGATGTCTTCGGCCAGCTTGCGCGCCACGCGGCGGTCCTGCGTATAGACGACGAGGCCGCTGGCTTCGGTGGGCAGCGGCGTGAAGCATTCGAGCAGGCGGAAGTGGCGCTGCAGCACGCGCACGCCGCTCGCATCCTCGGCGGCATGGGTGTCGGCGCGCAGCAGCGTGACAGCCTGGGGCGCGCCCTGGCTGCGGCTGCCATGGCTCTGGTGGCCGGAGCCCGGGCCCGCCGGGGCCTGCGCCGCGCCGCCCAGCCCGGCCTCGTAGCCGGCGGGCTTGTGCAGCAGCAGGGTGACGGGGGTCAGCTCCATCAGGTTGGCGTCGGGCGAGAGCGCCACGGTCTGGCCGGGCGAGACGCGGGCGCCGGGCGCCTCGACCACGCGGCCATCGACGCTGACCCAGCCGCCTTCGATGTATTGCTCGGCCGTGGTGCGCGAGCAGCTCAGCTGCTCCGCCAGGCGCTTGGCCAGTCGCACATGGGCGGGCGGTGGGGTGAGGGAGTTCGGTTGCAAGAAGGTCTTCCAGTTCAGAAATTGCCGGGCTCCATCGCCCGGATGCGCTCGACATGCGCCAGCAGCGAGCGTTCGGCCACCGGCCAGAGCCGCTCGGGCACGTCGCCGTAGGCGTGGCGCACCCAGTCGTGCGTGCTGCCCTGGGGCAGCGCCTGCATGGCAGCCAGCACCTTGGCCTCGCGGGCCAGGCGGTGGGCCTTCAGGCGGGCGATGGCGCCGCGCGCATCGCCCAGCACGTAGCCGTGCGCGGGCAGGATGAATTCGGCGCCATGCAGCGCGCACAGGGCGCCCAGCCGGTCCAGCGAATCGAGGTAGTCGGCCATGTTGCCATCAGGCGGGTCCACCACCGTGGTGCTGCCGTTCAGGATGTGGTCGCCGCTGAAGAGCAGGCCGTCTTCGCGCAGCAGCAGGCAGACATGGTTGGCCGCATGGCCGGGCGTGTGGATCGCCTCCAGTGTATGGGTGTTTTCCGGCGATGGCGCAGATGGGGCGAGCGTGAGCAGCTCTCCATTCGATAGCACCCGGTCGGGCGCGAAGCGGCTCGCTGCGCGGGCCGTGGGCGCCGAGGGCAGGCCCAGCACCGGCGGGCGCGGCCGGCCGTGCGCGGCCACGCGGGCGGCGAGCGGCGCGGCGCCCGGGGAATGGTCGGGGTGCGAATGCGTGCAGACGATGGCGCGGATGTCGCCGCCCGCGGCGCGCCAGAGGCGCTCCAGGTGCTCTTCGTCCTCCGGGCCGGGGTCGATGGCGATGTAGCCCGTGTCCGGGTCGCCCACCAGGTAGCTGTTGGTGCCGGGGCCGGTCATCACGCCGGGGTTGGGCGCGGTCAGGCGCTGCACGTTCTTCAGGAGAGGCACCGGCCGCTCGGTCTGCCAGTCCAGCGCGTGCAGCATCTGGCCGTCGGGGCAGACCAGGGCCAGCTCGCCGAAGGGCGGCTCGTGCTCCATGTAGCGCGCCTCCTGGCCGGCGAGCAGGCCGCTGCGCGGGCAGCTGGACCAGAGCGGCGCCTCGTCCTGCTGCTGCGCGACGGCTTCCAGCACGGCGCCGGCGCTGCCGAAGGCGGCCAGCCGCTCCAGCGTGCGCACGGTGGGGAAGATCATGAAGAATTGCCCCGCCGCATGCCGCGCCAGCGCGTCGGCCGGGCGCACCCAGACGGGCTCGAACTGCTCGGATTCATCGGCCACCGGCTCCTGCCCCTCGGGCATGCGGGCGACGAGAAACGGCACGTCGAAGCGCTTGGGCAGGTCGCGGTCGGCCGTCCAGTGCGCCAGCACGAAGACGGCATCGGCCGCCAGCGCGAGGCCGCGCGCCTGGCACTGCGGCGCGAAGGGCGCGGCACGGTCCAGCGCGGCGATGTCGGCGGCATCGGCGAAGCGCCCGTCGGCATGGCGGGCCAGCAGCACGCCCAGCTCTTCGAAGCTTTCGCGGATGGCGGCGATGGCCTGCGTGAGCCGCAGATCGCTCTGCCCGGGCCTGCGCTGCGCGGCCGCATGCGTGGCGGGCGCGGCATCCAGCGCGTCGATGGCGCCGCCGGGAAAGACGTAGGCCCCGGGCGCGAAGCTGGCATGCGGCGAGCGGCGCGTCATCAGCACTTCGAGCACGCTGCCCTCGCCGCCGGGCGCGGGCGCATCGCGCAGCAGCAGCACGGTGGCGGCGGCCCGCGTGGCGACGGGCTCGCGATGGAGGTGGAGTTGTTGGCTGGAGCGGGGCATTGGGGGATTATGGGCAGCCGGGCGGCATCGCGGGGGTCGCGTGCGCTTCACCCCTGCCCTGCCCTCGCAAGACTCGCCGGCGCCAGGCGCCGCGCTCAGCCGATGAGCAGCCGGGCGCCCACGGCCAGGATCAGCGCCGGCGGCATCACCAGCACACCCAGCTTGAGGAAGCGGAAGAAGCCGACGTCGGCGCCCTCGCGCCGCAGCGCAGACAGCCACAGGATGGTCGCCAGCGAGCCGGTGATCGACAGGTTGGGCCCCAGGTCCACGCCGATCAGCATGGCGTCCACCACCAGCTGCGGCGGCGTGGCCTGCTGCAGCACGGTGCTGGCGAGCAGGCCGGCCGGCAGGTTGTTGACCACG
>Ga0182176_1000027_pt1 | contig 12484 bp, 11 predicted proteins | sample G6R1MG_37_FD_123204 | JGI IMG/M metagenome (GOLD analysis project Ga0182176, IMG submission 123204) | Miscanthus phyllosphere microbial communities from Michigan, USA - G6R3_NF_01AUG2016_LD1 MG | ecosystem: Host-associated > Plants > Phyllosphere > Phylloplane/Leaf | place: USA: Michigan... | reverse complement strand
GATGTTGACGCCCTTGGTCACGTCGCGGCCGCTCTGGATCTCGTCGCTCATGGTCACCAGCACGCCCTTGCCGGCCGATTCCTTGCTGGCGGCGACCGTGACCGCATCCAGCAGGTTCAGCGCACCGTCGGCCGAGAGGGCCGTGCCGGGGCGCATGGAGCCGACCACCACGATGGGCTTGTCGGTGTGCACGACCAGGTTCAGGAAGTAGGCGGTCTCTTCCAGCGTGTCGGTGCCGTGGGTGATGACGATGCCGTCCACGTCGGGCTGCTTGGCCAGGGCCGAGACGCGCTTGGCCAGCTGCAGCAGCTGGGCGTTGGTGAAGCTCTCGGAGGCGATCTGGAAGACCTGCTCGCCGCGCACGTTGGCGACGTTGGCCAGCTCGGGCAGGCCGGCCAGCAGCTTGTCCACCGGCACCTTGGCCGCGGCGTAGGAGGCGCTGTTGGCGGCCGTGGCGCCGGCGCCGGCGATGGTGCCACCGGTGGCCAGCACCACCACCTGGGGCTTGGGCGCTGCAGCGGTTGCGGCGGCCGGCTGCGCGGCGGGGGCCAGCTGCTGGGCGGGCGAGACGATGGCCCAGGCCGCGAAGGCGGCGCCGGCCAGCAGGCGCTTGAGGTTCAGAGGCGAAAACATGAGCAGGAAATCTCCGAGTCGTTGTAGGTATGGAACACGCTGCTGCGCGGCCCACGGGCTCGGGGGCTGGCATGCAACGTTCATGCCCGCCGCCTTGTGGGCCGCGGGTGCCGTATCGTAGTCGCCCGCTCAGGCCCTGCGGGCGAAACCACAACGCTCGCGGTGTTCAGCCCCGGCGGCGGCGGCGGGCCGCGATCCAGGCCGCGCCCGCCACGGCCAGGCCCAGCGCCCAGAGCGGCCCGAGCCCCCAGCGCGACACCCACCAGGCGAAGGGCGTCACCGCGCCGCTGCGCCCTTCCACCTCGGTCAGCAGCACGCCGCGCGTGTGCGGCGCCAGTTCGGCCGTGACGATGCCCCGGTGGTCGATGACGGCCGTGGCGCCGGTATTGGTGGCACGCACCATGGGCCGCTCGAATTCCAGCGCCCGCATGCGGCTGATGGCCAGATGCTGGTCGATGGCCACGCTGTCGCCGAACCAGCCGATGTTGCTCAGGTTCACCATGATGGTCGGCGCCGTGGCGGCATCGGCGAAGCGCGTGCCCAGCTCTTCGCCGAACAAGTCCTCATAGCAGATGTTGGGGGCGATGCGCTCGCCCTGCCAGTCGAACGAAGGTTGCCTCAGCGCGCCGCGGTTGAAGTCGCCCAGCGGGATGTTCATCATCTCGGTGAACCAGCGGAAGAAGGGCGGAATGAATTCGCCGAAGGGCACCAGGTGGTGCTTGTCGTAGCGGTAGGGCGCGGCCTGGCCCGGCGCGAAGCCGAGCACCGAGTTGGTGTAGCCCAGGTCCGCATTGCCCAGCGGAATGCCGATCAGCGCCGCCTGCCGGCCGGCCGTGAAATGGTCGGCCAGGCTTTCCAGATAGCCGGGCATCAGCTGCTGCGGCAGCAGTGGAATGGCGGTTTCCGGCGCCACCACCAGTGAGGCCGTGGCGCTCTTGAGCTGCCCGGCATACCAGCGCAGGGCCAGCGGCACGCCGCTGCCGGGTTGGAATTTCTCGTCCTGCGGGATGTTGCCCTGCAGCAGCGCGAGCGAAAGGCCCGGGTGCGGCGCGGCGCCCGGAGCGCACGGCTCCACCGCGCAGTGGCGCTGCGCCGAGAGCGCCGCCCACACCAGCACCGACGCGGTGGCCAGCGCCCACACGCCCCGGCGCCGCGCATCGGCCCGGCGCAGGAGCGCGAGGCCCATGGCCGCCGCCGCGGCGACGAAGCCCACGCCATAGACGCCCACGCTGCGCGCCAGCACGGCCAGCGGCCCCTCGACGTGCGCGTAGCCGCCGGCGCCCCACGGAAAGCCCGTCCACCAGACGCCGCGGGCCAATTCGGCCAGCAGCCAGAATGCTGCGAAAACGATAGCGGAGAGCGCTCTGTTCTCGGGCGCTACCCGCCGGAAACACCCCGCCACCACGGCGTAATAGCTGCCCAGGAAGGCCGCCAGCCCCAGCACCGCCAGCACGGCCAGCGGCGCGGCCAGGCCGCCGTAGGTATGCATGGAGATGAAGAGCCACCAGAAGGTGGCCGCCAGCCAGGCCGTGGCGAAGAGCCAGCCCAGCGCTGCGGCGCGGCGCGGCGTGGGCGCTGCCAGCAGCACCCGACCCAGCACGGCCAGCGACAGGATCTGCAGCCACCAGAGCGGCTGCCCGCCCCAGGGCCAGGCGATGGAGCCGGCCTGCGCCAGCCCGGCCAGGGCCGCCAGCAGCCAGGGCAGCGCGCGCCGCCAGAGCGGGCCGGGCGGCGCGGACGGCGCAGGTGGCACGGCCGGGTCGTGCAGAGGAGCGGCGGCCGCGCCCATCAGGCGGCGGGCACGGCGCCTTCGGTCGCCGGAGACACCTTGAACCAGCGCACCGCGCCGCCCTTGGCGTGCAGCACCACGAACTGCAGGCCGCCCAGCACGGCCTGCTCGCCCTTGCGCGGCGTGTGGCCCAGCTCGTGCGCGATCAGGCCGCCGATGGTGTCGAATTCCTCGTCCGGGTCGCTGCTGTGCAGCGTCACGCCGAAGGCCTCGGCCACGCGCTCGACGGGGGTGTCGCCGCTCACGCGCCAGGTCTGGTCGGCCAGGCCGAAGATGTCGCCCTCGTCCTCGGGGATGTCGAATTCGTCCTCGATCTCGCCGACGATCTGCTCGAGCACGTCTTCGATGGTGACCAGGCCGGCCACGCGGCCGAATTCGTCGATCACCACCGCCATGTGGCTGCGCGTGCTGCGGAAGTCGCGCAGCAGGTCGTTCAGACCCTTACTCTCGGGCACGAACACTGCCGTGCGCAGCAGGGCGCGGATGTTCAGCTCGGGCGCGCGGCGCAGCTTGAGCAGGTCCTTGGCCAGCAGGATGCCGATGATGTTCTCGCGCTCGTCCTGATAGACCGGGAAGCGCGAGTGCGCGGTGTCGATCACCTGGTTGATCAGGGTTTCGAGCGGCGCGCCGATGTCGAGCAAGTCCATGCGCGTGGCGGGCACCATCACGTCGCTGGCGGTCATCTCGGCCATGCGGATCACGCGTTCGAGCATGACGCGGGCGTCGGCATTGATGACGTCGTTGGTTTCGGCCTCGGCCAGGGTGGCGATCAGCTCATCGGTCGAATCGGGGCCGGGATGGATGAATTCGACGAGCTTCTGCAGGAAGGTGCGCTTGTCTTCCTTGTCGGAAGGGCGTCCCGGGTGGGGGTCGGACACGGTCTCGGAGTGCAGGACGTGCGGTCATTGAACAAGCTCCAAGGATAGCGGATCACCTTGACGCTGACGCAGCGCCCGCTCCCCGCCTGCCCCTTAGCCTGCCGATCGGCCGCCCTGCAGGGCCGCGCGCAGCGCGCCCCACTGGCGCAGCTGCTTCTTGAAACGGTAGTTCATCTCGCCGTAGTGGCGCGTCGCCCGCTCGGCCAGGCGGGTCTTCCAGCCGGGCGGGTGCAGCTGCAGGTAGGCCTCGGATTCGGAGCCGTCGCGCCGCACCGTGGCGCCGGCATTGCGGGCGATGCGCAGCATGGCCGTGTTCTCCGACAGCGCATGGATCAGCACCTCGTTCACGCCGGCCGTGCGCGCATGCATCACGGCGCGCTCGAAGAGGCTCGCGCCCAGGCGCCGGCCGCGCGCATGCGGCAGCACCGACACGCCGAACTCGGCGCGCGCCTGGGGCGCCGGCCGGTGCATGAAGGCCAGATGCGCCGTGGCGATCAGCTGCAGGCGGCGGTTGAAGATGCCGAAGATCTCGTCGCGCACGAAGTCCAGCTGCTCGACGTAGCGGCGCACCTGCTCGTCGCTGGCGGCATGGCCGAAGCGCAGGTAGCGGTCGGCCGGCAGCAGCTGCAGCAGATGCTGGGCGACGCGCTCGCGGTGCTGCGGACCCAGCGACCGGATCGGCACGGCCACGCCCGACGGCGCGGTGACGCCGGGGCGTGCGGTCCGCAGCAGGCTGCGGGCACGGCGCCAGGTGGCGAAGAGCAGATCGGAGGGGGTCGGCATGGTGGGCGTATTTTAGGGTTTTCCCTGATTTCCGACGCAGGCTGTGCCGGAATGCCACAGCCATCGCATGCCTCGGCCACCCTGCATCCTTGAGGGCTCCAGCGCGCTCCCGACCTGCGCATTCAGCTATCGAAAGCAGAGCAAACCATGGCGGGATGGTGTCGCCCATGCGTCACGCCGATGACTCCGCCATTCCATCCGCACGCAGGACAGCGGCAAAAAGGCGACGAATTACAGCGGCACCGCCGTGGTCGCCTTGACCCGGTCGAGCACGAAGCTGGTCTTGCAGTCCTGCACGCTGGGGTGCTTGAGCAGCGTGTCCATGATGAAGCGGCTGTAGTGCGCCATGTCGGCCACCACCACGCGCAGCAGGTAGTCCATCTCGCCCGTCAGCGCGGCGCATTCGACCACCTCGGGCCAGGTCTGCACGCTGGCGCGGAACAGGTCCATGGGGTTGCGCTTGTGGCTCTCGGTGTGCTTTTCGAGCCGCACGTTGAGGTAGGCCGTGAGGCCCAGGCCCACCGCCTCGGGCCGCACCAGGGCGACGTAGCGGTCGATCACTCCCGCGTCTTCCAGCCGCTTGACGCGGCGCAGCACGGCGCTGGGCGACAGGCCCACCTGCTCGCCGATGACGTCGTAGGTTTCGCGGCCATTCGCCTGCAGGCAGCGCAGGATGGCGCGGTCGAGCCGGTCCAATGCGTGGGGAGCGTCCATGGCTCAGGATTCTACGGACGCGGGGGCCGCACGCCCCGCCGCGCTCCGACAGCCCTCGGGTTTGTCCCCGATGCGACTGGCCAGCCCCACGGGAAATAATGGGCTGCGCAAAAAAGAACGACCGTTCTTTTTTGCGCCAATGACCAACAACGGAGACAACACCATGCACGCAATCCTTCGCCGCTGCGGGCGGCTCGGAACCCTGGCGGCGGGCGCCGCGCTCGCAGCCACCCTCTCCCTGGCGGGCGCGCCCGCCGTGCAGGCACAGCAGGCCGGCACCGGCTCGGGCTATACGCAGACGCGCTACCCCATCGTGCTGGTGCATGGCCTCTTCGGCTTCAAGTCGCTGGCGGGCGTGGACATGTTCTACGGCATTCCGCAGGCGCTGCAGCGCGACGGTGCCCGGGTCTTCGTGGCCGAGGTCTCGGGCGCCAACAGCACCGAGGTGCGCGGAGAGCAGCTGCTCGCGCAGGTCAAGGACATCCTGGCGATCACCGGCGCGGCCAAGGTCAACCTGATCGGCCATTCGCACGGCGGCCCCACCGCCCGCTACGTGGCCGGCGTGGCGCCGCAGCTGGTGGCCTCGGTCACCACGGTGGGCGGCGTCAACCGGGGCTCGCGCGTGGCCGACCTGGTGCGCGGCGCGCTGCCGCCCGGCTCGGTGCAGGAAACCGTCGCCAACGAGGCCGTCAAGGGCTTCGCGCAGTTCCTGGCGCTGCTGGCCGGCTCGCCCCGCGACCAGCCGCAGCAGCCCAAGGCGGCACTGGATTCGCTCTCCACCGCCGGCGCGGCCGACTTCAACCGCCGCTTCCCGCAGGGCATCCCCGACGGCTGCGGCGACGGCGCCTCGGTGGTCAACGGCGTGCGCTACTACTCCTGGACCGGCACGCAGCCCCTGACCAACCCACTGGACCCGAGCGACGGCCCGCTGCTGCTGCTCTCGCGCGTCTTCGGCGAGGCCAACGACGGCCTGGTCTCCGCCTGCTCCTCGCGCCTGGGCAAGCACCTGGGCGATTACCGCCAGAACCACCTGGACGAGATCAACCAGTTCGTCGGCCTGCGCGACCTGTTCTCCATCGACCCGGTCACGCTCTACCGCCAGCAGGCCAACCGCCTGAAGACGCAGGGGCTCTGACGCCATGGCCGCTGCGCGCACCCGCATGGCCCTGGCGCTGCTCGCAGCGCTCGTGCTGGGCGCCGGCGCCTGGCGGGCCACCCGTTCCCCGGATGTGGTCGGCGCACCAGGAGCAGCGGCCCAGGCCCCCTGGAGCACCGCCGCCGGGCAGCCCGCGGCCCGCGGCTCCACCGACCCGTTCATGACGCCGCCCCCCGCCGGCCAGCAGGAAGGCCCCCTGGCCGACCCCCTGCTGCGCCCCGGCCTGCGCTACGCCATGGACGAGCTGCTGAACGCCGCCCTGCAGGCCGGGGACACCAGCGACCCGGCCGAGCTCAAGCGCCGTCTGCGCGCCCTGGTGGACCAGCACTTCGGCGCCGACGTGCGCGAACGCGCCCTGGCCCTCGCCCTGCGCTATGTGGACTACCGCACCGCACTCGCCCGCATCGAGCCGCCGGCGGACCTGTCCGACGCGAAGGCCGTGCGCGAAGCCATGCAGGCGCGCGACAGCGTCCGCCAGCAGTTCTTCGGCCGCGCCGAATACGACGCGCTCTTCGCCGACGAAGCCGCGCTCGACCGCCTCACCCTGGCGCGGCTGGACATCGACGCCGACCGCAGCCTCACGCCCGAGCAGCGCACCCAGGCCCTGCGTGCCGCCGAAGCGGCCCTGCCGCCGGCCCAGCGCGCCGAGCGCGAAGCGGCCACCGCGCAGCTGGGCGTGGCGCAGCAGACGGCCGCGCTGGATGCGCGCAACGCCGACGACGCCACGCGCTATGCCGAGCGCAGCGCCCGCTACGGCGAGGCCGCCGCCCAGGCGCTGGCCGCGCGCGACACGGAGGAACGCCAGTGGCAGCAGCGGCTGGACCAGTACCAGCAGGCCCGCGCCGCGAACGGCGACGGCCCGGCGCTGCAGCAGCTGCGCCAGCAGCTCTTCTCGCCCGAGGAACGGCTGCGCGTGGACGCGGCACTGGCCCTGCGCGGTGCTGCCGGCGGCCCCCGGCAGGGCGGCGGCTGAACGAAGCCCGCGCCGGCGCTCGGCGATGGCGCCAATCCACCAACCAACGCAGTATTCCTGCGCCACACCGGATCTACGGCACGGCTTTCGCCAAAAACATCCACACCCTTGCGCCTACAGTGCGTTGACCGACATCAACACCACGCACGGAGACAAGCGCATGAACACCCCACTGCCCCAGACCGCCGCCCAGGACGCCGCCGCCTGGGAGAACCCCATGGGTACCGACGGCTTCGAATTCATCGAATACGCCGCGCCCGATCCGCAGGCCATGGGCCGCGTCTTCGAGGGCATGGGCTTCAAGCCCGTGGCGCGCCATCGCCACAAGAACGTGACGCTCTACCGCCAGGGCCAGATCAACTTCATCATCAACGCCGAGCCCGACAGCTTCGCGCAGCGCTTCGCCCGCCTGCACGGCCCCAGCGTCTGCGCCATCGCCTTCCGCGTGCAGGACGCCAAGGCCGCCTACGAGCGCGCGCTGAACCTGGGCGCCTGGGGCTACGCCGGCCAGGCCGGCCCGGGCGAGCTGAACATTCCCGCCATCAAGGGCATCGGCGACAGCCTGATCTATCTGGTGGACCGCTGGCGCGGCAAGAACGGCGCGCAGCCCGGCGACATCGGCAACATCGGCTTCTTCGACGTCGATTTCGAGCCCTTGCCCGGCGTGGCCGGCGAGGAGGCGCTGAACCCCAAGGGCCACGGCCTGACCTACATCGACCACCTGACGCACAACGTGCACCGCGGCCGCATGGCCGAATGGGCGGACTTCTACGAGCGCCTCTTCAACTTCCGAGAGATCCGCTACTTCGACATCGAAGGCCAGGTCACGGGCGTCAAGAGCAAGGCCATGACCAGCCCCTGCGGAAAGATCCGCATCCCGATCAATGAAGAGGGCAAGGAAAAGGCCGGCCAGATCCAGGAGTACCTGGACAAGTACAACGGCGAGGGCATCCAGCACATCGCCATGGGCTCGGACGACCTCTACACCACGGTGGACGCACTGCGCGCCTCGGGCGTGCGCCTGCTGGACACCATCGACACCTATTACGAGCTGGTGGACCAGCGCATTCCCGGCCACGGCGAAAGCGTGGAGGAACTGCACCGCCGCCAGATCCTGATCGACGGCAAGAAGGACGCCATCCTGCTGCAGATCTTCAGCGAGAACCAGCTGGGCCCGATCTTCTTCGAGTTCATCCAGCGCAAGGGCGACGACGGCTTCGGCAACGGCAACTTCAAGGCGCTGTTCGAAAGCATCGAGCTCGACCAGATGCGCCGGGGCGTGCTGGAAAAGGCCTGACCCGCCCCAGGCCCCTCGGCGCCATGCCCACGAAGACGGGCGGGCGCCGATAGCGGACAACACACCGCCCACAGGAGACAAGCCATGGGAACCACCGGAGCCGCACCGGCCGTGTACGGCCAGTCCAGCCGTCCGCCGCGCGGGGACTACGCCCGCTGCCATGCGGACTACACCTGCGCCCAGGACTTCGGCGCCTACAGCGACGCCGACCACGACACCTACCGGCGCCTCTACACCCGCCAGTCGGCGCTGCTGCCCGGCTTGGCGAGCGATGTCTTCATCGCCGCCCTGCCCTCGCTGGGCGCGAAGGACCGCATTCCGCGCTTCGACGAGATCAACGAACGGCTCTGGCGTGCCACGCGCTGGGAGGTCGTGGCCGTGCCCGGCCTGATCCCCGAAGTGCCGTTCTTCACGCTGCTGGCGAACCGCAAGTTCCCGGTGACGGACTGGATCCGCACGCCCGAGGAGTTCGACTACATCGTCGAGCCGGACCTCTTCCACGACCTGTTCGGCCATGTGCCGCTGCTCTTCGACCCGGTGTTCGCCGACTACGTGCAGCGCTACGGCCAGGGCGGCCTGAAGGCGCAGGCGCTGGGCGCGTGCGAGATGCTCTCGCGCCTGTACTGGTACACGATCGAGTTCGGCCTGATCCGCCAGCCGGAGGGCCTGCGGGCCTACGGCGCGGGCATCCTCAGCTCGTCGGGCGAGCTGCCCTACAGCGTGCGCAGCCCCGTGCCGCAACGCCTGCCCCTGCAGCTGGAGCGCACCATGCGCACCCGCTACCAGATCGACAGCTTCCAGCGGACCTATTTCGTGATCGACAGCTTCCAGCAGCTCTTCGACATGACGGCGCAGGACTTCGCGCCGCTCTACCCGCAGCTGGCGGCCCTGCCCGAGATCGAGAGCGGCCTCGCGCTGCAGGCCGGCTAGCAGGCGCCGGCCTGCAGCGCGCCGGGCTCAGGCGGCCGGATCCACCGGGCCTTTCTTGAGCGTCTGCACGAACGCCTTGAAGTGCGGGGCGAACTCCTCGAAGAGCGCGTGTTTGCGGTTCTGCAGCATCACTTCGCCGAACAGCTTGAGCCCGACGGCCAGCGAAGTCGCGTCCGCCTCGGGCAGATCGCCGCGCCCGCGCAGGCGGTCCACGATGGCGAGGATGTCGTCATGGTTGCCCGCCTCGAAGCTCAGGGTGCGGGGCGTGGGCGGCGCGCTGCCGTCCGGCAGGGCCAGGTGCTCGACGGTCACGCGATAACGGTGTTGCTTCATCTCTTCGATCTCTCCAGTCCGGTGGTCAGGGAAGGTACCCGGGCGCGGCATCGCCGGATCACCCAGGCTGGGGTCAATCTATCAGCGATGCGGCAGGCGCGCTCGGCGGGCGCTCAATCCCCCAGCAGATCCAGGCAGGCCCGGACCACCGGCGGGTGGAACGCCATCTGCACGTGGGCCACGTTCTCGACCAGCCGGTTGTCGGCGCCGGGCAGCGTGGCCGTGCGCGCCGGAAAGACGATGTTGTCGCAGTTGGAATAAAAGCAGGTGAAGCGGGCCGCGCGGCCGGCCGGCTCGGCCTGCCGCAGGGCCTGCACCCAGGGCCCCTCCAGCGCCATCTGGCGGCCGTTGACCGCATGGCTGAAGCGCGCCGGCCAGGTGCCGGCATGGGGCGCGCCCAGCGTGATGACGCGGTGGGCGCAGGTCTCGGCGCGGCCGGCATCGCAGGCGCGCAGCCAGGCGCGTGCGGCGACGCCGCCCATGCTGTGGCCGATGACCACCGGGGCGCGGCCGGTGGCTTCGGTCACGCGGCGCACCGCGGCGTCGATCTGGGCGGCATAGCCGTCGATGGAGCCGAAGGGCGGCTCCAGGTCCACCGCCACGAAGGCATGGCCCCGGGCGCGCAGCAGCGGCAGCCAGGGCGTCCAGAAACCGCGGTTGCACAGGAAGCCGTGCACCAGCACCACGCCGCGCGGGGCCACTGCATCCACATCCAAACCCGCATCGGCATCGGCGCCACCCGCGGCACGCCCCGGCAGCCAGTCGGGAATGGCGCCGCGGCGAAAGGGCTGCCACCAGCCGAAGATGACCGAGGCCCAGCCAGCCTCGGTCCACCAGGCGCGCACCATCCGCCCGAACGCGGGCCGGGGCAACGGTTCGGCCCGGTTGGCCCGGGCCATCGCCACGAACTGCAGCACCATCAGCAGCCGCGTGGCCAGCCATGCCAGCGCCAGGCCGGCCAGCGCGGCCAGCGGCGAAGAGGACCATTGCCAGGCGACCCAGGCCACGGTCAGCAGCAGGGAGCTCCAGACCATCCAGCGCTGCCAGCGCGCATTCGTCATGCCTCATGCCCTTTCATTCAGGAAAAGCCCGCCGGCCGCCGCCCATCGGCGTGCCGGCGCGCTGCCACGCACGCGGCGACGCCGGCCGGCATCGCGGTGCGCGAGGCATTCTGACGCATGGCAGAGGCACTCCCCGGACGCCATCGTCTGGACGCGGGGGCGCCGGCCGCCGCCATGGCGTCGCAGCGGCGCCACGCGGCCTGCCGCGCCGCCGTGGCGTGATCTGGTTACAGCCGCCGCGCGCGGAGGCTGCCTCCACGCCGCCTTCCTCCCAGAGTTACCCGGTTACATCGAAGGTACATGCAGTGCTCCGCGAGGTGCGCGGAGACCGGCCCCGGCGGCGCGATGACAGGGATAACCCCAGGCAAAAACACGAGCGAAAACGTTTGCGCAAACGTTTTACACCGTTAATATCCGCGCCTCGATCCACTGGACAGGCCTCCTTCGGCGCGTGCGCGCGCCCCGCCCGGCCTGTCCTGCGGACGGGTTCCCTCTTCCCCGTTCCCGCCCTCTTTCTTCTTCCCATATCGGAGACAACATGCGCTTTACCCGCCGTTCCGTACAGACCGCCGCCGCCATCGCCGTTTTCGGCAGCCTGCTGGCCAGCCCCGCCTGGGCCCAGGACAAGCCCAAGGTCGCGCTGGTGATGAAGTCGCTCGCCAACGAGTTCTTCCGCACCATGGAAGACGGCGCCAAGGCGCACCAGAAGGCCCACGCCGGGGAATACACGCTGGTGGCCAACGGCATCAAGAACGAGACCGACACCGCCGAGCAGATCAAGATGGTCGAGCAGGCCGTGGCCCAGAAGGCCAGCGCCATCGTGCTGGCTCCGGCCGACTCCAAGGCCCTGGTGCCTGCCGTCAAGAACGCCATCGACAAGGGCGTGCTGGTGGTGAATATCGACAACCGCCTCGATGCCGCCGCGCTCAAGGAAAAGAACATCAACGTGCCCTTCGTCGGCCCCGACAACCGCGCCGGCGCCAAGCTGGTCGGCGACTACCTCGCCAAGCATCTGAAGGCCGGCGACAAGGTCGGCATCATCGAAGGCGTCTCCACCACCTTCAACGCGCAGCAGCGCACCCTGGGCTACCAGGACGCCATGAAGGCCGCCGGCATGAACGTGGTCGGCGTGCAGTCCGGCCAGTGGGAAATCGAAAAGGGCAACACCGTGGCCGCCGGCATGCTGCGCGAGCATCCTGACCTCACGGCCCTGCTGGCCGGCAACGACAGCATGGCGCTGGGCGTGGTCGCAGCCGTCAAGGCCGCCGGCAAGACCGGCAAGGTTCAGGTGGTGGGCTACGACAACATCCAGGCCATCAAGCCCATGCTGGCCGATGGCCGCGTGCTGGCCACCGCCGACCAGTACGCCGCCAAGCAGGCCGTGTTCGGCATCGAACTGGCCCTGAAGGCCCTGGCCGCCAAGACGCCGCAGGCCCAGCTGCCCGCCGAGGTGAAGACCGACGTGGTACTGGTCACCAAGGGCAGCAAGTAAGCCGGCAGCCCGCCCCCGCGCGCCCAGCGGGGGCGCCTTTGCCCCCTCCCATCGCACGAATCCCACGCCATGTCCCAGCCTTTCAGCAGCACGCCCCTGCGCACTCCCGTCCTGCACATCGACGCGGTGGGCAAGGACTATCACGGCACCACGGTGCTGAACGATGTGACGCTGGCCCTGAACGCGGGCGAGGTGCTGGCGCTGACCGGCGAGAACGGCGCGGGCAAGAGCACGCTCTCGAAGATCGTGTGCGGGCTCACGCCCGCCACGCGCGGCGGCATGCGGCTGGCGGGCCAGCCGTTCGAGCCCGCCTCGCGCCAGGACGCCGAACGCCAGGGCGTGCGCATGGTGCTGCAGGAACTGAGCCTGGTGCCCACGCTGACCGTGGCCGAGAACCTGCTGCTCGGCCGCATGCCCCACCGGGGCGGCTGGCTGCGCCGCAGCG
>Ga0182176_1000024_pt1 | contig 13150 bp, 11 predicted proteins | sample G6R1MG_37_FD_123204 | JGI IMG/M metagenome (GOLD analysis project Ga0182176, IMG submission 123204) | Miscanthus phyllosphere microbial communities from Michigan, USA - G6R3_NF_01AUG2016_LD1 MG | ecosystem: Host-associated > Plants > Phyllosphere > Phylloplane/Leaf | place: USA: Michigan... | reverse complement strand
CAACCTGGACACCTCCCTGCTCGACGGCGTGATCCAGGTGGACGCCGAACCGGCCCGCGAATACGCCCGCCGCGCCGCGCGCGAAGAGGGCCTGCTGGTCGGCATCTCCTCGGGCGCCACGCTGGCGGCCATCGCGCAGAAGCTGCCCGAGCTGCCGGCCGGCGCGCGCGTGCTGGGCTTCAACTACGACACGGGCGAGCGCTACCTGTCGGTGGACGGCTTCCTGCCGGCCTGACCGACGTCCATCGCCCAGCGCTGCCCGGCGCCCTGCCGAAGGCCCCGTGAGGGGCCTTTTGCTTTGGGGCGGCCCACCGTGGCGGAAGGAAGAACGGCCCGCATCAAAGCCATTGGCGGCCAATGCACGGCATGGGCCTTGAGCCCGGAAACGGCCGGGGCAAAGCGCATGCAGCTATTAATACCATAGCAAATGCACCCGCTTCACGGTGCCCTACCAGCCCCCGCCCAGCGCCAGGAAGAGCGTCACCTGGTCGTCGGCGATCTGCGCCTCGCTGGCGGCCAGGGCCGCTTCGCTGCTGGCCAGGTTGCGTTCGGCGTCCAGCGTGTCCAGATAGCCGGTCTTGCCGTTGCGGTAGAGCGACCGCGCCTGTGCGGCGGCCTGCGCGCTGGCGTCGCGGGCCGCCTGCAACTGGGCGCGGCGGTCCAGTTCATGGGCGTAGGCCGACAGCGCCGTTTCCGTCTCGCGCAGGGCGGTCAGCACCGTGCCGTCGAACTTCGCCGCCGCGGCGCGCGTGCCGGCCTCGGCCTGCGCGATGCGGGCGCGCGCGGTGCCGGTGTTCGGAATCGACCAGGAGATCAGCGGGCCCAGGCTCCAGCTCAGCGTGTCGCTGCGGCCCAGCCCGCTCAGGGTGCCTGCCGACGCGGCGGAGAGCCCCAGCGACACCTTGGGGTACAGGTCGGCCGTGGCCACGCCGATGCGTGCCGTGGCTTCGGCCAGCGCCCGCTCGGCCTGCCGGATGTCGGGGCGGCGGCGGATCAGCGCGGCGCCGTCGCCCACGGGCAGCACGCCCGCCACCTGCGGCGGCACGGCGCAGTCCGTCAGGCCGCGTGGAAAGTCCTGCGGCAGATGGCCGGTCAAGGTCGCCAGGCGGAAGAGCGCGGCCTGCCGCTGCGCCTGCAGCGGCGGGATGGCGGCCTGCAACTGGCCCAACTGCGCCTCGGCGCGCGAGGTATCGATCACTCCGGCCCGGCCGGCCGCCTGCAGACGGCGGGTGACCTCCAGCGCGTCGGACTGTATGCGGACCGACGCCTGCGATGTGCGCAGGCGCAGTCCGATCGAGCACACCTCGGCATAGGCGCGCGCCGTGCCGGCGGCGACGTTCACGCGCACCAGGTCCAGCGCGGCCTGCGCGCTGGCGGTGCCGGCCTGCGCCGCCTCGATGCCCCGGCGGATCTGGCCGAACAGGTCCAGCTGGTACGACAGCGAGGCACCCGCGCTGTAGTGCCACGCGTTGGGCGGCACGTAGTCCGGGTGCAGCACCGACAGGCCGGAGACGTGCCCGAACGAGGGCCCGCCATTGACGGATACCGCCGGGCGGGCGGCGCCGTTCGCCTCGTCTTCCAGGGCCTGCGTGCGCTCCAGGTTGGCCATGGCCTGGCGCAGGTCGGTGTTGTGCTCAAGCGCCTGCTGCACCAGCCCATCCAGCTGCGCATCGTGGTAGAGGCGCCACCAGTGGTCCGGCAGCGGTGCATCGGCAAACACGGCGGCAGCGCCGGGGACCCCATCGCCGGTCCCCAGGAAAGGCCGCCCCGCTGCCGGCTGGCGGGCCACGGCGTCGGCGGGCACCTGGTAGTCCGGGCCTACGGGCGACGTGCCGCAAGCGGACAGCGCCAGGGCGGCCGCCAGCGGCGCCAGCAGCCTCCACCGGGAGCGTGAAACGTTCGTGCGCGTCATGTGCATCCCTCCCGTTTCAGCCGGCCTGCGTCGTTGCCGGGGCCGCAGGCGCCGCCGCGGCGGCAGGGGCCGTCTCGATGATCTGCACCGTCACCGTCTGTCCGGCCACCAGCCGCGCACCGTCGGGCAGCGGGTCGAGCTGCACGCGCACCGGAATGCGCTGGGCCAGGCGCACCCAGTTGAACGTGGGGTTCACGCTGGGCAGCAGATTGGCGCTGGTGGTGCGGTCGCGGTCGGCGATGCCGGCGGCGATGCTGACCACGGTGCCCGTCAGCACCGCGCCGCCCATGGGCGTCACGCGCACCTTGTCGCCATGGTGGATGCGGGGCAGCTTGGTTTCCTCGAAGTAGCCTTCCACATAGAACGACTTGGCATCCACCAGCGCCAGCGCGGGGTGCCCGGCCGTGGCATAGCTGCCGCGGCGCAGGTCGAGGTTGGTCACCAGGCCGTCAGCCGGGGCGCGCACGTCGGCACGCTCCAGGTTCAGCCGGGCGCTGTCGAGCGCCACTTCGGCCTGAGCCACGGCGGCCCGTGCCTGCTCGACGCGCGCCTGGGTCTGTTCACGCGCCTCGCGCGAGACGAGATCGCTCAGCCCGGCGTTGCGGGCGTCCTCGCGCTGCGCCTGGGCCAGCGCCGTGCGCTGAGCCGCCAGCGCGGCCTGCGCCTGCCGCAGGGCCAGGGCGTAGCGGGCGTGGTCCACCGCGAACAGCAGGGCCCCGGCCGCCACGAACTGGTTGTCCTGGATGGGCACGTCGGTGACCAGGCCCGAGACGTCGGGCGCGATCTGCACGACGTTGGCGCGCACGCGGCCGTCGCGGGTCCACGGGGCCAGCTCATAGTGATCCCACAGCTGCCAGGCGGCCCAGGCCGCAGCGCACAACGCCAGCGCGGTGACCAGCAGGCGCATGGCTGCCTGGACGCGGGGCCGTTGGAAGAGGTTCATGGACGGGACTTTCATGGAAGGACTCACTGCAAAAGAGACGCCATGCGGCTGGTGCCATAGAGCACCAGCACGTACAGCGCGGTATCGAACAGTGCCGGGTGCCAGACCCAGCGGTACACGCCGGCCGCAGCCAGCAGGCGGCGCAGGCCCCAGGTGAGCGGCCACGCCGCCAGCGCCCAGAGCATCAGCCAGGGCAGGTACAGCCCGTAGAAACTCGCTTCACCGATCATGGGATGGCTCCTTGGACCTCCGGGCCCGCGGCGACCAGCACGGCGGGCGCGGAGGGAAACAGATTGCGGCGCAGGCCCACCAGCGCCGCCACGGCGGTGCGCCAGCCTGGCAGGCTCTGCCCGGCGGCCTGCGCGAGAGCCTCCGAAAGGGCCGTGTCGATGCGCACCAGCACCTCGGGCGACGGGCTGGCCGCGCCGCTGGCCCGGGCCCGGAAGAAGCCGGCCACCGCCGCCAGCACGGCAGACACGGCCCATGCGGGCGCGGCAGGCAGCTGGGGGCGCATGCGCTGCAGGGCGACGATGTCCGCGCCCATGCGCAGGTCCTGCAGGGCATCCGCAGCGCTGACGCCCTCCAGCGATCCGCCAGCCTGCGCGATGCGCGGTGCCAGCAGGCCGATGCGGTCGAGCATGCGCACGGCATAGGCATCGCCCGCATCCGGCAGCCGGGGCGCCGCGGCCATGTCGGCGAGCTCGCGCCAGGTGGCGCGCTGGATGCGCCGGGCACTCCAGTCCGCGCCCACCGAACGCACCAGCCGTGTCACGCGCGCCGCAGCCACCACGCCCAGCACCTGGCCGATCATCGAGTTCACGAAGCTCACCAGGTCGGCATTCGCCGTGTCGTGCAGGGCCAGCGCCCCCGAAACGCCGAACAGGAACGCCATCGCCCCCATGGCGTTGGCCGGCCGAGCGATGTAGCAGCCCAGCAGCAGGAACGTGGGCGCACATACCAGCGCCAGCATGCCGAAGTCCTGCACGCCCGGCATCAGCACCAGCACATACAGGGCCGAGATCGGCACCGACCACAGCGTGAACTTGAGAAACCCGTGCATGGCCGGCACCGGGTCGTCCATGGTGGCGAAGAAGCAGCAGAAGACCGCTGCCATCATGGCGGCGACCGATCCCGAGGGCCAGCCGGTCAGGATCCAGAAAGCGCCGCACAGGCACACCGCCAGCACGGCGGCCAGCGCCGACAGCAGGGCCATGCCGTAGTCGCGGTGCATCTCGCGGTCGCCCAGCGCGGCCGTGCGCCGCAGCGGCACCGCCGCACCGGTCAGGCCTGCGTCGATGTCGCGCCGCAGCCGGGTGCAGGCGCCCCAGCCGTCCACCAGTTCCTGCAGGCGGGCCGCAAGGCCGATCTGCAGCGCGTGCACCCAGTCGGTGGCACCGGCGGGGCGCTCTTCCAGCGCGCGCAGCGCGTCGTGTACGCCGTCCGGTGCAGGGCCGGCCTCAGGGCCTGGGCCGGCGCCCTCCTCCCGGGCCGTCTGCTGCAGCCAGGCGTTGACCGCGCCGAGCGCGGCCACCACCGCCGGCGGCAAGGCGCCCGCGGCGTCCTCCAGAGCCCGCAGCCGGTCTTCCACCGCCGACAGCGTGGGCGTGAGCGCAGCGACGCGGTCCTGCATGGCGCGTATGGCGCCGGCCGTCCAGCGCAGATGGGTGGTGTCGAACGGTACGTGGGTCGACAGCACGCGCAACTGCGTCACGTCGACGGCCAGCCGGCGGCGGTCCGCCGAGACGGGCTGCGCGTCCGACGGCGCGTGCGCACCCCGGCGTTCCGGCTGCAGCAGGTCGGCCATCCACGTCCGCGCATCCTTCAGCGTGCGGTCCAGCAGGCCCAGCACGCTCGATGCCAGCCCCGTCGGCAGCACCAGGCTGTGCACCAGCGTCGCGCACAGGATGCCCAGGCCGATCTCCTCGACCCGCGCCACGCCGGTATCGAAGAGCTGCAGCGGCGTCCCCACCGACGGAAAGCCGATCAGCGCGGCGGTGTAGCCCGCCAGCATGAAGGTGTAGGCGCGCGGCGTGCGGTCCAGCAGCGAGATGAACAGGCACACCCCCACCCACAGCGCCAGCGCCAGCGTGAGCAGCTCCGGCGCGTTGGACAGCAGCGGCACCAGCAGCACCGTGACCGTGCTGCCGACCAGCGTCCCCAGAAAACGGAAAAGCGCCTTGGACCGCACCGCACCCGCCAGCGGGTGGGCCACGATGTAGGCCGTCATCAGGGCCCAGAACGGCCGCGGCAGCCCGGCGCGGCTGGCCAGGTACATGGCCAGCATCGCAGCGCCGAAGCTCTTCAGCGAAAAGACGATCTCCGCGCGGGTGAAGCGCGGCAGGGTCAGCGAAGCCATGCGTCAGCGCCTGGCCGCGCGGGGCTTGCCAGCGTCGGCGTCCGGCGCGCAGGCCAGCGCCTGCGGCACGGACATCACCGAGCAGCCCAGCCGCTGCTCCAGCACGCGGAAGACCCGCAGGCACGCCGCGATGTCTTCATCGGGCACACCCTCATAGACCTCGGTGCGCAGCGCCCGCAAGGCGGTCTCGATCTCGGCCCAGGCCGCCGCGCCCGCAGCCGTCAGGTGAAGCGTCTTGGCGCGGCGGTCCATGGCGTCCTCGCGCCGCTCGATGAAGCCCGCATCGACCAGCTGATCCAGCAACCGCACCAGGGACGGCGCCTCGATGCCCAGCCATTCCGCCAGCACGCCCTGGCGCACGCCCTCACCCTGCCGCCCGATCATCACCAGCGGCCACGCCAGGGCCTGCGACAACCCGATATGGGCCACGGCCTTGTCGCCCGCGGCGCGGTAGGCGCGCTGCAGCACCGGCATCGCGATGCCGACGGCCATCAATGCCGCCTGCCGGTGCATGCCTTCGGGATAGGGATTGGACGCCATGGCATTAATAAATAGTTAGCTTGCTATCTATTAAAACCGAAGATGCCGACCCATGCCAGCCTGGGGTCTTTGGCGTGGGACGCGGGTGGGTGCGCGACGTGTCCCGCACCGGCGGGGCATCGCGTGCCGGCCACGCATCTCAAGGAGTCGGCCAGCCGTCCTACAGCGCCGAAAGCGCCCCCTGAAAACAATGGGCGCTCGCCCTAGTGGCTCCGATTCCCGCCCGTTCGTCCCCATGGATACAGCCTCCCCCAAGCCCGTCGCCTTCAAGGTCCTCACCGTGAACGTGCACAAGGGCTTCACCACTTTCAATCGCCGCTTCATGCTGCATGAACTGCGCGACGCGGTGCGCGACGTCTCGGCCGACCTGGTGTTTCTTCAGGAAGTGCTGGGCAACCACCAGAAGCACGCCGGGCGCGTGGAGAACTTCCCGCAGGAGCCGCACTACGAATTCCTGGCCGACACCATCTGGCACCAGCATGCCTACGGCCGCAATGCGGTGTACGACAACGGCCACCACGGCAACGCGCTGCTGTCCAAGTTCCCCATCGTGCACTATGAGAACCACGACATCTCCGTGACCGGCCCCGAGCGGCGCGGCATGCTGCACTGCGTGCTGCAGCCGCCCGGCAGCGCCATGCCCGTGCACGCCATCTGCGTGCACCTGGGCCTGCAGGAAGCGCACCGCCAGCGCCAGCTGCACCGCATCTGTGACCTGGTGAATACCTTCGATCCGGCCGAGCCGGTAGTGCTGGCCGGCGACTTCAACGACTGGCGCGGCCGCGCGCACGAGGTGCTGCGCGACGGAGCCGGGCTGCAGGAAGTCTTCATGCAGGGCGGCGGCAAGGCGCGGCGCACTTTTCCCGCATCGCTGCCCGTGCTGCAGCTCGACCGCATCTATGTGCGCAACGCGGCCGTGCTCACGCCCGTGCCGCTGCCGCGCCGGCCCTGGAGCCGCCTGTCCGACCATGCCCCACTGGCTGCGGAGATCGCACTATGAGCCTCGGACGTGATGCCGCCACCGCCGTCCGCCGCCAGGCCAGCAGCCGCTGGGTGGAGGGCAACGACTTCGAACTGCTGGAAAACGGCGAGGAATTCTTCCCCCGCGTGTTCGACTCCATCCGCGCCGCGCAGCGCGAGGTCTGGCTGGAGACCTTCATCCTGTTCGAGGACAAGATCGGCCTGCAGCTGCATGAAGCCCTGCTGGAGGCCGCGCGCCGCGGAGCCCGCGTGCATGTGCTGGTGGACGGCTTCGGCTCGCCCGACCTGTCCCAGCGCTTCATCGGCGAGCTGGTCGAGGCGGGCGTGCAGTTCCGCATCTTCGACCCGGGCCGCCAGCTTTTCGGCCAGCGGCTCAACGTGCTGCGTCGCATGCACCGCAAGATCGTGGTGGTGGACGGCGAACATGCCTTCATCGGCGGCATCAACTATTCGGCCGACCACGTGGCCGACTTCGGCCCCGAGGCCAAGCAGGACTATTCCGTGCAGGTGCGCGGCCCGCTGGTGGCGCAGATTCACGCCTTCGTGCAGGAGGCCGTGCTGCCGCTGAAACAGCGCCGCCGCCGCTGGGAACGGCGCTCCCGGCAGCACGCCGCCTCCCCGTCCCCGGCCGGCCCCGCCCAGGCGCTGTTCGTGACCCGCGACAACCACCTGCACACCAACGACATCGAACGCCACTACCGCATCGCCCTGCGCTCGGCACGCGAGCGCGTGGTGATCGCCAACGCCTACTTTTTCCCGGGCTACCGCTTCATCCGCGAGCTGCGGCGCGCAGCGCGGCGCGGGGTGGACGTGCGACTGATCCTGCAGGGCCAGCCCGACATGCCCATCGTGAAGACCGCCGCCGGCCTGCTCTACGACCACTTGCTGCGCGCAGGCGTGCGCATCTACGAATACTGCGACCGGCCACTGCACGGCAAGGTGGCGCTGGTCGATGGCGAATGGTCCACCGTCGGCTCCAGCAATCTCGATCCCCTGAGCCTGTCGCTGAATCTGGAGGCCAACGTCATCATCCGCGATGCCGCCTTCAACGCGCAGCTCCACCAGCGCCTCTCGCACCTGATGGAGCACAGCTGCAAGCAGGTGCAGCCCGAACCGAAGGGCCGCTGGGAAGGCCTGCGCCTCTTGCGCAGCTACTGCGTGTTCCACCTGATGCGCTGGTTCCCCACTTGGGCCGGCTGGCTGCCCCGCCACGAGCCGGAAATCTCGCTGGTGGGCGACCGCGATCTCGCCCCGGATGCCGCCGCCCCGCAGCGGACGGCGCCCGGTGCCGGCTGACCCGCCGCACCGCGCCGGCATGGCCCGCAACGCCGCAGCCACCGCCGACGCCGGCACTGTGCCTGCCCCGCGCAGCCGCTGGGCACGGCTGCGCGGGCAGCGCTGGTGGCCCTGGCTCATCACCGCAGCGACGGGCGCCTTCGCGGCCTTCGTGCTCTACCTGCTCTGGAGCCAGGGCCGCCGCGTGGACTGGCCGGCCGTGTGGCAGTCGCTGCGCGCCCTGCCCCTGGGCGTGCTGGCGCCGGCGGCGGCGCTGGCCTGGTCCAGCCATCTGCTCTACGCCACCTTCGACCTTTTCGGGCGCCACTACACGCGCCACGGGCTGCCGGTGCCGCGCACCCTGGGCATCACGCTGATCGCCTACCCGTTCACGCTGAACCTCGGCTCGCTCATCGGTGGCGCCACCACGCGCTACCGGCTCTATTCCCGCCAGGGCGTGGGTGTGGCGGCGATCGGGCAGATCGTGGTGCTGTCCATCATCACCAACTGGCTGGGCTACTTCGTGCTGGCCGGCGCCGTCTTCTGGGCCTGGACGCCACAGCTGCCCGCAGGCTGGGCCGTGGGCGGCTCGCAGCTGCACTGGATGGGGCTGGCCCTGGCCGCCATCACCGCCGGCTATCTGGCGCTCTGCATCCGGCGCGGCGGCCGCCCGATCACCGTGCGCGGGCATGACTTCCCGCTGCCGCACTGGAGCGCCGGGCTGCTGCAGGTGGCGGTCTCGTGCATCAACTGGATGCTGATGGCCGGCGCGCTCTGGATGCTGACGCAGCGGCAGGCCCCCTACGCCGCGGCGCTGGCCACGGTGCTGCTGGGCGCCATCGCGGGGCTGATCTCGCGCATTCCCGCCGGCCTGGGCGTGCTGGAGGCGGTGGCCACCGCCGTGCTGTTGGCCTACATGCCCCCCGCCCAGGCGCTGGCCGCCGTGCTGGCCTACCGCATGCTGTACTTCTTCGCCCCGCTGGGCGTGGCGGCACTGGCTTTCGGGGCGACCGAGCTGCTCTGGAAGCGTCGGCAGCCGGCAGCGACGAAGAGCGGCTAACGGCTCGCAGCGAAGCGCCCACCGCTGCGGCCTTGACTCACCGGGCCAGCGGTTCGACGCCACGCGGTGCGTGGAAACCGGGGCTGCCGTATGATTGCCGCCCCGCGAAACGCCCCAAGCCCGATAGATACGGGCCTGACCGCCATGATCCGACTCTCGGAAATCAAGCTGCCGCTGGCCGCCCTGCCCGCCAGCCCCCTCGACAACGACACCCATCCGCACGCCGCCCTGCGCGAGCAGGCCTGCACCGTGCTGGGCGTGCCGCCCGCCGCCATCGCCCACCTGCACGTGCACAAGCGCAGCTTCGACGCGCGCAAGGCCGACCTGCTGGCGGTGTACATCCTCGACATCACGCTGGCCGACCCGGCGCAGGAGCCGGCCCTGCTGGCGCGCCATGCAGGCCGCCCGCATGTGCAGCCCACGCCCGACATGGCCTGGAAGCCCGTGGGGCGCGCACCCGAAGGTCTGGCGCACCGGCCGGTGGTGGTGGGCTTCGGGCCCTGCGGCATCTTCGCCGCGCTGGTGCTGGCGCAGATGGGCTTCAAGCCCATCGTGCTGGAGCGCGGCAAGACCGTGCGCGAGCGCACCAAGGACACCTGGGGCCTGTGGCGCAAGCGCACGCTCACGCCCGAATCGAACGTGCAGTTCGGCGAAGGCGGTGCCGGCACCTTCAGCGACGGCAAGCTCTACAGCCAGATCAAGGACCCGCGCCACCTGGGCCGCAAGGTGATGGAGGAGTTCGTGCAGGCCGGCGCGCCGCCCGAGATCCTCTACGCCGCGCACCCGCACATCGGCACCTTCAAGCTGGTCAAGGTGGTGGAGACGCTGCGCGAGCAGATCATCGCCCTGGGCGGCGAGGTGCGCTTCGAGCAGCGCGTGACCGACGTGGTGGTCGAGGCCGACGCCGCCGGCCAGCGCCACCTGCGCGGCCTGCAGGTGCTGGACCAGGCCACCGGCCAGCAGCACACGCTGCGCGCCGACCATGTGGTGATGGCGCTGGGCCACAGCTCGCGCGACACCTTCGCCATGCTGCACGGGCGCGGCGTGCACATGGAGGCCAAGCCCTTCTCGGTGGGCGTGCGCATCGAGCATCCGCAGAGCGTGATCGACCGCGCGCGCTGGGGCCGCCACGCCGGCCATCCGCTGCTGGGAGCGGCCGACTACAAGCTCGTCCACCACGCGGCCAACGGCCGGGCGGTCTACAGTTTCTGCATGTGCCCGGGCGGCACGGTGGTGGCCGCCACCAGCGAGCCCGGCCGCGTGGTCACCAACGGCATGAGCCAGTATTCGCGCAACGAGCGCAACGCCAATGCCGGCATGGTGGTGGCCATCGAACCGAGCGACTACCCGCACGATGCTGAGGCCTTCTCCGCCGCGCTGGGCGCCACGCACGGCATCGAATCGCTGCCCGCCGGCCAGACCCATCCGCTGGCCGGCATCGTCCTGCAGCGCCAGCTCGAATCCCGGGCCTACGTGCTGGGCGGCAGCAGCTACAACGCCCCGGCGCAGCTGGTGGGCGACTTCCTGGCGCGGCGCGCATCGACGCAGCTGGGCGCGGTGGAGCCCTCGTACAAGCCCGGCGTGACCATGGTCGATCTGCACGATGCCCTGCCCGCCTACGCCACCGAGGCCATGCGCGAAGCCCTGCCCGCCTTCGGCAAGAAGATCCGCGGCTACGACATGCACGACGCGGTGCTGACCGGGGTGGAAACGCGCACCTCCTCGCCGCTCAAGATCGGCCGGGGCGAGAACTTCCAGAGCCTCAACACCGCCGGCCTCTATCCGGCGGGCGAAGGCGCCAGCTACGCGGGCGGCATTCTCTCGGCCGGGGTGGACGGCATCAAGGTGGGCGAGGCCGTGGCCCGCGCCATCCTGGGAGTGGCGGCATGACCGCGCACCCGGACACCGCACGGCCGCTGGACGCGGCGGCCTTCGCGCCCCCTTCCCTGCTGCGTTTCGCCGGCGCGGCGCTGGCCATGACCTGCGTGGTGCTGGCCTCCAACATTCTGGTGCAGTACCCCATCAACGACTGGCTGACCTGGGGTGCGCTGAGCTACCCGGTCGCCTTCCTGGTCAGCGACCTCATCAACCGCAGCCACGGGCCGGTGCCGGCGCGGCGCGTGGCCTGGGTGGGCTTCGCGGTGGCGGTGGCGGCATCGCTGGCGCTGGCACCCGCGCGCATCGCCATCGCCTCGGGCACGGCCTTCATCGTGTCGCAGTGCCTGGACATCAGCATCTTCCACCGCCTGCGCCAGGGCACCTGGTGGCGCGCACCGCTGCTGGCCACGGTGCTGGCCGCTGCGCTCGATACCGCCGTGTTCTGGGGCATCGCCTTCGCGGGCTCGGCCGAGCCGTGGGTCACCTGGGCGCTGGGCGACCTGGGCGTGAAGCTGGCCGTGGGCGTGCTGCTGTTGCTGCCCTTCCGGCTGCTGACCTGGCGCAGCGCGGCGCAGGGCGCGCGCCCGCGGCACTGAGCCGCCGGCACCGCCGCCCTCCACCAGCGCTCAGCGGGCAGCCACTCCGGCCCGCTCCAGCATGGCGTGCAGCAGCACGTTGCAGCCGGCCTCGATGTGCGCGGGCTGGGCGTCCTCGATCTCGTTGTGGCTGATGCCGTCCTTGCAGGGGATGAAGATCATCCCTGCCGGGGCCAGCTTGGCCATGTACACCGCATCGTGCCCGGCCCCCGACACCGCGGGCATGTGGCTGTACCCCAGCCTGGCGGCCGCGCGGCCCACGGCCTCCACGCATTCGGCGTGGAACTGCTGCGCGGGGTAGCTGGAGACGAGGTCGATCTGCACCTGCACGCCGTGCTCCCTGGCGACCTGGTCGGCCAGGGCCTTGACCTCGGCGACCATCGCATCGACCAGCTCGTCGGTGCTGTTGCGCAAGTCGATGCTGAACTTGACGCGGCCGGGAATGACGTTGCGGCTGTTGGGGAAGACCTGCACCATGCCCACCGTGCCCCGGCCATGCGGCGGGTGGCGGTGGGCGGCGGCGACCACGTCCTGCATGATGCGGGTGGCTGCCAGCATGGCGTCCTTCCGGAGGGCCATGGGCGTGGGGCCGGCATGGGCCTCCATGCCCGTCACGGTGCAGTCGAACCAGCGGATGCCCAGCACGCCGCTGACCACGCCGATGGTCTTGTCGTTGTCCTCCAGCACCGGGCCCTGCTCGATGTGCGTCTCGAAATACGCGCCGATGGGGTGGTCCCCCGGCTCCTGCTCGCCGATGTAGCCGATGCGCTCCAGCTCGCCCCGGACGGTCTTGCCCCCGGTGTCGGTGGCGGCGTAGGCGTGCTCCAGCGTGAAGGCCTTGGCGAAGACGCCCGAGCCCATCATCACCGGCACGAAACGGCTGCCTTCCTCGTTGGTCCAGAAGGCGACCTCGATGGGCGCCTCGGTCTCGATGCCGTGGTCGTTGAGCGTGCGCACGACCTCGATGCCTGCCAGCACGCCGTAGTTGCCGTCGAACTTGCCGCCCGTGGGCTGGGTGTCGATGTGGCTGCCGGTCATGATGGGCGGCAGGCTGTCGTCGCGGCCCGGGCGGCGCATGAAGACGTTGCCGATCTTGTCGATGGTGACCGACATGCCGGCCTCTCGCGCCCAGCCGGTGACGAGATCGCGCCCCTGCTTGTCCAGGTCGGTGAGCGTGAGGCGGCACACGCCGCCCTTGGGCGTGGCGCCGATCTGCGCCAGCTCCATGAGCGAATCCCAGAGGCGCTGGCCGTTGATGCTCAGGGTGTCGATGGGGGTCTGCACGGGGGTGTCCATGGTGTTCTCCGGAATCGGGGGAAGGTGGGAGGGGCGCGGCACGCCGGTCAGCGGGCCACCGCCGTGGGGGCCAGGTCCTGCGTGCGGCGCTGCTGGGCCTGGAACTGCGGCCCGAAGGCCGGGCGCGGCACGTAGCGGCCGGCGCCCTGCTCCGCGCGCAGCTCGCCCCGGGCATAGACCACGCGGCCCTGGCTGATGGTGTGGCTGGGAATGCCGCGCACGGTGCGGCCCTCGAAGATGTTGAAGTCGCCCTTGCTGTGCTGGGTCTTGGCCGAGAAGGTCTTGGTGCCCTCCGGGTCCCAGAGCACCAGGT
>Ga0182176_1000022_pt1 | contig 13368 bp, 11 predicted proteins | sample G6R1MG_37_FD_123204 | JGI IMG/M metagenome (GOLD analysis project Ga0182176, IMG submission 123204) | Miscanthus phyllosphere microbial communities from Michigan, USA - G6R3_NF_01AUG2016_LD1 MG | ecosystem: Host-associated > Plants > Phyllosphere > Phylloplane/Leaf | place: USA: Michigan... | reverse complement strand
GACGAGGCCACCAGGCAGGCCCGCGTGGCCGAGCTGCGCGAGCAGTGGAAGCGCGACCACGAGAAGGTGCGCGAACTGGGCGGCCTGCGCATCATCGCCACCGAGCGCCATGAATCGCGCCGTATCGACAACCAGCTGCGCGGCCGTTCGGGCCGCCAGGGCGACCCGGGCTCGTCCCGCTTCTACCTGAGCCTGGACGATGCGCTGATGCGCATCTTCGCGGGCGACCGGGTCAAGTCCATCATGGACCGCCTGAAGATGCCCGACGGCGAGGCCATCGAGGCCGGCATCGTCACGCGCAGCATCGAATCCGCGCAGCGCAAGGTGGAAGCGCGCAACTTCGACATCCGCAAGCAGCTGCTGGAATACGACGACGTCTCGAACGACCAGCGCAAGGTGATCTACCAGCAGCGCAACGAGATCCTGGACGCGGCTGAACTCTCCGGCCTGATCGAAGCCATGCGCGACGACTGCCTGACCGATCTGGTGCGCCAGTACGTGCCGGCCGAGTCGGTGGAAGAGCAGTGGGACCTGCCGGCGCTCGAGCGCGTGCTGAACGACGACTGGCAGCTCTCCTTGCCCCTGCAGCAGGAAGTGGAGGGCGCCGAAGCCATCACCGACGACGAGATCCTCGAAAAGGTGCTGGCCGCCGCGCGTGAATCCTTCGCCGCCAAGCTGGCCTTGGTCGGCGAAGCCAACTTCACGCAGTTCGAGCGCATGGTGCTGCTGCAGAGCTTCGACACCAACTGGCGCGACCACCTGAGCGCGCTCGACTACCTGCGCCAGGGCATCCACCTGCGCGGCTATGCGCAGAAGCAGCCCAAGCAGGAATACAAGCGCGAGGCGTTCGAGCTCTTCCGCCAGCTCATCGACCAGGTCAAGAACGAAGTGACCAAGGTGCTGATGACGGTGCAGGTGCAGACCAGCGCTCAGCTGGACGAAGCGGCCGAGGCGCTGGAAAGCCGCGGCGAGAACATCGCCAACGTGACCTACACCGCTCCCACCGAGACCGGCGAAGTCGAGACCGTGGTGGACGAGCACACCGTGCGCACGGACGACGATGCCCAGGCCGGCGGCGTGCGCGTGGGCCGCAACGACCCCTGCCCCTGCGGCAGCGGCAAGAAGTACAAGCAGTGCCACGGCAAGCTGGCTTGAGCGGTCAGCCGAGGCCAGGCCCCCGGTGCGTCATCGGACGGCGGCCTTGAACGACTGACGCAAGAGACAACACGGGCCATGGCCCGTGTTGTCGTTTCCGGACATCCATTTTTCTGATAATCGACGGCTTCTTCGCCAAGGAAACCCTCCCATGCCCGTGAATCTCTCCGCCCCCGTGGCTTCTGAACTGCACCCCGTCGCCGGCGTGCGCATCGGCGTTGCCGAAGCCGGCGTGCGCAAGGCCCACCGCAAGGACTTGACCGTCTTCCTGCTGGACGAAGGCGCCACGGTGGCCGGCGTGTTCACGCAGAACCGCTTCTGCGCAGCGCCCGTGCAGGTCTGCCGTGAGCACCTGCAGGGCGGCCAGGCGATTCGCGCCATGGTCATCAACACCGGCAATGCCAATGCCGGCACCGGCGCCGACGGCCTGCAGCGCGCGCGTTCCACCTGCGCCGCGTTGGCCGGCCAGCTGGGCTTCGCACCCGAGCAGATCCTGCCGTTCTCCACCGGCGTCATCATGGAGCCGCTGCCGACCGAGCGCATCGCCGCCGCGCTGCCCGCCGCCCTGGCCGACGCGCAGCCCGCCCATTGGGGCCGCGCCGCCGAAGGCATCATGACCACCGACACGCTGCCCAAGGCCTTCAGCCGCCAGCTGCAGCTGGGCGGTAAGACCGTGACCATCACCGGCATCTCCAAGGGCGCCGGCATGATCCGCCCGAACATGGCGACCATGCTGGGCTTTCTGGTCACCGACGCGGCCATCGCGCCGGAACTGGTGCAGCCGCTGGTGCGCGAGCTGGCCGACCAGTCGTTCAACCGCGTGACCATCGACGGCGACACCTCCACCAACGATTCCTTCATGCTGGTGGCCACGCACAAGGCCGGCAATGCGCTCGTCACGTCGCTGGACAGCGCCGACGGCGCGGCCCTGAAGCAGGCCCTGCTGGCCGTGGCGCAGCAGCTGGCCCAGGCCATCGTGCGCGATGGCGAGGGCGCGACCAAGTTCATCACCGTGCGCGTCGAAGGTGGCCGCACCGGCGACGAATGCCGCAAGGTGGCCTATGCCATCGCCCATTCGCCGCTGGTCAAGACGGCCTTCTTCGCCAGCGACCCGAACCTGGGCCGCATCCTGGCAGCCGTAGGCTACGCCGGCATCGACGACCTGGACCAGACCGGGATCGACCTCTTCCTCGACGATGTGCACGTGGCCGTGCAGGGTGGCCGCAACCCCGACTACCGCGAGGAAGACGGCCAGCGTGTGATGAAGCAAAGCGAGATCACGGTGCGCGTGGTGCTGGGCCGCGGCGACGCGGCCGACACCGTGTGGACCTGCGACCTGAGCCACGACTACGTCACCATCAACGCCGACTACCGCTCGTGAAGCGGGGCAGGGGCCCGCAGTGCCGCTGCCGGGCTCCCGCAGATGCAAGGACTCCATGAACGAAGCATTCGCACACCTGCTGCTCCGCGCCGAGCAGCTCATCACCCGCATCGAAGCGGTGCTGCCGCAGCCCCTGTCTGCGCCCGACTGGACCCCGGGCACTATCGCCTGGCGCTACCGCAAGCGCAGCAGCGGCCACGGCGTGCTGGAGCCGGTGCGCCACGTCGCCGGCCTGCAGCTGGACGACCTCAAGGAAATCGATGCGCAGAAGGAGAAGATCCAGCGCAACACCCAGCAGTTCGTGGACGGCAAGCCGGCCAACAACGTGCTGCTGACCGGCGCGCGCGGCACGGGCAAGTCCTCCCTCATCAAGGCATGCCTGAACACCTATGCGCTCCAGGGCCTGCGCCTGATCGAGGTGGACAAGACGGACCTGACCGACCTGCCCGACATCGTCGAGGTCGTCTCGGGTCGGCCGGAGAAGTTCATCGTCTATTGCGACGACCTGAGCTTCGACGAGGGCGAGGCCGGCTACAAGGCGCTGAAGTCCATCCTGGACGGCACCATCGCCGCGGCCACGCCCAATGTGCTGATCTACGCGACCAGCAACCGGCGCCACCTGCTGCCCGAATACATGAAGGAGAACCTCGGCTACACCCACACCGAAGACGGCGAGGTGCATCCCGGCGAGGCGGTGGAAGAGAAGATTTCTCTCTCGGAGCGCTTCGGGCTCTGGGTCAGCTTCTACCCGTTCAGCCAGCAGGAATACCTGGCCATCGTGGCGCAGTGGCTGGGCTCGCTGGGCGTGGGCGCGGCCGACATCGAGCGTGCCCGGCCCGAAGCGCTGGTGTGGGCGCTGGAGCGCGGCTCGCGCAGCGGGCGCGTGGCCTATCAGTTCGCACGCGACTTCGCCGGGAGGCGGGCCGATGCCTGAAGCGCAGATCTCTGGCGCGCAGCCCGCGCGCAAGCACACCGAGGTGGCCGTGGGCATCCTGATCCGCGCCGACGGTGCCCTGCTGCTTTCCACCCGGCCTGCCGGCAAGCCCTATGACGGCTACTGGGAGTTCCCGGGCGGCAAGATCGAGGCCGGCGAGACGGTGGAAGAGGCGCTGCGACGCGAACTCATCGAGGAACTGGGCGTGACCATCGGCAGCGCCGACGTCTGGAAGGTGACCGAGCACGACTACCCGCACGCGCTGGTGCGTCTGCACTGGTGCAAGGTGCGGGAATGGTCGGGCGACTTCGAGATGCGTGAAGGCCAGACCATGGCCTGGCAGCACTGGCCGCTCACCGTGTCGCCGGTGTTGCCAGGCGCGATTCCGGTGCTCGAATGGCTGGCCGAAGAGCGTGGCGTGGCCTTCGATCCAGCCTCGCTGAATTATCAAAAATGATAGCTAAAGGCGCTTGATCCGCCTACGCTGGATGCCGATGGGGCTCTAAATCTCAAGGCATCAGGCGCGGATCGCCGAAGGCCGCATCGTCCGGCGGCGCTTCGGTGGGCATGCGGAATTCTTCGCTGGCCCAGGCGCCCAGGTCGATCTGCTTGCAGCGCTCGCTGCAGAAAGGGCGAAAGCGGTTGGCGCTGCCGTAGAGGCTGCGCCCGCCGCACTGGGGGCAGGTGACCCAGCGGGCGGCCGGGTCTGCGGTAGCGGAAGCCTGCTGCGGCGCAGGCGTAGGGTGTTGTCGGGCCATCGGCGTATTGTCCCGGAAGCGCGGCGCGCGCGCTTTCCTCAGGCGCAGAGCGTGAGTTCGAACGCGGCGTCGTCCGTGCAGGACTGCAGCTTGCCGGTGGCGTCCGGGCGCATCAGGCGCACGGAGACGATCAGCCGGTTGCCGCTGATCTCCGGGATGAGCCCCAGGTCGGGGTCGATGCGCAGCCGCAGCAACTGGAAGGTGCGCCCCTGCGGCAGGGTCTGCTGGAACTGTCCGTGGTCGGCTGCCACCCTCTGCGGCATGCCCGAATCGCGCAGCATCTTGAGCAGCACGAAGACGGATTCGGCCAGCGGCGCCAGGTGCGAGGTCCAGCCTTCCAGATCCTGCTGGCGCTGCTCCGGCGCATGGTGCTGCCAAGCGTAGTAGGCAGGAAGGTCGAACCCGCAGGTGCCGCCCGGAATGCCGACGCGGCTGCGGATGCTCATCAGCCAGTCGTTCTCGGACAGCGCATGGCCGGCCTTGCCGTGCTGCGCGTTCAGCGCGGCGAAGCAGTGGTCGATCTGGGCGATGACGCCGTCGAGCACGTCCTGGGAAATCGAGGGGTTGCCGCGGTAGCTGTCGAGCTGCTGCTTGTTCTTCTCCAAGTCCTTGAGCACGTCGGACTTGAGATCGGCTCGGGCGGCGACGTCCATGATCTCGAAGATGGTCACCAGCGCGTAGTGGTGATCGAGCGGGTGGGCTCGCGGAATCAGCTCACCCAGGCGGCGGAACAGCTGCTCGAGCCGCAGATAGGTTCTCAGGCGTTCGTTGAAAGGGTATTCGTAAAGGATCACGCTGCTGGGTTCCTGGGGCGCTCGGGGAGGGGCGGGCGCTGAGGTCTGAAGCCAAAGTCAGGTACAGGTGCGGCCCGTTGCATCATAGCCCGAAGCGTGCAGCGATTCGCCGCGCGGTTGTATGCAGTTCTAACAGGGAAATGCCTTCGTTGAAGACGACGATGTCGGCAGCCGCGCATCTTTCGGCGCGTGTTGCCTGCGCGGCGATGATGGCCTGCACCGCCTCGGCAGCCAGTCCGCTGCGTGCCTGCACCCGTGCGATCTGCGTGGCCGGCGCGCAGTCCACCACTATCACGGCATCCAGCATGCGCGTCCAGCGGGCGCGTGACTCCACGAGCAGCGGAATGTCGAGCACGATCAGCCGGTAGCCTTCGGCCGCCGCATTTCGGGTGGCCTGGGCGATGGCATCGGTGACCAGCGGGTGGACGATGCCTTCGAGCCGCAGTTTGGCACCCGCATCGGCGAAGACGCATGCGCGCATGCGTGCGCGGTCCAGCGCTCCCTGCGCATCGATGAAGCCATCGCCGAAAGCCGCCCGGATGGCGGGGATGGCGGCACCCCCGGCTGCCGTCACGGCGCGTGCGCAGGCATCGGCATCGACCAGCGCGGCGCCGCAGTCGCGCAGCATGCCGCCCAGGGTGCTCTTGCCGCTGCCGATGCCGCCGGTGAGTCCGACCTGCAGCGGAGTGCGACCCGATGCGCCGGCGCCTGTCACATGCCCAGCCACTGCAGGATGGTCTGCATCAGCCGGGCCGGGCCGACGAGCATGGCGGTGAGGCCGGCACCGGCCAGGAACGGGCCGAAGGGGACGTAGAGACCTTCGCGCAGGCTGCTGGCCAGCTTCATCCCGATGCCCACCAGCGCGCCGATGACGGAGGCCACGAGGATCATCGGCACCAGCGCCTCCCAGCCGAACCAGGCGCCCAGCGCCGCGAAGAGTTTGAAGTCGCCGAAGCCCATGCCCTCCTTGCCCGTGGCCAGCTTGAAGGCCCAGTACACCGACCAGAGCGAGAGATAGCCGCAGGCCGCGCCCCATACCGCCGAGGGCAGGGGCACGGCGATCCAGCCCAGGGCCGAGGCCAGCAGCCCGGCCCAGAGCAGGGGCAGGGTGATGTCGTCGGGCAGCAGGGTGGTGTCCCAGTCGATGAAGGCGAGCGCGACCAGCGCGGCAGAGAAACCGCACCAGAGCGCCGCCGTGGGCGTGAGGCCCCAGCGGTAGCCGCAGAAGGCGAAGAGCGCGCCCGTCAGCAGTTCGACCAGCGGATAGCGCACGCCGATGCCGGTGCCGCAGGCCGAGCAGCGCCCTTTGAGAAAGAGGTAGCTGAGCACGGGAATGTTTTCGTACCAGCGCACGGCATGGCCGCACGACGGACAGCGGGAGCGCGGCGTGACGAGGTTGAAGGTGGGCGCCTCGCCGGGCTTGGCATCTGTGGCATCTGTGGCATCTGTCGCTGGCGCGGTGCGCTGCGCCGAATCGCCGGCGGCTGCGGCATCCAGAGCGTACTGCGCATGCTCGTCGGCCCATTGCCGCTCCATCATCCGGGGCAGCCGGTGGATCACCACGTTGAGGAAGCTGCCCACCAGCAGGCCCAGCACGCCCGCCAGCGCGGCCGTGACAACGACGCTCTCATACATCAGACGACCTGGCCCAGCTTGAAGATGGGCAGGTACATCGACACGACGATGCCGCCGATGATGGTGCCCAGGAATACGATGATGATGGGTTCCATCAGGCTGGAGAGGCCGGCCACCATCTCATCGACCTCGGCTTCGTAGAAGTCGGCGGCCTTGCCCAGCATGTGGTCGATGGAGCCCGATTCCTCGCCGATGGCGCACATCTGCAGCACCATCGAAGGAAACACGTTGGCATTGGTCATGGCGGCGGTCAGGCTGGTGCCGGTGGAGACTTCCTGCTGGATCTTGTCGGTGGCGTCGGCATAGACCGAGTTGCCCGATGCGCCGCCCACGGAGTCGAGCGCTTCCACCAGCGGCACGCCGGCCGCGAACATGGTGGACAGGGTGCGGGTCCACCGCGCGACGCAGGACTTGTCGATCAGCGCGCCGAAGATCGGCAGCCGCAGGAGCAGGCGGTCCATCACCTTCTGCATCTTCTCGTTGCGGCGCCAGGCCTGCATGAAGAAATAGAAGCCGCCGCCGATCACGCCGAAGATCAGCCACCAGTACTGCACGAAGATCTCGCTGATGCCCATCACCAGCAGCGTGGGGGCGGGCAGGTCGGCGCCGAACGAGGTGAACACTTCCTTGAAGGCCGGGATCACGAAGATCATGATGATGGTCACCACCACGAAGGCGACGATGATCACCGAGATGGGGTACATCAGGGCGGAGCGGATCTTGGATTTGATCGCCTCCGTCTTTTCCATGTAGAGCGCCAGCCGGTCCAGCAGCGCCTCCAGAATGCCGGCGGCTTCGCCTGCTTCCACGAGGTTGCAGTAGAGGCTGTCGAAGTACATGGGGTGCTTGCGGAACGCCATGTTCAGCGAGGTGCCGGTCTCGACGTCGCTGCGGATGTCGTTGAGCAGCTTGGCGACGCTGGGGTTGGTGTTGCCCCGGCCCACGATGTCGAACGACTGCAGCAGCGGCACGCCGGCCTTCATCATGGTCGCCATCTGCCGCGTGAAGAGCGCGATGTCCTTGGGCTTGATCCTCTTGCCGGACCGGGTGCGGCGCTTCTTGATCTTGGTGGGCAGCACGCCCTGGCGCCGCAGCGTGGCCTGCACCTGGTTCTCGCCGACCGCCCGGACTTCGCCGCGCACCACCTTGCCGCTGCGGTCCTTGCCTTCCCATTCGAAGACGAAGTCCTTGATGCCCCTCGATGTCGCGGTCGCCATGTTGTGCGCTCCCCTGTGGGTTATTCGTTGGTCACGGCCAGGACTTCCTCGAGCGAGGTCAATCCGATGCGGGCCTTGTACAGGCCCGAGGCGCGCAGCGACCGCACGCCTTCGCGCCGTGCCTGCTCGGCGATCTCCAGCGCGCTGCCGTCGCGCAGGATGATGCGCTGGATCTCTTCCGACACGGGCATCACCTGGTAGATGCCCAGGCGGCCCTTGTAGCCGTTGTTGCAGGCGGGGCAGCCCACCGGCTTGTACGTGACCCAGGTGCCGTCGATCTCCTCTTCGGTGTAGCCCGCGTCGATCAGCGCTTCGTGAGGGATGTCGGCCGGCGCCTTGCATTGCGGGCACAGGCGGCGCGCCAGGCGCTGCGCCGTGATGAGGATCACGCTGCTGGCGATGTTGAACGGCGCGATGCCCATGTTGCGCATGCGCGTCAGCGTGGTAGGTGCATCGTTGGTGTGCAGCGTGGACAGCACCAGGTGGCCCGTCTGTGCGGCCTTGATGGCGATGTCCGCGGTTTCCAGGTCGCGGATTTCGCCCACCATGATGATGTCCGGATCCTGGCGCAGGAACGACTTGAGCGCTGTGGCGAAGGTCAGTCCCGCCTTTTCGTTCACGTTGACCTGGTTGACGCCCGGCAGGTTGATTTCCGATGGGTCTTCCGCCGTGGCGATGTTCACCCCCGGCTTGTTCAGCAGGTTCAGGCAGGTGTAGAGCGACACGGTCTTGCCCGAGCCGGTGGGGCCGGTGACCAGGATCATGCCGTAGGGACGGCCGATGGCCTGCAGCAGGCGGGCCTTCTCCTCGGGCTCGTAGCCCAGCGCGTCGATGCCCAGCTTGGCGCTGCTGGGGTCGAGGATACGGATCACGATCTTCTCGCCGAACAGCGTGGGCAGCGTGCTCACCCGGAAGTCGATCACCCGGTCGGGTCCGACCTTGAGCTTCATGCGCCCATCCTGGGGCACGCGCTTTTCCGAAATGTCCAGCCGAGAGATCACCTTGATGCGCGAGGCCAGCTTGTCCTTGATGGCGATCGGCGGGGAGGCGATCTCGCGCAGCTCGCCGTCGATGCGGAAGCGCACCCGGTACTGGTGCTCGTAGGGCTCGAAGTGCAGGTCGGACGCACGCATGTTGAAGGCGTCCAGCAGCATCTTGTGCAGGAACTTGACGATGGGCGCGTCTTCGACCTCGTTGACACCCGTGTCCTGGGGTTCTGGACTTTCGGGAACGGACAGGTCGTCGAACTCGAAATCCGCGCCGCTCACCATGCTTTCCATGGCCTCGGCCGTGGATTTGGTGGTGGCGTCGATCAGGCGCACCAGCTTGTCGTATTCGGCAATGATCCAGTCCACCCCCATCTGGGTGGTGAACTTGATCTTTTCCGCCGCTTCCTGGTCGGTGGGATCGGCCGTTGCAACGATCAGCCGGTTGTTGCGCTTGCTCAGGACGATGACGCGATAGGCCTGGCAAATCTTCGGGTCCAGCAGGTCACGTGGAAGACGGGCCGGATCGATGGCGTCGATGTCGAGCAGAGGGGCGCCGAACACCGCCGAAACGGTGTGGGCCAGATCCAGCGGCGAAACCGAGCCGGAGCCCGTCAGCTCCGCGATGAAGCTGGTGCGGCCGGACTGGGACTTGCGGTAGATATCCTCGGCAGCCTTCTGGCTGAGCTGGCCTGCCGAAATGAGTGCCCGCCCCAGGCCGGGCAAGGCAATGCTGGAGTTTTCCTGGAGGGCGGAATCGGCGTCAGCCATGTAACCGGTGAAGTCTTTGGGGTGGAAAAGAAATCATCCTATCACTGCAATACGATGGTCTTTGGCCGGGGCTCGGGTTGGTCGCTGCTGCCGTCGGCGCAGCAGCCGTCTGCTGTGGCAGCCTGATGCGTTCTTGCATGTCAATGCCACTCGCGGCGCACGGAAACAGCAGTTGCGCTTGCGATGGTGGACCCTTGTCCGGCAACTGGGCCGGATGCCTGGGTGGACGGGGCTGTCAGGCCTGTTTGCCGCACTCGGTGGGGCGGTTTGCTCACTGTTCGCTGGGGCCGCGCGCCAGCAGGGCTTCGAGCATGTCGATGCGGTGCCGGTGCGGCGTGGTGATGGCATAGAAGCGTTCCTGCAGCGCGGTCGAATGGCCCACGACGACCAGCAGGCCGGACTGGAGTTCGTCCTGCACCACCACTTCGGGCAGCACGGTCAGCCAGCCGCTGTCGCGTGCGATCAGGCGCAGCATGGCCATGTCGTCCACCTCGGCGCGCAGCCGCGGGGCCACGCCTGCCGTGGCGCAGAGGGCATCGAACTGGGCGCGCAGCGCATGGCGCGGGCCGGGCAGGGCGATGTCCGCTCCGTCCAGGTCTTCCGGAATGCGCAGGCTCCGGGACGCCCACTGGCTGGCAGGACCGACCAGCGAAATCGACTGGCTTCCCAGAAAGCGGCAGTGCAGCGGCCGGCCCGGGTCGGCCGGGACCGTCTCGTTGGCCAGCACCACGTCCAGTTGGTGCTGCACCAGGCGGGCGAGCAGGCCTTCCAGCAGGCCCGACTCCAGCGTCAGCACCAGCGCCGGGTCGGCCAGGGCCGGCCTGATCCAGTTTTCCTGGTAGTTGCGCGACATCGTGGCCACGCTCCCCACGCGCAGGCGCGTGACGCCCGCCGAGCGGCCTTGAAGGCGCCCCAGCATTTCCTGGCCCAGGCCGAAGATGTTGTCTGCATAGGCCAGCACCAGCTGGCCGGTGTCCGTCAGCAGGAGTCGACGGCCCTCGCGGGTAAAGAGGCCTTCGCCCAGCCGTTCTTCCAGTTGCCGGATCTGGGCGGATACCGCCGACTGCGAGGTGTGCAGCTCCTCGGCTGCCCGCGTCAGATGGCCCAGCTTGGCCACTCGCCAGAAATAGAAGAGGTGGTGGAAGTTGAGCTGGTTCAGTTCCATTGTTCTGTTTTGTGTATTGATTTATTCCAATCAATGTAATTTACAGAACAAATGCCCCAAAGCATCATCGCCTCCATGCATTTGAGAGGTTTCCAAAATGACGATGACTGAGGTGTGGTGCCTGGCCGTTGCACTGTCGCCGGCAGGTCTGATGGCTGCGATGGCAGGGCTGACGTGGCTGGGCTGGTTCGCCGTGCCCGGGCTGTGGCGGATGTTCCAGTGGGTGTCGTGCGCCGCGCTGGCTGCTGCGGGCCTGTCGCTGGCCCTGGGGGCGATGGGCATGCCGGCTGCCGGCACCCTGGTGCAAGCCCGGCCGCTGGCGCTGGTGCTGGCCGTGCTGGTGCAACTGCTCGGCCTGGTCATCGCGGCGTTTTCCGCGCGCTATCTGGAAGGCGAGGAGAACCAGCCGCGCTATCTGCGCGCGCTCGCCACGGTGCTGGCCAGTGTTCATCTGCTGCTGCTCGCCGATCACTGGCTGGTGCTCATCGCGGCCTGGGCCGCCGTGGGCATGGCGCTGGAGCGGTTGCTGTGCTTCTATCCGGATCGTCCCTTCGCGCTGCTGGCGGCGCACAAGAAGCGTATCGCCGACCGGCTGGCCGACCTCCTGCTCCTGGGCGCCGCAGCGCTGGCTTGGTGGACGGTGGGCAGCGGATCGCTGTCGGCCCTCTGGACGCATCTGGCGCAGCACGGCCCGTCCCTGCCGCTGCAGGCCAGTGCTCTTTTGCTGGTCGTTGCCGTCACGCTGCGCACGGCCTTGCTGCCGGTGCATGGCTGGCTGATCCAGGTGATGGAGGCGCCGACGCCCGTGTCCGCGCTGCTGCATGCGGGCGTGGTCAATCTGGGGGGCTTCGTGCTGATCCGCTTTGCGCCGCTGCTGGAGCAGGCCGGTGCCGCGCGGCTGCTGCTGATGGCGCTGGGCTTGGGGACGGCGGTGCTGGCGGGCATGGTCATGCTCACGCGCATCAGCATCAAGGTGCGGCTGGCCTGGTCCACCGTGGCGCAGATGGGTTTCATGCTGCTGGAATGCGCGCTGGGGCTCTACAGCCTGGCGGCGCTGCATCTGATCGGCCATTCGCTCTACAAGGCGCATGCCTTCCTGTCGGCCTCTTCCGTGGTGCGTCAGACCCGCCTGCATGCCTTGCATCCGGCTGCGGTGCCGGGCACCGCCAGCGTCGTGCTGGCCCCGGTGCTGACGGTTTCGGTCGTGTGCTCCCTGGTCGCGCTGGCGGGAGGGACGGCTTGGCCCTGGTGGTGGAGCGCCTTGCTGGGGCTGGCATGGGCTCCCCTGCTGTGGCTGCCGGCCGCGCCTGCGGGAGGCCCTGCGCACGGCGGGCAGTGGCTGTTCGGTCTGCTGGCCGCCGCGGGCCTGACCCTGGCGGCCATGGCCGCACATCTGCTGCCCCTGGGCTTGCGGGACGCTCCCGACCACCACCTGGGCGTGGTGGCCCTGGCCGGCATGGCCTGCCTGTATCTCTGCCAAGTCCTGCTGCAGAAGCGGCCGCAGTGGCTGGCACGCTGGCGGCGCTGGAGCTATGCCGGTTTTTACCTGGACGAGGCCTACACGCGCCTGGCGCTGCGCCTCTGGCCCGCGCATTGGGTGCTGGCGCGCTCGCCGGCCATCGCCCTGCCGTGGCCGCGCAGCGGCCGCCGCGCGCCGCGCTGACTGCAACGACAAAATGATGGAGTGCATCCCATGACGGACCTTTCGACGATAGACCACCGGCCCGCTGCGGCCAGCGCATCCGCCGCGAGCAGCGCACATGAAGTGCTGCATGCCCAGATAGAGCAAGCCTGCAGCCAGGCCTGCCTTGCGATCGCCCCGGCCTGGCCGCTGGACCGCGCCATCGCCGTCAATCCGCACTGGTCGCGCATCGGCATGCCGGTGCGCCGTGTGGCTGCCCGCATGGCCGTGCTGGGCGGGATCCAGGTGTTCCCGCCGCGCGACCGGCAACTGCAGGCCTGGCGCGAAGGCCGCATCGGCGCAGCCGACCTGGCCCTGGCGCTGCGGCAACTGCCCGCAGCGCAGGCGGCGGGCCTTGGGCCCGAGCGGTGCCAGCAGGCGTTGGAGGCCGGGCCGCGTCCGGTGCAGCTGCCCTTGCTGATCGACGTGCTGGACAGCGATGCAGATCGCCGGGCGAAGCTCTCCTGGCGGCAGGCGGTCACGCACCAGGTCAGCCAGACTTGCGCGGCCTACTTCGACGAGCATCAGGCGAGCTGGCAGCCCGAGCGCAGGCAGGGGCTGTATGCCTTCTGGCGCGACACCTTGCAGCATGACCACGGCATCGGCCTGTTGATGGGCTTGCCGCAGCTCGGCCGGGCCGTGAGCGCCTTGCCCGCCACCGCGCAGGATGCCGAGCGCTGGGTCATCGCCCGGCTGGGCCTGCCCCGGGCGGTGTGGGCCGACTACCTGGAGTCCGTGCTGCTGAGCATCAACGGCTGGGCCTCGTGGTGCGCGTATCTGGGCTGGCAGGCGGGGCTGGCCGGTGGCCAGGATGCCCACCTGCGCGAACTGCTGGCCATCCGCCTGGCCTGGGGCGTGGTGCTGCTCGAATGCAAGGAGGACGAGGCGGCG
>Ga0182176_1000018_pt1 | contig 14253 bp, 13 predicted proteins | sample G6R1MG_37_FD_123204 | JGI IMG/M metagenome (GOLD analysis project Ga0182176, IMG submission 123204) | Miscanthus phyllosphere microbial communities from Michigan, USA - G6R3_NF_01AUG2016_LD1 MG | ecosystem: Host-associated > Plants > Phyllosphere > Phylloplane/Leaf | place: USA: Michigan... | reverse complement strand
GCGCCTGGGCCGTGGCTCTGGCCGTGGCGTACTGCTGGATCTGCTGGCGGCTCAAGGCGCCCGATTCTGTCAGCGTGCGGGCGCGCTCGGCATTGGCGGCGGCTTCGGCCGCGCTGGCCTGCGCTTCCATCAGGCTGGCGCGGGCCTGGGCCACGTCGGCCTGCACCGTCTCGGGCGCGAGCACGGCCAGCACCTGGCCCTTGGCGACCACGTCGCCCACGTTCACGCGCACCTCGGCCAGCCGCAGGCCGCTGCTTTCGGCGCCCACGATGGCCTCCTGCCAGGCGGCGACGCTGCCGCTGGCCTCCAGCCGCAGGTCCACGGCCGATGTCACCGGGCGGATCGGCGTCACCACCAGGGCCGGGCGCGGCGCCGTGGTCTTGGCGGCCGGGGCCTGCTGGCCGGGCGTGGGGCGTGCGGCCAGCCAGGCCCCGCCGGCGCCGAGCAGGGCGCCCAGGGCCAGGGCGACGAGGGAAAGCGTGAGAGTCTTGCGCTGCATGGGATGTGTTCCGTTCGTGCGGGCCTTGCGGCCCGGAAAGAGGCGGGAGGTGTGGGGCGGGCCGGGGCGGCGTGCGGCTCAGGTGCCGGGGGACGGCGGGGTGGCCGTGGCGGTCGGGGGCAGTGCGGTGGCGGGCGGTGCGCTGCCGGTGGGCAGGCTGCGGTCCCAGCCCCCGCCGGCAGCGCGGTAGAGCGCCACCCAGGCGGCCATGCGCTCCTGCTGCAGCGCGACCAGCGCCGTTTCGGAGGCCAGCGCCGTGCGGCGCGCGTCCTCCAGCTCCACCAGGCTGGCGAGGCCCGCGCGCCAGCGCGCCTGCGTGCCCTCGAACGACTGGCGGTAGCCGGCGGCGGCGCGCTGCGCGTCGGCGCTGCGGCGGGCGGTGCTGTCCAGCCGCACCAGGGCCTGCTCGACCTCGCTCACCGCCTTGCGCACGGTGGCGCGGTAGGCCGTCACGGCCTGCTCGTATTGCGCGCTGGCCGCATCCACCTGCGCGGCGCGGCGGTCGCCGTCCAGCAGAGGCAGCGACAGCGCCAGCGGGCCGATGGACCAGGTGTTGCTCGTCACCTCGTTGCCGCCCATGCGCACCATGCCGCGCCCGATGGAGCCGGTGAGCGATAGGCGCGGATAGCGCTGGGCGCGGGCGTTGCCCACCTCGGCGCTGGCGGCGGCCACCTCGCGCTCGGCGGCATACACGTCGGGCCGCTGGGCGATGGTCTGCGCGGGCAGCGCGGGAATGTCGAAGAGCGCGTCCGGCGCCTCCGGCGCGGGCGTGGCGGCCAGGCGCTGGCGCAGGGCGGGCTCGTCCCAGCCGGTCAGCGCCACCAGCGTCTTCACGCCGATCTCGCACTGCATGCGCTGCTGCGCGGCGCGCACCTGGGCGTCGGCGAAGCTGGCGCTGGCCAGGGCCGCCGTGGCCGGGGCGGTGAAGCCGGCACGCTCGCTCTCGCCGGTCAGCCGCGCCGTCTCGCCGCGCGAGCGGGCGTCCGATTCGGCCACCGCCAGCTGGCGCGTGCAGTGGCGCCAGTCGCTGAGCTGCTGCGCCACCTCGGCCGCGACGGAAACCCGCGCCTCGTGCCACTGCGCGCCGGCCGCGGCCAGGCGCTGGGCAGCGGCATCGCTGGCGGCGGCATTGCCGCCGAAGAGGTCGATCTCCCAACTGGACTGCAGCGCGCCCTGGGCGGTGGTGGCCAGGCCGTTCACCGACTGGTTGAAGCCCCGGCTGGCGCTGCCCTGCGCGTCCAGCGACGGCAGCAGCGCGGCGCGCGCGGCGGTCTGCGTGGCCCGCGCCTGGGCGATGCGCGCGCCGGCCTGGGCCACGGTGGGGCTCAGGTTCTGCGCGGCGCGGATCAGCTCGGGCAGCAGCGGGTCGCCCTGCTGTTCCCACCACCGGGCCAGATTGGCCACCTGGCCGTGGTGCGGCAGCGGCGCCTGCCAGGCGGCGGGCGCGGGGGCGGCCACCTGCGCGGGCGGGCGCTGCACGGCGCAGGCCGTGAGCAGCAGCGCCAGAGGCAGGGCGGCGGCCATCGCCGCGAGCCGCGCAGGGCGGGCCTGGGCGGCTGCGGATGGAGCGGGCGGGCGGGGGCGTGGCATGGTGGTCGTCATGGCGGGTGCTACATGGAGGGCGGGGCCACGCCGCGCAGCGCGGCTTCGGCGGCCACCAGGGCGAGGGCGTAGGCGGTCAGGCGGTGCACCCAGGCCTGCAGGGCGTCGGGCGCGTTCAGCAGCTGCGGGCGCAGGGCGTCCAGCACATCCTGCTGGCACCAGATCTGCATCGCCAAGCCCGAGATGCTGAAGGCCAGCCGCTCCAGCCCGTCGTCGGACGCGGCCAGATTCAGGTGCCGGGCCAGCAGCCGAACCAGGGCCTCGTGCGGCACGCGCACGCTGGCTTGCACCTCGCGCTCCCACTGGCTGGTGGGCTCCAGCATCTCGCGGATGTGCAGGCGCACGAACTGGCGCGCCCGCTCGCCGTGCTGCAGCGGCTCCAGCATGCCGCCGAAGTAGCAGGCCATCGCCTCGCGCAGGCTGAGGCGCTCGCTCGAAAACGCGTCCACCAGCGGCTGCACGTCGCCGAAGGATTCGCTGAACAGCGCCGCATACAGCGTGGCCTTGTCGCCGAAGTAATAGCTCACCGCCGCCACGTTGGCCTGCGCGGCCTGGGCGATGGCGCGGATCGAGGTCTTGGCGTAGCCGTGCTCGGCGAAGAGCTGCAGCGCGGCGTGCAGCAGGCGCTCGCGTGCCGGCGGCGCTTCGGTGGCCGGGGCGTCCGGGGGAGAGGAGGGGCTGTGGGCAGGCATCGCGGTGGATTAGACCACGATGAATCAAACGTTTGTTTTAACCAAGGTCAAGCGCTGGCGGCGGGGGCCCGTGGCCGGCGACCGCGCTGCCGGCCGGTCGGGCAGCGCTGTGCTGCGCCTCTGGCAGAGTGCCTGGATTTGCTATGAAATTGGTAGCTTAAGGCGCTTGGATATCAAGCGCTGCAGGCCGATAAGACTCGAAATCCCCGGGGCCCGAGGGTCTGTGCAGGCGCCCCCGGGGAGGGAGCCCCCGGCCGCTCTAGGCGCTGCCGATGCCCAGCAGCCGTGCCGCATTGCCGTACAGCACCCGGTCGATCACGCTTTCGCGCAGGCCGAGCGCCAGGGCGTCGTCGATGGACTGGCCGATCGGCCGGAACGGGTACGACGAGCCGAACAGCAGCTGGTCGCCCAGGAAGCCGTTGGCGGCCTCCACGTAGGCCTGGCTGCCGGGCTGGAACAGGTACATGTCGGGCACCAGGAAGACGTTGTCGTAGCGGAAGGCCAGGCCGATGGCCTGCTGCACGTTGGGCCACCAGCCGTGGTAGGCCACCAGGGGCAGCCGCGGGAAGGCCTGCGCCACGCGCGCCACCGGGGCCGGGTCGTTGAAGCGCAGGTCGGGCGAGGTGGGGCCGGTCATCAGGAACACCGGCACGCCCAGCTGCTGCGCCAGGTCGTAGAGGGGGAAGTACACCGGATCGTCCGGGTGGCGCGGCGGCTGGCCGAAGCCCGGCTTGATGTCGATGCCCGCCAGGCCCAGCATCTTCACGGCGCGCTCGGCCTCGGCCAGCGCCGCGGCCTCGCCCTGCAGCGCCGGGTCCACCGCGCCGATGCCGATCAGCTCCGGGTGGCCCCGCACGATGGCATGGATGGTGTCGTTGGGCAGGTGCTGGCCGGGCGTGTGCCGCCCTACGACCACCGCGTGCGACAGCTGCGCATCGCGCACTTCGGCCAGAAAGCCTTCGGGCGTGCGCGAGCGGGCGAAGTGCGCGTCGTCGCCACGCGTGCCCACGCGCCGGTTCAGCCAGCGCGCCAGATCCTCGCCGGGCGAGCCGGGCGTCCTTCCGAAGAAGTCGTGCAGGAAGGCGGGCCTGCAGCGCATGTCGATCACGCGCGGATGCGCGCTGGAAGAAGCCGGGGGCGTCGCGGCGCTCATCGCACGGCCTCCAGCTCGGCGGCCTCGGCGGCCGCCGCGGCCGGCTGTGCGGATGCCGGCGCGGGGCGGGCCGCCCGGATGTCGAACGCGCCGCCGGTCAGCGACTGGTCGCGCAGCGTCACCGCCTGCTTGCCGCCCAGCAGCGGAAACACCAGCTCGGCGAAGCGGATGGCCTCTTCCAGGTGCGGATAGCCCGAGAGCACGAAGCGGTCCACGCCCACGTCCACGTATTCCTGCAGCCGCTCGGCCACCTCCAGCGCATCGCCCACCAGCGAGGTGCCGGCGCCGCCGCGCACCAGGCCCACGCCGGCCCACAGGTTGGGCCCCACCACCAGCCGGTCGCGCCGGCCGCCGTGCAGCGCGGCCATGCGGCGCTGGCCTTCGGAATCCATGCGCGCGTAGTTCTGCTGCGCCCGGGCGATGTCGTCGTCGGTCAGGCGGCTGATGAGGCGGTCGGCATCGGCCCAGGCCTCTTGGCTGGTCTCGCGCACGATGACGTGCAGGCGCACGCCGAAGCGCAGCGGGTGCCGGTCGAGGTCCCGGCCCTGGGCGGCGGCGCGCTGGCGCACGTCGGCGATCTTCGCGGCCACGGCGGCGGGCGGCTCGCCCCAGGTCAGGTAGGCATCGACATGCCGGGCGGCCAGATCGTGCGCGGCCGGCGACGAGCCGCCGAAGTAGAGCGGCGGGTAGGGCTGCGTGGCCGGCGCGAAGAAGTTCTGCGCGCCCCGCACCTGCAGGTGCCGGCCATCGAAGTCCACCCTCTCGCCCTGCAGAAGGCGGCGCCAGATGGTCAGGAACTCGTCGCCGGCGGCGTAGCGCGTGTCGTGGTCGTAGAACACGCCGTCGGCCGCCAGCTCGGTCGCGTCGCCGCCGGGCACCACGTTCAGCAGCAGCCGGCCTGCGCCCAGCGCCTGGTCGAGCGAGGCGGCCTGCCGCGCCGAGGCGGTGGGGTTGCCCAGCGAGGTGCGCAGCGCCACCAGCAGCCGGATGCGCTGGGTGACGGGCACCAGGCTGGCGGCGGTCACCCAGGGGTCCAGGCACGAGCTGCCGGTGGGGATGAGCAGGCCGTCGTAGCCCAGCTGCTCGCAGGTCACCGCGATCTGGCGCATGTAGGCGTTGGTGGGCGCGCGGCCGAAGTCCGAGGTGCCGAGGTAGCGTGTGTCGCCCGAGGTGGGCAGGAACCAGAAGATGTCGGGACTCATGGAGCGGGGCTTTCAGCGTCGGCGTGGGATGAGGGGCGCAGTGCGTGGGCGGCCTGGGAAGCGGCGCGGCCCGGGGCGCGGGGATGCTGCGAGTGTGCTGAGTCGGGCGGCCTCGCCATCTGCGGAATTCGCGCATGCTTATGCGGTTCGTGGCCCGGTGTGCCGGCAGCCGGCTGCCGGCTGCCGGCTGCCGGCTGCCGGCTGCCGGCTGCTGCGCCGGGCCCCGGATTCCTCATAAAAATAGACGAATAACGTCCTTGGCCGGGCGGCCTGCCGCGCTCGATACTGCGCCGCACCACCATCGATCACCGCAGCCAGAGAGGACCTCTTTCACCATGCAACGACGCACCCTGCTGTCGGCTGGCGCCGCAGCGCTGGCCTTGCCGCTGGCCACGCACACGGCACACGCCGCGCAGCCGCTGAAGGAATTGCGCCTGGACTACGCCACCTATTCCCCGTCCAGCCTGGTGCTGCGCCGCTTCGGCTGGCTGGAGGAGTCGTTCAAGCCCGAGGGCACGGCGGTGAAGTGGGTGTTCAGCGCGGGCAGCAACCGGGCGCTGGAATACCTGAATGCGGGCAGCATCGACATCGGTTCCTCGGCCGGGCTGGCGGCGCTGCTGTCCCGGGCCAACGGCAACCCGATCCGCGCGCCCTACATCTTCTCGCGCCCCGAATGGACGGCGCTGGTGGTGCGCAAGGATTCGCCCATCCAGTCCGTGAAGGAGCTCAAGGGCAAGAAGGTCGCCGCCACCAAGGGCACCGATCCGTATCTCTTCCTGCTGCGCTCGCTGCAGGTCGCGGGCCTGAAGCGCAACGACGTGGAGATCGTCGCGCTGCAGCACGCCGACGGCCGCACCGCGCTGGAGCAGGGCCGCGTGGACGCCTGGGCCGGGCTCGACCCGCTGATGGCCGCCAGCGAGCTGGATGCGGGCTCGCGCCTCATCTACCGCAACGTGGCGTTCAACACCTATGGCTTCCTGAACGTGCGGGAAGAATTCCTGGCCCAGCGCCCAGCCGAAACCCGGCGGGTGCTGGCGGGCTACGAACGTGCCCGCCAATGGATCCTGGCCAACACCACCGAGGCCGCCAAAATCCTGTCTGAAGAAGCCAAGGTCAGCCTGCAGGTGGCGCTGCTGCAGCTCAAGCTGCGCACCGACCTGTCCCATCCGCAGCCGTCGCAGGAACACATCGCCGCGCTGCAGGGCGCTGCGCCGCTGCTGCTGTCCGAATCCCTGGTGCGGCCCGGCACGGCGCTCAACCAGGTAATCACCGATCTGGTGGACACGCAATTCGCGCGCAGCGTGACCAGCGCCGCGCCTGGCGCCTCCCCCGCCTGAACCGCCCCATGTCCGCGAACCCGCAGGAATGGTCCGGCCCCGCCCCGGCGGCCCGGGCCGGCCGTGCCGCCGCACCCCGCCGGCGGATCCGGAGCGCGCTGGGCACGGGCTGGATCCTGCCGGCGGTGGCCCTGGCCGTGTGGGAGGGCGCCGTGCGCGCGGGCTGGGTCAGCCCTCATTTGCTGCCCGCGCCCACCGACATCGTCCAGACGCTGATCGCCTTCGGCGCCCAGGGCCTGGCCGGCCACGTGCTGGCCAGCAGCGCGCGCGTGGCGGCGGGCTTCGCCATCGGCGCCGTGCTGGCGATCGCCATCGGCGCGCTGGTGGGGCTGTCGCGCCGGGCCGAAGGGCTGCTCGACCCCAGCTTCCAGGCGCTGCGCGCCATCCCGTCGCTGGCCTGGGTGCCGCTGCTCCTGCTGTGGCTGGGCATCGACGAGGCGTCCAAGATCGCGCTGATCGCCATCGGTGCGTTCTTCCCGGTCTATATGGGTGTGGCCTCGGGCTTTCGCGACGTGGACCGCAAGCTGGTGGAGGCCGCCCGCATGTACCGCCTGGGCGCCGTGGCCATGGTGCGCCGCGTGCTCCTGCCGGCCGCCCTGCCGGCGGTGCTGACGGGGCTGCGCAACGGCCTGAGCTTGGCGTGGATGTTCATGGTGGCGGCCGAACTCATCGCCGCCACGCGCGGCCTGGGCTACCTGCTGACCGATGGCCGCGAGATGGGCCGGGCCGACATCGTGCTGGCCGCCATCGTTCTGCTGGCCCTGCTGGGCAAGATCACCGATACCGCCATGGCCTGGGCCGAACGCCGGCTGCTGGCCTGGCGCGACACCTACGACAACACGGCCCGCGGCTGAGCGGGCCCTTTATCCCATGACGTCTTCGCAAGTGGACTTTGCTGCGCCACCCCCTCCCACGGCCGCCGCTGCGGGCGGCCCCCTGCTGCAGGCCCGCGTGCGCCGCAAGGCCTACGGAGACCGGCCGGTGCTGCAGAACGTGCAGTTGGACATCGCCGCCGGCGAGGTGGTGAGCCTGGTGGGCGCCAGCGGCTGCGGCAAGAGCACGCTGCTGCGCATCGTCGCGGGGCTGGATGCGCATTACGACGGGCAGGTCCGGCTGGCCGGCCAGCGCCAGAACGGCATCACGCGCGACATCGGCTTCATCTTCCAGGAGCCGCGCCTCTTCCCCTGGCTCACCTTGGCCGAGAACGTGGCGTTCGACCTCGGGCCCGCCGGCCGCAGCCACCCCCAGGTGCGAGAGCTGCTGGCCGAAGTGGGGCTGGCGGGCCTGGAGGACCGGCTTCCCAAGCAGCTCTCCGGCGGCCAGGCGCAGCGCGTGGCCATCGCCCGGGGCCTGTTCACGCGCCCCCGCCTGCTGCTGCTGGACGAACCCTTTTCCGCCGTCGATGCCTTCACCCGCGTCCGCCTGCAGCAGCTGCTGGCCGACGTGGCGCACCGCCATGGCCTGGCCGTGCTGCTGGTCACCCACGATGTGGACGAAGCCCTGGTGCTGAGCGACCGCGTGGTGGTGCTCGAAGCGCGTGCCGGCGCCGACCTGCAGGTGATCGACAACCCGCTGCCCCGCCCCCGCCAGCGCGAAGACGCCTCGCTGGGCGCCCTCCGCGTGCGCGTGCTGGAAGCGCTGCGGCACGCCCATGCCTTCTGAGAACGTGAACAAGTTCTGAGCGCCGCCCGCTGCTTTCCCGCACCGCGGGGCCTGGGCGGCCCCGCTGAGGCCGCCCTCGGGCCGCCAGTCAGGCCGGCGCTCAGCGGCTGCGCAGCCGGCGCACCCAGTGGTCGCCGCTCCACTGCACCAGCGACACCAGTGCGATCAGCACGGCGATCACGATCAGCATCACCTGCGTGTCGAAGCGCTGGTAGCCGTAGCGGATGGCCAGATCGCCCAGCCCGCCCGCGCCCACGGCGCCGGCCATGGCCGAGGAGCTGATCAGCGCCACCAGCGTGATGGTGAAGCCGCCCACGATGCCGGGCAGGGCCTCGGGCAGATAGACGTGGCGCACGATGTGCCACTTGCGGCAGCCCATGGCCTGGGCGGCCTCGATCAGGCCCGGGTCCACCTCGCGCAGGCTCACCTCGGCGATGCGCGCGAAGAACGGCGTGGCGCTGATGGCCAGCGGCACCACCGCCGCCCACACGCCGATGGTGGTGCCCGCCACCAGCCGCGTGAACGGGATCAGCGCCACCAGCAGCACGATGAAGGGCGTGGCGCGGAAGCCGTTGATCACGCTGCCCAGCGCCCGGTGCAGGCGCGGCGCCGCCAGAAAGCCGCCGGGTGCCGTCACGATCAGCAGCACTGCCAGCGGAATGCCCGCCACCAGCGCGATGGCGGCGGAGGCGCCCACCATGGTCAGCGTATCGACCAGGGCCTGGGTGTAGCGCTCAAAGGGAATGCTCAACGTCAGCGACATGGCCGATCACCTCGATGGAATGGGCAATGGCGCCGGGGCCTTGCACCAGGGGGGAAAGCTCCGGCAGCGCCAGCGCGCCGGGAACGGAAACGATGAGCCGGCCCTGGGCATGGCCGCGGATGCGGTCCACGCCGCCGTGCAGCAGCCGCACGGGGCTGCGCAGCGCCTCGGCGATGCGCGCGAAGTCGGGCTCCAGCCCGCCCTGGCCGGTGTAGTCCAGGCGCAGCACGCGCTCGAAGCCGCCGTGGGGCGGGGGGGCCGCCTGCAGCCGGGCGCGCAGGTCGTCGGGCAGGCCGTGCTGCAGCGGCGCCAGCAGGGCGCGGGTGGCGTCGTGCTGCGGATCGCCGAACACGCGCCAGACCTCGCCCAGCTCGGCGATGCGGCCCTGCTCCAGCACCAGCACCTGGTCTGCGATCTCGCGGATCACGCTCATCTCGTGCGTGATGAGGATCACGGTGATCCCCAGGCGCCGGTTGATGTCCCGCAGCAGCTGCAGGATGGAATGCGTGGTCTCCGGGTCCAGCGCCGAGGTGGCCTCGTCGCACAGCAGGATCTCCGGCCCCGTGGCCAGCGCCCGTGCGATGCCCACGCGCTGCTTCTGCCCGCCCGAGAGGCGCGCCGGATAGGTGCGGTGCTTGTCCGCGAGGCCCACCAGCGCCAGCAGCTCATCGACGCGGCGGCGCAGCTCGGCCGGCCGCGCGCCCGCCACGCGCAGCGGCAGGGCCACGTTCTCGTACACCGTCTTGGCGGCCAGCAGGTTGAAGTGCTGGAACACCATGCCGATGCGCCGGCGCAGCGCCACCAGGCCGTCGTCGTCCAGCCCGGCGATGTCGATGCCATCGACCAGCACGCGGCCCGAGGTGGGCGACTCCAGCCGGTTGATGGTGCGCAGCAGGCTCGACTTGCCCGCGCCGCTGCGCCCGATGATGCCGAAGATGCTGCCCGTGGGAATCTCCAGGCTGATGTCCTGCAGCGCGGCCACCGGCCCGGCGGACGAGTCGTATTGCTTGCCCAGGCCGTCGAACACCACGCTGCCGGGGCGGGCGGCGGGCTGCGCCGCATCGCCGGCCAGGGGCTGCGCCGTGGTGCGGTCCGGCGCGGCCGGCTGCGAGCCCGCGCCCGTGCCCGTCGTGCTGCGCCAGAGCGTCCGCAGCGCAGCCAGCGGCGTGCCGGCCGGTGCCAGGGTGGATGATGCGGTGCCGCCGCTCATGGCTGCTGCGTCCAGGTCAGCACGTAGAGGCGCTTGTCGCCCGCGAAGGCGCGGTCGATGGCGGTCTTTACGGCGGGGGAGTTCTGGAACACCTTCACGAACTTCTGGATCACCGGGTCCTTCGTGCGGTCGGCGCGGGCGACGAACTGGATGGCGAAGCGCGCGTCCTCGATGCCCGAATACGCCAGCCCGCTGGATGGGTCGAACGCCTTGGACGCCACGATGAAGTGCGGGTAGCCCTGGGCGAGGTCCACGTCGCCCGTGATGCGCGCCAGCTGCGGGCCTTCCACTTCGACGAAGCGCAGCTTTTTCGGGTTCTGCACGATGTCGTCCAGCGTGCCCAGGAAGCCCACGCCCGGCTTGAGCTGGATGAGCCCGGCCTTCTGCAGCAGCAGCAGGCCGCGGCCCTGGTTCACCGGGTCGTTGGCCAGCGCCACCTTCCCGCCCACCGGGACGTCGGCCACCGATTTGTGCTTGAGCGAATAGAGGCCGATGTTCGCCAGGAAGCTGGTGCCCGCGCTGGCGAGCTTGAAGCCGTTCTTCTGGATGGCGTTGTCCAGGAAGGGCTGGTGCTGGAAGAAGTTCAGGTCCAGGTCGCCCGCATTCACGGCCACGTTGGGTGTGGTCCAGTCGGTGAACTCGGTCACGCTGACGTCGATGCCCTGGGCCTTGGCGTCCGGAATGGCGGCGGCGATGGCATCGGCATAGACGCCCGGCAGCACGCCGATGCGCAGCTTGTCGGCCGCGTGGGCGGGCAGGGCGGCCAGCGCCAGCAGGGAGAGAAGGGAAGCGAGGAGGTTGCGGAGCAATGGCATGGTGAGGCGGTGGCGAATGGAAAACGTTGGAGACAAGGGTGGAGGGGTGGTGCCGCGCCGGCCCCTCAGCCGGAGCGGGCCTGGGACAGCCACGGCAGGCTGTAGAGCCGGTCGTTGCCGGCGAAGGACTGGTGGATGCGTGCGCGCACCGCGGGAGACTGCTGGTAGATCTGCACGAAGCGCTGGATGCGCGGGTCCTGCGCCCGGTCCTTGCGGGCCACGAAGCGGATCGCGTAGTTCAGGTCGTCGATGCCCGAATACAGCAGCGCGCTGCCTGCCACCTGCGGGCGGCCCGCGTTGACGAAGTGGGCCGGGTAGCCTTGGGCCAGGTCCAGGTCGTCGAGCGCCCGCACCAGCTGCGGCCCCTCGATCTCCGAGAAGCGCAGCTTCCTGGGGTTGGCGGCGATGTCGTTCAGGCTGGGGCGCTCCCCCACGCCGGGCTTGAGCTGGATGAGCCCGGCCTTCTGCAGCAACAGCAGGCCGCGCCCCTGGTTCACCGGGTCGTTGGCCACGCCGACGCGGGCGCCTTCCTTCAGGTCGGCGAAGCGCTGCACCTTGAGCGAATAGAGGCCGATGTTCGGCAGCAGGCCGACGCCCACGCTCACGAGGGGATAGCCGCGCTCCTGGATGGCGTTGTTCAGGAAGGCCTGGTGCTGGAAGTAGTTCAGGTCGATGTCGCCGGCCGCCAGCGCCGTATTGGGCGTGGTCCAGTCGGTGAACTCGATGACCTGCACCTCCAACCCCTGCTGGCGCGCCTCCTTCGCCGCCACTTCGACGGAGTCGGCCAGCGATCCGGGCGTCACGCCGATGCGCAGCGGCGCCGTGGCGGGCGTCTGCGCTCCGGCGGCCGGGGTCGCGCAGACGGTGGCCGCCGCCAGGGCCCACAGCAGGGCGTGCCGGCGCGGCATGGTGGAGCCGGCGCGCGGCAGGGCGGGGTGTTGCTCGGGAAGGTGCTTCATAGCTGGGCCTCCAGCGCGTCGCGGATCGAAGGCGCTGCCGGCACGGCGGCCGGCTTGCGGCGGAAGGCGTCGGCCGCGTGCCGGGCGGGCAGGCGGTCGCCCGCGCCGAAGAGGCGGTGGCGCAGCGTGCCCTCGGTGTAGGCGGTCTTGTAGGCGCCGCGGCTCTGCAGCTCGGGCACCACGCGGTCGATGAAGTCTTCGTAGCTTTCGGGCACCACGGTGCGGCTCAGGTTGAAGCCGTCCACGCCGGTCTCGGCCACCCAGGCCTGCAGCTCGTCCGCCACCTGCTGCGCATCGCCCACGATGGCCGGGTAGCGGCCGCCCAGGGCGAAGAGGTCGAGCAGCTTGCGGCGCGTCCAGCCGTGCTGCTGGGCCGTGCGGCTGGCCGACTCGATGGCGTTGCCGGGGGAGTAATCGACGGGCTCGTCCAGGTCGTAGCGCGCGAAGTCGATGCCCGTGCTGGCAGCGAAGTGGGCCAGGCCCGCCTCGCGGCTGGCGTGGCGCAGGTAGTCGGCGTGCTTCTCGCGCGCCTCGGCGGCGGTGGCGCCCGTCACCACGGCCGTGCCCATGAAGACCTTCACATCGTCCGGCCGGCGGCCGGCCTGCACCAGCTGCTGGCGCAGCGCCTGCACCGACTGGCGGGCGGCTTCCTTGCTGGGCGGCGAGATGAACACGCATTCGGCATGGCGCGCCGCGAAGCGCAGGCCTCGGCCCGAGCTGCCGGCCTGGAACAGCACCGGCGTGCGCTGCGGCGAGGGCTCGCTCAGGTGGTAGCCCTCCACGTCGAAGTAGCGGCCGTGGTGCTGCACCTTGTGCACGCGCGCCGGGTCGGCGAACACGCGCGCGGCCTTGTCGCGGCGCACGGCGCCGTCTTCCCAGCTGCCTTCCCAGAGCTGGTAGAGCACGTCGAGATATTCGTCGGCGCGGTCGTAGCGCTCGTCGTGCGGCAGCTGCCGGGGCTGGCCCATCGCGCGGGCGGCGCTGTCCAGGTAGCCGGTGACGATGTTCCAGCCCACGCGCCCGCCGGTCAGGTGGTCCAGCGTGGAAAAGCGCCGCGCGAGCAGATAGGGCGCCTCGTACGACAGGTTCACCGTCACGCCGAAGCCCAAGTGCTGCGTGGCGGCGGCCATGGCGGGCACCAGCAGCAGCGGGTCGTTCACCGGCAGCTGGATGGATTCGCGCAGCGGCACATCGACGTTGCCGCGATACACGTCGTAGGTGCCCACGATGTCGGCCAGGAACAGGCCGTCGAACAGGCCGCGCTCCAGCGTTCGGGCCAGCTTCGTCCAGTACTCCAGCCGGCGGTAGTCGGTGGCGCGGTCGCGCGGGTGCGTCCACAGGCCGTGGTTGATGTGGCCCACGCAGTTCATGTCGAAGGCGTTGAGCAGGATGTGTTGGCGCGGCTGCGTCATGGCGTTGCCCCTCTTCAGCGCGGCTGCAGCCAGGTCAGGCGGTAGAGGCGGGCATCGTTCAGGTAGAACGCGTGGATCGCCTGGCGCACGGCCGGGGAGGTCTTGTAGATATCCAGGAACTGGGCGATGCGCGGGTCCGCTGCGCGGTCCTTGCGTGCGACGAACTGGATCGCCCAGGAATCGTCCTCGTAGCTGGTGTAGGCCAGCGCCTTGGTGGCGTCGAAGGCCTTCGACGGGATGATGAAGTACGGAAAGCCCTGGGCCAGGTCCACGTCCTGCGCGGCGCGCACCAGCTGCGGGCCTTCGACCTCGATGAACTGCAGGTTCTTCGGGTTGGAGCGGATGTCGGCCAGCGTGCCCAGCAGGCCCGTGTCCGGCCGCAGCGTGATCAGGCCCGCGTGCTGCAGCAGGCGCAGCGCGCGGCCGATGTTGACCGGGTCGCTCGCGATGGCGACCTTGGCGCCCTGCGGCACCTGGGCCAGCGAGGCATGGCGCGTGGAATAGAGGCCCAGGTACGAGAGGATGCCCGGCTGCACGCTCACGAAGCCGAAGCCCTGGCTGCGCACCGCGTTGGCCAGGTGGTTGCTGTTCTGGTAGTAGTTCAGGTCGATGTCGCCGGCCTGCAGCGCCACGTTGGGCGTGGTCCAGTCGGTGAACTCCACCACCTGCACGTCCAGGCCCCGGGCCTTGGCCTCCTTGGCCGCCACCTCGACGGAGTCGGCGAAGATGCCCGGCACCACGCCGATCGTGAGCGGCTTGGCCAGGGCGCCGCCGGCCAGCAGCAGGGCGCCCGCGAGGGCGAAGAAGGGGCCTAGAAGGCGGAGCAGGAATGGGCGGGGCGTCGTCATGGTCGTCGTTGCGATAGCGGTCAGGGAGATGGCGGGTGGGGCTGCTGGGGGGCCGTGGGGGCGTTGCGCGCTCAGAGCGCGCCGTGGCGCGGCGGATTG
>Ga0182176_1000017_pt1 | contig 14827 bp, 13 predicted proteins | sample G6R1MG_37_FD_123204 | JGI IMG/M metagenome (GOLD analysis project Ga0182176, IMG submission 123204) | Miscanthus phyllosphere microbial communities from Michigan, USA - G6R3_NF_01AUG2016_LD1 MG | ecosystem: Host-associated > Plants > Phyllosphere > Phylloplane/Leaf | place: USA: Michigan... | reverse complement strand
CCCCGGCCCGGCCTGTAACCGCCGCCGCTGCTACCACCTCTGCCCCCACCGAGCGCCAGGCCTACTACGACCGCATCGCCCGCCACGGCATGACGCCCCTCTGGGAATCGCTGCACAGCCTGGTGCCGCGCGAACCGCGCCCGCAGGCCGTGCCCGCCATCTGGAAATACGCCGACGTGCGCCCGCTGGTCATGCAGGCCGGCGAGGTGATCAGCGCCGAAGAGGCCGTGCGCCGCGTGCTCATCCTGGAGAACCCGGGCCTGAAGGGCCGCTCCAGCATCACCTCCACGCTCTACGCGGGGCTGCAGCTGATCCTGCCCGGCGAGTTGGCGCCCAGCCACCGCCACACGCAGTCGGCGCTGCGCTTCATCGTGGAAGGCCAGGGTGCCTACACCGCCGTCAATGGCGAGCGCACCACCATGCACCCGGGCGACTTCATCATCACCCCGTCGTGGACCTGGCACGACCACGGCAACCCGCGGCTCGAAGAAGGCGGCGAGCCCGTGGTGTGGCTCGACGGCCTGGACATCCCCCTCATCGGCCACCTGGACGCCGGCTTCGCCGAGAACTACCCCGAGGCCGTGCAGCCCATCAGCCGCCCCGAAGGCCACAGCTTCGCCGCCTTCGGCCACAACATGGCCCCGGTGCGCCACCGCGCGGCGGACCCGACCTCGCCCATCTTCAGCTACCCCTACGACCGCAGCCGCGAGGCGCTGGACCGGCTGTTCCGCCAGGGCGAGCTGGACGCCTGGGACGGCGTGAAGCTGCGCTACGTGAACCCCGCCACCGGCGGCTGGCCCATGCCCACCATGGCCACCTTCCTGCAGTTCCTGCCCGCGGGCTTCCAGGGCCGCACCTACCGCAGCACCGACGCCACCGTGTTCAGCGTGGTCGAAGGCCAGGGCACGGCGCGCATCGGCGGCAGCACCTTCCAGTTCGGCCCGCGCGACACCTTCGTCGCGCCCTCGTGGGCGCCGGTGCAGCTGGCGGCCACGCAGGACGCGGTGCTGTTCAGCTATTCCGACCGGCCGGTGCAGGCGGCACTCAACCTCCTGCGCGAAGAACGCACCTGAGGTTGGGGCGCGGCCCGCAGAGCCCTTCTGGCGGCGTTGCCGCATCTTGCCGTGGCGCTGCCACTGTCTGCGATGCGGCGCCTTGCCAGAAAGGCTCTGTGGACCGCTTACGGGCTTGACCCGCCTTCCCTTTTGAACGATCCATTTCTCTGAAAGAAACAACACCATGGCTTTCGTGTTTCCTGTTCCTCCTACCGTCGCCGTGCCTGTCGTGGGCAGTTCTGACGCCTTCGCCGTGCGCCGCGTCTATTGCGTGGGCCGCAACTACGCCGCCCATGCGCGGGAGATGGGGTTCGACCCGGACCGCGAGCCGCCCTTCTTCTTCTGCAAGCCGGCCGATGCCGTCATCCCCGTGGCCTATGGCGAGACGCTGCGCCTGGAGTACCCGGCGCGCACCGACAACTTCCACTACGAGGCCGAGCTGGTCGTCGCCATCGGCAAGGGCGGCAGCGACATCCCGCGCGAGCAGGCGCTGGAGCATGCCTGGGGCTATGCCGTGGGTCTGGACATGACCCGCCGCGACCGCCAGATGGAGATGCGCCAGATGGGCCGCCCCTGGGAGATCGGCAAGGCTTTCGACGCCTCCGCGCCCATCGGCCCCATCCACCGCACCAGCGACGTGGGCCACTTCGAGCAGGCCGGCATCTGGCTCACCGTGAACGGTGCGGACCGCCAGCGCAGCGACGTCTCGCACCTGATCTGGTCGGTGGCCGAGACCATCGCGGACCTCTCCACGTATTTCCGCCTGGAGCCCGGCGACCTGATCTACACCGGCACGCCCGAAGGCGTGGGCCCGGTGGTGCGCGGCGACCGCATGGTGGTGGGCGTGGAGCGCCTGGGTGAGCTGGCGGTGGACGTGGTCTGACGATCGATGGGCACCGCCATGCAGCTCTACAGCTTCTTCAACAGCTCCACCTCGTACCGGGTGCGCATCGCGCTGGCGCTCAAGGGGCTGCCGGCCGACTACCACGGCGTGAACATCCGCACCGGCGAGCACCGCTCGGCGGACTATGCCGAACTGAACGCCGCGCGCGTCGTGCCCACGCTGGTAGATGGCGACTTCACGCTGGGCCAGTCCATGGCCATCCTGGACTACCTGGACCAGCGCCACCCCGAGCCGCGCCTGATCCCGCTCGAACCCCGCCTGCGCGCCCGCGTGCTGGAGCTGGCGAATGTCATCGCCTGCGACATGCATCCGGTCAACAACCTGCGCATCCTCAAATACCTGCAGGGCCCGCTGGCCTTAAGCGCCGCGCAGAAGGACGCCTGGTACGCCCACTGGGCCGCCGAAGGCTTCGAGGCCGTGGAGCGGCTGCTGGCCCGGCACGACGGCGAAGGCGAGGGCGGCCAGGGCCCCTGGTGCTTCGGCGCTGCGCCCACCCTGGCCGACGTGTGCCTCGTGCCCCAGGTGGCGAACGCCCTGCGCGCGGGCTGCGACCTTGCGCCCTACGCGCGCGTGATGGCCGTGCACCGGCATGCCGAGCAGCACCCCGCCTTCATCGCGGCGCGGCCGCAGGCGCAGCCGGACTACCAGCCATGACCTGACCCGAGCGAGCCCCCAGGGCCCAGAGATCCGCCGGCCAGGATGGCGACAAGCCATCCGGCACCGGCGGGCCGGGTCTCTTCCATCCATAAAAACGGAGCGAGACAAAATGACCCCATCCATGGCCGCCGGCATTCCGGCGGCAGACCGCGCCGCCTTCGGGCCGCTGCAATTGCGCGTGACGCTGCTGTGCGCCATCGTCGCCATGCTCGACGGCTTCGATACCCAGTCCATCGCCTACGTGGCGCCGCGCATCGCGGAAGACTGGGGCCTCAAGGCCTCGGAGTTCGGCCCCATCTTCGCGGCGGGCCTGTTCGGCCTGATGGCCGGCGCCTTCCTGCTCAGCCCGGCGGCGGACCGCTGGGGCCGCAAGCGGGTCATCCTGCTGTCCACCTTCATCTTCGGCCTGTTCGCGCTGCTCACCGCCTGGGCCACCAGCATGAACGAGTTGCTGGCCTACCGCTTCATCACCGGCGTGGGCCTGGGCGCGGCCATGCCCAACATCATCGCGCTCACCAGCGAATACGCGCCGCAGCGCCTGCGCGCCACGCTGGTCACGGTGATGTTCTGCGGCTTCCCGCTGGGCTCCACGCTGGGCGGGCTCATCTCCAGCTGGCTCATCGCGCATTTCGACTGGCACTCGGTGTTCGTGCTGGGCGGCGTGCTGCCCCTGCTGCTCCTGCCCCTGCTGGCCGTGCTGCTGCCCGAATCGCTGCGCTACCTTGCCGCGAGCGGCGCCGCACCCGCGCGCTACGAGCCCATCGTGCGCAGTGCCTACCCCGGCGAAGACCCGGCCACGGTGATGGCCGGCCTGCGCGGCGAGGCGGCGGGCGTGCAGAGCGGCTTCTCGGTGTTCGAGCTGTTCCGCCACGGCCGCCTGCCCACGACCCTGCTGCTGTGGCTGGCCTTCTTCATGAACCTGCTGGTCATGTACTTCCTGGTCAACTGGCTGCCCACGCTGCTCAAGAGCGCCGGCCTGCCGCTGGAAAAAGCCATCCTCTCCACCGCCATGCTCAACCTGGGCGGCGTGGTGGGCGCGCTCGTGCTGGGCCGGCTCATCGACCGCTTCAGCGCCTACGCGGTGCTGGGCGCGGCCTACGCCGCATCGGCCGGCTTCATCGCGCTGATCGCCTTCAGCGGGCAGAACCTCACGGGGCTGCTGGCCGGCGCCGCGCTCTCGGGCTTCGGCGTGGTGGGCGCGCAGATCGGCTGCAATGCGCTGGCCGCCGCCATCTACCCCACCCACATCCGCGCCACCGGCGTGGGCTGGGCGCTGGGCGTGGGCCGCATCGGCGCCATCGTCGGCCCGCTGGCGGGCGGCGCACTGCTGGCTGCGGCGTGGACGCCGTCCGCCATCATCCTCGTGGCGGCCGTTCCGGCGGTGCTGGCGGCTGCGGCCGTGCTGATGCTGGGGCGCGTGCGGCGTGGCGCCTGATAGGGATCAGACCTGAGTCCTCCGGCCGCGGGGCCGGCTTAGCATCTCGGCTGGAGACAAGAACCCACGAAAGGCATGCCATGAACGGCGGCATCCGCACCTGGAGCACCGACGGCCTACCCCCCGCGCAGCGGGCCGACTACTGGGTCGACGCGGTCTGCGACTGCTTTCTCGACATGGAGGTGGAGCCCGGCCAGCGCCAGGGCTTCTCGGCCACGCTCGCATCCATGCCCTGCGGCAGCCTGCAGGTCAACCACGTCAGCGGCAGCGCCCAGCGCGTGCGCCGCACGCAGCAGGCCATCCGCCGCGGCGATGGAGACAACTTCTACTACCTGCTATGCAAGGAGGCCGCGCCCTGCCAGGTCGCGCAGGACGATGCCGGCGCCGCCCGCCTGCTGCCCGGCGACCTGGCGCTGATCGACTCGCGGCGCCGCTACCTGCTGGAGTTCCCGGACGCAGTGGACACCGTCTCCATCCAGATCCCCATCGGCTGGCTGGACACCTGGCTGCCCGCCGCCGACCGCTGGCTGGGCCGGCGCGTGGACGGCTCCGCTGGCTGGGGCCGGGTGCTGAGCGCCTACGTGGGCCAGCTGCGCGCCGAGCGGCCGGAACGCCTGGGCGCGCTGCAGGCCGAGCACCTGGGCGGCCTGTTGTCGCTGGCCTGCGGCACCGCTCCCGAAGAGCCGCCGCGCCCCGGCCTGCTGCAGCGCATAGAACACTGCGTGCGCCAGCGCTTCTGCGAGCCCGGCCTCACCGCCGCCGACGTGGCCGATGACGTGGGCGTGTCGCTGCGCACCCTGCACCGCGCCCTGTCGGCGGGCGGCAGCACCTTCGCCATCCTGCTCATGCGCGAACGCATGGCCGTGGCGCAGCGCATGCTGCACGCGCCCTCGCACCGGCACCTGACGGTGGCCGAGATCGGCCGGCGCGCGGGCTTTCTCGACCCCTCCCACTTCGCCCGCGCCTGCCGCCAGTGGTGCGGCAAGACGCCCGCGCAGGAGCGCGGCGCGGGCAGCGAAAGCCCCGCGCAACCGCACTGACACACAGAGTCCGCCACGCTGGCACGCAACGGCCATCCAGGGCCCGGCCGCCGCGCCACCATGAGTCTCCCCACAACCACAAGGAGACAACGACATGGCGGATACCTACGTACTGGTCCACGGCGCCTGGCACACGGGCGAGACGATGGAGGCCACGGCCCGGCACCTGCGCGCACGCGGCCATACCGTGCATTGCCCCACGCTGCCGGGCAACCACCCCGGCGACGGCACGGCGCCGCTGGGCCTGCAGGACGCGATCGACGGGCTGGTGCAGTTCCTCGAATCGAATGACCTGAAAGACGTGCGCCTCGTGGGCCACAGCTACGGCGGCATGCTGCTGTCGGGTGCTGCCGACCGCGTGGCAGGCCGCATCCGGCGCCTGGTCTATGTGAACGCCTTCGTGCCCCTGCCCGGCGAGGCGCTGTGCGACATGGTGCCCCCGTACTACCGCGCCATGTTCGAAGGCCTCGCGGCCGCGGGCGGCGGCGGCGTGCAGCTGCCCTACGAAGTCTGGCGCGAGTGCTTCATCAACGACGCCGATGCGGAACTGGCCCGCAGCACCTACGCGCAGCTGCACGCGCAGCCGCTGCGCTGCCTGACCGACCCCATCACCCTCTCGCAGCCCACGGCCGCGCTGGCGCTGGGCAAGTCCTACCTCAACTGCCGCGAAGACACCGCGCTGCCCCACAGCCTGCCCTGGCACCCGCGCCTCTCCGAACGGCTGGGCCTCTTCCGCTACGTGGAGGCCGGCGGCAGCCACGAGGCGCTGTTCACCGACCCCGAAGGCCTGGCGCTCGGCATCGAACGCGCCGGGCGCGACTGACCGGCGGATGGATGGGCGGACCCGTTGGCGCCCCCCGGCGCCCGCCCCGCCTGAACGACAGCACGCAACACCCCACACGACGACAGCCAGGAGACAACACCATGCAAGCCATTGCCTCACGCAACCCCCGCGCCGCCGCTGCGCGCACGCTCCTTTCACGGCCTTCCCGCGCCGCCCTTGCCACGGCAGCCGCCGCGGCGGCTGCTTTCGCCAGCCTCGCCGTCGCGCTGCCCGCGCAGGCGCAGACCTCCGCGTCCGCCGCGCCTGACACGGCCCCGAAATCGCCCTGGCGCCTCTATGCCGGCCCCGCCCACATCGGCTTCAGCACCTCGGCCCAAGTGCAGGCCGGCGGCCAGCCGGTGCCCGGCGGCAATGCCACGGCCGACTCCAACTACAGCGTCGGCTTCGGCGCCATCTACGACTTCCACCCGGGCTGGAGCGCCGAAATCGCCCTGGGCCTGCCGCCCACCACTGCGCTCAAGGGCACCGGCACCCTGTCCAGCGCAGGCACGCTGGGCAAGGTCAAGTACGGCCCGGCCGTGCTCTCCGTGCGCCGCCAGCTGTGGGACCAGGGCCCCGTGCGCCCCTACATCGGCGCCGGCATCAACTACACCCTGGTGCTCGAATCCCGCGACGGCTTCGTCTCCAACCTGGACGTGAAGAACGGCTTCGGCCCCGTGCTGCAGGTCGGCATCGAGGTGCCGATCGACCAGCGCTGGAGCTTCTTCGTCGATGCCAAGAAGATCTGGCTCAAGACCACGGCCACCGGCACGCTGCCGGCCCTGGGTGGGGCGCCGGCGTATGCGAAGGTGCGGCTGGATCCGTTGGTGGTGACGGCGGGGTTGAGCTACAGGTTCTGACCCCCCCGCAGCGCTACGGCCCCGCCCGGCCCCCTCGGGCGCCCGGCTGGAGGCCGGCGTGGCCTGCCCCGGCTACCAGCAGTCGCTGCAGTCCAGCCTGGCCGGCGCCTACGAGCCCGTGGGCATCGCCGGCACCGTGAAGGTGGAATTTCGCGTGCGGGACGACGCCGTGGTGGAAGTGAGCCCGGTGGCCGGCCCCAGCGAGTACTACCGCACCGTGCGCTCGGCCGTGCGCCGCTTCCATTGCCAGGCCCGGGGGATCGGGGATGCGCTGGTGTCGCTGGATATTGTTTTTCGGGGGGAGTAGGGCGGGGCGGGGAACCGTCCGGTCTGCGGCGGGCTTGGCTTCGGCCTTGACTGAGACGCTGGACAAAGGCGTATCGGAAGAGGCTGCGATGCGTCCTTTTTCTTTCTGGGGCGTGGGTGCTGTTAAGGGACGCGGTGTGCGGGGTTCGTTGCTGTGGACGGGGCTTTGATGACTGCTATGCAGCGATTGCAGCCGTTGGCCAAGCGTCGAGGCGGCCTCGCCGGAGCGCATGAGCAGTCATTGGTGAACGGCGGCTTTCTGCCGCTTCGCAGCATCGATTTACCCTCGCTAGCGTATCCATGGGACTGCGCACGTCGCTACTGCATATCTTGAGCACTTGGCTGTAGATCATGGTCTGTCACGTCGGCATGGACCAGCAGGTCCTGGACCCTTCGGATTGAGAATCAAGCGTCTGACCAAACTGCAGTCATCATTAGGGAGGGTGTCAGGCATCGAACTGGTTGCCTCCGTCTCAATGCTTGAACAGAGCTTCGAAGACCTCTTCAAGCTCAGTCGGCCGGCCGGCCGCCAACGGTTTTGACAGGTCTGCCGCCTCCTCGCGCGTCAGGACAGCCGCACATGCCGCAAGCGCACGGTCAGGTTTGGGGCCAGACCCGGGCGCTGCAGCGGGGTAGTAGTCCTCAATCGCGCCTCTAGAGAGAACGCAGACTCCTTGCCCGCGCAGGCAGTCCAACAGGGGAACGAGGGCCGCAGCGGCTTCCGCGTCTTCAGTGCAGACCCGCATCCGGGCGATTTCTTTCTCCCAGACGAATAGACCTTCGAGGGCATCGTAGGTCTTGGCGTCCACCGGGGCGCCCGCCTGTACGGCCTGGAGCGCCGCCTTGGCGGCTTCGTACCTGTCTTTCCATGAATCCTGGTTTGCACGCCGCTGAATTTGGCGCGGCTTGGGTTCTGCCCTTGTTCCCAATTCCGCAATCCGTCCATCAAGCGTCTGCAGCAGCTTATCGCGAAGGTCTGAGGACTCCTTATCAGTGCCCAAGTGCTTGAAGCCGTCGAAGATTGCGTCCAAGTCGGCGACCAGGCGAACTGAGATGCCGAAGCTCTTGAAGAAGTTACGGAACTTCAGGAAGTTCCCCTTGCCGGACACCCGAACAAGCGCGACGTTCCGCCGTTCGAAATCCCACTCATCTTTGAACAACTGGGCGACGTGCTTGCAGTAGGCATCGTCCGATTCGCCCTCGAAGAGCACCACGCTCTGGCTGAAGAACGCCGCGTCTGCGTGCTCGAACCGGGCAAGGCGGAATGTCTCTGCATCAGCTTTGTTGAGCGCAAAGTTCACTGGGAACAGCTTGGCGATTGGCTTCGGCGCTGCTGCCTGTTTTGCGACCCGCACGAACGATGCGGTGACGCCTGGGGCGAAGAACAGGGGCGAATGTGTCGTCACGAGGACCTGGTGGTTCTCTGAGATGCGAGCCAGCGTGTTGAAGAGGACTCGTTGCGACCGCGGATGCAGGTAGAGCTCGGGCTCCTCGAAGAGAAAAATGAGTGGACGCGGCGCCTTACCACCAGCGTCGACCTGAACCTTCTGCTTGTCCTGCCGATTCACATAGGCCTGCAGCAGGGCGAACGTCAACGACCGTTTGATGCCATCGCCCTTGTTGTCGATGAGATCGTGCGAGCCGTCGTCGATGAAAATTTGAGCGGCATTGAGGATGGTCTTCAGTTCCGGCGGCGGAATCTCGAGCTGCACTCTCACATTCGGAAAGTTCGCGCTTAGCAGTCCTTCCACTTCACTCTCTAGACCACGGACTTTGGCGTGGCGGCCATCGACCACCTTGCCTTCTATGGTGACGCGATTGAAGAGCGAGTTCACCTTTTCCAGCGCTGTGTTTACGTGGGCAAGGTCTTCGGCCATGTCTTCCAACAGGAGACCCAATAGGCGACCGAACGACGTCGACTGGGATGTCTTCAGGTCGTCGTTCAAATTCTTGACGGCCGGGATGTAGATGGGCTCAGGCAGGAGAGGCGAAATCGAGGCGCTGATGCCGGAGGGCAGGGGGGTGTACCCCGACGTGAACTGTTCGGGCGGAAGCTTGGCAACTTGCTCCTTGACGAATGCCTTGGCCGTTCCGAGCAGCTTCAGTGGCTCGGAGTACGCTGCCTTGAACTCGGGGTAAGCCGTCCAAAGGGCTTCCTCAATGGCTGCCTGCCCCTTCTTGCCGGACAGCGCCGCGTCAATCGCGTCTGACCTGTAGCGCTCCTCCTTCGGCTGCTGCGCCTTCACCTGGATGCTGACCGACTCCCCTGGTGCATAGGCCACGCGGAGCGCCAGTTCCTCATCAACAACGAGTCCCCCAATCTTGCCCTTTGCTTCGTCAGACAGGCGAGCTAGGTGCGCCTCAGTGACGCCTGAGAGCTCAAAATCGAAGGACACCGGCTGGCTCGAGTCATAGAAGTGAGCGGACGGTATGTTCTTGGGTCGGTTCAATGCAAAGACGATGGCTTGCATGACCGACGACTTGCCCGCATTGTTCTCGCCGACGAGGCATGTGAAGGACTCCGGACTGAGGTTGTCGGCCCGGATGCCCTTGAAGTTTGATATTGCAATGTGCTTGAGCTTCATCTTGCTCCTCCCTGCAGAATTTCTGGACTTGTAGCACAGCAGGGTGCGGCGAACGTTGAACGCCCGCTCTTTGGCAGCGTCTTGAACACGCTGAATGTCGGTATCGAGTTCAGCAAAGGAGTTCGCTCCGGCTCGGCGACCGGCTGCTGTCAGCCTATAGGCGACATTGATACGCGCCCCGTGCTTGATTGAAAAGTGGCGCCCCAATAGCTCCCAAATCTCGATGGCCGAACCGGCGGTTTCGCCGCGCCTCCCTCACTCCCCCTCCGCAAACATCTCCACCAACACCCCCCGCAACCACTGGTTCCCCGGATCCCGGTGGTACTTGGTGTGCCAGAACAGATTGATCGCTACCTGCGGCAGCTTGGCGGGGTGGGGCGCGTAGGCTAAACCGAAGGGCTCGGCCATGCTCTGGGCCATTTTCTCGGGCACGGTGGCGACCATCTGCGTGGCCTGCAGGATGTGGCCGATGGCGACGAAGTGCGGCACGGTGAGGCGCACGTCGCGGGCCACACCCATGCGCTCCAGCAACTCGTCCACCTTGCCGTGGCCCGTGCCTTCCGAGACGACCACCACGTGCTCCGCCTTGGAGAACTCCGCCAGGCCGATGCTGCGGCGCTTGTGCAGCGGGTGGCCCTGGCGGAAGAGGCACACGTAGGGCTGGCGGAACAGCCGGCGCTGGAAGAAGCCGGCCTTGAGCTGCGGCAGCAGGCCGATGGCGAGGTCCACCTTGCCGGCCTCCATGGCGTCCCGCAGGTCCGTCGCGCTGTTGCGCACGGTGGTCAGGCGCACGCCGGGTGCCACCTGGGCCAGCCTTTCCAGCAGGCGGGGCAGGAAGTAGATCTCGCCGATGTCCGTCATGCCCACCTTGAACACGCGCCGGCTGGTGGCGGGCTCGAAGCCCAGCTTGTGGTTGAGCGCGCCGTGGATCATGGCCAGCGCATACGACACCGACTCCGCGAGCTGGTCGGCATAGGGCGTGGGCTGCATGCCCTGGGCGGTGCGCAGGAAGAGTTCGTCGCCCAGCAGGCGCCGCAGCCGCGCCAGCGCGTTGCTCACGGCCGGCTGCGTGAGGCCCAGGTTCTCCGCGGCCTGCGACACCTTGCGCGTGACCAGCAGTTGCTGGAAGACCACCAGCAGATTCAGGTCGATGTCTTCCAGTTCCACGGCCAGACCTTTATTGATTTGAGTGATGCAGTGTATTCAGGCCATTCTATTGGCTGATGAACTCATCGCGGGAATGATCGGGCCCATAACGAAAGCCTGGAGACAGTCCCCGATGGAGTTGCATATCGAGCCGTTGGGCCGCGTGTTGCCCGTGGCGCCCGGCGCCAACCTGCTGGAGGTGCTGCGCGAGCACCAGATCCCCGTTTCGTACAGCTGCATGGCCGGGCGCTGCGGCACCTGCCGCTGCAAGGTCATTGCGGGCGAGGTGCTGGATTCCGGCCAGGCGCTGCGCATGCCGCCGCTGGGGGATGATGGCGAGGCCCAGTACGTGATGGCCTGCCAGACGATCCTGAGCGAGTCCTGCACCATCGAGATCCCCGAGCCCGACGAGGTGGTCGTCCACACCGCCCGCACCCTGAAGGCCACGGTGACGACCGTGGAAACGCTCACGCACGACATCCGCCGCCTGCGTCTGAAGCCTGCCAAGCCGCTGGATTTCTCGCCGGGGCAGTACGCGCAGCTGCACTTCGGCCCGGGCCTGGTGCGGCCCTATTCGATGGCCGGGCTGCCCCAGGATGACGAACTCGAATTCCACGTGCGCCTGGTCGAAGGCGGGCTGGTCTCCACCCACGTCGCCAACGCGCTGGCCGTGGGCGATGCGGTGCGCGTGAGCGGGCCGCTGGGCTCGGCCTATCTGCGCCGCAAGTACGAGGGGCCCATGCTCTGCGTGGCGGGCGGCACGGGGCTGGCGCCGATTCTTTCCATCGTGCGCGGCGCGCTGGAAGCCGGCATGCCCAACCCCATCCACGTCTATGCCGGCGCGCGGTCGGCGCGCGATGTCTATGGCCTGCAGTGGCTCTCCGCGCTGCAGCAGCGCTACCCGCAGCTGCACGTGCATGCCGTGGTGGCCGCCGCCGATGCGGCGCCGGGCCAGCGCATGGGCCTGGTCACCGACGCCATCGCCGAGGACTGGCCGAGCCTGGAGGGCTGGCGCGCCTACCTCTGCGGATCGCCACCGATGGTGGAGGCCGTGTCGCTGCTGGCGCGCCAGCGCGGCATCGCGCCCGAGCACCTCTACGCCGACGCTTTTTATGCGAGCACCCCCTGAGCGGCTACGCCGCTTCCCCCTTCCAGGGGGACGACGCCAGCGGCCGGGCCAAGCCCGTTCCGCGGCGTCCGCTGGCATGGCCTGCTCCGCGGCCTTTCGATCGTTACGCGCCGTGCATTGACTGAACAACCATCACCAGGAGACAACGACATGAGCAGTTCGCCCCACCCCGTCTTTCCATTGCAGCCCGTCTGGGAAAGCTCAGGCACCCACCGCGTGCCCTTCGCGGCCTACACCAGCGAGGAGATCTACCGCCGCGAGCTGGAACGCTTCTTCTACCGCGGCCACTGGTGCTACGTGGGCCTGGAGGCCGAGGTGCCGAACCCGGGCGACTTCAAGCGCACGGCGATCGGCGAGCGCTCGGTGATCCTCACGCGCGGCGAGGACATGCAACTGCACGTGGTGGAGAACGTCTGCGCGCATCGCGGCATGCGCTTTTGCCGCGAGCGGCACGGCAACCGCAAGGAGTTCGTCTGCCCCTACCACCAGTGGAACTACAGGCTCGACGGCGCGCTGCAGGGCGTGCCGTTCCGGCGCGGCGTGAAGCAGGACGGCAAGGTGCACGGCGGCATGCCAGCGGACTTCAAGCTCGAAGAGCACAGCCTCACGCGGCTCAAGGTGGCCGTGCGCGGCGGCGTGGTGTTCGCCTCGTTCGACCACGACGTGGAATCGCTGGAGGACTTCATGGGGCCGGTGATCCTGGGCTACTTCGACCGCATGTTCAACGGCCGCAAGCTCAAGATCCTCGGCTACAACCGTCAGCGCATTCCGGGCAACTGGAAGCTGATGCAGGAGAACATCAAGGACCCGTACCACCCCGGCCTGCTGCACACCTGGTTCGTCACCTTCGGCCTCTGGCGCGCGGACAACAAGTCCGAACTGAAGATGGATGCGCGCCACCGCCACGCGGCCATGGTTTCCACGCGCGGCGAGGTCAAGAAGCAGGCGTCGGACGTATCGAACGTCTCCAGCTTCAAGGCCGGCATGCAGCTGGAAGACCCGCGCTTTCTCGACATCGTGCCCGAGCCCTGGTGGGGCGGCCCCACGGCGGTGATGACCACGCTGTTCCCGAGCGTGATCCTGCAGCAGCAGGTCAACAGCGTCTCCACGCGCCACATCCAGCCGGTGGGCCACGATGCCTTCGACTTCGTGTGGACGCATTTCGGCTTCGAGGACGACACCGAGGAGATGACCGAGCGCCGCCTGCGCCAGTCCAACCTGTTCGGGCCGGCGGGCTTCGTCTCGGCCGACGACGGCGAGGTGATCGAGTTCTCGCAGCAGGGCTTCGAGCAGAAGCCTTTCCACCGCGCGCTGGTGGAACTGGGCGGCCACGAGGTGGGCGACACCGACCACATGGTGACCGAGACGCTGATCCGTGGCATGTACGAATACTGGCGCGGCGTGATGGAGAAGGAGGACTGACGCCATGGCCGCTACCACCAACAACCCCATCGATTTCGCCGACTGGTTCGCGCTGCAGCAGCTCTATGCCGATTACGCCGCCGCGCTCGACGCCGCCCAGTGGGACCGCTGGCCGGGCTTCTTCACCGAGGACTGCGTCTACCGCCTGCAGCCGCGCGAGAACCACGAGCGCGGCCTGCCGCTCGCCACGCTCTCGTTCGACAGCCAGGGCATGCTGAAGGACCGCGTCTACGGCATCCGCGAGACGCTGTTCCACGACCCGTACTACCAGCGCCACGTGATCGGCGTGCCCCGGCTGCTGGCGGCGGGCGAGGGCCGCTGGGAATGCGAGACGAACTACGCCGTCTTGCGCACCAAGCTGTCGGAGCCCTCCACGGTGTTCAACGTGGGCCGCTACCTCGACGTGGTGGTGCGCACGCCCGAGGGGCTGCGCTTCGCCCGCAAGGAATGCATCTACGACAGCGAAATGATCCTGAATTCCATCATCTATCCGATCTGATCCGAGGAGAGATTCCATGACCGCCATCGATACCGCATGGACCGAGGCCGCCGCCCTGGCCGACCTGCCCGAAGACGACGTGATCGGCGTGACCGTCGCCGGGCGCGACGTGGCGCTCTACACGGTGGAGGGCGAAGTGTTCGCCACCGACAACCTCTGCACCCACGGCAACGCGCGGCTGTGCGACGGCTTCCTGGAAGGGCACGAGATCGAATGCCCGCTGCACCAGGGCCGCTTCGACGTGCGCGACGGCCGCGCGCTCTGCGCTCCGCTCACCGAGGCGCTGCGCAGCTACCCGGTACGCATCGAGCAGGGCAAGGTGTACCTGCAGTTCTGAATCCCGCTGGGACCCGGCCGGGATTCAGGCGGCGATGCAGACCGGAATTCAGGCCGGCGCCGCCAGCGCAGGGCTGCGGCTGCGTGCGGCCTGGAAACGGAAGCCGTCCACCACGCTCTGAAGCCGGCCGGCCTGCTCCAGCAGGCTGGCGGCGGCGGCCGAAGACTCTTCGACCAAGGCAGCGTTCTGCTGGGTCATGCGGTCCAGTTCGGCCACCGATTCGCTGACACGGCCCAGGTCGCCCGACTGCCCCTCGACGGCCGTGCTGATCCGTTCCACCACGGTCGAGGCGCGGCGCGTGCAATCCACCACGTTCTGCATGTGTTCGCCGGCATCGGTCGCCAGCTTGCTGCCGCGCTCGGCCTGTGCCACCGATTCGGCGATCAGCGTGCGAACTTCGCGCGCGGCCTCGGCGCTGCGCCCGGCGAGGCTGCGCACCTCGGACGCCACCACGGCGAAGCCCCGGCCCTGCTCGCCGGCCCGAGCGGCTTCCACGGCGGCGTTCAGCGCCAGGATGTTGGTCTGGAAGGCGATGCCATCGATCACGCCCACGATGTCGGCGATGCGGCCGGCACTGGCGTTGATGCCTTGGACCGTGGCGACGACTTCGGTCACCACGCCGCCGCAGT
>Ga0182176_1000015_pt1 | contig 16403 bp, 15 predicted proteins | sample G6R1MG_37_FD_123204 | JGI IMG/M metagenome (GOLD analysis project Ga0182176, IMG submission 123204) | Miscanthus phyllosphere microbial communities from Michigan, USA - G6R3_NF_01AUG2016_LD1 MG | ecosystem: Host-associated > Plants > Phyllosphere > Phylloplane/Leaf | place: USA: Michigan... | reverse complement strand
CCGTGGGCGCCGATGCGGTCTGCGCCAGCGGGCTGGAAGCCGGCGGCCACCGGGGCACGTTTCTCGGGGGCACGGCGGCAAGCCAGGCGGAAGCACGCGAGGAGCCATCCCTGGGCGACTTCGAGGCCAGCATGGTGGGCACGCTGGCGCTGGTGCCGCAGTGCGTGGACGCGCTCGCCGGCCTGCCGGTGATCGCGGCCGGCGGCATCATGGACGGGCGCGGCATCGCCGCCGCCCAGGCCCTGGGGGCCGAGGGCGTGCAGATGGGAACGGCCTTCCTGGCCTGCCCGGAATCGGCCATCGGCCCGGCCTACCGCGCCGCGCTCGCCGCAGCGGGCGAGACCGATACGCGCATCACCCGCGTGTTCTCGGGCCGTCCGGCGCGCGGCATCGTCAACGCCACCATGGAGCGGCTCGCATCCGCCGAGGCTGCCGTGCCGGCCTACCCGGTACAGAACGCGCTGATGGGGCCGGTGCGCAGGGCCGCCGCCGCCCAGGGCCGGGCCGATGCCCTCGCGCTCTGGGCCGGCCAGGGCGTGGCTGCGGCGCGGCCGATGCCGGCGGGGGAGCTGGTGGCGCTGCTGGCGCGGGAATGGCGGGCTGCCCGCGCCGGAATCAAGGCCTGATGGCCCTGCAGCGCAGGCGGATCAAGCGCTCATAGCTATTTTTTCGATAGCAATCAGCGCGCAGTGCCCGTGCCCGCCATGAGCTGCTGCCCGGCGATGCTGTCCGGCAGGTAGAGCCCGCGCTCCAGGTAGTCGTCCAGACGCCGGCGGTCCGGCGCACGCAGCTTGATGAGCGGCGGCAGCGCCCCCGTGGGCCGCGAGAACAGCAGCCGCAGCTTGAGCGGCGTGCGGCCCCAGCGCCCGAGCACGTGGTAGTAGAACGGCCCGTCTTCGGCACGGGCCAGCGCCAGCCGGTAACCGCCGCGCGTGCGCAGCACGAACTGCAGCGCCAGGTGCATGCTGAGGTAGTCGGGCGCGTCGATGTGCTGGCGCACGTCCTCGTAGATGCCCAGCGACTGCAGGTGGGCGATGTATTCGTGGCCCGTGCGGTGGATGACCTGGGTGGTGAATTCGTGCTGCAGGTCGGCGATGAAGCGGCTGCCCGGCGGCGCGGCCATGAACCAGTTCTCGACCACCGGATAGGCGGCGTCGCGGGTGTGGCGCTCCAGGTAGAAGCCCACGAAGTCGGCCGGCGTGCGCGCCTGCTGCGCCAGCACCCAGTCCAGCGGCGCGGTGAGGATGCTGCTGGCATCCACCCAGATGCCGCCGTGCAGGCGCAGCAGCTCCAGCCGGATCCAGTCGGCGCGCTTGGCGGGCGAGACCTGGTCGAGCACGGCCGGGATCTCCGGCAGCCAGGCGCGGGCGGAGACGTCGTCCAGCAGGCGGATCTCGTAGCCCGGACTCATGCGCCGCCAGTTGGCGAAGCAGCGCTGGATCAGCAGCGGCGGCGCATCGCCCTTCCAGTAGGCCCAGATGACGCGGGGAATGGGGCGCGGCGCCGCGCCATCATCGCCAGCGGCCGGCGCAGGCACACCCGCTGCGGGCGCGATGGCATGCAGCGCGAAGGCCGGCGGCGGGCAGGCTTCGAGCCGGCGCGGCCACAGGCGGTAGAAACGGCGCAGGCCGCGTGCCAGCCAGAGTTCGCCACGCGTCTTGAGCGAGAGGCGGCGGGAGGAAGCGGAAGAAGTCATCGTGGACGCAGCGCGTGGGCGCGCAGGAATTTCAGGCGCCGCAGCCACCAGCCGCGCAGCAGATAGGCCTGGGCCAGCGCATCGGCGGGCAGCGGCGAGGCGGCGGCGAAGTCGGCGCGGATGCGGCCGGCCGCGGCATCCAGCGCCGCCGCATCGGCGCCGGGCTGGGCGGCGGCGCGGGCCACCACGCGCATGGCGCCCATCAGGCTGCGGGCGCACTGGTGGGCCAGGGCGAAGCGCAGGGCGGGGTCTGCGGCCTCGGGCCGGCCGCGCAGCGCATCGCCGAAGGGCCGCAGCGCGGCGGACTGGTCCATGGCCTTGGGCACGGTCATGGTGGACAGGATGCTGCCGCCGCGCTGGCGGTAGGCCACCCAGGGCTTCGGCGCATGCCAGTAGCTGCGCGCGCCCAGCAGGGCCAGCGGCATGGTGGCCATGTCCTCGAAATAGCGGCCGGGCGGAAAGCGCACCGAGGCCGACCAGAGGGCGCGGCGCGTGATCTTGGACCAGGCATGCAGCTGGCCCGTGGCCAGCAGACCGACCAGCAGCTCGGGGCCGCCGGGGCGCAGCGCGGCGTGCGGGCCGGCGAAGGTGTTGCGATGGCCTTCGCCGCGCAGGCGGTGCTTCAGGCGCGGGCGCTCGCGCCAGACGGCGAAGTCGCAGAGCACGGCATCGGGCGCGTGCAGGCCCACCACCTCGCGCAGGCCGGCGATGGCGCCGGGCAGCAGCTTGTCGTCGGAGTCGAGGAACCAGAGGTAGTCGCCCCGCGCCGCCTCGATCATGGTGTTGCGCGCGGCGCTCAGGCCGGCATTGCGCTCGTGGCGCAGCAGCCGCAGGCGGCCGGGCCAGCGGGCATCCAGCGCGGCCATGACCTCGGCGGAACCATCGGTGGAGCAGTCGTCGAGCAGCAGCACTTCGACGCCCGCATCGGCCGGCGCCTGGCCCAGCACGGATTCGACGCATTCGGCCAGGTAGTCGCGCACGTTGTAGACGGGCACGAGCACGCTGAGCCAGGGGGTGGCGGCGGCCGGCGCTGCGGAAGCGAAAGGGTTCATGGCGTGGCGGGCTCCGCCGGCAGCAGGCCGTGCAGCAGCGCTTCGTAGCGCGCCGTCATGGTGGGCAGGCCGTAGTGCGCCACGGCATCTTCGCGGGCGGCGGCGGCCATGCGGGCGGCGGCGGGGGTGTCGGTCAAGAGGCGCTGCAGCGCATCGGCGAGCGAGGCGGCATCGCCGGGCTCGGCCAGCAGGCCGGTGCGGCCGGGCGCGATCACTTCCTGCACGCCCACCACGCGGCTGCCCACCACGGCGCAGCCGGCGGCCATGCCTTCGATGAGCGAGAGCGGCATGCCCTCGTAGTGGGTGGAGAGCACGCAGATCTGCTGGCCCATCAGCAGCCCCGGCACGTCGGCGCAGTGGCCGATGAACTGCACCTGGGGCAGCAGGTCCAGTTCCTGCGCCAGCCGCTCGGCCGCCTGCCGGGCGCTGGCCTTGCCGCCGCCGGCCAGCCGCACGGGCGGGGTCAGGCCGCGATCGCGCAGCAGCGCCACGGCGCGCAGCAGCGTGGCATGGTCCTTCTGGCGGGCAAAGCGCGCGGCCATGACGATGCCGGGCTCGCGCGCGGCGAACGGCCGGGCCTCGGCCTGGGCGAAGGGCGCGAGGCGTACGCCGTTGGGAATGGCATGGATGCGGTCGGCCGGAAAGCCGCGCTCCAGCAGGGTGCTGCGCACGCCTTCGGAAACGCCGACGATGGCCGCCGTGCGCCGCGCCAGCCAGCGCGCCTGCGCCAGCCGCCAGGCGGTGTAGCGCTCGCGGGAGTTGTGCTCCACATGCACCAGCCGGGGCACGCCCGCCAGCAGGCCGGCATAGCGGCCCCAGAGGTGTTCGCTGAAACCATGCGCGACCAGGATGTCGGGCTGCCAGCGCCGGCACAGCGCCGCCAGCTGCCACACGGTGGCGGCATGCGCCCAGCCGGGCACCAGCTCCACCGCCAGGCCCTCGGCGCGCAGCGCGGCCACGCGCTCGGGCGTGGTGGTGCGGCGCTTGGCGCGCAGCGCGAGCAGCGCCTCGAACCGGCCCGATGCCGCATGGGCGCGCACCAGATCGACGGCCACCTGCGTGGCGCCCGAGAAGCCGCCGGTCACGAAGTGCAGCACGCGCGGCCGGCGTGCGGCGGGGAGCGGGGGCGTCGTGCTCATGGAAGCATCATGGAGGCTGCCAGGGCCTCAGGCGCGGGCAGCGGCTGCGCGCAAGGCCGGGTCCGCGCCCAGCAGGGCGGACCAGACGATCATGTTGGAGAAGAGATAGAACATGATCCCGCTGTTGTGCGCGAAGAAGACCTGCGTGAGCCCGAAGCCCACGTAGAGCACCGGAATGCACACGCCGGTGAGCCGCAGCGCCACGACCTGGGCGCGCTCGGCCTCGGGCAGGCCGTCCAGCGCCGCCAGCCGGCGCCGGCTGGGCCAGAAAAGGAAGAAGGGCACGCCATAGAAGCACAGCAGCAGGGCCACACCGCCGATGCCGGTCTTGACGAAGACGTCCAGCGGCTCGTTGTGGACGTAGATGTATTCGGTGATGGACTTCTGGTAGAGGCCGGCCGCGACGCGCTTGTCCTTCTCGCGCATGTAGCCGGCCAGGCCCCAGCCCGTCAGCGGCCGTTCACGGCCCAGGTCCCAGGCGAAGCGCCAGTGCTCCAGCCGCTGGCCCACCGAGCTTTCGGCGCCCGCGCGGGCGTTGTCGTCGTACTGCGTCACCTCCTGGTGCATCAGTTCCCAGCGCTGCTCGATCAGGCGCCAGTTCATCGCCGTGAGCACCACCAGCGCAGCGAGCAGCGCCCCCGCGATGCGCAGCACCCGCCCGGGGTGCAGGCGATGGAAGAGATAGATGCCCAGCGGCAGCGCCAGCAGAAGCGCCAGCCAGCCGCCGCGCGACTGTGAGAGCACCGAGGCGTTGAGCGCCATCAGCGCCGCTGCCACGCCCACCCAGGGCACGGCACGCGGCAGCTGGCGCCAGAGCGCCACCAGCTGCATCGCCAGCATGGCGCCCAGGAGCAGCGCCAGGTTGCCCCACTGGATGGCATTGGTGTGGTTGGACGGAAAGCCCGAGGCGCGCGGCGCGCCTTCCACGCGCACCTGCCAGAGCGCCACGCAGCCCGCGCCGATGCAGCCCAGCAGCAACCCCCAGAAGAGCGCCCGGGGGCGCGGCGGGAACTTGGCGATGAACAGCAGGCACACGGTGCCGAGCAGGAACTTGGTGGAACGGTCCCACTGCGCCATGCCTTCGCGCGCATCCGACATCACGCACCACAGCAGCCCCATGGCGAAGAAAATGGCGGCCAGCGCCAGCGTGCCCCGGTCGGGCCGGTGCCGCACCCAGCGGGGGAGGCTGGCGACGGCGCCCAGCAGCAGCAGCACCGCGCCGTAGGAATAGCCCGAGGAAGCGGTCAGGGACAGTGCCAGCACGAGGAAGGCGGCCAGCGTGGTCCACTGGCGCTGCCAGGGCGACGGGCCCAGATAAGACGAGATTTGCATCGAAAAAGGAATTCGTAGGGGATCCAGACACCACGCCCCGAACCAGGGCGCAGCAGCCGCTATCGTTTCAATCGAACGATTGGCGCGAATCGTAACCCGGTGGCCAGCGTGCAGAATGCCGCCGTCGCGTATCCGCGCGCTTTCGGGCATTTCGGTGCTGCTCTGACTCCATGACACATTCCCTCCCCGCTGCCGCCTTCCGCACCGTCTATGCCGTGCTGGCCCGGCTGCGTCCGCGCACGGCAGCGGCCTATGCCGCCACGGCGCCGGTAGCCGCCCCTCCCGGCGATGGAGCGGCGGCCTCTGCGGCCATCCCGCGCCGCATCTGGAGCTACTGGCACAGCGTGCAGCCCGATGCCTTCGTGGAGCGCTGCATCGCCAACTGGCGCGCGCAGTGCCCGGGCTTCGAGGTGCAGGTGCTCAACCAGCGGACGGTGCGCGAACACGTGCCGCCGGCCGACTGGCCCGAAGGCTTCGAGGGGCTCGACCCGGTCAAGCAGTCGGACTGGATACGGCTCTATCTGGTGAGCCGCTTCGGCGGCTACTGGCTGGATGCGACCGTGCTGCTGACCCGGCCGATCGACTGGCTGGAGGCGATGCGCCAGGCGCAGGGCGCAGACTTTGCGGGCTTCTACCTGCAGGGCTACACGCAGGACGCGCAGTTCCCGGTGGTGGAGAACTGGACCTTCGGCGCGCCCGCCGGCGGGGCCTTCGTCACCGCATGGCAGCGCGAATTCCACCATGCGCTCTTCGAGGTGGGCACGGCGGCCTATCTGGCCGCACGACAGGCGGAGCCCGGCTGGACGCAGCTGCTGCAGGGCATTCCCGATCCGGTCTATCTGCTGGGCCACGTCACCGCGCAGCGGGTGCTGCGCCGGGATGGAGCGGCGCACCGCCTGGCACTCGTCCGAGCGGAAGAAACCGCCTTTTTCTATCAGAAGGCCGTGGGCTGGAAGTGGTATCTGCTTTACCCGCGCCTGTGCCTCGTGCCGGCGGACGCGCAGGTGCCGCCGCTGGTCAAGCTGCGCGGGGGCGAGCGGCGGCATTTCGCGCAGCTCTTCGCCCGGCATGGCGATCCGGCGCCGGACAGCCTCTGGGGCCGGGCCTGCCGGGCCCAGAAGCGATAAGGCGGAACGAACCCGGCCGGCGGCGGCGCGCCGGCGTGGGGGAGATCAGTGGCCCGCGTGGACCACTTCGCCCGCCTTCAGGCGGTACACCGTGCCGCAGTACGGGCACTTGGCTTCGCCCGTGTGGGCCACGTCCAGATAGACCTTGGGGTGGTTGTTCCAGATCTTCATGTCGGCCTTGGGGCTCGGGCAGAAGACTCCGCCCTGGGGGTTGAGATCCTTGGCGAGCAATTCGATGACGGCTTGGGACATGGCGATCAGACCTTGGTGAGCCAGTGGGCGTATTGGGAGTTGCGGCCGTTGACGATGTCGAAGAAGGCCTTCTGGATCTTTTCGGTGACCGGGCCGCGGCTGCCGGCGCCGATGGCGATGCGGTCCAGCTCGCGGATGGGCGTGACTTCGGCGGCGGTGCCGGTGAAGAAGGCCTCGTCGGCGATGTACACCTCGTCGCGCGTGATGCGCTTTTGCACCAGCTCGATCCCCAGATCCTTGCAGATGTGGAAGATGGTGTTGCGGGTGATGCCGTTGAGCGCGCCGGCCGACAGGTCGGGCGTATAGACCACGCCGTTCTTCACCACGAAGATGTTCTCGCCCGCGCCTTCGGACACGAAGCCCGAGGCGTCCAGCAGCAGCGCCTCGTCGTAGCCGTCGTCCAGCGCTTCCATGTTCGCGAGGATGGAGTTGCTGTAGTTGCTCACCGCCTTGGCCTGCGTCATGGTGATGTTGACGTGGTGGCGCGTGTAGCTGCTGGTCTTGACGCGGATGCCGCGCTGCATGCCCTCTTCGCCCAGGTAGGCGCCCCAGGCCCAGGCCGCGACCATCAGGTGGATCTGGTTGCCGCGGGGCGACACGCCCAGCTTCTGCGAGCCGATCCAGGTCAGCGGGCGCAGGTAGCAGGATTCGAGCTGGTTCTCGCGCACCACCGCCTTCTGGGCCTCGTTGACCTCTTCCTTGCTGAAGGGGATCGCCATGCGCAGGATCTTGGCGCTGTTAAAGAGGCGCTCGGTGTGCTCCTGCAGGCGGAAGATGGCCGTGCCCTGCTCGGTCTTGTAGGCGCGCACGCCTTCGAAGGCGCCGCAGCCGTAGTGCAGCGTGTGGGTCAGCACGTGAATCTTGGCATCGCGCCAATCCACCATCTGGCCGTCCATCCAGATCTTGCCGTCACGGTCGGCCATCGAGGGAACTACGGGGCTCATCGTCATCCTTGTGTGGTTGCGGGAAGTCGCAAAACCCGCGATTTTACGTTTCGGCGGCCGGTTGCGCCTGCTGCTGGGCCGTCTGCGGCGCGGCATCGTCCGCGGCCGGGCGCACCAGTTCCCAGCGCGCCAGCCGGCCGCGGCGGAACTCGCAGGTCACGTGCGACTGCGTGCCGTCGGTCCAGCGGAAGATCTCCGGGTCCTCGCCCTCGGGCGACTGCGGCTGGCCGAGCGAGCGCGTCATCGCCACCACGTGCATCAGGTTCACGCCCTCGCGCAGCCGGGCGTTCAGCATCACGGCACTGCCCACATGCCCGATGGGGCGCTGGGCCGCCTTGTTCATCACGTTCATGAGGCGCGTGAAATGCAGCAGCGCCCACATCATCAGGCCGCCGCCCACGGCGAAGACGCCCTGCCAGCCGTAGCTGCGCCAGGCCAGGCCCACCAGCACCAGGATGCCGGCCGGAACGAGGTATTTGCGAAAATTCATGGCGCGCATTGTCCTATGGCGATTCCGCCGCGCCGGTGTGGAAGCTGCGTAGGCGAAGACCCTCGGGCCTGTTAACGCTATGGAAGAGGATCGCGTTAACAGACCCTAGAGCCCGCGCACGACCTCCATGGCCTGCTCCACACGCTCCACGGCGTGGATGGTCAGCCCCTCGATCGGCTTCTTGGGCGCATTGGCCTTGGGCACGACGGCCACGGTGAAGCCCAGCTTGGCGGCCTCTTTCAGCCGTTCCTGGCCGCGCGGCGCGGGGCGCACCTCGCCCGCCAGCCCCACTTCGCCGAAGGCGAGAAAGCCCTTGGGCAGCGGCTTGCCGCGCAGGCTGCTGGTGATGGCCAGCATCACCGCCAGGTCGGCCGCCGGTTCGCTGATGCGCACGCCGCCCACGGCGTTGACGAACACGTCCTGGTCCATGCAGGCCACGCCCGCATGGCGGTGCAGCACGGCCAGCAGCATGGCCAGGCGGTCGCGGTCCAGGCCCACCGACAGGCGGCGCGGGCTGGGCCCGCCCTCGTCCACCAGCGCCTGGATCTCCACCAGCATGGGCCGCGTGCCTTCCAGCGTGACCAGCACGCAGCTGCCGGGGACGGGCTCGCTGTGCTGGCTCAGGAAGATGGCACTGGGATTGGTCACGCCCTTGAGGCCCTTCTCGGTCATGGCGAAGACGCCGATCTCGTTGACCGCGCCGAAGCGGTTCTTGATGGCGCGCACCAGCCGGAACTGGCTGTGGGTGTCGCCTTCGAAGTACAGCACCGTGTCCACCATGTGCTCGAGCACGCGCGGGCCGGCCAGGGCGCCTTCCTTGGTCACGTGCCCCACGAGGATGATGGAGACGCCCGAGGTCTTGGCCGCCCGCGTGAGGTGGGCCGCGCATTCGCGCACTTGGGCGACCGAGCCCGGCGCGCTGGTGAGCTGGTCGGAATAGACGGTCTGGATGGAATCGATCACCGCCACCGCGGGCTGCATGCTGTCGATGGTGGCGAGGATCTTCTCCAGCTGGATCTCCGCCAGCACGTTGACCTGGCTGTGGTCCAGCCCCAGCCGGCGCGAGCGCAGCGCCACCTGCGCGCCGCTTTCCTCGCCCGTCACGTAGAGCGTAGGCAGGCCCAGGCGCTGCAGCGCATCCAGTGCCTGCAGCAGCAGGGTGGACTTGCCGATGCCCGGGTCGCCGCCGATCAGCACCACGCCGCCTTCGACGATGCCGCCGCCCAGCACGCGGTCCAGCTCGTCGAGGCCGCTGGGCGTGCGCGCCACGTCGGTGGCCTCGATGGCGGCCAGTGGCGTCACCGCCTGCGCCTGCGCCAGGCCCGCGTAGGCCGGCGCGCTCAGCCGGTTCTTGCCGGGGCCGGCCTCGGCCACGGTCTCGACCAGCGTGTTCCAGGCACCGCAGGAGGGGCACTTGCCCAGCCAGCGCGGGCTGGTGCCGCCGCAGGCGGTGCAGGTGTAGAGGGTCTTTTCTTTGGCCATGGGAACGCAGATCGGAAGGGGGGCGGCGCGGGCGGGCCGGAGCCGGCCGCGCAAAGGCGGCATTGTCGGGGATGCGGCGCGCAGGCCGCCGCGCAAGGGCATGGGGCGTTCACGCAAGTCAACGGACGTAAGCCATTGCAATGTCAGCCCCCTCCTACCCGGACGACTTGCCCGCGCACCGAGCATCTCGGCTCCAGCGGCGGTTCGCCGCGCCACGTTGATACAAGGAGCCTTTCATGACCTCTTCCCGACTGTCCCGCACCTCCACGCGCTGGTGGATCGCAGCTCCCCTGGTCGTCGTGTCCGCACTGGCCCTGAGCGCCTGCGACCGCACCAAGCCCGGCGAACCGGCCAACAGCTCGGCGCCCATGACCCCCTCGCCCTCGGCACCGACCACGCCCGTCCCGGAAGCCGGCACGGGCACGACGGGTTCCGGCACGGGCTCCAGCATGGGCACGGGTTCCGGCACCGGCACGGGCGGCATGGGATCGACCGACTCCGGCACGGGCAGCTCCATGCCGCCGGCCGCTGCCGCATCGGACGCGGCCAGCATGCCGCGCACCACGAACTGAGCGCGGCCTGAGCCGCAGGGACGCGGGCGAATAGCCTGACGCAGCGGCGCCCGGGATTAGCATCAGGGCACCCTCAGCCCTGGTGCGCCCCCCGGCGCCTTCACCCATGTCCTCGTCCGAACTCACCCTCTATTACGCAGCCGGCACCTGCGCGCAGGCCGTGCGCATCGCGCTGGAAGAAGCCCAGGCGCCCTACCGCCTGGAGCGGATCGATTTTTCCGCACGCCAGCAGCATGCACCCGAATACCTCGCCATCAACCCCAAGGGCCGGGTGCCGGCGCTGGCCACCGGGCACGGCGTGCTGACCGAAACGCCGGCGCTGCTGGCCTACATCGCCCAGCGTTTCCCGCAGGCGCAGCTGGCGCCCACGGATGCGTTCGGCTTCGCGCGCATGCAGGAGGTGCAGAGCTACCTGGCCTCCACCGTCCACGTGGCCCATGCCCACCGCCCGCGCGCCAGCCGCTGGGCCGACGAGCCCGAGGCCATCGCCGCCATCCAGCGCAAGGTGCCGCAGAACATGACGGACTGCTTCACGCTGATCGAAGACCACTACCTGCAGGGCCCCTGGGTGCTGGGCGATGCCTATTCGGTGGCCGACGGCTATCTGTTCACCATCGCCGGCTGGCTGAAGAGCGACGGCGTGGACATCGCGCGCTTTTCCAAGGTGCATGCGCACTTCGAGCGCGTGGGCGCACGCGTTGCGGTGCAGCGGGCGCTGGCCGACTGAGCGAGCGGCCCCGCGCCATCCCGGCGCCAGCCGCTCGCGGCCGCGGCCGCGGCCTCAGTTCACCTTGAGCTGGCGCCAGTCGATGCGGTTGTCGGCGCGGTGGGTGATCTCCACCTTCTTGGACGCGGCCCACGGAATGATCTGGTTGTAGAGCGGGATGTGCGAGATCAGCGCATGGTCCTGGACCAGCGCCTGCTCGATCAGGCCGTTGCGCGTGGCGGGGTCGGTTTCCTTCTTGATGCGCTCGATCAGCGCATCCTGCTGCGGATTGCTGAAACGGCCCAGGTTGAAGTTGCCGTCGCCGCCCGCGCCGGGCGATCGCACCAGCGACTGCAGCGTGTAGAACGCGTCGAAGGTCGGCACGCCCCAGCCCAGCAGGTAGATGCTGGCTTCGTTGCGCTGGATCATAGGGAAGTAGGTGGCGAAGGGCAGCGTGCGCAGCTTGGCCTTCACGCCCACCTTGGCCCATTGGGCGGTGATGGCCTGGCAGAGCTGCTCGTCGTTGATGTAGCGGCCCGCGCTGCAGGCGAAGTCCACCTCGAAGCCCTGCGGGTAGCCCGCGTCGGCGAGCAGCTTCTGCGCGGCGGTGGCGTCATACGGCCACCGCACGTCGGCCTTGGGCGTCCAGCCGTTGACCTGCCGGGCGATGAGCGTGCCGGTGGGCTGGGCCAGGCCGCGCAGCACCACGCGCTGGACGGCGTTGATGTCGATGGCCTGGTAGAGCGCCTGGCGCACGCGCACGTCCTTGAGCGGGTTCTTGCCCTTCACGTTCGAGCCCGGCAGCTCGTCGCGGAACTGGTCCATGCCGAGCATGATGGTGCGGTTCTCGGCGCCATCCAGCACCTTCAAGCGGGGCTGCTGGCGGATGCGCGGCACGTCCTGCAGGCTGGGGTCGATCACGAAGTCCACCTCGCCCGAGAGCAGTGCGGCGGTGCGCGTGGCGTCGGACTTGATGGGCGTGTAGATCACCTCGGTCACGTTGCCCGGGAACTTGCCGCGGCCCCACCACAGCGGGTTGGCCGACAGCACCACGCGCTGGTCGGGCGACCACGACTTGAGCACGAAGGGGCCGGTGCCCAGCGCGTTGCGGTGGGCGTAGTTCTCTTCGCTGACCTTGATGTCCTTCGGAATCGTGGTGTTGTTCTTCTCGGCCCAGGGGCGGCTCATGATGCGCAGTTCGGTCAGTTGGTTGACCAGCACCGGGTTGGGCAGGTCCGAGAAGATGTCGATGGTCTGGGGGTCCACCACCACGACGCGGTCGATGCCCTGGGTGAAGACGGCGTAGTTGGAGCTCTTGGCCTTGGCGCGCTCCAGCGAGAACTTCACGTCTTCCGCGGTGAGCGGTGAGCCGTCGCTGAACTTCACGCCCTGGCGCAGGCTGATGCGCAGCTGCGTGGGGCTGACCTGCTTCCAGCCGGTGGCCAGCTGCGGCTCGGGCTTGAAGGTCTTGCTGTTGTATTCGACCAGCGTTTCATAGACGGCCGAATGCAGCGCGTTGTTCGTGCCCACGTTCTGCGCATGGATGTCCCACGAGGTCAGGTCGGCCGAGCGCGCATAGCGGAAGGTGGCGGCATCGGCCGACAGCGGAAGCAGGGCGGACGAAGCGGTGAACACAGCCGCGGCGGCCGTGGCGAGCAACGTCTTGGGCAGGGGGTGCGAAGGGCACATGTCGGGCTGTGGCTTTCTGAGGGTTGGGGTGGAACGGCGAATGCACCACTATGCCGCCCCGGCCCAGCGGACGGAACCATTTTCTGGTTGTAACCATATGCGGCGCCGGGCGACCCGGGCCGGTCCCGCCAGCGCCCGCCGAGCCCTACCGGCCCCGCAGCAAGCGAACGGCCTCGGGCAGCGACTGCGCATGCGGCATGAAATGGTCGAGCGCCGCGCCCAGCGCCACCGCGCACAGCAACGCGCCCAGCAGCGGCTTCCAGGTCAGCCGCACGGCGGCGCCCAACCAGCCCGCGCGCTCGGCACCCATCGCAGCGCGCGCAGCAGCCATCGAGAAGGCCAGCTCCACCGCCACGGCGAGCAGCACTTCCCAGCCGAAATAAAGCCACGCCAGCGCGCCCGCACCGAAGGCGACGGCCAGGCCGATGAGGAAGATGGCCACCACCGGCACGACCACCACGGCACCTTCGTCAGCGCCGGTCGCGGCCTCCAGGGCATTGCCGGCCAGGTTGCCGAAGCCTTCGCCCACACCGTCTCCGATGCCCTGGCCGGCCTGCGCCAGCGGCCCGTCGAAATCGCCGCTGGTACCCGCGCCAGCGAAATCGCCACCCCCTCCGGACTCGGGCGGGGCAACGCGCGGAGCGCGCCCGGCAGACTGCGCGCCGGGCCACTCGGGCGCAAGGTCCACACCGGGGTCGCCACCATCGCCGCGCCGCTGCGGCCGCACCAGCCAGTCAGCCCAGGCGCGCAACACCAGCAGATAGGCGGCATAGCCCACGCCCAGCGTCACCAGGTAGCGCACGGCCAGTGAATCGACGCCCCACGCCATCTGCAGGTGCGACGTCACCCACATCAGCGCCAGCGTGAAGCTGCCGATGCACCAGCCGTGCACGCGCAGGCGATGGCGGCGGTGCAGCTGCTCGGCCAGCACGCGGCGCCAGTCCGACGCGGGGCGGTGGACGGGCGGCCTGGGGGCCATGTCAGCCGGCGGAGAAAGGCACGCGCGGAGCCACCGCGCACATCAGCTCATAGCCCACCGTGCCGGCCGCACGCGCCACGTCGTCGACGGGCAGCACCGTGCCGCTGGCGGCGCGGCCCCACAGGGTGACCTCGCTGCCCACACCGGCGTCCGGCACGCCGGTCAGATCGACGGTGACCATGTCCATGCTGACGCGGCCCACCAGGCGGGTGCGCACGCCGTTCACCAGCACGGGCGTGCCGGTGTCGGCATGGCGCGGGTAGCCGTCGGCATAGCCGCAGGCGGCGATGCCGATGGTGAGCGGCCCGTCGGCGGTGAAGCGCGAGCCGTAGCCGACCGTATCGCCCGCCTGCAGGTGCTGCACACCGATCAGCCGCGTGGCGAGCGTCATGGCGGGCTGGAGGTCCCAGTCGGCCGCGGTGCGCTCGGGGTGGTCGGGGGCGCTGCCGTACATCAGGATGCCGGCGCGGACCCAGTCGCCGCGCACGGCCGGGTCGCTCCCCTGGCGCAGCGTGGCGGCGCTGTTGCATACGCTGCGCTCGCCAGGCAGGTCCTGCGTGGCCTGGCGGAACACGGCCATCTGGTGGGCGGTGCCGCGCGGGCCGTCGGCGTCGCTGAAGTGGGTCATGAAAGAGATCTCGTCGACCTGCGTGAGCGCGTTGAGCCGCGCCCACGCGGCGCGGTACCGATCGGGCGGAAAGCCCAGCCGGTTCATGCCACTGTTCATCTTCAGGAAGACGCGGTGCGGCACCTGGGTCTTGTGCGCGGCCAGCCAGTCGATCTGTTCGTCGCAGTGCACCGCGTGCCAGAGGCCCAGGCGCGAGCACAGCTCCAGGTCGCGCGGCTCGAAGACGCCTTCCAGCAGCAGGATGGGGCCGCGCCAGCCCAGCGCCCGCACGCGCTCGGCCTCGGCCAGGTCCAGCAGCGCGAAGCCGTCGGCGGCGCGCAGCGCGTCGTACGCCCGCTCGATGCCGTGGCCGTAGGCATTGGCCTTAACGACGGCCCAGACCAGCGCATCGGGCGCGGCTTGCCGGGCGCGAGCCAGGTTGTGCTGCAGCGCAGCGGAATGGACGGTGGCTTGAATGGGACGCGGCATGACGTAATTTCCACGGGGAACAGGCGTGGAATTCTGGCACTGCCCCCCTGGGGGTGCGTGATATAACCGCCGGTCCCTGCAGCAGTTCTGCAAGATTTAACAGGACATCAGTCCAACTGATGCACGACGCCACAGCCATTCGATGAAGCGCGGTTTCTACACCATCATGTCGGCGCAGTTCTTCAGCTCGCTGGCCGACAACGCGTTGTTCGTCGCCGCCGTGGAGCTGCTGCGCACCAGCGGCGCACCCGAGTGGCAGCGCGCCGCCCTGGTGCCCATGTTCGCGCTGTTCTACGTGGTGCTGGCGCCCTTCGTAGGCGCCTTCGCAGACGCCATGCCCAAGGGGCGCGTGATGTTCATCAGCAATGCCATCAAGGTGGTGGGCTGCCTGATGATGCTGTTCGGCTCGCACCCGCTCATCTCCTACGCGGTGGTGGGCCTGGGCGCTGCGGCCTATTCGCCGGCCAAGTACGGCATCCTCACCGAACTGCTCCCGGCCTCGCAGCTGGTCAAGGCCAACGGCTGGATCGAGGGGCTGACCATCGCCTCCATCATCCTGGGCGTGCTGCTGGGCGGCCAGCTGATCGGGCCGGTGGTGTCGGGCCATCTGCTGGCCTTCGACATGCCGCTGATCGACACCGGCGTGAACACCGCGGCCGAAGCGGCCATCGCCTCGATGATCGTGCTCTACCTGGCCGCCGCCTGGTTCAACACGCGCATCCCCGACACCGGCGTCGAGATGCGCCCCATGCCGCCCAACCCGCTGGCCATGCTGCCGGACTTCTGGACCTGCAACAGCCGCCTGTGGCGCGACAAGCTGGGCCAGATCTCGCTGTCCACCACCACCCTGTTCTGGGGCGCGGGCGGCAACCTCAAGTTCATCGTGCTGGCCTGGGCGGCTGCGGCCCTGCACTACAACACCACGCAGGCCTCGGCCCTCACGGGCGTGGTGGCCATCGGCACGGCCGTCGGCGCGGTGGTGGCCTCCATGCGCATGCGGCTGGACGCGGCCACCAAGGTCATTCCGCTGGGCATCGCCATGGGCCTGCTGCTGATCGCGATGGTGTTCATCAAGAGCATCTGGATCGCCGTGCCCTTCCTGATCCTGCTGGGCGGGCTGGGCGGCTACCTGGTGGTGCCCATGAATGCGCTACTGCAGCACCGCGGCCACAACCTGATGGGCGCGGGCCGCTCCATCGCCGTGCAGAACTTCAACGAACAGGCCTGCATCCTGGGCCTGGGCGCGTTCTACAGCCTGTCGCTCAAGCTGGGCCTGTCGGTGTTCGGCGCCATCACGGCGTTCGGACTGGTGGTGGCGGGGGTGATGTGGCTCATCAAGCGCTGGCACATCCACAACTGCAAGGCCTACCCGGACGAGGTGGAGCACCTGCTGCACCTGGCCCGGCACGACCACCATCACTGAGCCGGGCAGCGCCCAGCCCGCGCCCCTCCGCTCCTTTATTGATAGCTGCTCGCGCAGGTGGAAAGCGCACCGCAGCCGGTTTTCGCCTTCAACATGCCGCTGCCTTCCTCCCTGCTGCCCGTCCTGGCCCTGCTGCTCAACGCCCTGGTCTGGGGGCTGGCCTGGTGGCCGTTCCGGCTGATGCACGGCGCGGGACTGCACCCGCTCTGGGCCACGGCGGTCATGTATTGCGGCGTGCTCGCCGCGCTGCTGGCGCTGCGCCCGGGGCTCATCGCCCAGCTGCGCGCGCACCCGCAGCTCTGGCTGCTGGCGGTGTGCTCGGGCCTCAACAACGTGGCCTTCAACTGGGCGGTGACGGTGGGCGACGTGGTGCGCGTGATCCTGCTCTTCTATCTGATGCCCGCCTGGGCGGTGCTGCTGGCCT
>Ga0182176_1000012_pt1 | contig 17688 bp, 14 predicted proteins | sample G6R1MG_37_FD_123204 | JGI IMG/M metagenome (GOLD analysis project Ga0182176, IMG submission 123204) | Miscanthus phyllosphere microbial communities from Michigan, USA - G6R3_NF_01AUG2016_LD1 MG | ecosystem: Host-associated > Plants > Phyllosphere > Phylloplane/Leaf | place: USA: Michigan... | reverse complement strand
TTCATATCAAATCTTTAATTCGGCAGCCAACATCTTACGAGTTCTCCGCTGGCCGCTTAAAGCCCGCCGAACTTGGCTACTATAAAATTCAAGCTTTCCCTGATTCGCAAGCTTAGAAATTAAGTTGTTCGCTAATTGGTCGACATTATTCTGAGTGTTCTCTCTGTCGAATTCAATGCAGTTACCATCTAAAAATTCAATGCCTTCCAATGACCTTACGTCAGCTGCTATCGGTAGTCCATAAGAAGCAGCCTCGAGCAATTTTATCTTCACCCCTGAACCAAGTGTTACAGGGCAAATGAAGAGATCCGCCTTCAGATGCATTGTTTCAAGTTCGTCACTTGAGACAAAGCCTTCGAATACTACATTATTAGGGATTTTCAATCGTCCTTTGACTTGCTCTAAACTTGTTCCTACAAAATGAAGGATAATTGAGCTGTCGACAACCCCTACCTTTGGCATTAAGTTCTCGCACAACCAGCGAATCGCGTCGAAGTTAGGAAAATAGCTGGCCGATCCTACAAAAAGAAGCCGTTTGTTCCCACTAAACGACCATTGCTTAGCCTTTTCCTCAGGAAGCTCGGGCCAAACCGCGACCTTTTTAGAGTATTTACTTATAAAAGTATTGTTCGCATCAGCAGGTGCTATGCAGATTATTTTTGACGATAAACCCAGCACTCTGGTTTCTAAACGACGCATTTTCCAGTATTGGATATACAAGAAAATTTTTTTAGCCGCTGATGGCTCATATTCTAGCTGCTGATCAATAATATTGGTTTCTATATTGTGCGCTATATAAACTATAGGTATAGATCCTGCATGCTCTACAGCGACCGGAGCAATTGTTAAATGATCCACAACGATGAGACTTACGTCGCCCTTTGCGATCCGTCCACCTAATTCCTTAGAAAGCTTGTCAGAGCTAACAACTGCAGCCGCCCTCGGTAATAAACCAAAAATCGCTTGGAGTATTCCACTTATAACTGAGCGCATACCGTTTTTAGCACGCGGCATCGCTCTGGGATAAACAGCGATATTGAGATTATCAAGCTCTTTAGGTTTGACCCAATCCTCCTCTTCAACATTGATAAAGAGAAATTTAAAAGTTTCTCCCTCAGAATTTGAAGCCAAGCTCAATACGTGATTGAAGACGGCTCGCTTTCCCCCAGATCCACTGGGGCTTGGCAAAAGAGGAGCAAGATAAAGAACTGTCATATGTTTATCAGTTATATTTTAAGCAGCTGATGCGGCGATCTTGGCGGCGTACGACTTAAGCCAACAGTGAGCGCTAAGCATTGCCTGATTTTACACAGCCTGCTCTAACAAAATTTCGGTAGATAAACCAAAGACCAGGGACAACAGTAAAAGAAAATGCAGCAATCAGTCCGATTACAACGCCATTAATTCCATAACTGTCAGTCAATATCCATTGGGTTATTAGCCCCAGAGTCGCTTGAGTCGGAACTAGGAAAAAAAACGGACGCATTATATTTGCGCTTTGTAAGACCGTCGCAAAGGTATCAGACCAAACTCTTACTAAGAGATATACAGAAAAAAGAATGATTGTTGAGTTTGCTATTTCATGGGTGGTCTTCATAAAATCAAGAATATCCTCTTTGAAAAGAAGGAAGGTTAAGCAAAAAGTGATCGCAAGGGCAGTGCCGGCAGATATATTTTTAAAAATCAGTTGATTTACTAGGTGCCAATTTTTACTAGCCATGTTTTCCGAAAAAACTGGCCACATTGCTTGCAACACCGCCGTGTAAACAAAAAGTGCTAGGCTAAAAATTTTGAAAACAATGGTATAGGTCACCACGTCTTCGGCGGTCAGCTTTTGAGATATTACCCAATAATCCACTTGGAGAACAAGTGCCGCGCACACGGCGAACCCCCAAAAACTTGCAGCGCGTCTTACGAAATCTATTGCTTTAACTCGTTGGTCCAAAGAATTTTCTACAAGCATGGAGGGCTTAGCCTTCCGATGCACTCGCAGTACAAAAAAAGCAACCAAAATACCTAAAATAGCGTTTGGCAAATAGTAGGAAGCAATTACGGCAGTTAACACGTTTCCATGTCCGTCAATTCTCACGAGCTTCAGCAATACTAAGCCCACTATGGCACCGATTGCTGGAATTATGTTGGCTATCCATCCTTTATGCTCGGCGAATAAAATTTTATAGTACACACCGGACGCGGTGGTCCATAAAAATATGACTAGCGCTAGAACCGTGGCGGTTTCTTTGTCTTCCGCGTTTAGCACAACTACGCTTTTTAGATAGATCTCAGCAATTTTTGGTGAGGCAAATACAGCTAAGACGCTCAAAACAAACGAGATTGAAAGAATTGCTGCTGTTGTGTGGGTAATCAGATATCTGTATGCTCTTCCATTCGCACGCGATTCGGAAATATAATTCTGAAGACCATAGCCTATTCCAAATTCGAAAAGCATTGCCCACGGCAGAAGGGCTCCCAGCAGTGCAAAGGCACCAAAGCCATCTTGACCGAGCTTCTCCATTGCATAGCGAACAGCGATTAGTTGTGCAGCAGCGCTGACCACTCGACTTCCCCAAGCCGAGGCAACTGTGAGCAATTGGGCTTTCATGGTTTTAGCCTTGTTCAGCCTCTTCCTCGCATTACATGCTTCATCTTCAACATAAGGCGTAGCGGTAGGCGAATCCAGTTGCAGGCGTGCACTAACTCACGACTGTAGCCACAAGCGATGAGAATTTGTCGCGCGTCATTCCACTCTTCTTTACTCATTCTCGCGCGCAGCGCCGGGATAACCTGCATTGCCGGATGAGATCTTCTTAGCACTGCGAGAGCTTTTTCGAACCTATGGAGATTCTGGTCGTATAGATCTTGAGCAAGCATGAGATATCCCCGCATGTCGAGCATGATTCGCTTGGCGTGTCCATCTTGGGCGAAATGGTCGTTGCCGGTTCGATTCAGCACGATCGGGCGTTCTAAATACTGGATTCCCGAAGAGTCTGCCACCTTTAAGAGGGTATAACTGTGCGAATATGCAGTTCTGTAATATTTTTCAGGAGGAAGCCATTGATTCCAACTCTCCCTTCTTACGACGATAGAACTCAAATAGCTGAATAAAGCACCTAAATTTTTCGATCGCTCGAAATACAAGTCCCGCTGATTCTCGATTAAAAAATTAAAATAACGTGTCGTATTAGGGACGATCCAGGACTCCTGTGCTAATTCTTTCATATCAATTGAACAATTTATTCGCGGCGCAAGATAGATTTTCTTGCATGTTTGCTGAATTTCATCTGCAAGAAATTTTAGCGATCCTGGAGCCAATGCATCGTCGCTACCCATAAGCCAGCAATAAGTACCATCGGCAAGTGCTACAGCAGAAAAATAATTTCTATCGGGTCCAACATTGACTTCTTGTATTCTAAATTTTAGGCGGCTGTCGTTTTTCGCAATTTTTTCGAGCAATTCGCGTGTGCCATCAGTTGAAGAGTTATCTGAGACACAGACCTGAAGATCAACGCCAGCAGACTGCTCAAATATGCTTCTGAGCAAATAATCTAGGTAGTTAGCCCGATTATAAGTTGGAATGCATATAGAAATAAATGGCTTCATTTTATATATTGCGAAAATAAAACGCGCCGATCAATCGGCGCTTCTAATTGGTTTTTTTGAAGGGCGACGCGTTTAAATCGTCTCAACCCAATCCAGCATTTTTTTGATGCCTTCTTCTTTCGAGACCTGGGGATGCCAATCTAAGAATTGCTTTGCTTTCGTCAAATCGGCAATAAAAATTCGCTGGTCGCTCTCGCGTGGAGGCAATTTTTCATAGATGAGCTGAGCCCCTGTAATGCTTTCAATAAGACTAAAAAGCTCTAGCAGGGAGAGGCTGTTATTGGTTCCCCCCCCAACGTTGAAAGCATGACCACAGATTGAATCAATCCTCTCTGCCGCGGAGAAGTAGAGGTTTATCATATCCTGGGCATGTAAGACATCCCTTACCTGTTTCCCATTGCCTGAAATGGTAAATTTACTTTCGCCACGTTTTGCGTCAATACCTTTTTGGCAAAACCATCCTACCCATCCTTGGTCGTAGGTGGCGAACTGTCTACCGCCGTACATTGATGAATGTCGGAAGACTGCTGTCTTGAGTCCAAATATTCTGTGGTAGTCAGCTAGATACTGATCTGCGGCGCCCTTAGAGCATCCATAAGGGGAATGGAAATCTAAAGGTGTTTTCTCGTCAAATCCGTTTGGTCGATCAACGCAGACGTAGCGAGATTGCTCCTCGCGGTAGTCGAACTGCTCAAGATCCCCATAGACCTTATTGGTCGAGGAGTAAATAATTCCGCACTCCGGCACATGCAGTCTGATGGCCTCAAGCACATTTACGGTGCCAAGTGCATTCACCTCGAAGTCCATCCTGGGGTTTGCAATAGAGGTGGTCATTGCAACCTGACCTGCGAGGTGAAATATTATATCGGGCCTGAACCCCTCTATGGCGCGAGCAAGGTCATTTGAATTTCGTATATCGCCATGAATAAAACTAAATTTACCTTGTCTGCCTAGCCACTCAAGATTAGATCTGGACCCTTGTCTCGATAGATTGTCAAACACGCAAAGATCATAACCTTTGCTGATTGCGTGTTCAGCAAGGTTACTTCCTAGAAAGCCGCAACCGCCCGTCACTAGAAGCTTCATATCGATTTTTCCTTTTGAATAGTCAATTTAACCGCATCTTCAAGGCTTAATTTCGGCGTCCAACCGAGCGCATTTAGCTTTTGGATATTCGCAACACAGATTAACGGTTCTTGAGGGCGTAATATGACTGCACCAAACTCTAATTCCGTTGCGGACCGCGCTTCTCGGCGAACAAGTTCAACAAATTCTCGAACTGTTGGAGCCTCGCCAAGTCCCAGATCATAACTTTCAAAGTTTGGTAGTTGGTTATGAGCGTTGATCAATTTTAGGTATGCTGAAACAACATCATCAATATATATGAAGTCTCGGCGCTGCTGACCATGCGTCAGCGGCAATTTATGTTCATTGTTTATACAGGCGCTTATCACACGGCTGGTGAATTTTGATGCGTCATCACCTGGGCCGAACATATGTTGAAGCTTTACATCGATAAAGCGTAGTTGATTGGGTAATTCAGCCGCAAGCAGTTCACCCCAAGTACTGAATTGATTTTTTGTCAGTGCATAGGCGCTGACCATTGAATTCAAAGCAGTGGAGGTATTAATAAAAGTGGTCTTTTTTCCTGTCTGCTTTATCGCATTTATCAATTCGAGGCCAAGCTTGACATTTGAGTCAACTAGAGCAGCCCAAGTTTCACCTTTCCTACCATAGGTGCCAGCTGTATGAATGACCAAGTCAAAATGCCGATTGGCTATGACTGACGATAGTTGACCTGTGTGATCGAATCTCAGAATTTCCGCTGCGTTAGATACATCTTTATTCTTAAAAACAGACGTGTTCCTAAGCAGAAGAGTAGGAGCGAGGCCGCTTTCTACAAGCGTTGTCGTAATAGCATTCCCAAGAAAACCGCTCGCTCCTGTTACAAGAATTTGTGGGTTACTCAAAATCCCACTCCGAAGAATTCTTCCAGCTTGGCGACGATATAGTCCAAATGCTCGGTGGTCAATGCCGGGAACACACCGATCCAGAACGTCTGGTTCATCACAACGTCCGTGCGCTCCAACGAGCCACTCACCCGGAAGTTCTTCCCGATCAGGTAAGGCTGGCGCGTCAGGTTGCCAGCAAACAGCAGGCGGGTGGCGATCTTGTTCTGGTCCAGATAGTTCAGCAGGTCCACCCGCTTTACGCCGTTCTTTTCCTTCAGGATAAGCGGAAAGCCGAACCACGACGGATTGCTGTTGGGCGTGGCTTCGGGCAGGTGCAGGAACTCTTCGCAACTCTTGAGCTTGCTCTTCAGGTAGTCGAAGTTGGCGCGGCGGGTGGCGATGAACTCTTCCAGTCGGTCCATTTGCGCCAGCGCACAGGCGGCCTGCATGTCGCTGATCTTCAAGTTGTAGCCCAAGTGGCTGTAGGTGTACTTGTGGTCGTAGCCCTCGGGCAGGTCACCCAGCTTCCAGCAGAAACGCTTGTTGCAGGTGTTGTCCTTGCCGGGGGGGCAGTAGCAGTCGCGGCCCCAGTCGCGGAAGGATTCGGCAATCAGCTTCAGTTCGGGGTTGTTGGTGAAGACCGCGCCGCCCTCACCCATGGTGATGTGGTGCGCTGGGTAGAAGCTCAGCGTGGCGATGTCGCCGAAGGTGCCGACCAACTGGCCGTTGTAGGTGGCCCCCAGGGCGTCGCAGCAGTCTTCCACTAGCCAGAGGTTGTACTTCTTACACAGGGCCAGCACCACGTCCAGATTGAACGGGTTGCCCAGGCTGTGGGCCAGCATGATGGCCTTGGTCTTAGGCGTGATCGCGGCTTCGATCAGGCTGGCATCGATGTTGTGGGTGTTCAGGTCCACGTCAACGAACACCGGCACGGCTCCGAATTGCAGGATCGGGTTCACCGTGGTCGGAAAGCCAGCGGCGACGCCGATGACCTCGTCACCTTGCTTGATGGCACGATCACCCAGACGCGGCGAGGTCAGGGTGGAGAAGGCCACCAGGTTGGCAGACGAACCCGAGTTGACCGTGATGAGATGCTTCACACCCAGGAAGTGCGCCAGCTTCTCTTCGAACATGGTGTTGAAGCGTCCGGTGGTCAGCCAGCCATCCAGGCTGGCCTCGACCATGTATTGCAGCTCTTTTTCTCCGATGACTTTGCCTGAAACGGGCACGGCAGTTTCGCCCGGAACAAAGGGCTTGGGCGCATAGGTCTTCTCGGCGTACTGCTTCACCAGTGCTGCGATCTGTGCGCGGATCTGGTCGGTGGTCTGGAAATGGATGGTTTGTTCAGTCATGGGTTTGCTTACTTATGTTCGTTACGGTCTTGGATGAACTGTTCGATCTGGCTCAGGCAAAGGGCACGCACGTCGCTCTTGGTCAGCCAGGCTTGGTGCCAGGTGACGATGTTCTCCAAGGCGGTGTCCAGTCCCCAGGTCGGTGTCCAGCCCAGGCGTGCCTTGGCTTTGGAGATGTCCAGCTTCAGGTAGTTGGCTTCGTGGAGGTTAGGTGCTTCGTCGAGTTGCCAGGAGGCGCCGGTTCCCCAGGCATTGACAAGGTGGTCGCAGATCCAACTAACAGGACGTGCATCTTTCTCGTCGGGGCCGAAGTTCCAGCCTTCGGCCATGTTCTGGCCCTGGTTCCACAGCGCCTGCGCCAGCACCAAGTAGCCCGACAGGGGCTCCAGCACGTGCTGCCACGGCCGAGTAGCCTGAGGGTTGCGGACGATCACCGGCTGGCCGGCTTCGAAAGCGCGCAGAATGTCCGGCACCAGTCGGTCCAGCGCCCAATCGCCGCCTCCGATCACATTGCCTGCGCGGCCTGATGCGAGGGCAGGGCCGCCGGCCTGGAAAAACGAGCGGCGGTAGGCACTCGTCACGAGTTCAGAGCAGCCCTTGCTGTTGCTGTAAGGGTCGTAGCCACCCATGGGCTCGTCTTCACGGTAACCCCACACCCATTCCTTGTTCTCGTAGCATTTATCCGTGGTCACATTGACCACTGCGCGCACGCCAGGCGTCTGACGGACGGCTTCGAGCACGTGGACGGTGCCCATGACGTTGGTGGCATAGGTTTCCACCGGTTGAGAGTAAGACAGTCGCACCAGCGGTTGTGCCGCCATATGCAGCACGATTTCGGGGCGGAAGGCGGCCATAGCTACTCGTAGCGAGTCGAGATCGCGCACGTCGCCAATGGTGTGGCCCATGTCTTCGGCTACTCGCGCTTCATCGAACAGGCTCGGCGTGGTGGGGGGCGTCAGTGCATAGCCCTGCACCACCGCGCCCATCTGCTGCAACCATAGGCTCAGCCAGCTTCCCTTGAAGCCGGTGTGACCAGTCAAGAAGACGCGTTTGCCCTTCCAGAAGGAGGAATCGACTTGGCTCACAGTGTTCAACCCCAGGTCTTCCAGGGGGCCTTGCCGTTGGCCCACAGTTCTTCGAGGTAATGCTTGTCACGCAGCGTGTCCATGGGCTGCCAGAAGCCGTGGTGCTCGAAGGCCATGAGCTGGCCCGCCTCGGCCAGTTGCATCAGGGGCTGCTGCTCCCACACCACATCGTCGCCGCCGTCCACGTACTTCAGTACTTCTGGCGAAAGTATGAAGAAGCCGCCGTTGATCATGGCGCCATCGCCCTTGGGCTTTTCCTTGAAGCTCATGACCTGGCCTTCCTGAATATCAAGCGCACCAAACCGGCCAGGGGGGAATGTTGAGGTCAGCGTGGCCTGCTTGCCGTGCCGCCGATGGAAGGCGATGGAGGCGGTGATGTCGATGTCACCCACGCCGTCGCCGTAGGTGAAGCAGAAAGCTTCTTCGTCTTTCACGTAGTCGGCTACGCGGTTCAGGCGGCCACCGGTCATTGAGTTGTCGCCGGTATCTACCAGCGTCACCTTCCACGGCTCGGCGCGCTTGTGGTGAACGTGCATCTGGTTCGACTTCATGTCGAAGGTCACGTCGGACATGTGCAGGAAGTAGTTTGCGAAGTACTCCTTGATCACGTAGCCTTTGTAGCCACAGCAGATCACGAAGTCGTTGATGCCGTGATGCGCGTACATCTTGAGAATGTGCCACAGGATAGGTCTGCCGCCGATCTCCACCATCGGCTTGGGACGGGTGGAGGTTTCTTCGCTCAACCGGGTGCCAAGGCCACCAGCCAGGATTACAGCTTTCATGGGATCGATCGTTTTATGAGGTTGAAGAACAGACAAATGCGTCTGAAAGGAATTGATACTCGGATAATCCGGCGGCGGTCAGGGCTGCCTTGGCGCTGTGAATCATGGCGTCGGAACCGCAGGCATAGACAGTGACTCGGTCAAGAGCGGGACGCGTGCTCAGGTAGATGTTCTGTACGTAGCCAATGGCACCCTGCCATTCGGGCTCCTCGCGCGAGAGTACTGGCGTGTAGGTTAGCGGCAGGTTGGGGGCTGTCACCTCGAAGTAGATGTCTTGCGTGCGTCGCCCACCCCACAGCACGCGAACCGAGCGCGGTAGTTGGTCGGCAGGCAGGTTGACCATGCTTTCCAGCATGGCCTTGACCGGTGCGATACCAGTGCCGGTCGCCAGGAAGACCAGATCGCGATCTGCCGTTTTGCGTAGAAAGAACGTACCCAGCGGCCCATGCAGACGCAGCAGATCGCTCGGCTTGGCTTGTTCGAACCAATAGCGGCTCATCACGCCGCCTTTGACGGCGCGAACATGAATCTCCAATTTCTTGGCACTGAAATCGGCGGCGGCCAGTGAGTAGCTGCGGCGCAAGCCGCCGGGGCCAATCACGTCCACATACTGCCCAGCCAAAAACTTGAAATCAGCCGTGGGCGGCAAGCGAAGTCCGATCTTCACCACGTCGTCCGCCATCCTCTCAATGGTGTCGATGCGGCAGGGCACGGTCTTCTGGGTGGGTAGTTGCACGCCCTCCAGATCTTCCACATCAAGCACCACGTCGGTGGTGGGAGTACGTACGCAACTCAAGATCCAGCCGTCGGCTTTATCTTGTGCGCTAAGACCGGTTTCTTCGTGTAGGGCGCGGCTGTTGCCCGACAGCAGGCGGCACTTGCAAGTACTGCAACGTCCGGTCTTGCAACTGTAGGGCAGATTAACCCCTGCCGAAGCTGCGGCATCAATCAATACCATGCCGTCGTTGGCGCTGAATGTTTTACCGCTTGGTAGGCGAACTTGAAAGCTCGTCATTGCTATTTTTCAATTTTCTGTTTCTGGATTTGGAATTATCTTCTTGGTGCGAAGAATGGTTTATTTTGGTCGAGGGTTTTTTTGAAATTTGGGCGAGAATATATATGCCATGATCTGCATATTTATTTTCAATACGAGCCCTTGTGATTTATGAATACCTTCACTGTTTTTAATAGAAGATTTATATCTCCAGCCAGGCTGCGATTTTGAACATATTGAGTGTCCAGTTCTACGCGTTCGGCATAGCTCAGGTCAGATCGACCGCCGACTTGCCATGGACCAGTGATGCCCGGTCGAACGCTGCAATACATTGGGGCATAAAAGCCGTAATACTGTTCCAGTTCTTTACGCACGACGGGGCGTGGCCCAACCAAGCTCATGTCGCCGAGGAGTACGTTCCAGAATTGAGGCAGTTCGTCTAAACTGGTCTTGCGAATGAAGCGGCCGAAAGGAGTGATACGTGGATCATTCTTGAGTTTGAATGTGGCATCCCATTCCGCCTTGGCGACTGCATCCGCTTTCAAAAGACTGCTCAACACTTCGTCGGAGTTGGTGACCATAGAACGAAACTTCAAACAGTTGAATTCTCGACCGCCTCGACCAACGCGTGCGTGTTTGTAGATGGCAGGGTTTCCGGTCGTGATGAGCACCATAACCCAGATGACAATAAATAGCCAGCCTAGCAAAACAAAGAAGGCGAGAGCTCCTACTATATCCAATACCCGTTTGGCAAATCGAGGCCAGGCAGCTTGCATGGGCACAGCAATGGGGCCGGAAAGTCCATTGCTGGCATTCATCTCGGTCTGTGAGGGTTTCATGCTGGAATGTGGGGTGATGATTTCTGAAGTTGCCGGATGTTAGGTGTAGCTGTCGTAGAGGTTTGTTCAGTGGCAGCCTCTTGTTTAGAGGTGTACTCGACTGCTTGATCCTCAGGTGGGAGCTTTTTGTATTTTTTCTTCAAGCATCATTTCCAAAAGGCCGCGCGTATGCTTTGGCGTAAGCGGGCTATTCGAGTGGATTCCACCGGATCATGCTCAATTGCGTGCAAGGCATTGCGCGTGAATACAAAGGTTAAAAGCAGAAAGAGCGCGACCACTGCACTGCCAATCGCAATGATGGAGCGGTTGGGTTTGGATTTTCTCTCGGGAATTTGGGCCATGTCGATGACTTGGACAATAGCACCTTCACGGCTCTCATCTACTTTGGCGAGTTCAAATTGGCGGGTAAAAAGCTCTAAAAGGGTTTCTTGGTACTTGTATTCCCGGTATTTATTAATGTAGTCGCCGCTTCCGGCGGTGTTGTTCCCGCTTGCTTGCTCTTTTTCTGCTTTTTCCAGTTGGGTTCGCAGGGCGGATAGTTCGCTCAGAGCCTGCCTGAACTCCGGTGCTCTCTCCGTGAGGTAACTGCGCATGGAGGCAATCTTTACTTCTTGTGCTGTGGCCTGCGCACGGAGACGTGCAGGTCCTTCTAAAGCTATAACCGGATTGGAATTCAGGGCAGCAGCGCTGACGCCGCTGGCGGCAAGCGCTTTTTCTGCGTCATTCAGCTTTAGTTTGGTTTCGGACAATTGCTTTTCAAAGAAGAGCCGGCGTTGCTGTGCTTCCGTAACTGCCAGCCTATCAAGCAGATGACCAAGTTCTTCGATATATGCATTGGCCATATCTGCGGCAACCTTGGGATCTTTGTCATCCACTTGAATCGTGATGATGTTGTCCTTGCCCGCACTCACCAAGCTATTTTTTTCCAGTTCCTTGCGTGTGGAATCAAGATAATTTTGATCGTACCGCTGCTGGAGGGCAAAGCGTTGGATGAGAGCGTCCTGCACTGAGCGAGTTTTCAAGAAGGCGACATACTGGTCGCTCGGATTTTTCAAGCCTGTTGCAGCCCCCGCCAGGCCTCCTAGTGCGCCTAATGACTGCAGCATGCTTGCCGCAGCTCCTTGTTGTTGTTGGGGCGGCAGAAACTTTGTACTCGCAGTGAATGTGGGGCGGATGGTGAAAGAGATGCCCAAGGCCAGCAATCCGATTAGGAGCGGTCCAAGGACCAAGAGGCGCAGGTTGTCCACGATGACCTGAAGCACATCCAGCAGGCTGACTCCGTCATCGTCTACGGACGTTGCCGCATCCAGATGCGGCTGATTTTCAATTGTGCTCATTCGGAATATTTTTGTAGTTGCTCTGGGCGTGAATATTGCTCAGGTTACTTTCAAGAGTACGGCGTTATAGAGTCTTGATAACCTTAATAGCCGCCACCCCTAAACCGAACTGCGAGAGGATCTGTGTCCAATCCTTCAATTGCCGTGCGATGAAGTTCCGCGTTGTTTCGCGATCCAGCTTTTCGGGTACTACCAAGGCATCGCCCGGCATCAATTTCAAGCTTTCGAATCCACCCCAACCGAACAGACTGCCTGCGTTATTACGGCTTACGATGCTGCCGTCCGCACGCAGTACGAACATTTGGTCGGGGTCAGCCTCTTCACGCAAGCCTGCGACCTTCACGATGTCACTGACCGTACGGCCCGGGCGGTAAATGAACACGTTTTCGTTGTTGACTGCACCGGTGGCGGTCACGAAGCCTGGAGTGGCCGGCACGACAATGTGGTCACCGTCTTCGAGTTGGAGTTCGGGTAAGCTGGCGAGTGTGGCGTTTTCCGGATTCAGTTCAAGGGAAATGCGGCCATTGCTTTGCAGTTTGCGCAGTGCGTCTAGCTGATTTCGGGCGAGCTGCTGCTGTTGCTGCATCAGAGCGGCCTGAGATGCGGCATCCCCTGAATTACGGTTGGCGAGCAAGAAGAGAATCTGGCTTTGCTGCTGACTTTCCAGCCGGCGGATCAGCATGTCCAGGTTCTCCTGCTGCTTCTTGCGGACGGAATCGCGGTCGATGGCCAAGCCATAGACATAGGCTTGAGGCGTGAGGCCACCCACGCGGCGCAGGAGGTCGCTCAAAGTTTCGCCAGGCTGCACTTCATAGAGCCCAGGCGCGGCGACTTCGCCCTCAAGGCGCACCAGGCGTGTCTGTCGTTCTACAGGTAGCTTGAGATCCTTCTGGCTCAGAATGGACACCACATCGCCTGGCTGAAGCAGCAGGTTCTGTGATTCATCTTTCTGAATGACGGCGCGGCCCAGATTGAAAGGAATCAATTGAGTGCGCAGTTTGGTCTTATCGAGCCGCTCAATCACGGCGTAATCCCAGTTGATCTGGTCCACCATATTGCGGACACGCATATCCAGGGTTCGTCCTGCAGTGCGTGAAATCTGGCTGTTGCTTTTGTTGGTCACTCCTTGCTGCTCGGCAGTTGTATCGCCGCTGCCCGAAGATTCAAGCTGTCCGCGGACGGCTGCAGCCTGTGCCTCGGACGACAGGTTCTGCACCAGCAGGTTCTTGCGCAGGTAATAGTCGGACGTAATCAAGGCGTCCTGTTCCGGGATCAGATCGCGGATACGCATGCCGTCGAACCAGCGGTAGCGCAGGGGCGCGGCTACATTGCCTTGCAGCGTGACGGCGTTGGCAAAGGCGGGGCTGATGCTCAGCAGCGTCACGATGTCGCCATCGCGCAGTGGCTGCTTCAAGCCTTGGGCGTCCAGCGTCAGGTCCTGCACCTGACGGGGCGGAGACATCGACGGAATGACGCGTTCGATCAGGGCCTTGTGGGAGGTAGCCAGGACGGGAACCCCGCCCTTGAGCGAGAGGATGTCGCCCACGGTGCTGGGGCTTCCGTCAGCCTGGGGTTTCAGTTCATAGATGGCCGGCGTGTCGAGCGCGCCGCTGAAGGCTACGCGCGGGCCGGCGGGTGGGATGACGATGACGTCGCCGGGCTGCAGAGCGACATCGTTGCGCTTGTCTCCCCGGCCAATGAAGTCGTACAGGTCCAGCGTGGTGACGAGCTTGCCGTTGCGCTTCAACTGGATGTTGCGCATGCTGCCCTGGCTGCTGGGGCCGCCGCTTGCGAAGAGGGCGTTGACCAGGGTGTCCAGGCTGGAAAGGGTGTAGGTGCCGGGTTGGCGCGCCTGGCCCACCACATAGACCTGGATGCTGCGGAGCTGGCCCACCGTGGCGCTCACTTCGAAGTCGCGGAACGTGCGGCCGATGCTGTTGCGCAGCGTGTTGCCGATCTCCGACACCCGCACGCCAGCCACGTTGACCGGGCCGATGCGCGGGATGCTGATCTGGCCGTTGCGGTCCACGCGCAGGTTGCCCTGGTAGTTGACGCTGCCCCAGACCTGCACGGCAAGTTCGTCGCCGGGGCCGATCAGATGGTCCACGGGTGCGGGAGAGGTTGCGTCCGCACGGTAGGCGTCGGGCTGGGAAAACAGATCCTGCCCGTAGATGGGCAGCATCAGGCCGGTCGCCTGCTTAACGAAGGTCTGGAACTGCAACGGTGCTTCTGCTTGGCGTGAAGACTGGCGATTGCGTGATGTGTCGCCGGAATCGGTTTGCATGCCATTGCTGCGTCCCTCATTGCTTGAGGCACCTCGCTGCGACGCGCCTGCTGCATCGCCGTTCAGATTCAAGGGGCCTGAGGGCATGCCGTTGGGCACCTGCATGGCCGAGCCGTTGCCGCCCGGGCCCATGCTTTGGCCGCCGTTGCCCATCCCCTGGCCAGTGCCGGAACCGCCGGCTGCACCACCCGAGGTGGTGCCGTAGCCGATGCCACCCATGCTGGAACTGCTTCCGCCCGGGGTCGCGAGGGCACCGGGTCCCGTGGAGCCCAGACCCTGGGCCTCGGCGCCGAGTTGCACCGAGCTCAGAAGAAGCGCGGCTGCTGCCAGATGGATGTGGAGCGCTTTCGGGCGCACAGAAAAAATGTTCATGGAGATACGAAAGCAGAGAGAAATCAAAGGCGTGACGCTGCGCGCAGGCTGAAGATGCCTGGCCATGCGTCATGGAGGAGAAACGAGCAAGGAATGCGCAAACCCATGGGATTCAGAAAGGTGCTACCTGCAGTCCTGAGCGCGGTCCTAGCGAAGACCTGCCCATCGTTTTGGAGGGGAGAAGCGAAGCGGGCGCTTCTCCGGATGGGGGATCATATGCGAGTGACTAACAGCGTCCCGAGCGTGATTGCACGATTGATACACCTAATTCTGTTTCAAGAAGATACTTAATTGCGGCAAATACATGACATTGGAACCACACGTCTTGCTCACCTCTTCGATGCGCGATGTTCTCCGTCGCATGGCCCGAGCTGCCCGCCCGCCATTGCATAGCCTGGGGCCGGTGCGTGCACGCGCTGCCTATGAAGTGGGCGCCGGCGTGCTGGAGGTGCCCAGGGTTGAACTGACTCGCGTGGAAACGCTGTGCATCCCCGCCCGCGACGGCGCGTTGCTGCCGGCCCGGCTCTATGCCGACCGTCCCAGGGATGCCGCTGCGGATTCCAGCCTGCCGCTGCTGCTGTATCTGCACGGTGGCGGTTTCACCGTCGGCAGCGTGCAAACGCACGACGTGCTGTGCCGCGAGCTGGCCCGGCTGTCGGGTTGCATGGTCGTGTCGCTCGACTACCGGCTGGCACCCGAGCACCGCTTTCCCACCGCGTCCAACGACGCCTGGGATGCCCTGATATGGCTGTCAAAGCATGCGGGCGAACTGGGCGCGGACACCGACCGGCTGGCGGTGGGGGGCGACAGTGCCGGCGGCACCTTGGCGGCCGTGAATGCCATCCTCGCGCGCGACGCCGGCCTGCCGCTGGCGCTGCAGCTGCTGATCTACCCTGGCTGCACGGCGCACCAGGATACCGATTCGCATCGCCGCTTCGGCCACGGACTGGTGCTGGAGGGCGAGGCCATCGACTGGTTCTTCGGCAACTACGTGTCCAGCCCCGCCGAACGCGAGGACTGGCGCTTCGCTCCGCTGCTGGCGCCTGATGTCGATGGCGTGGCTCCGGCGTGGGTGGGCCTGGCCGAATGCGATCCGCTGGTGGATGAGGGCGTGCAGTACGCCGACAAGCTACGGGCGGCCGGCGTGCCGGTGGATCTGGAGATCTACCGTGGAGTGACGCATGAGTTCATCAAGATGGGCCGGGCCATTCCGGAGGCACGCCGCGCGCATGCCGATGCCGCGCGTGCATTGCGCGAGGCTTTCGGGCTGCCCGAGCTGGCAGAGCAGGGGGCCGCATGAGCGCACCCATCGACTCCGCCGCATCTGCCGCCGGCATCGAGGCTCCGGCCAATGCCGCGCGGCCGCAACCGCCGCAGAAGGCCGGCTTCCGCTGCCTCCACCGCCTGCGCGTGCGCTGGGCCGAGGTGGACATGCAGAAGATCGTCTTCAATGCCCACTATCTGATGTACATCGACACGGCCATGTCGGACTACTGGCGTGCCCTGGCATTGCCCTATGAAACGGCCATGCCCACTCTGGGCGGCGAGCTCTATGTGAAGAAGGCCACGCTGCAATACCACGCATCGGCCCGGCTGGACGACGTGCTGGACATCGGGCTGCGCTGCGCAAGCGTGGGCCGGTCGTCGGTGCGGTTCGAGGCGGGCATCTTTTCCAGTTCGGGGCAGTTGCTGGTCGAGGGCGAGATGATTTACGTCTTCGCCGATCCGGCCACGCAGCGGCCTGCGCCGGTGCCCACGGTGCTGCGGGACTTGTTCAGCGCCTTCGAGGCCGGCGATCCGGTCGTCGATGTGGAACTGGGGCCCTGGTCCACGCTGGGCGAGGCCGCCGGGCCGCTGAGGCAGGCTGTGTTCGTGCAGGAGCAAGGCGTGCCCCCAGCGCTGGAGGCCGACGCGCTGGACGCCACGGCTCTCCATGCCGTGCTGCGCAACCGGCTGGGCGCCGTCGTGGCCACAGGGAGGCTGCTGCAGCCCGCAACTGGCCTCGGCCGCATCGGGCGCATGGCGGTGGACCGGGCTCTGCGCGGCCAGGGCTGGGGCGCTGCGGTGCTGGATGCACTGGTCGAGGCTGCGCGTGCGCGCGGCGACCAACTGGTCGAGTTGCATGCGCAATGCAGTGCCGAGGCGTTCTACCGGCGGGCAGGTTTCTCGCCGGTCGGTGCGCCTTTCGAAGAAGCCGGCTTGCTCCACGTCACCATGGAGCGGTGGCTGGCTGCCGAGGGCGAATAGGGGTCGCCGGCGCTGCTGCCAAGCCGTTGCCTTGCTATGTTTTCAATAGCTCATGGCGCTTTATTTCCGAGGACTCCCTCCGATAAAGGCCGGGTAGGCAAATCCCCTCGGGCCGGCCCACGGGTCGGCCAAACCGCTGCGGCTCAGATGTCTTCCAGCAGCGCGTAAGGCAGCGGCAGCAGCGTTACGGCAGGGCCCTCTGCCGCGTTGCCCACCCGCAGGCCGGCCTCTGGCGTGGCCGAGGCGATCTGCAGCGACAGCAGCGCATCCACGCCGCCATTCGGCGCCGCGGCGGACTGCACGACGATGCCCACGGGCTGCTCGGCGTCGGCCTGGGCGAAAACCTCGGTGCCGGCTGCGGCGGCGTCTGCCGTGGCACCTGGCAGATGGGCCACATAGGTACGGCGCTTGAGCGTGCCGCGGAACTGGCTGCGTGCCACCACCTCCTGGCCCGGGTAGCAGCCCTTCTTGAAGTTCACGCCGCCCACCGATTCGTAATTGAGCATCTGCGGCACGAAGGCATCCATGACCGGCGTGGTGAGCGTCGCGACGCCGCTTTGCACCTCGCTCCAGAGCCAGAGCGCGGGCTCCAGCGCCGCGCCGGCCGGGGCGGGCGTACCAGCGGGCGCCACCCAGAGCGCGCGGGCCTGGCCGGCAGCGGGGTAGAGGCGCACCACGGCGGCACCGCCTTCCAGATCGCGCTTGGCCCAGGGCTCGGCGGCATCGGCCAGCACGGCCTCGGCGGCGCTGCCGGCCAGGCCGTAGAGCGCGAAGTCGGCGGTGGCGTCGGTCAGCCGGGCCTTGGCCCGCAGCACGAACATGGACAGGCGCTTGAGCGTGGCGG
>Ga0182176_1000011_pt1 | contig 18152 bp, 14 predicted proteins | sample G6R1MG_37_FD_123204 | JGI IMG/M metagenome (GOLD analysis project Ga0182176, IMG submission 123204) | Miscanthus phyllosphere microbial communities from Michigan, USA - G6R3_NF_01AUG2016_LD1 MG | ecosystem: Host-associated > Plants > Phyllosphere > Phylloplane/Leaf | place: USA: Michigan... | reverse complement strand
TAGCCGCCCACGCTGCCGCCGGCGGAGTTGCCCAGCAGGCGGCCCAGGCCGGCGAAGTCGCTCTTGGAAGCGCTGCCCTCGGAGGCCGACACCTGCACGCCCGAGCGGTTGTCCACCAGCGTCAGCATGGCGCTGGCCTCGCGCGTCTTCAGGCTGCCGCTCAGCTGCGCCAGCGCCTGGCCGCGCCCGCCGCCCAGCAGGCCGCTCAGGGCGCCGCCGATGCCGCCCGCATCGCTGTTGGAGAAGACGACTTCGGGCGAGAGGCCGTAGTCGGAGGCGACCATCTGGCCGCGGCCGTAATTGCTGCCGCCGCGCATCTCGCCCGAGCCCATGAGCTGGCGCTCGCGGTCCATGGCGCGCATGCCGGTTGCGCTGCGCTCGACGACGATGAAGCAGTTGGATTGCTGGATCAGCAGGCGCAGCAGGTTCGAGGTGGGCGGCAGCTTGTATTCGTTGCGCAGGATGGTGTACCAGCCCGCGTCCTGGTTCTCGACCAGCGACACGGTGCCCAGCGGCGACGAGCACTTCTGCAGCTCGCTGCTTTCACCCGCAGCGCTGGCGCCGCCGGCCGCGCCGGTGGCGACGGTCTTGGCATCGGCGCTGCCCATGCGCATGTTGGTGGTTTCGCAGCCCGACAGCAGCGCGGCGGCGGCGCAGGCGGCAGCCACGAAGGTCAGGCGCTTGCGTGCGGCGATGGATGATGCGGCAGAAGAGAAAGCGGAGAGCGATGGGAGCGTCATGGCGTGTTGCGGCAGATGAGTGGAGAAAAGCCGCTGGAAGTTAGCTGGGCGCCCCCGTACGCCACAACCCTCCCTTCGGAGGGGTGCTGTAACACTTCATGAACAAACCCCGGCTGTCGTTGGCCGCCCGGGCGGTGATGCACGCCGAAGCGTTCCACCAGCTGGGCGCTCGACTGATCCAGGCCGCACCTCTGCCCGCGCACCGCAGCGGCGCAGCTTGGGCACCACGCGGTCCAGCGCCTCCACCGAAGCGAGGTCCCAGAACCGGGTCTGGCTCACGCCGATGCGCACGCTGGTGGTGTCGGTCATGTCATCCACGATGGTGGCCAACATGAGCGATTCCAACAGGCCCACCACGCACGGCGTGGCCGAATAAACGGGAGTCGGCGCCTCAGCCCCTGCGGGAAGGGCTGCGGCCTACGGAGAGGTGGCGCAAGGCCGGGGACAGCCGCCGAAGGCGGCACGCACCACGCGCCACGGCGGGGTGACGGAATGGAAATGGCTGCGAAGCATGGCGGCGCTCCGGAAGCGGTGCCCTGCTGCGGAACGTCACTGATCTTTAGTTCCGCACAATCGCTAAGTCATTGTTTTAATTGGAGAGCACAAAAAGTGCGTCTTTGAAGATTCGTCGAGTGCGTCACTGATCTTTAGTTTTTTCCGATTTCACGTCACTGAACTTTAGTTCGTGCGCTCATGGGCGTGTGCGTGTGCAAATCCACAACGGCAGGGCAAAGGCCACAGCAGATGTAAGCTTCGCGAGCCAAAGCATGCTACGCCGCACGCGGTGGCACACTGAGGGATCACACATGGCCCACAACGACGCTTCAACGGATCTGACTCCGGCGGGTGAGCCAATAATGCCCCCGCGTCGCCTGTTCAGCGATCACCAGATCTTCGTGTCGCTGCTGCCGCATATCAAGGCATACGCCCTCAAGAGCCTGCACGAGTACAAGACCGGGCAGAACGGCAAGTTCAGCGCCACTGCTTTGGAGCAGTATTCAGCGCAGGTTCTTGAGCGCGTTAACGCGCTGGACAGCTGCATCTCATCGTTGCGCCTGGCACTGAGCTTCATCAATGACCTGGACAGGGCACATTCCAGCGTCATCGAGCTCTACAGGTACCACCACGAGAACTTCCTGCTTCGCCTCACCGGCGTCGTAGATCGCGCGCACCGACTCGTCGGCGCGTCGTTGCGGATGGACACCAATGATTTGGAGAAAGTCGGCTCGAACAAGCTCGTTGAACGAGCCGTCAGCACTGACCACCCGGACGTCCACCGTGCCCTGAAGAAACTGGCCGATGCCGTGGCAGCGCACAAAAAAGACAGGAACATGGTCGCCCACTCGGCGGCCTACTCCACCCGTGAACTTGGGCTGTTCACCGCCATCACCACGATGAATCTGGGGCTCGAGGGGATTGATCTCGACGAACTCATGGAGCACTATTTCTCCAAGGGGGCGGTCAGCATGGTCGCGCTCATCGGCGACATGGTGCTGGGTATCGAGGAGCTGCTGGACACGCTGGTGCCAATCTACGCTGATGTCACCGGAGGCACCCCCCATGGATCTGTTTGACGATGCCCCCTCAGACGCGCCGCCAGCTGGGGACGGCGTGGTCGGCCCGGGGCGCACCGTCGTGGGCAGCCGACGCTGCAGCGCTACATGTAGAACCCGTACCGAATCTGCGGCGTGTCGCCGTCCTCAAGATACTTCATGATCTCCCCGACCTTTCGCGCGCAGCCAAGGGTCACGGGGTATTTGCCGTCGAACTGGGTATTGTTCCAGTTCATCTTGGTAAGGCCCAGGATCTCTTTGGCGATGAAGGACGGAGACTCCTCCGAGCGAACGATGCGCAACTCCAGCGGCTGGGGAATGTAGAGGCCCGTGTACGTCTGGTAGTACCAGACCGAACCACGCGTATAGAGGATGTGCCTCGACTCGTCGATCTCGACCCGCGTGCCGCGGTACGGCGGGTAAAGCCCATCTCGGAACAGACGCAGCTTCGAATCCATCACCGTCACCAGGTCCACGGTATCGATCCGCAGGTCGCGCGCGGCCCGCGTCAGGCCGTCGATCTCGTCGGCAGAAAAGTTCGAGGACTTGTGGACGACGATCCGCGCCGGATAGGCCCGCAGCGCGACCCGGTATTCGTTGAGGGCTGCCGTCAGAAGGTCGTAGGCCTGGTTGGCAGTGAGATGCGGCACACGGTCATCACGCGACATGTCGATGGGCGTCCCCCGAAGGATCAGCCCGTTGCCCAACTCGTCGAAGATCTGCGCGAGGCTGGTGTTCAGCACCTGCCTGTCCCGGCTACGATAGAACGCGATGCCCACCGCGCAGGAGGTGGGCCGGTGATCGTCGGCCTCGAGCTTCCAGGGCACGCGAGGGCCCGCCTTGTAATACACGGCTGTGCAGAAGTTCCAGGCTTTCGTGGCGTCGTCCTGCTGGCCCCTCTTGTTGCTCTCCAGCGATCCGGCCCGCATGAGCTGAAGCGGCTTCCCGAGATGCATCGCCCGGGCCTTTAGTGCCCGCCTGAAGTTCAGTTCGGAAGTCACTTCGACGCTGGCCTCCAGGGTCTCCTCGCCTGCACCCCTCGCGTTCGTCGCGACCGCCTTGAACAACGCATCAGGGATGACACAAACGATGACGTCGACGGGCCGGTTCTGGGCAAGGAACTTGATGTGCTCGTAATAGAGGTCGATGGCCTTGGTCACGCGATCCCAGCGGTTGGAGATGGCGACGATCTCGTCGATCTCGCTCTTCTTGATGGTTCGCGCAAGGTCAGCGCTGAACTTCAGGACGACGTCGAACCCGTGGCCCAGGTTCACGCCGGGAAACCCGATGCGCAAGTTGGGCTGATTCGCGTCCGGATCTCCTGGGATCTCCGTCGAGCACTTTGCCACCCAGCGGCTCAACGCCTCGTTGCAGGTGGCGCTTCCAACCCCGCCCAGAATGACGTCGTTCCGCCGGGTGCCCATGGACCGATCAAACGCACCGAATGCCGCGATGCCGCGACGGGGGCAAACGTGGTCACCGTTGGCGAACTGGAGCCTGGGCTCCGCGATGTGCTCAAGCTTCATAGCGATTCGAACAGGCCATTGGAACCGCCTTCGTCATCAGGCCTTTCCCGAGACGGGAGCCATGAGTCATCAGGCAAGTGCGGGTGGTTGGGAAAGGACACGACGTCGGCGAATGCCAGCGACGTGGCTGGCCCCTTTGCCGAGTCGAAGAAGTCGTCCTGGTCCAAGCCAGACAGCCAAGAGTTCAGGAACCTGAAGTGGTCTGCGACCGTGCGATTCACCTCCTGCCGCTTCAACCAGGCGAGGTTCTTGTCAGCGTAGGCCGACCGTCTGAAGTCGGCGCCGACACTGAAGTGCCAGTCCGGATTGATCGCGACATACCACTTGCCCGTACTCAGAATGAAGTCGGCGCTGAACGCAAGGTGCTTGCAGAGGAAGGTCTTGCTCGGGTCATTGCGGTTCAGCTTGCGTTCATAGACGCGACGCGTGGACGCGCGCTGGCCAAACCAAGACTCTTCACGCAGGTTGTCCCCCTCCTCCCGCGGAACAAAGATGAAGAGGTTGTCCTCGTGCATCCACTGCACCTTGTGCCTGTAGAGCTTCTGCTGCAGCGTGAGGCGCAGCAAGGACTTGAAGACGCGCTCACGGTCCTCGTCCAACCCGTAAAACTCACGCGGACGGAGAGACGTCACCGTCCCCCGCTCGATCACATTGGCGAAGGGCCCATGGGCATCGTCGAGCGGATGGAACGTGATCAGTTGATGGCTGGAAACTTCGAAGTCAGACGGTGGTCGCAAGTCAAACGCCTGGAGGGCCTCCCTGACCATCTTTCGCCCGCCGCGGCCTCTGCGGCCCTTGGAGGGCTCGATGTCCAGCCTCAGGTCGGCGATGTACAGCGTCGAGGGGAATGAAATCTCGATCAGGTTGAGATTCACGCGCTGTAGCGGCGAATCGGGCGGATCGAAATCCTCCTCGCTGAGCCCTCGGGCCAGGCCGCCGCGCATGTACTCGCGGACGACCTCGAGCGCTGCCGCGATCTGCTTGGGGCCGACGTCTGCCGCAGCCCCGCACAGGTCGCGATAGTCGAGGATGTCGTCGGTTGCGTTGAGCTTGACCCGGCCGCGTGCGGCGCGGTCGATGGCGTCCTGCGAGTAGCTGCCCTGCCGGCGGCCCAACACGTAGATGATGACTCGCTGGTACTTCTTGTCCAGCCCGTGCTCGAGGAACGTCTCGATCGTGTCCTTGACCTTGTCCAGGTTGGACGTGGCGGTGACCTGGATGGCGACGCCGGCCTTGTCGTCCGCAAGGTCGACACCCGGAAAGTTCGCTTTTTCCTCGGCGTTCAGATTGCGCAGGTCGCGCCACCCATAGATCTCCCGGAACACGCCGAGCATCAGGTTTTCACAAACCTTGTTGATGTCGTACATCTGCATCGCAGATGCAGCCTCCACCTCGGTCGCCAACTGCGACAGCGCGGTACGAAATTCGTTGAGCAGATCGAGGTGTTTCAAGTGGTCCTTGGTTCTCCGCCGATGCACCCAGTTTATCAGCCCCTGTATACGCATACCGCCAGCCAAGTTCGCTCAATAGGCTGTGTTGGCTGACGAAGCACCTTGGCGCTTCCAATCGAACGGCACTAGGTCGAATTTATGCCCCAGGCCGTCTTCAAAGCAGCCACTTGCGTCTGACTGCGATCAACCTGAACCGTCTTTCGTGGTTTAAGAGCTGCTTTCTGTTTTAACTCCACAGCATCCGGAGAGGACGCATCGCATGGGCTGCCGTGCTCTTTCCAATTATTTCGGAACACCTGCAACCCCTAGCTCACCAACAGCGTCAAGTCATTGTTTTCATTGGATTTCCCGAGAAATCCGTCTTTGAAATTTCGTCGTTTTTTCACCAATCTCTATTTTTTTGATTCTGCTTCATTGAATTTTTTAAAGCAGCAAACGACTCAGATCCAGGACAGCGCTTTGGAATTTCGCACCGTCACGCAAGGCTGCAGGCGGAGGGCCCCGGCGGCCGGATCAAAACAACGCTCTCTGAGCCAGAGGCTGGCTCTGAGAACGGAGAGTTGATCGGGAACAGTTCGAAAGCAGCCATCCGAGAATCGACTGCGCCGTACTGGATTCACGAGCTTCGGAAGATGGTGTCACCGAAACTAACTCACAGAGCAAGCCGATCAAGGCACTGGGGCGATGCGCGACCAGAGAGATTGGCTCCAATTTTGCCAGTCTGCTGCCAAAGGCAGCGGCGATTTTGATCGTCTCCCGAGACTTGGTCATTGCGTGACGACTCCGCGGCCTGGAGGGGTTGAGTTCGTCGTAGGCTGCGCAAGTTGCAAGCGCATAGACGACGCGAGACATTCCGTCGAGGTTCAAATTCCTGATCAAATCGCTCCATCCACCGGAAGGGGCGACAGATTTTTTTTCGCCACTAAAGCTCATTTCATCGCACATCTGCATATCTATCGCTTGTGCGATCACCAACTCAGCATCCGAAGGGGCGACCGGGAAACCGCCGCCGATCAACGGGCAGCCAGAGCAGCAAATCCCAAGAGCCGGCCTACTCCAAGACAACGCTCTCGCGCATGTTGGGCACGAGTCGATTAACGCCCGTTGGTGGCGAACACAAGCCACGCACAGCGAAAAATCCCATGCAGCCCTGCAGTAACCCTGCTCATCCAGACAATTGGGACACACTCGCGCAAACGAGCGGTTCAGGAAGTAACTGCGTCCCAACGTTTGTCCAGCGTAGCCGCAACCGCCGGACCGCTTTCCCGTAGGAATTTGCTCCAGAGCAGACGAGAGCTGCGACACACTTGCACCGAACCAGTGGGCGAGGTACGGAGCATCGTTCGCGTCCAGAGCCATCGAGTGTGATTTGCCGAGCAATTGCTTGACCGGCACCATGCTGCGCAGTCCATTGCCGGAAGACATGCGCAGCACGTAGCCATGCCCGGACTCTCCCGCGGCGATTTCGTCCTGAAATGGAAATTGGATGGACGCCGGATCACTGCACGATTTACGTAGCCTCACCGACACCCCTTTGACAACGCAGCATGACCGCTTTCCCCGGCGTATCCCGAAGCAGTGCCACCATCGCCAACGAAGCATCAGCATCAAGACTCCCACTCCAATGAGGCCTCAATGCATGCCTTCGAAGCAAAACGAGCTGCGAGGCCAGTTTCGCGTTATGGCGCAAGGAAGAAGAAGTCATCAACGGCATTGCAGCGACCTCATCCAAAGGGCTTCATACCGAACCTGAGTCCAGATACTGAGCTCATCGCGCTTCACTGGGCAGGCAAGCGGTCGCGCAAGCTGCGCGTCTCGTAAGACAGACCTGACAGCTGGGGCCTGACGCTTGCACTCCTTCGACACGGGCGGAAGCAAGCTGACAAGAGAATCCCTTGCTTGTTCGGCGTATGCCTCGTCGATGAATTGATGTGCTTCCCCAAGCTTTACGATCACAGTTTGCACGCTTGACACGCGGCACTCAGAGGGCAGAAGACCCTTCTGCCGGGCTGAACTCAGGCGGCAGCCACACTGATCACATTCAGCGAGCGTGGTAGCACGCCCATGGCTTCCAATCGCAACCAAACGACTCGTGTGCAATGTCAACGGCGCCTTGCAAGCAGGACAAGCCTCCGCCAAGGTCAGCCGGTGTCGAGGACACCAGGACAGGGCGGACAGACGCCAGAACCACCGCAAGTACGGAACAGCATCTGCCCTGAAGCACTTAGAGCACCACCGGTACTTTGGCTGGCGCCGCGCATGCCAGAGCATCTGCGCTGGGTGCATGTGAATACACGCTGCGGCTAACAGCGAAAGCTGCTGGCGCTCATGATCAGTCCCAACCGGAGCCATGCGGCGGATACGTTGCCTCACCTCATACGGTATCGGCAAGTCCCAGTCGCGCAGGACGGGGGCATATCCAACAATACGGATAAGTGCTGGCATGCTGTATTGGTGGTCTCCGCACACACGCTGAATCCAGGAGCCCATGCTCTCATCACGCAACGCAGGCTGGGCGGCAAGCAACTGGAAGTCTTCGGGGACGACAGACGTTGCAGTTGCACCGGTGCGCATCAGGATCTCTCCTTTCGAGCAGACACAAATGGGTTGGCCTGCTCCGCTATTTGCCCCTTCGCCTCCAACAACGCTAAGGCCAGGGAATCCATCGTTACAACGCGCCTTTCTTGTGTGGCCGCGTGCATGCATGCATAGGCCAAAACCTTCTTCAGTGCTCTCATATTGCCCCCCGTCGCGACATGTAGAGGACGGCACCCTGCCTTGTTGATCTCCGACAGATCGACGCTCGCAGACATAGCCTGGGTAAACGCCGCCAGCAGCTGACGCCACGCATCGTCAAAGGCAAATGGATAGATCACGAAATTCGCGGAAGCACGGCTTGTGAACTGCGGATTGATAACCGGCAGTCGCTCCAGCACATGGGTTCCTGCGCCGATCACCGGCGTGTTGAACGCGTCCATGCGCACCTTGAGCCAATCGGTGACCGCCCGGGCCGTGATGTCTTTGTTTCCTTCACAAACATGCTGCATCTCGTCGATCAGAAGTGCCCAAGGCTTGCGCTTTTCAAACCCCACCTTGACCAAGTGGTTCATGGCGACGAGATTGGGTCTGCTGGGCAATGATGGATAGCCCAGCGCCAGCATGACGCTCTCCGCCAGGGCACGGGTGTCCACTGCACTGTCTAGTCCAATGCGAAGACAAGCCTCATGACGCTCACTCACCGCTTTGGTCTGCACGTCACGTTGAATCAGCTCCAGCAAAAGCGACTTGCCCATGCCGGACTCAGCCTGAACCAGAATGCCGCCGGGACATCTAACGACGCGCATCGAGTGCATCAGATCCAGTGCAGCACTGCGTATCCGGCGAAAGATCTCATGTTCTACAACCACGTTGAGCAGTTGCTCACCCACCTTCAGGACTTCCATTGGACGTGGACCTGTCAATTCAGAAGTTTTCATGTATCAGTCCTCGTCAAGTGAGAAAGCCTTAAATGGGATGACTTCTGGCAGGGCCTCACTCATCACCACACTGAGCTCAATCGGAGACTGTTCGGTCACCTCGGGCGTCACTGGCATTGCGAGGGAAAGTGGGACGGATGTCATCCCTTGAAGACGCGTAAGGGCGGACGCTTTACGCTTCGAAGTACCGCGTTGGGTGGCTTCCTGCCAACGCTCATTGAGGCGGGTCAAGGCAGCCTCGAACATTTCCGCGGCATTGCCTTTGGTAAGCTTTCGGCCCGCCTCCGCTCTCAGCACTTGGAGCTGTATCAAGGACAAGGGCTGCTCTGACGGAAACATGGACCGCTGGAGCGGCACAGCCAGCCAAGAACGGGTCTTGGGCAGATGAACGAAGACCTGGCGCAAGTCTTCAGGGTTGAAGCGGACCTCGGTTCGCAGCAACGTGCCTGTACTGCGGCGGTATTCCTGCAGCTGCGGTGAGTTGAACCGCAAGTAGTTGAAGAACACCCCGTCTCCGTCCACACGACGCTGAGTTCCCAGCCCACACATCAAGTCCAAGCCGGAAAGATCCGAAGGCAGTTGGGGCGGAGGCGTCATAGCACGACCTTCTTCCCACAGATCCCAAGGCCTAACCAATGTTTTGGGGTGAATGCTTAATGGATGTACCTGCGAGGCCCACTCCATCATGCAAGTGCAAAGGTCGTCGAACATGATGGCGGCCGACTTCTCTGGATTGATGCGGACCGCGTTCTGCAGCGGCCGGTGCACTTTTCCATGCAGAGGCAAAGCACGGTTTGACTCCATGATCGCGCGCTCGATCGCAGCCTTGTACCAAGGGCTGCGAACAGGGTTGTAGATCAGGTCGGATCGCAACTCCCATGCGATACGCTGAAACTGCTTCGCATGGAATTCCAAACCGTTATCCACGACATAGCACTCGGCACACCCCATGGCCGTCCAAGCCAACTGGGGAGATTTCAGTAATGCGGTGTACTCGTCCTTGGGTCGAATTGATTCTTTGATGGCGCTTGCCACCGTAGCCACTGATGGCCCATAGAAGCTGATGTAAAGACCCAGCAGATATCCAGAGAATCGGTCGATCACGAGGGTGATCCAGGGGCGCCCCAGCGGAATGCCTGTTCTCGGATCGAGTACCCAGATGTCAAGGAGCGTGTGGTCAATCTCCACCCGCTCAAGAATGCGCGTACTCTGGTCGCCCCGCAGGCTGTAGCGCCACTTGTTGCGGGCATAGCTCATGCCGATTCGCTTCACGTCGCGAACATAGGAAGGGATGCTTTGCACACGCCGCAGTACGGAACTCTCTGACGGCGTTAGAAGACGCGCTCCTCGCTCGTCGTTTAGGCGCTTTATCTCGATCGCAATGAGCCTGTGCGCTTGCCTGACTGTCACCCCCCGCAATTTCAGGTAATGCTGAGTCAGAATCTGATCAACCGCCGACTCCACTTCCGCATCGGTGCGCTTCGGACGCAAGACCAAAGCACGGCGATCAAGAAGCACGTACGGATTCGCGTCACTTTTACGGTACTTCCGCAGCCATACCTCCACCGTGCTGACGGACGGCTTTCCTGCGACGCGCTGCTCAGACTTCTCGGCATCCAGCTTCCACGCATCCCATACCTGCTGACAGACCACCGCACGGCGAGCACGGGTCCGCGGAGCGCTCTGTCCGTCCTTCTCTAGAGCGCGCACAAAGCGCATTTTGAAATCCACGGTCGCTTGCTGAGCATCTGTCAGTACAGAAGGCACTGCGGTCGACAAGGCGTCGCCAGGCAGCGGTGCAGATGCCGGCACGTGTGCCGGGCAATATCGCCGGTCAAGGATGTCTTGGTACAGCTTTGACGTGCGGAAAGTGCAGACCTCGAAGTTGTCGAGGTATTTGAACTGTAAACGCCCGTCTCCGAGATCGCGCTCAAACTCCAAGAGACGCTCACCGCTTCGCAGCACCAAACCACGACAGAAAGTGATCATGGCAGTCTCCTGTGTAAGGGGTTGCGTTAATGGTTTGATGAACGTCGATCCGAAAGTCCGCTGGGACGTGCCATTGATGCCTGGCGACCATCGCCCAGACCTCCTCGAATGTCGCCCCTTGCTCAACAAGCGCCTGTGCGGACATCTCGGTCTGCTTTGTGCGGCTCAGGAGTTGCAACACAGCATTGGTCCGCTCCTCGGTGACTGGCATGCGCCCATACCGCATGAGCAACATGGCTCGTGCCGAGAGGCCATGACCGTCAATCAATGCGTCGGTCGCAAGAAAGAACGGATGCCCTTGCAGTTGCAGCGCTTGAGCTGCGGCGTGGAGTCGCGACTCATGGCGCTTGAGATACGCCTGAGGCTTGACCTCAACGACCAAAGTCGACGAATCGGCGAAGGTGATGAGAAAGTCCGGGGTGTACTTTCCGGTAGCACCCGCGGCTTCGAGCGCGAGCGTGAACGGCTGATGTGCGATGTCACGCACGACGGGGCAGCTCAAGGCTGCCATGATGAAACGGCGCTCTAAGTGGGATTCGTGTTGCACAGGGTGGTCGAGCAGCCATCCTGCGTTGACGATGCCGACCTCACGGTGAGGGGCACGAGTAACGACTTTGCGGGTCATGAAAACTCCGGCTTGTAGGGACGAGTTGATCCGGCCTGCAGCAAAAATGCTGCAGGCATGGGTTGACGCCGCCAGCAGCACAGGAGTAAATTCCGACCTAGGGGAAGCAATCCTAGGTGGCCTATCTACTGGGCTACCGAGCAACGCCGATCTTCTGAAAAGAGGGTTGGCGTTTGTTTTTCTGGGTGTGGTCTTTCTCCTAACGTGCGTTGCGCACAGGGCTCATGTGCAGTCTGGGTTGACTCCTCGTTTCATGCCGAGCTCGACCGCGATCTGGTGAGATTGGCCCCGTAAGCATCTGCGTTTACCGGCTGCCACAAGGCGGGTGAGCCTGACGCTGAAGCCTCGAGCGCGCGCCCAGTCCGCCATCGATATCCCATTGGTTTCGAAGAAAGCTCGTACCTGCTCAGGCGTGCGCAGTGGCTCGACTTCGAAAGTCTGCTGTACCAAGGGGGCGGACTTGTTCGATCCCTCATCGTTTGATGTGCATTCAGGTAGCGGCATGAGGCGTGCTTTTCAGAGTGTCACCCATTGTCCCGAGCGTCTCCACGGTTGAACAGATGGCTAGAAAACCCACCGGGGCAATTAAATTGCCCCCGTCTCCCACCGGCATCCAAGCTACGCACCCAGATCTCATTGGCCCACGCAAACCACGAGGCCGTCCCCGAACTCTCAGAGGTGCGGCACTACGGACGATGCTGTCGTTCGGGGTACTGAAAGATGATTTGGGACTGTCTTATACCGCCTTGGAAGAGGTCTATCGCTCTGACACGGGTACATCATTTAATGCACCCGCGGATGAGTCGAACACATTCAAGCGGTACGTAAAGGGGAATTCCAACCCTCGTGCCGATGAAGGCAGACTTGCCTGGTCCTATGGGAAATCAAATGCGTTTGCGGCGATGCATGCATCGCCGCTGTTCGAGCTGCTGGAGGTAGCTCCCCACGCCGAAGAAGCCAGAAATCGCTTTACTTGTTGGCTTTGGAGAACAACGGTCCCCATGCAAATCGGCATCCGCTATCCAGAGCAGTCAGAGGAAGCCAAAGAAAGCCTCTCACGCCGCCGTTTTCATGAGCAGATGTCGAGCTTTATGCAGGCGCCACGCACTTACGAAGGAGTCAAAGAAACCGGGGCAGTGCTCGACCCATCGCTTATTGAGCTGGAAGGACTGCGGTTTACCGTGTCCGTGGCAGAAGGCTTTGACCTCCTGCACAAAAATTCATGTGGCCGCTGCATTCCAGCACCGTACCAATTGGAACGCGAACTGAGTCGCCTCCTCAGCCTGGACCACCCGGATGCTCTATGCATCATGCTCCTCGGCGTCATGCATCCGGGACCGGGGCCCGCCATTCGCGAACTGGCGGTGCAAGGGAGCGCAGGATGGCTTGCACGATGGGCGGCATGCCACCCACGTCGCTGCGAGGGAATGCGTTTGCTCCTCCAAGCACTGGCCTCCAGAAACTCAGCCATAGAGGCGGTGATCTGGGCGTGGGACGCGCATACCTTGACGCGCTAAATTTTCTGCCGATGGCGAGGTCGCTTGCGACCAGTGACCTGAATGCAGCATGTTGACGGGGAAGGAGCTACCGGCCTGGGCGTTCTCAACAAGCCTGGCTATGTCCTCGGCACAAGTGCTGCCCTCTGCGCCTCAAGGTGTCTTCCGTCGATGTACTGGGCAATGATGGCAAGATCTTTCTGGGCCACCCCGTGGCTTTGAAAGAACGCCTTCCAATTGCTGACACCAGCGGCCACCTGCTTCGCAACACCCACTGCCGCCTTCTTCGTGAGGCCAAAAGCTTCCGCCTCAGATAGGGCGTTCTCAATCGTGGAATCGGTTCCCTGTGCGCCGATCCGGAGCTGCTGCTCACCCAGTCCCTGCACAGCAGGCACGACGTCATAGGCAGGGGAGAGGTCGTAATACCCGTCGGCAGCACGAAGGAGGGCATGATTCTTCTCATGGTCATCGGTGTTGTCCATGAGGATGTTGAAGACCATACGGCGAAAGAGCTCCTCCTGATGGGCCTTGACGGTCGCCGGACGAGCAATCCTGTGCAGGCACTGAGCAAGCTCCGGGTATCCCATGGTCAGACCTGCCGCGTGCAAAACCGTCTTTGCCGAGATAACGTGTGAGCGAGATCCCTCGTTGCGGTCAAAGCGCTTTACCGCGACAGCATGCCCGCTCCGCAAGGGCAGTGCCTGTGTCGACGCCACTTGAATACCGCAGTGACAGGCCAAACGCATGGTGGCGTGCTCAACCAACTCCATGTCGAAGTCCTCACCCGCAGAGAATTTGAGCAGCCACTGCGATCCGCTCATCTCGACCAGCGATTTAGGCCGAGCGCCACCAAAGAGACTGCCAGCTCTCACCAAACGCACCATGCCTGCGTCTAGCGGCTCCCCTGCGCGAACGGAAGCGACCGCTCGATCCATGTCTGCCAAGCTTTCCAAACCTGGCAACGACATGCTTTCATTGGGAACGTACCGATGCAATTCCTTGGACACGCCCAGCCCACCGCAGCGATCCTCACCCGCGAAGTACAGGTAGTCCAGCACAGACTGACGAGCAGGCCTGTCAATGGCCCTGATGACACGCTCCCCCCACTGATCCGGCCTGGCATCGTTGACTGCACCTGGAGCCATATCTCGCTCCACGGGAAGATACACCCCCTTCCCAAGGGGCAGGTCATCGCTCAGCGCGAATCCCGCTGCACTCCAGTCATCTGCATATTCAAGGCCGACCTTCTCGTTCCCTTGGGTAAGGAAGAGGCGTCCGATTAACCTGGGTTCATGACCTGGCTTGCCTGCGCCATGACCAAGCCACCAAAGGCTCATTTCGCTCTGGATTCTCGCGTCCTCGGAAACCACTGTATCTTTCCTTGCCTATATCAACGCAATCGGTATAGACGAGAGAAATCGGTCGCACCTTTGACAGGAGTGCAGCTTTGTACCCAAAGCAGTCGCTCCCGATTCTTTCCGACAGACTGCTATGCAGCGATTGCGGTCCTTCGACGATAGACGCGCGGTTCCCAGTCGAAGCGCCATTTCGGTCACTGCCGTCATTGCGCCGCCTTGACCTGCAAAAGCACAAACGCTTGGAACGGTGTGGAGGCAGGCACATAGCGCGAGCTTGGGAAGGCCGTGTGAGACGTGCCGGATGCCCGGCAAATGCGACAGATTAACTGGGTGCATTGAATATTCGGTGCCCTCGACGGCTTCACGGCTTAGGATCACTTCCAGCTAAAGGGAGGGCGGTGACAGCATCGACGGTGGTGCGAACGGCAGCCCCGATCAAAGTCGTGGTCGCGCTCAGCGCCGTAAATGCAACCGTCGATATGCTGTTTCCCTGACGGCGAAAGGAATACCGAGCATTCACCGACGCGGTCACAACTACTTCAGCGCCCGATCAAACTCGGAAGCAAGCGATGCTTTCGACGCAGGCCTTTCTTCCGCCTCTGCTCGCCGCCGAGCCACCAAGTGTGCTAAAGGTAGAGCTAACTTCATGAACTTCGATCGACGCAAATTTTCCAGTGCCTAGCCGAACGAAATCAGCGGTCGTTAAGCCGTTACTCGCCCCTTCCGAAGGAAATGTAAGCACAAGACCGACCTGCTGGGAAGCACACGCATTAACTAGTGCGCGAGCAGCACTGTGGGATTCGCCCTTCCGACTAAATGAAGATCCTGGCCGCTCAGATAGCGGGGGGTAACGTCCCACGCCAGTTACTGTTACCTCGAAGCCGCGGGCGAGAGTCTCCAGAACATGATAAAAGCGACTATAATGAACATCAGAGTATGGAGGATCTGCAAACACTAGATCGCCCGGCTCTAGATTACGAATGCAATCTTGGTAGTCACCGACCAAAGCCCTCCCTTTAGTCTGCGCATGGGCGCAAGCAACGGAGCGAAGCGCCTGAGCAGTCAAATCCCAAACGTCTCGACTCCAAGCTTCCACGATGAAACGAGCAGCAGTGTCCGTTGGCTGAAAAGGCTGGGCAGTGTGCCCAGGAGAGGCAGCGCAACGGCTCGCCGCTTCGACAAGAGCCGCGATGCACGCATTGCTCTCCGCAATCGACTTCGGGACTGTTTGCCGAAGGGCGTCGAGCTCAAGCGCTTGCATCGGCGAGAAATAGTGCCCCCCGTACGCGAAGGTCATGGGGAATTCACCTCCGATTTTTTCGAGCAGAGATGGCAAGACAGAATGGCAAAAATTTCGAGACCGCACGACTAATGATCGAATACGCGTAGCGATCGTCAAATCGGGTTGAATAGACCGACTCGAATTAGGAAAGTGAACAACAATAGTGTTGACGACTTTCCTAGCAGCCTGGAACCAAGTGCGAATGATTGAATCTGCATCAAGCACGATTGTTCGCTCCACAACGGCCGCAGCCCTTGCTGCAGCGAACGATTGAAGGTCACTTGAAAAGATTGCTTTACTTGTCGACTGAGCTAGAAACCAAGACACTGCACCTGAGCCGCAAAATGGGTCAGCCACACGACGAGCATTGACGCTTTCGCATTTCAAGATCTCCCCAAGTACCGGCAGCAGCTTGCCTTTGTGCCCCATGTACTTCATGCAACAAGCCCCCAAGCGATGCACGCGTCGGGCCGAGCGAGCCGTGCTGAGCGCGAGACGTTGGCGGCATCCCAAAAAGATTGAGGATACGGCGGATTCAAAGTGAATTCATCGACCGCAATGCGATAGTCTTCCTCCAAATCGAAAAGTGCTACCGCGGCAGTGGGCGACCAGATTCCCGCGTGAGATAACCAGTTTTCCATCCACTGCTTTATGGCGTTATTTGATGCGGCACTAATGCTCATTTTGGCAGCGCTCATTGCCATACGCAGCAAGAAAAAACCGCGGCACACCACGTTCTCTACGTTGGCAGCAGAAGCGGCAGCAAGTGCAAAGGGATTGCTCGGATAGGCTGTGCGATTAAGCCGACGCAGTATGTCGGCCTCACTTGCTCCCGTAGTTGCTGCAATGCTTATTGCGACGTCGTTGAGCTGCTCGTTAAAGGTTGGCTTTTGCGAAACTTGGCTCTGAGAGATTAGTTTTGGAACTGCGTCTGCAACAATGTAGTTGATCAGGGCTGCGTCGAATGCTAGGGAGGTACCATCGCTCAAGAAAAGCCTCCAGATGTCCAGGATCAGCTGAGCGTCTGGCGTCGCCATAGGCAAGAGAGGCTTCGAAGCCAACCCTGCTTCATAGCTCGCGTTATTACGTGCAAAGTGATCATGGGAGGGGTCCCATAAGTCGAACCCCCAACTAGCGAGGGTCGCACTCGCGTTGACGTATTGCACGCTTGACAATACATGCCCCAAGTTTACCGAGGGGAGTAGCTTTATCTGCTCGTTGAAAAGTCTTTTGGCATCCGAGCGATGAACCCATTGATTCCATAGCCCCCAGACTGCATCATGGGTTTTTTGAGGGGTCACCGCTTGCCTTAAGCCTTTGCTATCAAGATAGTAAAATCCATTCCTCTTTACTCGGATCCCACTCCACGCGAATAAGGACATCGCCGCGCGTAACTCCGCATAATATGCGAGATGCAGAGCCTGCCCATTTGCGTGATTCAGCAAAGCGCTCGTAGCAGCAGCAGCGTAGCGCCACCCTTCGATGAGATGCACCAACTGCTCTGCAGCCAACACCGCCTGAGGACTAGCCCCCGCAGCCGGTATCAGCAGATCGCTAATACTGTTAATCGGACCGAGAGAGCTCAGACCTCGGAGGGTTCCGACCCCATCCGACGAAGTGCATATATCCGTGCACCACTTAGTAAACGCGGCCTGGGTTGGCGTAGGTCTATTCGCTCGCCGGGCTGAGTGGGCGGATTTGGACGTAGATCCGCGCTTTGCAGATTTAGAAGCGCCGCCGCGCTGGTTTCCGATGTTCATCGGCCAAGTAGTCCCGCGGCCAATCTTGCCGCTTCAGCAATTTGCTTGTTCTTTCCTTGCTGGAGTGATTCCAAGCATTTCGTTTGGAGCATTGAATAACCACTGCTGCCGCGAAATGCAGCTTGCGCCTGCTTCTCATCATTCGAGAGGCTTCGCGAAGATGAGGTGCGCCAGTCCACTCCATCAATTAGCCCAATCGCGACGGCCTGAAGAAAATTATTGGCACTGGTCATTTCAGAAAATTCCTCCAGCGCATCAGAGACGTCTTCGTCTTCTGGCGAGTCGGAGACTCGATCCGATTCCCATGTTTCAAGCTCGATATCGGAATAGACTACCTGGCAAAGTGCATTGAACACAACCAAAACCGATCTCGCCCCCTGATCGGTGCCGAGCAGGGTTGTGTTTCCTGCGAATGCCGCATGCAGACCGTGAGGATTAGTTTGCCTTTGTTCTTGAAGGGGTTTGGATTGAAAGTCGCTGGAACAACCCTTGATCCAATCGGCCTTGGAGTTTTCGACTGCGTCGTGCAAGTGCTTCCAACAGGCAATCAGAAAAGCAGCCTGCTGCGATCGCTTCCATGGAAGGATGCGCTCGGTGGCATCTCGATCAATAGAACCAAAGAGGCCGCCAATCCGAGTTTCGCTGCCCCAGCGACGGACGAAACTAGCCATAAGGGACCGAATGAACGCCGCATTTGATACATGGCCATCCACACGATTGCCGTGTAATTCGATACGATCTCGCCAAGGACTCTGCTCATGGCGCCAGAGGACCTCGGTGAGCTCTTGCGCACGATGCTCTTGATAGACCTTTATTGTCTCGCCGCTTTCAAGCCAACTTTGGCTCCGAAGTTCGGGATATAGATCGTATGCGAGGCTGGGATTGATTTTCTTTGG